>Ga0210405_10002813_pt1 | contig 17674 bp, 12 predicted proteins | sample IncBWH11MmetaG_FD_155492 | JGI IMG/M metagenome (GOLD analysis project Ga0210405, IMG submission 155492) | Forest soil microbial communities from Barre Woods Harvard Forest LTER site, Petersham, Massachusetts, United States - Inc-BW-H-11-M | ecosystem: Environmental > Terrestrial > Soil >... | reverse complement strand
GGGTTTTCCGTGCCTCCGATGTTGCCACCGGAGCGGTGGGCTCTTACCCCACCTTTTCACCCTTGCCAAACTGAGCGAGCGTTTCGAAGACGTCCCGCAGGTTTTCCTGCGCGATGCCACCGTGCTCCTCTCGGCCGGCGGTATATTCTCTGTGGCACTTTCCGTGAACGGTAGCACAGGCTTCAGCCTGTGCTCTTCCTTCGCCGCACGCTTAGCGCGCGACACAAGCACAAGCAAGCCGCACAGACTCAAGTCTGTGCCACCGCACCCCTGGCGTTACCAGGCGCGTTGCCCTTTACCCTGAGCCCGCCAAAAGCGGGCGAAGGGTTTACCCGTAAAGCCCCGAAGGACCCTCGGGCCTATTTCGTCACCGGCTCTTGCGAGCCTACGACGACGGTGTCCGGACTTTCCTCCCGCCCAGCCATCTTGCGATGACCAAGCCAGCGATCACCCGGCTCACCCGCCACTCTTATTATACATCGGAGAACGTACGGAATTTGTTCTTGTTCCCGCCGGAAATGAAACCTACAATCCGGTCGATGCGAGTCCGCGAAGCAAAGGATTTTCTTGTCGCACAAACAGCAGAGCAGGCTTCGTTAGAAGGGGTGTCCCTCTCTGACCTTGAAAAACGGATGATGTATTTCACGGAGAGCAAAGATGCTCTTGAAGATCCGGGCACGCTAAATGACGAATTTGAAGCGCAGTGTGACCCCGAGAAATATGAACCCAAGATTTCGCGGCTCCTGCTCCACGCCTATCAACGCGTGCGAAAAGAAAATAATGAAGCGCACAAGCACTGGGACGATGCCATCAAGTGTCTTCGGCGAGGTGATCACTATCTGTTGGTGATGTGGGACTTATCGCCAGCCGGTGAGAAGCCCCGTGCCGACTCCCTGAAACTCCTTGCCGCAGGCTTAGGAGTAGTTGCTCTTATATTTCTGGGCGTTTTTATCGCAGGCAAATTTGAACCGCAATGGAGATGGCTGGAAAAAAAGACCCCAGGCCCTAATTCCCACGTCCTGCTCGGAATCTTTGTTACCATCCTTCTTGCCGGATTCTTCTTTCCACGTCTAGGAAACGCGGTGGATTGGCTCCTGGACCACACGTTATTCCGCCTTTTTAAAGCGAAGGAAGATGAAAAAGACTCCGAGTAGGTTCGCCTGCTACTTCAGTCCCACTAACTTCTCAAATTCTTGCTCCGTGAGGATCGCGACACTAAGTTCCCTGGCTTTTTCGTATTTCGAGCCGGGATCGGTCCCAACCACAACATAGTCGGTCTTTTTGCTGACCGAGATGGAGACTTTGCCGCCGTGTTGTTGTACGATCTCACCCGCCTCTTCGCGCGAACGATTCGCTAGCCCGCCTGTGAACACAAAGCTCTTCCCTGCCAGCTTGTCGCTCTTGACCTCGCGCTTTTCCGCAGTGGGATGCACGCCTGCCTTGTGCAGCTTCTTGATCAGTTGGCGATTTGCGGGCTCGGAGAAGAACTCAACAATCGAAGCCGCAACCTTTGGTCCGACTTCATGCACAGCCTCAAGCTGCTCCTCCTTCGCGGCGGCCAATTCCTCCAGTGACGAAAAATGCTCCGCAAGCAACTGCCCTGTTCTCTCCCCCACAGAAAATATTCCCAGTGCATAAATCAAACGCGCCAGACTGCTCTTCTTGCTGTCTTTAATCTCCGCGAGCAAATTCTGCGCCGACTTTTCCGCCATGCGCTCCAGCCCTGCGACCGCATCCTCCTTCAACAAATAAAGGTCCGCGACATCCTTCACTAGCCCCTTGTCCACCAGCTGATCCACGATTTTGTCGCCCAGCCCATCAATATTCATCGCGTGCCGGCTCGCAAAGTGCAGCAACGATTCCTTCCGCTTTGCCGGGCAAGCGGCGTTCACGCACCGGTAAGCCACTTCCCCTTCCACATGATGAATCGCACTCCCACATTCGGGGCATTCCGTCGGCATCAAAAACGGCCGACGATTCTTCCCTTCCTTCACGACTTTCAATACGTGCGGAATCACTTCTCCCGCCCGCTCGATCAACACCGTGTCCCCGATCTGCACTCCCAGCCGCCCAACCTCATCCATATTGTGGAGTGTGGAACGGCTGACAGTGACGCCCCCGACTTGCACCGGCTCAAGGAAAGCCACCGGCGTCAGCGCACCGGTACGTCCCACATTCACGCGAATGTCGTTGACGACCGTGGTCTCCTGCCTCGCGGGGTATTTGAACGCAATCGCCCAGCGCGGAGCTTTGGCGGTATAGCCCAATTCGTTCTGAATGGCCGTGGAATTGGCCTTAATCACCACGCCGTCGATCTCATACGGCAATTTCTCGCGTTTCGCGTCCCAGTCGTCGCAATAGGCGATGACCGCATCGATCCCGCTGCACAACTTCCAATCGTCCGAAGCACGGAAGCGCAATTGCTTCAAAGCAGCGAGGCTGTCGGAATGCTTCGGAAAAGGGACTTTGCCATCAACAAAAAGATAGTACGCAAAAAAGTCCAGTCGCCGCGCCGCGGTAATCGACGGATCGAGCACACGCACGGCTCCGGCGGCCGAATTGCGCGCGTTCACAAAAATCTTCCCGCCCGACAATTCTTGCTGCCGGTTCAAAGCTTCAAACGCCTTACGCGTCATCAAAACCTCTCCGCGCACTTCAAAATCGGAGCGCAGCTTCGTCTTCTTCAAAACCGCCGCATCCACTTGCAGCGGTATCGAACGGATCGTCTTCACATTGGGAGTTACATCTTCGCCGGTTGTGCCATCGCCGCGCGTCACGCCGCGTACAAGCACTCCGTCCTCATATTGCAGCGAAATGCTCAGGCCATCGAACTTGTGTTCCGCGATATATTCAATTTTCTCTTTGCCGCTGCCTTCACGCACGCGCCGGTCAAAATCGCGCAACGCATCGTAGGAAAACGCGTTATCGAGGCTCAGCATAGCCCGCGCGTGGCGCACGGTTTGAAAACCTTCGCGGGGAGCCCCTCCTACGCGGACCGTCGGCGAATCTGGCGTCACGAGTTCGGGATGCTCCGCCTCGATCCCTTTCAGCCGCTCCATCAACTTGTCGTAAGCGGCGTCGGAAATTTCCGGGTCATCGAGGACGTAATAACGATACTCGTGGTGCCGGAGCTTCTCGCGAAGCCCTTCGATCTCTTTCTTGATGGAAGCAGGCGCAGCTTTGGCCATGAAACCCTCTGGAGAAGGAATAGCTCAATTTCGCCTGACATTATATAGAATGAAGATGGCAAGAAACGACTCGGACTTGAGACCTAAAACGGAATGACCACAGAGATCAACAACGCACTCTTGATACACAATCCTAACGCCGGAAACGGCGGGCACGGCCGCCGCTCCATGCTCGATGAAGCTCGTCGCATTTTTGCCGAGGGCGGAATCCACACGGACCTCGCCGAAACCACGAAGGCCGGTGATGCCACGGAGATCGCGCAGCGAGCGAATGACGAAGGCCGCCACCTCGTCATCGCGTGCGGTGGCGATGGCACGCTGAATGAAGTCGTGAACGGCTTGGCTGGTCAGAAAAATGGCCATCGCGTTCCGCTCGCGCTTCTTCCCGGTGGAACCGCCAATGTGCTCGCCAAAGAATTAAACTTGCCATGGGACATTCCCAGCGCCGCGGAAATGCTCGTTCATGGGGTAGTCCGCGAAATTCCGCTGGGACTCGCGACGCCGCTGAATGAGCCGGCCAAGACAAAATACTTTCTCAGCGTAGCGGGTGCGGGGCCCGACGGCATGATCGTCTATTCCATCGATCTCGACCTGAAAGCCCGCGTCGGCATCCTGGCTTACTGGTGGCAGGGAGCGCGCGAAGCTTTCCGCTATAAATTCCATCACTTTCGCGTCACTGCCGCAGGCAAACAAATCGACTCGTCCATCGTTGTGGTTGGCCGCACCAAACACTATGGCGGGCCCTTCAAAATCACCACGGATGCGGATCTTTATGAAGACCAGTTTGAGCTGATGACCCTCACCTCGCGCAGCGGCTTGCGTTACCTGAGTTACCTTCCGTCATTATGGCTGGGGAAACTCCGTGGCACAGATGGCGTTCACTTTTGGAAAGCCGACAAAATCGTCTGCGAACCGCTCGGTAAAGATCCGATTTACGCCCAGGTGGACGGCGAGCCTCTCGCACGTCTACCGGTTGAATTCAAGATTGTTCCGCGCGCCCTGAAATTACTCGTACCGCGAAACGGACTTTCTCCGGGATCGCCAACAACCGCTAAGTCTTAACCGTGGACATCGTCACTCATGGACTCGCATCGCTCGCCGTCGCGCGAGGCTTTTTCCCCCGCGCCGGAAAGCTAGTGATGTTTTCGGCGATTGTCGCAGGGACAGCCGCGGACATCGATTGGCTCAGTCTCTATGGTGGCCCTTCTATTTTTCTCACGCGGCATCGGGCAAGTCTTCACTCCATCGTTCTGTCGCTTCTTTTTCCAATCGCGCTTGTAGTCGTTCTGGGGGTCATGGCCCACCGTTGGGGCGGGACACTCATTCCCCTCGGTAGTTTGCAAACAGAAGAAGTCATCCCCGAAGACCCGGCCGCCAAGAGAAATTTCGTACTCCGCCGTTTCTCTACCTACGTCCTCGGGGCACCGATTTGCGCTGCACTCCTACACATCGCGATGGACTCTTGCCAATCCGATGGCGTGATGCTTTTCTGGCCATTTAGTTCTGCGCGATTCGCTACCGACTGGCTCCCCAGCATCGATCCGTGGATTCTTACCATCCTCATCGCGGCGATTGCGCTGCCGGAGTTGTTTCACCTCGTCACCTCCGAAATCGGCGCCAAAGCAAAAAAGCCTCGCGGACAAACTGGCGCCATCATCGGCCTCGCCCTGGTCATCGTTTACGTGGGTGTGCGCGCAACTCTGCACTCCAACGTGATCGCTCTCATGCAATCGCGAACGTTTCACGGCGAAACTCCGCGCCGCGTGAGCGCTTTCCCGGAGTCTCTGTCGCTTCTTGCCTGGCACGGCGTGGTCGAAACCGAAAGCGCGCTCAACGAAATCGACGTCGACGTCTCTTCTCCAGACAAGTTCGACGCCGACTCCAGCCTTAGACAATTCAAGCCCGAGCCTTCCCCGGCGCTGGATGCGGCTAGAAGTACAGCCGTAGCCAGGCGATTTCTTGCCACCGCGCAAATTCCCAAGGCCAGCCTGGAAAAAACCGAAACCGGTTACGTCGTCATCTTGCGAGACTTGCGTTATGGCGCAACCGGCGAGACACAACATGAGATTGCCGCGGTCATCCAGCTCGATCTAAACAATCAAGTTAAGTCTCAAGAGTTAATTTGGGCTCGAGACCTGCACCGCTAAACCTCTCCCCTACTTCTGTGGATATTGGGCCGGCTTATGTCTGGCTATCAGGCGCGAAAGCCCGTAGCTGACCGCGACGAGCGCGACCGCCAGAGCGGTCAACAGCAATTTGTGCGTCATAAGATAGGGCATCGCGTCCGCGCCATAGCGGACGGCGAGATAACCCACGCCAAAATAGCGAAACAACCGCGCCAGTGTGATCGCGGCGGTAAATCCCAAAACGGGCGCCTCAAACGCCCCGGCGGCAAACACAAAGATCTTGAACGGCGTCGGCGGCGGCAGAAGCGCCGCGATCAACATCCCACCGAATCCATTGCGTTCCACCCAGTGCCGAATCGCGTGCGCGCGCGCTCCTGCTTTCCTATGAAAATAAGCTTCCCCTCCCATGCGCGCCAGGAAGTAGAGCACCACGCAGCCCACCACCGATCCCGTGGCGGCCATCAAGGCGTAGAGCGGCATCCGCGCGTGGTTCTGCATGGAGAGCTGAATGAGGAGAAGATCGTTGATGATAGGAAACGAGAGCACCGAGGAATCCAGAAAGGAAATGAGCAACAAGCCAGGCGCTCCCAGGCCACTTGCGAGAGCTATGATCTTCTGCTTCCATCCGTTGAGACTTAATGACAATCGCAACTCCGCCGCCCGTCATTTTTCTCTTGCAGGACCGCAACCCTGTCCCGACGCTCACCAAGGGATTTAGCTGCTCCGTGATTCGGGAAATCAGTCTAGCAGACGGGTCATTATGTATTAGAGCAACGACAGGACCATCGCACGAAACTATTGCGCAAACGCGGCGCGGTCGAAGTGATTCATAAAGATCTGCATCAATGCCGTGCGGTGAAGATTCGGGAGCCGCGGTATTTCCCCGATCACGCGGACGTGACCAAACCGCTCGATAGTCTCGCGATTCTCGCGATTCTGATCGCCTATCAGAACCACACCATGCACCGGCAATTCGGCCGCGTGCAAAGCAGCCAGAGTCAGCAGTGTGTGATTGATCGTGCCTGCACCGCTCCGCGCCGCAAGTATCACAGGAAGTTTGAACTTGACCATCATGTCCAGCATGAACTGCTTTTGATTGATGGGAACGAGCACGCCGCCCAAGCCCTCAACGATCAGCCAGTCGTTCGACAAGCTGGTGGGTAGATTGATCCGGCCAAGATCGATTTCTACGCCCGCCCAGCGCGCTGCCAAATCCGGCGAAACTGGCGGCACAAACTTGTACACTTCGTCCAGCGTGCGGTCCGTCCCGATTCCCGCGAGCCGCATCACCGTCACTCGATCCGAGCCTTCGAGCGTGCCAGTCTGGATTGGCTTCCAGTAAACCGCATCCAGCGCCGCGCATAGCAACGCCGACAGCGTCGTCTTGCCGACGCCAGCATCCGTGCCAGTAATAAAGAAATGATTTCTCACGCGGGTCCCGCAGCCCGGCTGTGGCGCTCCCAGGCTCGGCCGCTCAGCATCGCGGACGGCGTGCGGCCACCAGAGTCTGCTTCCACGCGCAGCGCATGGTGGCGAATTGCATCGATGGCAGCCGAGTGCGCCGCTGCTGCCTGCGAAAAATCTGTCGTCATGGGCTCCCGTCTAAAACCGCGTTGGTTCCCGCTCTGGCAATGAACGCATATTACCATCGCTTTGCAATTGTTTTTGACCGCATCTTCGCCGCGATACCGTCCTATAAACCTCTGAATCGTCTTTCTCTGCCCGTTGTCACGCGCGCGACATCACGCCCCGAGAAAACCGCACGTATCGTCCCACCATAAAGCTTCGGTGAATACATTAACCCGGAATAGTCCCTTGGACGTCCCTAACGCTCTTCCTTAACGCACTTCTACTTTTTCCTGTCGCGGCACTTTTTGCTTGACGAACAGTTGTTCCTAGCGTACTATATTGCTTGGGTAATATTATCCTAAATTCTGCAACGCCAGCATACTGCTGGCGTTTTTCCCAATTCTGCCGTAAGCAAGCCCCTTAGAATCAACACTTACGCGATGGCCCCTAGCTGTTTGATTCTAATCGACTTACCGGAAACGTAAATCTTTTAGAATCAACACTTACTAAAAGCCGGGGGAGGGGCCCGGCCATGGCTAACGTCCAGACCAGCAGCCTTCAGACAGGGTATCCTGCCGAGCGGCCTGATTGCCCGCAATGAACACACTGCCGTGCCGACGGCAGTGACCCATTTTGTGAAGATGGGTCGGCGCCGTACCGACACAAAGTTTGACCGGCCGCTCCGGTAAATGTTATAAATCAACGCTTTGTGTACGCCCGTGCTCGGGCCCAACAGGGGCTGACCGCCCTGATTTGCGGCGGCAGATAGGTTGGGTGCGCGTACAGGCACCCCCGGTCCAACCGGGGAAACACAAAAGTGTTAGTCCTGTCCCGTCTTGAGGTGGGAGCCTTTTGAAATCCGGCAAGGTAATCCCCCGGCGCTAGAGAAGAAGCGTTCGGTTGAAATGGTGTGCCGGAAACGAGTGTGCAGGGCGGCGGTTCACCCTGAATCCGATTTGTCTTCATGGAGGATTTTTAATGCGCACCTGGCTTGCAAGTGCCTGGTCCTTAGGACGTAGATTCGCCAAATCGAGTATCGCTGCGGCCTTTCTCGCGCTTATCACAGGCGCCGCAGCCTCGGCTCAAGAAGCCGGCGGTGAAGCTGGCCTGAAGGTGCCCGACCTTTCGCAAGTCACTTTTCTCGGGATTGACGGCCACAAGCTGCTTCTGTTCGGCATTGTGTTTTGCGTATTCGGCCTCATCTTTGGGTTGGCCATCTACAGCCGCCTCAAGGGCATGCCCGTCCACAAGTCCATGCGCGACATTTCCGAACTCATCTATGAAACGTGCAAGACTTACCTGTTCACGCAGGGCAAATTCCTCGTCTTCTTGTGGTTATTCATCGCCGTGGTCATTATTCTTTACTTCGGCGTCCTCGCTCCTGTGCATCCCACCGCGGTTACTCTGCCCATCATTCTCGTTTTCAGCATCGTTGGCATGGCTGGAAGTTACGGCGTGGCCTGGTTTGGCATTCGCGTAAACACCTTCGCCAACTCGCGCACCGCTTTTGCCGCCCTCCGCGGCAAGCCTTATCCCATCTATCACACCCCGCTCGAAGCAGGCATGAGCATCGGCATGATGCTCATCAGCGTCGAGCTGCTGATGATGCTCTTCATCCTGCTGTTCATCCCCGGTGACTATGCGGGGCCGTGCTTTATCGGCTTCGCCATCGGCGAATCTCTTGGCGCCGCTGTGTTGCGGATCGCAGGCGGCATCTTCACCAAAATCGCCGATATCGGCTCCGACCTAATGAAAATCGTCTTCAAGATCAAGGAAGACGACGCGCGCAATCCCGGCGTCATCGCGGATTGCACCGGAGACAACGCCGGCGACTCCGTTGGCCCCAGCGCCGACGGATTTGAGACCTATGGCGTTACTGGCGTTGCGCTGATCACTTTTATTCTTCTCGCGGTGAAAGATCCCAAGGTCCAGGTGCAATTGCTCGTGTGGATCTTCGTGATGCGCATCATGATGCTTGTCTCCAGCGCCGGAGCCTATTTCATCAACGGCTTTATTGCCAAAGCTAAATTCGGAAATGTAGACGAGATGAATTACGAAGCCCCCCTGACTTCCCTCGTCTGGATTACCTCCATCGTTTCGATTGCGTTGACCTACGTAATCTCGTATCTGATTATTCCCACGCTCGGGACCGACGCCTCCCAATGGTGGAAGCTGGCAACGATCATCTCCTGCGGCACGTTAGCGGGCGCTGTCATTCCGGAGCTGGTGAAAGCATTCACTTCCACGGAATCCCGCCACGTAAGAGAGGTCGTCTCTTCGGCGGAAGAAGGCGGCGCATCCCTCGGCATCCTCTCCGGCTTCGTCGCCGGCAATTTTTCTGCCTACTACATTGGTCTAGCAATGGTCCTACTCATGTCGATGGGCTACCTCATCAGCACTCTCGACCTTGGGCTATTGATGCTCGCACCTGCGGTCTTTGCCTTCGGTCTCGTGGCCTTCGGTTTCCTCGGGATGGGCCCGGTCACCATTGCCGTCGATTCCTACGGACCGGTCACCGATAACGCGCAATCCGTCTACGAGCTCTCGCTGATCGAGCAAGTCCCCAACATCAAGCAAGAGCTTAAGAAGGATTACAACATCGACGTAAACTTCGAGCGTGCCAAGGAAATGCTCGAAGCCAACGACGGCGCGGGCAACACGTTTAAAGCCACGGCTAAACCGGTTCTCATCGGCACCGCAGTTGTCGGTGCCACAACGATGATTTTCTCCATAATCATGGCGCTCACGCACGGCCTCACGGAAAACGTCAACAACCTTTCGCTCCTTCATGCGCCGTTTGTTCTCGGTCTCATCACCGGCGGCGCGATGATCTATTGGTTCACAGGCGCCAGCACGCAAGCCGTAACCACAGGCGCTTACCGCGCCGTCGAATTCATCAAGGCCAACATCAAGCTGGACGGCGCAGCTGCAGCCAGCGTCGAAGACAGCAAAAAAGTCGTTGAAATCTGCACCAAGTACGCGCAGAAAGGCATGCTCAACATCTTCATCGCCGTATTTTTCGCCACGCTGGCCTTCGCGTTCGTCGAACCCTTCTTCTTCATCGGCTATCTTTTCTCCATCGCCATCTTCGGCTTGTACCAAGCCATCTTCATGGCCAACGCCGGCGGCGCGTGGGATAACGCCAAGAAAATCGTCGAAGTGGAACTCAAGCAAAAAGGCACGCCGCTGCACGACGCCACAGTGATTGGCGACACGGTTGGCGATCCCTTCAAGGACACCTCTTCCGTCGCCCTCAACCCGGTGATCAAGTTCACCACGCTCTTCGGCCTACTAGCCGTCGAGCTAGCCGTGCAACTCACCGCCAGCCAGGGAGGCAACGGCCTGACGCACATCCTGGCCGCCGCCTTCTTCGTCGTCTCCTTCGTCTTCGTCTACCGCTCGTTCTACGGCATGCGCATCCGCGGCTCCGCCGCTTAAGTGCATCAAACAACAATCGGCAACATACGAGGGGCAGCAAGCGCTGCGCCTTCTTGTTTGCGTTGTTAACATGATTTGATTTTGGGCGTATGATGCTCTCATGGACAAGTGGTCGTATCCAGAATTAGGATCGCTGCGGAAGGCTCGGACGAGTGAACTTAGCCCTGCAGAGGTTCGCGTCATGCCTTTTGGCCCTTATGGCGGCGGCCAGTTCACTGGCCATCCCATTGGGCTTGTCATCGCGATTGGTTTCATCGCTATGGCGCTCGTGGGAATACCAGAAGCCCGCGGATTTTTCGTGATTTCTCTCGTTCTCGGCGCTGCCTTCGGGTTTTTCCTGTGGCGTCGTCATCAATCAAACAGCGCTTTCTGACTCCCTCCGCGCTGCAGCCGTTTTTTTCTGAAAATGCCTGTGTTCTGAGAAAGAAATCAGCGTTAGAATCCTCGCGCATCCGAGCCGAGGCCCGAACTATGAAAACAGGTCATCTCTCTCTTTTGGCAGCCGTCTTGATTGCTGCTGCCCCAAGCATCTCGCTCGCGCAGGTCGACACCAAATGGAAAATCCACGATCTCAATCGCCCTGTTCCGCCGGTCGTCGATCCCGGCAGCGCAAGCACGCAGGATTCACCAGGACACCCGCCTTCGGACGCCGTCGTCCTCTTTGATGGAACCGATCTCTCCAAATGGCAACACAAGGATGGCACGCCCGCGAAATGGAAAGTCGAGAACGGCTACGCGGAAGTGGTGCAAAAGAGCGGCTTCATTTACACCAAGCAATCCTTCGGCGATTGCCAACTGCACGTCGAGTTTCAAGAGCCCACGCCACCGCACGGTGAGAGCCAGGAACGCGGCAACAGCGGCGTTTTCCTGATGGGCCTCTACGAAGTCCAGGTCCTCGATTCCTACGAAAACAAAACCTACGCCGACGGCCAGGCCTCAGCTCTCTACGGGCAATATCCGCCGCTCGCCAACGCCTCGCGCCCACCAGGCCAGTGGCAGTGGTATGACATCGTCTTCCACGGCCCGCGCTTCGACGCCGCCGGCAAACTCCTTCGTCCAGCGCGCGTTACCGTCTTTCACAATGGCGTCTTCGTGCAGGACAACGTAGAACTCAGCGGCCCAACAGCACACGGCCAGCGCCCACCTTACAAAGCCCATCCAGAAAAACTCCCGCTAGGGCTGCAGGATCACAACAACCCCGTCCGTTTCAGAAATATCTGGATTCGCGAACTGAACTAATACCCGCTGTACGCCGGCGGTTCTGTTTTTCTTCGAGGGGCACGGCATGTTTACCCTGAGCTTCGAAGGGCCGTGCCCGTCTGCGGAACACTCTACGCGCGAACAAGCCCCGCGAATTTTCGCGGATTGTTGTCAAACCCCGGAAACACAGGCGCAAGATCCTTCACGCCGATGTGCCGAGTCAAAATTTCTCCAATCACGCTGCGGAAGTCCGTCGTAAGCGCGAGATCGCGCCCGTCATTGAGCTGGTGGTCATCCAGCCCCGGCCATTTGCCATACACGCGGCCGCCCTTAACGTCGCCGCCCATCACAAACATGCAGTTCGCGTGTCCGTGATCGGTGCCGCGGTTACCGTTCTCTTTCGCGGTGCGTCCAAATTCGCTCATCGTCACAAACACAATATCCTGCATGCGGTCGCCCATGTCGTCATGGAACGCAGCCAGCCCCTGCCCCAAATCCTTCAGCAAATTCGAGAGCTGCCCCTGGACTCCGCCTTCATTCACGTGATTGTCCCAGCCGCCGCAATCGACGAACAAAACTTCCACGCCGATGTTCGCCTTCAGCAACTGCCCGATTTGCTGCAAACTCTGCCCCAACCGGCTCGTCGGATACTGCGCGCTATTCTCCGGCTGATATTTCGAGGGATCGGCCTTGCGCAAAAGGTCGATGGCTTCAAAAGTTTCCGTGCCCGTGCCGTGCAGCGCGCGATCAACAGTCTGCGCGTACATCGCCTCAAATCCGCCTTCCACCATTTGCCCAGAACCAGGCGACTGCGCCATCACCTTGAATTGCTTCAAGTCCGGCAGCGCGATCGCTGGAGCGCTTCCGCGAAGCATTCGCGGCAAGTTCGGCCCCATCGCCACGGCCCGGAAAGGCGAGGCGTTTTCTTCCGGCACAATTTCCAGCGCCCGATTCAACCAGCCGTCATCGGTCGCTTTCAAACCCGGCGTTCCCGACTCCATAAAATCCTGCGCGTCGAAATGCGAGCGCGTCGGATCGGGCGATCCCGCCGCATGCACAATCGCGAGTTGGTTTTTGTGAAACAGAGGCTCGAGCGGCGCAAGGCTCGGATGCAAACCAAAGAATCCGTCCAGATCGATCGCCGCATCGGATCCGCCGCGCTTGGGCTGCGGAATCGCAATGCTCGGCCTCATCCGGTAATAATTTTGTTCGCCAAACGGAACCACGATGTTCAAACCATCCGCGGCGCCGCGCTGAAACAGCACCACGAGCTGCTTCTTGTTCGGCATCGGCGTCGCCGCCACCGCGCGCTGCAAAAACGCGGGCATCGCGCTGAGGCCAACCATGGCCACGCCGCCCTGCTTCAAAAAATACCGCCGTGAAAACTTCAACCCTCTAACGCCTTCGCAACATTCGTGACTCATCATAGCCTCGCACTTCTTTCAGCGTTTCTCCTTCAGTCGCGCTTCCTGGCACGCAGTAAAAAACGGCTCGTCTCTTTTTTTCTTTACTGTCAACTTTAAACTGTTGACTGTCGACTCTCTTCTATCTTCGCTGGAACTCCGGCGCTCCCAAAACCAATCCCGCCACAACTCCCAAATCCACCGTCTTCACAGGATCGTCTAGCTTCGCCTGCACCACCTGCGGAGTATCCAGCTGCTTCTCCAGTGTCTCGACAGTCGTCGGCGCCGCCTGCCCGCCCAGGAAAACCTGCACGGCGCGCTGCAGCGCGGCCTTCGCATCCGCCGAGGTTTCCACGCCAAGCAGCGCCGAAACATCCGTGCGCGACCCGCGCATCTTGTTCCCTGCCAGCGCCAGCGAAAAATTCAGCCGGTTCAGCAGCGCGCCGGTATTCACCCAAGCATCGGCTTTGTCCGCATAACCCGTCGGCGGCTGGCACTGATATATCGGCTCTCCGATGCGTGCGATCCAGCCGACCAGCGACTGCGGCATGTCCACGTCCGTTCCCAACGCGCGCGCCGCGGAAACCACCAGCTCGAACGGCGTCTTGATTTTTGCGCGATACGCTTCGCGCGACCAAAACTCCGGCGAATAAATCATCGTGTGCATCACCGCTTTGATGTCGCCATCGCTTTCCGTGAACGTCTTCGCCATGCGGTCCGCCAGCGCCTTCGGCGGATTATCCGAAACAAACCGCCGTGCCAGTTTCGTCGAAATGAAACGCGCCGTGCTCGCGTCATGCACCAGAAGGTCGATCACTTCCTCCCCGTCCTTCATTCCGCCGGCATGAATCTTTTTCCCCAGCACGTACTTCGGGTCGGGATCGTGCAACCGCTCGTCAAATTTGAATTGCGGATTCTTCCTCGGTTTCTCAATGGTCCAACCAGTAAAGCACCTCGCCACTTCGGTAACGTCTTTCTGCGTGTACCCGCCATCAACACCTAGGGTGTGTAATTCCATCAATTCGCGGCCATAGTTTTCATTCAGCCCGCGCTCGTTCTGTTTTTTCTGCTGCCCCGGCGGCGGCAACGGCCTTCCAAAACCGCGATTTCGTGCCTGTTGACGCATGGCGCGTTCTGCCGCCTGCCGCTGCGCCGCGCGCGGATCGGCGCTCAAAAAATTATCAAGATAAAACAGCATCGCCGGGCTCTTCGCGGACGCCGTCAAAAGATCCTTGAACTTCCCCAGTGTATGCGGCTGGATGACATCGCGCTCGTAGGAGGTCAGGTAGTAGCGGTCTTCTCCCTTCCCCGCAAACACGTTCAGATGATTGAACCAGAAATCGTCCATCACTTGCTGAAGCTGCCGCTCGCTGTAGATCGCGCGCGTCACTTTCGCCATAGTCAATTCCGCGACCACGCGTTGCGGCTTCTTGCTGTCGTCAGCGATAGCTCGCGGCACATTATTCGGGTCGCCCCCGCCAAGCAGGTCTCTTTTCCCTCGACCCTTTGCGCTGGAATTCTCGAGCGCCGGATCCTGTTTCATCGGCGAGGGAGCATTGGGATTCACATTGGGATTCGCATCCACGACGTCCGTTGGCGGCGCTGAAGACGGCTCGATCTGCGCGGCCGCGGTTTCCTTGGCCGCTGGTGCCGGCTTCATGTCCTTTGCGACGATCGCCGCTGCCACGTCTGATCGCCGTGGCTGCTGCTCCAGCTGCGCTTGCGCCCGCTTCGCAGCTTCTTTCTCCGCCGGCTTGGACTGCGGATATCCCTCCATCAAATTCGTGGTGGACATCCTCAATGTCGGATAATCCTCGAGCCGCGCCTCCAGCGCTCGATCATCCATGGAATTCGGATTCAACTGCTGGTCGATCCATTTCGCAAGCCCCATCTGCCGCACGCGCTCCACGTCGCCGGGCCTCGGACCATACGCCAAACGGTTCAGCGCGTGAAAAATCGCTTCATCCGCGTTCAGTTCCGTGATGGGAAGATTCTTTAGGGCCGGATCTTGCTTTGGTCTCTTATCTTTCGCGGCCGCTGGCGTTGCCGAAAGCGAAGGCACATCGATGCCCACCGAAAACACGCATGCCGCGGAAAGAATGACTGCCAGGAATGACTTGGGTGATGCCAAAATCGAAGCCGTCTGCTGACCGGGGCCATGCTGCACGCTCATGACACTCTCCTACCGGGCGGAATCGTCCGCAAACACTGGGCCCTTCATAGAATAACCCTGCGCCCAGCCGGAAGTTGCGCCCCTCAAGGTCCAGTGTCGAATCTCTCTACCTTGCCCGTTCGAACAGGTCGGCTCGTAAGCCTCTCATGCGTTTGCACCTATTCGCTTCAAAAATCTCCGGTGCCCAGTGTTGACGCCCGGGACTTCTGCCCGTATTCTCTGGCTTCTTCTCTTGTCTGACTGCGAGGCTTCGTGATTGTTCGCAATTTCATCTTCTGGCTGTCCACAAAACGCGGCGTAACGGACCGCATCGCGCGCCACGGGATGAAAAATGGCTTCGCGCGCCGTTTCGTTGCCGGCGAATCCCTCGAAGAAGCACTCTCGGCAAGCCAGGAACTCTGCTCCCAGGGCCGCAACGTCAGCCTGAACCATCTTGGCGAAAACGTCACCAGCGAAGCGGCCGCACGCGAAGTCCGCGCCAGCTACATTCGAATGGTGGAAGAGCTACACGCCAAAAATATCAGCGGCAACATCTCCATTAAGCTGACCCAACTCGGTCTGGATATCGACAAAGAGCTCTGCCGCTCGATGGCCCGCGAAATCGCCGCTCGCGCCGCCGCCCTCGGCCGCACCATCGAAATGGACATGGAAGGCAGCGCCTATACGGACGTCACGCTCGATATCTTCGAAAGCGTGCAACGGGAGCTTGGCAACTGCGGATTAGCGGTTCAGGCTTATCTCTTTCGCACGGAAAAAGATCTGCAGAGGCTCGCGCCCATCAAGCCGAAAATTCGCCTCGTTAAAGGCGCCTATCGCGAATCCGCAAAGATCGCCCTCCAGAAAAAGAGCGATGTCGATGCCAACTACCAGAAGCTGACGACTCTGCTCTTCGAAGGCGCCGCCCAGGGCAGCTTCCTGCCCGCCATTGCGTCCCATGACTGGAACATGGTCGCGCATGCCCAAGCCGAAGCCGCCCGGCTCAAACTAGACAAACGCAGCTACGAATTTCAGATGATTTATGGGATTCGCCGCGATCTCCAGGAGCAAGTGCGCTCCGCTGGGGACACTCTACAGGTCTACGTGCCATTCGGCACCGATTGGTGCCCCTATTTCATGCGGCGTCTTTCGGAGCGCCCGGCGAATTGCTGGTTCGTTTTGCGCAGCCTAATGGCTGAGTCAGGCGGCGCGCCGCGTCAGACTGCGGCTTAAGTTAATCGGCTACGCCAATTTGCATCAGCTGGCCCGCTTCGCGCTGACCGTTATTCCGTCAGGTCGAAATCGATGGTGCGATTTGTAGCGTGGTTCCCTGCCCCATCGACAGCCATCACCACTAGCCGGTAGCCGCCGGGCGCCATGTCCTTCACTTTGATGTTCAGTCCCACGGGCACCATGGGGCTGCCTTTTTGAATGAAGTCGTCCAAACGGATCGCTCCCGTCTTGAACACGACATTGCCGCTGGCCCGCTCAACCACCGCATAACCGGCCATAACCTGCGGAGGCGTCGCAGAGGTCAGCAGCGGCTCGTAGACTTCCGTATAGAGGGCCACATTTTCCGACTTCTTGAATCGATTGCTGGCCGATGGGTTGAATTGCATTCCTTTCACCACCAGCGGGGTGCGGTCCTCCAGCAACACCGAGTCGAGGCTCGTCGGAATATCCGATAGGCGCTGCATCGAGTTCGTGAGCACGACACCGCCAAGGCTGAACTGCTTGCCATCATAAGAATCTATTTTCAGTTGCGATTCATATTTCCCGAAGGCGTCGCTTCCAGAGCTCACCACGACCGTCAGCTTGTAATTACCTGACCCCGCATCGAACTGGTTCTGGTAGAAATACGGCTGCTTCGCGAACTCCTTGACTTCGTCTTTTTCCAAATCGAGATTCACCGTGTCGCTGAACTTCGCCCCAACCGAGCCGTCCGGCTTGTACGCGATGCCCAGCACATTCAGGCTGGCATGGTATTTTCCTTTTTCTTTGTTGAACTGCACGGTGTTGGAAGGAATCTCCATCGACAGGTTTACTCGCGCCACATTGGGCGCCGTGTAGAAATACGGCACTTGGAAGGATCCTTGCATGGTTCCCGCCTGCGTGCCCGTGGCTCGCGCTTCAAGCTGCTTCTCCGCTGGCGTGCCTTCCAACATGTTACTGGACTTCGTATTGCAGTACCCGCTGCGCGACCTGACGTTCATCCCGCCGCGGTTCATCTTCACCTTCAAGGTGTGGCAACTTCCTTCCGCCGACGGTTGCGGAACGTAGCCCAAAATATAAAACTCGTTCTGTTCCCGTCCGATCTTCTCCAGCCCTCCCAGCAAATCGTTGGTATTGAAGATCGTGAACCCGCCTGTGCCTTCCGCGAGCGCCGCGAGAATTTGCTGATTTGTCGAAGCCGAAGGCGGGAATTGTGGAACGATCGTCCGCGGCTGCGTAAACACGTTGTTAGGGTTGTTGGTATTCGGATTCGAAACGCCTCCGCCGCCACGCCCGGTGGTTCCTCCGCCAGTTCCTCCTGTACCCCCCGTGCCGCCTTTGCCGCCCGTCCCGCCGCCGGTGCCGCCCGTTCCTCCTCCGGTACCGCCT
>Ga0210405_10002812_pt1 | contig 17677 bp, 13 predicted proteins | sample IncBWH11MmetaG_FD_155492 | JGI IMG/M metagenome (GOLD analysis project Ga0210405, IMG submission 155492) | Forest soil microbial communities from Barre Woods Harvard Forest LTER site, Petersham, Massachusetts, United States - Inc-BW-H-11-M | ecosystem: Environmental > Terrestrial > Soil >... | reverse complement strand
CCGTTGCCGTCCGAATAGCGCTGGAAAAAGACGGCGCGGAGCGTGGAGGCGTGCCGGTAGCGCTGCTCGAGGGCCCGAACGGCGATCTGGACATTGGAGGCAGAAAACAACGGCGCAAGAAACAGAGCGAAACAGGAGACCACCGCAGACTTCATCGAGACATCTTAGCAGTAAAAAGGCCGGATGATTCCCAGGCCGAGAAAGCCTACTGGATTGCCGGCAGAGCGTCGCATGCCGCTGAGCTGCCTGCGGTGGCTCCGGTCGTGTCGTAATGGATGACGCCCGGCTCGCTGCTGCAGTAGCTAATGTCGCCGGTTAGCCCGATGGACAAAGGTGCGGCGGTAGCCAAATATCCCACAAAGCCTGGAGTGCAACCCGCCGGCGGGCTGGCCACGTTTCCTTGCGTTCCAGTATAGACGTATTGATACCCGTTCTTTTGGTTCGGCGCGGTGGCGATACTTTCATCGATGAGAACCGCGAGATTGCAAGTCGCTGGCGGTACTCCTCCGCCAAGAATAGCAAGACTTGCCGGGTAGCCATTGCTGTAGGTAATCCAATAGGACACGGACGCGGTGCTGACGGTGCGCAGATTCGAGACAGCGGCCGCTTGGTTCGCGGTCATCTTCGAACGCAACAGATTGGGGATTGCAATCGCGGCGATGATCAGGATGATTGCTACAACGATAAGAAGTTCAATGAGGGAGAATCCGAGATCGGCGCGTAGCCGTTCTTGTTTGGATTGTCTTCTGGCCGAGGCTCGCATCGTTTCATCTCCAGATTCCCTTGGGGCAAGAACGAACGGGAAGGGATTGAATCCCTTCCCGTTCACTTGCAACTTAGACTTCTACTGACCGATAGGATTGTCAGTCGTCAGGCAAAGCGGCGGTGCCGGTGCAACTGCACCCGTCGGGTTGGCGCGAATCACACCCGACGCGTCGGAACAGAACGCGCGCTGTCCGCTTGTGCCAACGTTAGCTGGCGTGGCGGTCACAACGTAGCCGTCCGAAAAACCGGTCGTGCAGCCTGCAGGAGTCGTGGCCACAGCAACTATGCCCGGCTGAAGCGCGAAGTTGTATCCGCTCTTCGAGCCAGCGGCCACCACTGTGTCAAGAAGCTCCGCATTCTTACAGGTCACCGCGCCCGTGCCGCCGAGAACTGCCAGCGTCGGGGGGAAGCCATCGCCGTATGTTGAAAAGAAGGAAATGGCCGCGGTATTCATCGTGCGGATCGAGCCGACTGCAGACGCCTCGTTCGCCGCCATGCGGGAACGGAGCAAGTTCGGAATCGCGATAGCCGCGATGATCAAAATGATCGCCACGACGATCAGCAATTCGATAAGTGAAAAGCCCTTCTCTCTCTTAATCATTGTTTCTCCTTAAAACGAATCTCTGTGTTTGCCGTACTCCCTGGCGGGGTACGCAGTTCCATAGTGCAACGTAGCTGCCAGGCCGAAGCGCTGGGGTTTACTTCTTGGAACAATGACATAGGCCACGCGCTATCAACAGGTTACGAATGCACGATTCGAATTAGGACCTCAATCCTATCCGGAGACCGCGATTCCGACGGCGTAAAGTGACGAATTTTGTCGTGCCAGCTCGACAAAAACTGAATTCATCCCAGACAGCCTTATAGCATCGAGCTGTTTGTCGCAAGCAGGACTAATTCATTTGCGTTCAGTTGTTAGAAACATACCTCGCGCCACAATCGGCCGCCATTGCATGGAGAAGACCTTTTCGAGTTTCGATCGCCGTGGTAGCCAGATGACGCGATTTACGGTATGGGGATCATGCTTGGAAGGAAAGATTAAGATGAAGAAAACCGCCCAAGAGACGCCGAGAAACGAGTGCTGTCACCCGCGCCGGACACAGGCGTTATTGGATTGTGGGCAAGAGATTGCAAGTCGCGGCGCTAGGAGCGACAGCACCGGTCGTGTCGAAGTGGATCACGCCCGGCTCGTTAGTGCAGTAACTTATGTCACCTGTCAGACCTGAAACGATGGGTGATGCCGTCGCCAGATATCCCATGAACCCGGGAGTGCATCCCGGCGGAACGCTAGTGATGTTGCCTTGATCTCCTGAATAAGCGTACTGATATCCACTCTTTTGACTTGGCGCAACGGCGATGACTTCGTCGATTAAAATTGCCTGGTTGCAAGTGGCCGAAGAGCCTTGTGACCCACCCAGAGTTCCCAGTGTCGCCGGATAGCCATTGCTGTAAGTAACCCAATAGGAGACAGAAGCGGTGCTGATGGTGCGAAGATTGGCGACAGCCGAGGCTTGGTCCGCAGCCAGCTTGGAACGCAAAAGACTCGGAATTGCAATCGCAGCGACGATTAAAATGATGGCCACGACGATCAGAAGCTCAATGAGTGAGAATCCCCTGTCGGCCTGCGTACGCGTCTGGTTGCTTTGTCTTCTGGCCGAGGCTTGCATCTTGATCATCTCCTGAATCCTGTTAAGGGTAAAAACGAACGGGAAGAAACCGAGTTTCTTCCCGTTCGCGTAAGCGCCACACTCTTACTGAAGCGGATTGTCAGTCGTTAGACAATTCGGTGAAACCGGTGCAACCACGCCCGTCGGATTGAAGCGAATAACGCCCGACGCATCTGAACAAAACGCGCGCTGTCCGGTCGTTCCTACCGTCTGCGGAGTTGCTGTCACAACGTAGCCGTCGGTAAACCCACCGGTGCAACCAGCCGGAACCGATGCCGCGAGAACGGCCACGGTACCCGCCACAAGTGCAAAGTTGTAACCGCTCTTGGCGCCCGCTGAAAGTACGGTGTCAAGTAGTTCCGCGTTCTTGCACGTAGTGCCGCCCGTGCCACCCAGCACTGCCAACGTCGGGGGAAAGCCGTCACCGTAAATCGAGCTGAAAGTGATGGCTGCGGTGTTCATGGTGCGAAGCGAACCGACTGCAGACGCTTCGTTGGCCGCCATGCGGGAACGAAGCAAGTTCGGAATCGCGATAGCCGCGATGATCAAAATGATCGCCACGACGATCAGCAATTCGATAAGTGAAAAGCCCTTCTCTCTCTTAATCATTGTTTCTCCTTGAAACGAATCTCTCTGCCTTCTCTAATTCCTGACGGGTACATGAGGTCTAATGCATCCAGTAGCCCAACCGTGGGACTTCACTTTGTATATCGGCCGACTCGAGCGTAAAGTTACCGGTTGTGGTTATATAGGAGTGTTAACTGTTAGGACTGTTCTGGAATGAAACGCTGCAACGCGGAGTCGAGATTAAGGAATGCGACTGCATGTGTCGAGATAAAGAGACACGAACGGCGGGCACATAAATGTCAATCGCGAAAGTGTGCAGGAATGAAACTGACCTAGGATTGTGACCAGCGGCGAGCGGAACTCAGACTCCGTGCTTTTTCGCGTAGTGTCGGAAGGAACGGTAGGACATTTTGAGCATTTCGGCGGCGCGAACGCGCACTCCCCCGGAACATTCCAGTGCAGCGAGAAGATACGTGCGCTCGGTACCGGCAATGTAATCTTCGAGATTCAAGCCGCCGTCAGGTATAAGGGACGCCTTCGGTTCCGGGTGATGGCCATTTGAGTGAGAATCCTGGTAGAAGCTGGTGACCCGCTCCGGCAATCCTTCGATCCCAATTTTCCTGGACATTTCCAGTGCAACAGCGCGTTCGATGGTGTTCTCGAGCTCGCGGACATTCCCCGGCCAGTCGTACACTTCGAGCCGGCGCATGGCTTCCGAATCTATGCCATCGATCTTCTTGTTCATGGACTTGGTGTAGCGATCGAGAAAGGCTCGCACCAGAAGCGGGATGTCTTCGCGGCGATCGCGCAGCGGAGGAAGATGGATAGGTATAACGCTCAGGCGGTAATAGAGATCTTCGCGGAACCGGCCTTCGGCGATTTCCTTTTCGAGGTCTTTGTTCGTCGCGGCGATGACGCGCACGTCGACGTCAGATTCCTCCGTGCTGCCGAGCGGCCGGACTTTGCCTTCCTGCAAGACGCGATAGAGCTTCACCTGCATCGTGAGGCTCATATTTCCGATTTCGTCCATGAAAAGCGTGCCACCGTCGGCGGCCTGGAAAAGACCGCGGCGATTTTCGTTCGCGCCTGTGAACGCGCCTTTCGTATACCCGAAAAGCTCGGACTCGAGCAGAGTCTCTGGAAAAGCTCCGCAATTGATGGTGATGAAGGGCGTTTTCGAGCGCGCGCTGTTTTCGTGAATTGCCCGCGCTACGAGCTCTTTACCGGTGCCGCTTTCGCCGGTAATTAAAACGCGGCTCGACTGCGGAGCGATCGTTTCGATCATTTCGTACAGACTGCGCATTTTGGGACTGGCCCCAATGATGTGGTCGAAGCCAGTGAACCGGCGCAATTGCCGGCGCAATTCTCCCGCTTCTTTCTTCAGGCGGTGATTCTCCGCAAACTGGTTGACGGCGGGCCGCAGTTCGTCGAGCAGGCGGTCGCCCTTAATGACATAACGGTCCGCGCCGAAATTGACGGCGTGAATGGCGGTGTCGATCGTAGGGACGCCGGTGATCAAGATAAAGGACGTGGCAGGTGACATTTCCTTGCAGTACCGCAGCAGGTCGACTCCGTCCATGTCGGGCATGCAAATATCGGAGACAACGATGTCGAAAACTTGCGAAGCAAGGCGCCGCTTGGCCATTTCGCCGCTCGAAGCCACTTCAACCCTATGCCCTTCCTTGCGAAAGCTAATTTCGAGCAGCTCGCAAATGGAGCGTTCATCGTCGACGATGAGCAGATGAGCCATAGCGTTATTCCTTACCGACCGGTCGAAGGAGCGCTTCGGTCTCACGAGTGCGAGGTTGAGTCGCAGCGCGAGCACGCTCGGCGCGGGGCAACTCGACGACAAATTCAGCGCCCTGCCCTTTTTCCGATTCAACGCGAATCCGCCCGTTGTGGGCCTGTAGAATCTGGTAGACGATCGCGAGTCCGAGGCCAGTTCCACCCGTGAAGCCAGTCTGAAACGGCTCAAACAGACGACTGGCCTGGTTCGGGTCAATCCCGGCGCCGGTATCGCGTATCGAAATGCGCACCCAGTTTGCATCCGCCTCGAAGCCCGCGAAGAGCACGCCTCCGTTCGGCATGGCTCGCAGAGCGTTGTTGCAAAGATTCCAGAACACCTGCTTCAAAGCGTCTCGGTCTCCGCGCGCGCGAGCGTTCCGGGAAATGAAGTTTCGGTCGATGCGATACTTTCCGCGGGTGCTCGAATCGCGCTCGATAAGCAGCAGCGTTTCTTCCATCAAGGCCGCGGCGTCCACTTCCTGAAAACTGTATTTTTTCTCGCGCGAATAATTCAAAAAATCGGTAATGATCTGATTGAGGCGCTGGGATTCACGGCTGACAATGTGAACGAGCTTCTTGTCGTCATCTTCAAGAGGTGCGAGCCGGGACAGCTCTTTGAGCGCGCCGGCCATGGCCGTAAGCGGCTGGCGGATTTCGTGGGCAATCGCCGCAGAGAGGCGGCCGAGAGCGGCCATCCGTTCCTTCGTTACAATTTCCTTCTCTAAGCGCTTGAGCTCCGTCAAGTCCTGGAAGTTATAGACGAATCCGGAGTTGTGCTTCTGACCGGTACGGAGAGGAGAGATCGAAAGGCCGAGAAATCGCGTGGACCCCGACAACGTGCGGAATTCGATCTCCTTCCGTGCCGCGAGAGGATTACCCTGCTCGTCGGTCTCGACCGGCCAGAAACCGGGAAATCGTTCTTGAACGTTGTCCCCGCGCAGCAGCCCCAGGCCGTGACCCGTAATTTCGGCTCCGGCGCGATTCAACAGAAGGATGCGCCCCTCGGTGTCAGTAGTGAGCAGGCCGCCGCGCATGGATTCGATAATGTCCTGGTTAAAGGCTTGCAGATCCTTGAGCTCTTCACTTTTTTCTTCGAGCTCGAAGCCTTTGCGCCGGAGTGTCTGCGCGAGAAGGCTTCCGAGGTATGCCACCGCGAAGAGGGCGAAGAAATTGGTTGCGAGCCAGAATTCGAGAGCCTTCCCGTTGGGCATGGAATTCGCCGTTCGCGGCATCATGCCGTAGTAGGTCAGTTCGATTACGCTTCCCAGCAGTATGAAGCTGGCGCCCGCCACAAGAAAGACTCCGCGCCGCGAGAAAAGAACGCTCGCCATCAATACCGCAAGGACGTAAAGTGAGGCGAAGTAGCTTTCATGTCCGCCGGTGGCATAAACCACGCCGGTAATCAACGCAAGATCGCAGACCATCTGCATCGACGCATGCCAGCGCGCCAGCGGCGCCCACCGTTGCATTACAATATAAAGGACCGCCAGTACGTACCAGAGCACGATGAGCGGAACAAAGGCGCTAATAGGAAGTGGAATTGGCGTGAATTGCCGTACGGCAAAAACGATGGCAACTAGAAAAGTGATGACGAGAAAACGGACTCGACCCAGCCAGGGCAGCCATTCGTTCGCAATAGGTGAGGAATTCATGTTTCCGTTGCCAATTCCCGATTTCCTTCGGATCCGCGTCCGGAGAAGCGAACAGCAGCCGCCAACTCCGGGCAGTGGGCGCGACGTCCAGGAGATCGTTCGCGCCCGCATGCAGCCCGCGAAGCGCCCGGTTTAGTGCCCAGCCAGCTTGTTGATCAGCGAGAACAGCGGCAAGTACATAGAGATGACGATTCCGCCGACGACCACGCCGAGAAAGACGATCATGATAGGCTCAAGAGCAGTCAGAAGGTCCTTCACTGCCGCGTCGACTTCGTCCTCGTAGAAATCGGCAATTTTCTGGAGCATGGCATCCATAGCGCCTGTCTGTTCGCCGACTCCGATCATCTGCGTGACCATGCCCGGGAAAACTTCCGTTTCCTTGAGAGGATCGACGAGCGAGCGGCCTGCTTCGACGGCCTTGCGCGTCTGGATAATGGCCCTCTCGATCACCGCGTTACCCGAAGTGCGTGCGGTGATATCGAGGCCCTCGAGAATCGGTACGCCGCTGGAGATTAGTGTCCCGAGCGTTCGCGTAAAGCGGGCTACAGCAATCTTGCGCATCAGGGGTCCAACCATGGGGACCTTCAGGACCACTGTGTCAAGGACGAAACGTCCTTGCGGCGTGCCGTACCAGAACTTCAGGGCGACAACTGCGCCGATGAATAGCACGACAATCATGCCGCCGTAGATGCTTCCCACGAAACGGCTAAGCGCAATAACGATGCGAGTCGGGAGCGGGAGGTCGACGCCGAGGCCGTTGAACAATTCGACGAAAATCGGTACGACCTTCCACAGAAGAAGCGTGATGACCATCGCCGCGATACCCATCACCGAGACCGGGTAAATCATCGCGGATTTCACCGCACGCTTCAGTTTGACGTTCTTTTCGATGTACGAAGAAAGGCGCTGGAGAATGGTATCCAGAATACCGCCCGTCTCGCCCGCTTCCACCATGTTGTAGTAGAGGGGATCGAAAACTTTGTCGTACTGCTTCATCGAGGCAGAGAGCGTTGCGCCGCCTTCCACGGAAGCCCGTACGCCAGTCAAAATCTTTTGAAACGTCTTGTTCTCTTGCTGGCCGGCAAGAATTTCAAGGCATTGCACGAGCGGCAAGCCGGCGTCGATCATCACGGAGAACTGGCGCGTGAAGATAGCCAGCTCCTTCGAGTCGACCCCTGTCCCGAAGGTGGGGATTTGAAATTCCTTCCCCTTTTCGGAAAGCTTGCTGACGTTGATTTGCTCGCGCCGCAGCAGCGCAGCCAATTCGGCCTTGTTTGTCGCTACGCGCTCGCCCGCGACGGTGGTACCCGCCCGATTCACTCCACGATATGTATATACCGGCATATAGTGTTACCTCCTCGTCGTCTGTTACCGCCGGACAGGAACTCTGCCACCGGCTGGTGGCGAGGTCACTCCACGGTTGATTAAGTCCTGCAATTCATCGGGAACTGAAGATCGCGCAATTGCCGTCTCTAACGTAATCGTCTTCTGAAAGTAGGCGTTTGCGAGACTCTGATTGAACGTTTGCATGCCGGAGGCTCCGGTGCCGGTCTGCATCGCGGAATAAATCTGGTGAATCTTGTCTTCACGGATCAGGTTACGAATTGCCGCGGTTGGAATGAGTATTTCCATTACCATCACGCGGCCGCGGCCGTCGATTTTCGGCAGAAGCGACTGGCAAAGGATGCCTTCGAGCACCATGGAAAGCTGCGCGCGCACCTGGGGCTGCTGATGAGCGGGAAAAACGTCCACGATACGGTTAATAGTCGAAACAGCCGAGTTGGTGTGCAAAGTGGCGAAGGTCAAGTGGCCGGTCTCGGCAATTCGAAGAGCGGATTCGATCGTCTCGAGGTCGCGCATTTCGCCGATTAGTACGACGTCGGGGTCTTCGCGAAGCGCCGCGCGAAGCGAGTTCGCAAACGAGTGTGTGTCCGAGTGAACTTCCCGCTGGTTCACGAGGCACTTTTTGTGATTGTGCAGGAATTCGATCGGGTCCTCGATCGTTATCATGTGTTCTTCACGCTCGTTGTTGATCTTGTCGAGCATGGCCGCGAGGGTCGTGGATTTACCCGAACCGGTGGGGCCTGTAACCAGCACGAGTCCGCGCGGCTTTTCGCAAAGCCCGCGAACGACTGGAGGAAGACCCAGTGCGTCGAACGTTTTAATTTCCCATGGAATCGTCCGGAAGACGGCCGCCACGGCGCCGCGCTGATGGAAAATGTTTCCGCGAAAGCGCGCCAGACTCTTCAATCCGAACGAGAAGTCGAGCTCCAGGTTCTCTTCGAGCCGGTGCTTCTGCACGTCGGTAAGCACGCTATAAGCGAGCGCCTTCGTGTCCGCGGCTGTTAGAGGAGGCATGTCGAGCGGCCGTAGCTTGCCGTGAACGCGGACGCGCGGCGGACTGTTCGTCGAGAGGTGCAAGTCACTGCCGGCCATCTCGATCATTTTTTTCAGAAGTTCGCTTAATGTAATGCCAGCCATAATCTCCTCCGGTTACAGAACCGTCTCGCGCAATACTTCTTCCATCGTCGTTTGCCCGGTGGCCACTTTAGTCAAGCCGCTCTTTCGCAGAGTAATCATTCCCTGCTCCAGAGCCTTCTTTTTCAGTTCGAGGGCGGAAGCGCCAACCAGAATGAGCTCGCGCAACTCGTCGTTAATCTCCATCACTTCATACAGACCGACCCGGCCTTTGTAGCCCGTGTTGTTGCAGGTGCCGCAACCGCGTCCGTGCTGGATCTGAACCTTATTCGCATCGTCCGCCGAGTACCCGGCGTCGATTAGCGCCTGCGTGGTAATTTGCAACGGCTCTTTGCATTGCGAACAGATGCGGCGCACGAGACGTTGCGCGCAGATGAGATTCACCGACGTAGCCACAAGAAACGGCTCAATTCCCATGTTCATGAGCCGGCTAATCGTCGAAGGAGCATCGTTCGTGTGCAAGGTCGAAAGCACCAAGTGGCCGGTGAGCGCTGCCTTGACCGCGATTTCCGCCGTTTCGAAGTCTCGAATTTCGCCGACGAGGATGATGTTTGGGTCTTGCCGCAAGAATGCGCGCAGTGCGGATGCAAAGTTCAGCCCGATCTGCTCCTTCATCTGCACCTGATTGATTCCAGCGAGCTGGAACTCGACGGGGTCTTCCGCAGTCATGATGTTCGTTTCTAGCGTGTTCAGGCGAGCCACCGAGGAGTACAGCGTGTTGGTCTTGCCCGATCCTGTGGGTCCAGTGACCAGAACCATTCCATAAGGCTTCAAAATCTGGCGCTCGAACTTCGAGAGAGATTCCTGCTCGAATCCAAGTTTCGTCATATCCAGGCGGAGGTTCTCTTTATCGAGCAACCGGAGAACGATCTTTTCGCCGAAGAGCGTGGGGACGGTTGAAACACGGAAGTCGAGTTCCTTTTTCTTGCCGTCCTTCAAATACTTGATCATGATTCGACCGTCTTGCGGCAGCCGCTTTTCGCTAATGTCCAGCTTGGACATGATTTTGATGCGGCTGGTAATGGCGTCTTTTAACTTCATCGGCGGAGCCATGACATTCATCAGGATTCCGTCGACCCGGAAGCGTACGCGGTACTCCTTTTCGTACGGTTCCACGTGAATGTCGCTCGCGCCGCGCTTCACGGCATCGGTCAAAATCAGGTTTACAAGCTTAATGATCGGAGCTTCTTCGGCCGCCTGCGCGAGCGAAGCAAGATCCATTTCCTGCTCTTCGGCGGACAGTTCCAGCGAAGCGTCGTCGCCGGCAAGGTCCTTCATGACCTTGTCGAGTTCTTCGACGCTCTCCGCTGCGCCGTAAAACTTGTTGATCGCTTCTACGATCGCGGTCTCTGACGCGACCACCGGTTCCACGTTGAAGCCGGTCATGAACTTAATGTCGTCCATCGCGAAAACGTTCGTCGGATCGGTCATCGCTATGGTTAGCGTCGAACCGACCCGCGAGAGTGGAACGATCTGGTAGCGGACTGCGGTTTCCTGAGGCACCAGTTTTATGACCGCCGGATCCACCTCGTAGAATTTCAAGTTGATCGACGGAACACCGTACTGGCGGGAAAGAACCGCAGTGATGTCTTCATCGCTCACAATGCCCATCTTTACAAGGCAAGTGCCCAGCCGGCCGCCGTTCTTCTTTTGGAAGTCGAGCGCCTGCTTCAGCTGATCTGAGGAGATCAGGCTGTCTTTAACGAGAATTTCGCCGAGTCGAGAAGACATGAGTGTGCGTCCGCGGCACGAAAACCGCTGGAAGTTGCAGCGTAGCATGCGAGCAACTCGGAGGCGCCGGGAGGTACGCCGTTCGTGGTGAATCTGCTAACAGCCATTTGGCCTCTTTGAAACCTGTACCTTCGTACAGGTCAAATTTGTGCCCCTGTACGAAGGTACAGGTAGGTCAAAAAGTGCGCGCAGCGCATCCACGATTTCCAAGTGTTCTTCCAAAAGAGCGGGTAAATTTTAAGGTCGCCCGAAAATTGGCAATTCGTGCTCTTAGAGGTGCAAATTCGCGCTTAAAATTCGACTAAATGCGCTCAATTTATTGACGCGTGCGGCCGCTTCCGTTACGATGCTTGTGGTTGAGGGCGGTTAGCTCAGCGGTTAGAGCATCCCGCTTACACCGGGAAGGTCCGCGGTTCAAATCCGTGACCGCCCACCATCCGTCTGCATCACAGTAGAAACGCGGGGGACGTAGTTCAGTTGGTTAGAACGCTGCCCTGTCACGGCAGAGGTCGCGGGTTCGAGTCCCGTCGTCCCCGCCATTCTTTTCCGGTCACCGGAAGGATGGCATTCTATGAGCTCCTCGATTCGGTCATACACCTCTCCCACGATCATTCTCGAGCTTGTGGTGGCGATTCGGTGGGCCGGAACGGGGTTATCCAAATCGCCATCCGCTAGAGTATTATGAGTACTGATAAGTCCTGTAAAAACCGTAGATTTCGGACGGATGATTCCCTAGTTGCGCAAAGAGTTGCATACCGAACGATGACGCTGATCTCGTACCAGTTTCTCCTGCTGAAAATACAGGGCTTATGGTAGACACTTTGTATTGCGAATGGTACCGCAAGTGCTCCGTCAACCAAGCGTTACCTAATGCGCGGAGGAATGCAGATGAAATTAAGCTTTCTCGTAGCTTTGATGGTCTTGATTGGCTTCTCGGCAGTGCCGGCAATGGCCGATTCAGGCGCCGGCAACGACCCGACGCTAATCGTCAATAAGGGGACGGATCCTAGCTGCTCTCCTCCTCCTGCAGGCGAAACCTGCTTCTCGAATGGATTCTCGCAGGCGGACCCGCTGTTGGTGTCGAATTCGAATCCGCAGAACTTTATTTGGGACCCCGCGGATGGAACAGATGTTCTCACGGCGCTATTCGTCGAGTTCACGTTCGTTCCGGGTCAAATCTACACGTGCACGTCGAATATTTTCTCAGTCTGCGGCACAGTCGCCCCGTCGGTTCACCCGACGACGGACCTGGAGTTCGAGTTCACCGGCGGATCAATCTCGCCTTTTGAGGAGATCTCGGCTGGCGTGACACCCGAACCTGAGACGCTGCTTCTTCTTGGTACCGGACTAATTTCGTTGCTTGGCTTCCGCCGAAGAAAACTTAGCTAATTTCAACGCGCCTAAAAGCGGGCTTCCGGAACAGATTCTTGGCCGCCCCTACCACAAGGTAGGGGCGGTTTTTTTTGGTTTGAATTAGGAAATACTCGCCGGCCGATTTCAGGGTTTCTTCGCGGTGTGCTCCTTGAGCATGCCGGTGAATCCCGGGCTGGATTGTAGATTAGCCAGCTCGGGATCTGACGCTGCGGACTCAGCGGGATAATGATTGTCCAATGCTTCCTTTAACGCCTTCAGGGCCTCGGGTACTCGTCCTAAGAGGGCGTCGATCTCGGCTTCGGCGTACATGTAGTTCACGTTTCGTTTGTCGATGGCTCGCGCTCGCCTAATGTACCTGTCGGCCTCTTGAGCATTCCCAATTTTTGCGTAGGACAAAGCCACTTGCATCATCACGCCGCTATCCTGCGGGTTAGTTTGCAGCTCTTTGTAACCCAGGGAGATTGACTGCTCGTAGATAGTGCGGGCTTTATCCTTCTGCCCAGCCCACCGATAAGCGTCTGCCAGGTTGACCATTGTTTGAGTGTCGTTTGGATTGAGCTGGACCGCTTTTTCGAACATTTCCACTGAGTTCGTATATTGCTTCAGACAGAAGTATGCCGTGCCCAAATTGGAGTAAGTCGAAAAGTATGGCTCGATCTGAAGCGCTTTCTGCAAGTATGGAATCGATTCCTGGCATTTGTTCTGCTGCACATAGACGACGCCCACATTCTCGTACCCAGCGTCTATTTCAGGCTCGAGAGCGGTCACTTGCTGGAATGCTTCCAACGCCCTGGGATAGTCGCCCAATCCCATGTAAGCGTCGCCGAGGGAATTCTGATTTCCCCAGAAGTAGGGATTGAGCTGAATGGCTTTCTGAAACGCTTCAATCGCTTCCTTACCTTGCCCACTCTCCAAATAAGCGCTTCCGAGTCGACGGTAAGCTTCGTCCGAGTTGGGCGCCAAGGAAATGGAGCGTTTCAGTTCGGTAATCGCCTCGGAGTACTTGCCGGTCACCCGGTAGACACTCCCCATCGTCGAATGCACCTCGGGAAGTTTGTCGTTTAGTTGCTCAGCTTGCTGCGCGGCAGCGAGGGCCTTCTGAGTCCAAAAGCCGTCCTTCTTCGTTCGGTACATGCGGAGGCTCGCATCGGCGACGCCTGTGTATGCGAGAGCGAAAGTTCGATCGCTCTTCAGTGCCTGATCGAAGTAGTCGAGAGCCGCTTGTATGCTCTTGCCGTCGTGACCGCGCAAGGAATTGCGGCCTCGCAGATAGAGATCGTAGGCCGCCAGGTTGTCCGTGGGCCGCGCTTCCGCCTTCGCCAGTTCTTCATTCGAGGCATTGATATTCAGCGCCGTTACAAGCTGCCCGTAGATCTGATCCTCTAAAGCGAAAAGATCGTTCGTGCCGCCCTCAAATTCCTTGCTCCAGAGTCGTTTGGCGTCGGCCACATCCTCGACTCTCATATCGATGCGTATTTTGGTCCCCGAGCCTTGGAGTGTTCCCAGGACGAGGAGATTAGCGCCAAGGCTGCGGGCAATCTTCGGAAGTGGCTGCTTCTGATCGATCTTGCCCGCCGCGTCGGTGGACGCCACTCGGACGTCCTTTAGTTGAAACAGTTTCGCAGACAAAGCTTCTTCGATGCCCTCGGCCAGGTAGCCGAGTTGCGACTGATCGCCGACGACCTGGAGTGGAAGAACCGCGACGAAACGCCCACTCGCGAGCGGTGGCACACCGGACGCACCGGATGCACCGGGCGTACCTGCTCCGGGCCAGGAAATCCAGTGCTTCACCACGGCAATCGTCGCACCCAGGATCATAATCGCTGCAAAAGCGCCAGCCACCCAAATCCATTTCTTTGCGCCAAAATCAGGGAGTTGGATCTGCACGCTGCGCGACCCGCCAGCGCTGCCACTCGCTCCTCCCTGCAAATCCGCCAGGATTTCGTAGGCGCTTTGGTAGCGCTTGTCCGCTTCCCTTTCGAGACATCGCATGGTGATGCGAACGATCCAGTTTGGAAGCGCTGGATTCAAAAGTTTGGGGCTTTTCGGAGTTTCCTGGATCCGCTGATACATCACCTTCAGCGTCGATTCGCCTGTAAAAGGAACATCGCCGGCGAGCAACTCGTAGAGAATCAAACCGTACGCATAGAGATCGCTTCGCTGGTCCGCCGGCCTCCCTTCCACCTGTTCGGGAGACATGTACCGGGGAGTACCGAGGAATGCGCCGGTTTTGGTCATGCCCACGGCGCCCTCTTCAAAGGACTTCGCCAGTCCGAAATCGGAGACGTAAAGGTTGTCGTCCTTATCGACCAGCAGGTTCTGCGGCTTCAGATCACGGTGGACTACGCCTTCCGCATGGGCAGCCGCCAGCGCGTCTGCCAGCTGGCGTGCATACTTCAACACGCGATCCAGCGGCATCTTTGGGTTGTCTTTGATTATCTGGTGGAGATCCCGGCCTTCGATGAAGGCCATGGTGATAAAACGCGTATCGCCGACGCTCCCCATATCGTGGATCCGCAGAATGTTTTTGTGGGAAATCTTGCTGGCGAGGAGAAGTTCCTGCTTGAAGCGTTTCAGAGCGTCCGCCTCGCCCATCATCCCCTGGCGGACAACTTTAATCGCTACAGTGCGGTCAAGTTCCTTATCGTAGGCCTTATAAACGCGCCCCATGCCGCCCTGCCCGAGCAGAGCATCGATCCGATACCTCGGTCCAAATTCACTTCCGGGAGGGAGGGCTCCGGTATCGGTGACTACCACGGTTTCGGAATCCCCGACGGGCATGGGAGTCCCGCAGTGGGTACAGGAGTCGGCGTAGTCGGGATTAACCGAACTACAGTGAGGGCAGTTCATCGCAGAGGCCGCCAGGCCGGATCGTCGCTGCGGGGCAGGACCGGTGGATTATCTGGCATCATAGGCGTAGCTGCAACTGCTAAGTCGAGTACTAGGCCTTCGCGTCTTTTTGTCGCCGTGCGGCCGCTCAAGGGTACACTCATGCAGCGCGCATGCCGCCCCCGACCGACCTCCTGGGAACTCCCGTCCATGTGTGGACCATTTTCACAATTGTTGTGCTCTGTGCGCTCGCGATCGATCTGGGAGTGTTCCACCGGAAAACGCACGAAGTTGGGCTCAGAGAAGCGCTGCTCGAAAGCGCTATTTGGATTGCTGTGTCGCTTTCCTTCAATTTGTGGCTCTACCTTTCGCGCAGCGGAGAGGCGGGCATCGAGTTCCTTACCGGATACCTTGTGGAGAAATCGCTGAGCCTGGACAATCTGTTCATCTTTCTCCTCATTTTCCAGGCCTTCCGGATCCCAAAACGTTCGCAGCACAAAGTCCTCTTTTATGGCGTGCTCGGAGCGCTGGTGATGCGCGCTCTCTTTGTGTTGGCCGGAGTAGGGCTTTTGCAGAAATTTCACGCTATTCTCTACGTATTCGGGGCCCTTCTGCTGCTCACCGGCCTGAGAATGATCCCGCCGAAAAAGAAATCGATGCGCCCAGAGGAGAACTTGATCGTGCGGCTGGCGCGGCGCGTCATGCCCGTCGCGGAAGAGTACAAAGGGGAAGAGTTTTTCGTTAAAAGTCGCGGAAGGCGATTTGCGACAACCCTGTTTCTGGCCCTCATCGCCGTCGAAGCGATGGACATCGTCTTCGCCGTCGATTCAGTTCCCGCAGTGCTCGCTATCACTCGAGATACGTTCATCGTGTATTCGTCAAATGTATTCGCCATTCTTGGGCTTCGCGCGCTTTATTTCGCGATGGCTGATCTACTTCCGCGTTTCCGATTCCTGCGACAGGGGCTTGGAACTATTCTAGTTTTTGCCGGAGCGAAAATGCTGTTGAGCGAACGGCTTTTCGTTCCCACCTATATCTCGCTTGCCTTCATCGCCGTAATTCTCGCTGTTACGATCGTGACTTCGCTTCTCGTCACTGCGAGCAAAGAACCGCCTCGAAGCTAAGGCGCGCCATTTCTAGCGAAGGTCTAATACGAGCAGGCGCGGCTCGGTCATTTCTTCGATGGCGTATCGCAAACCCTCCCGGCCAATTCCGGATTCCTTTACGCCGCCGTAAGGCATGTGATCGATTCGGAAAGAAGACGTGTCGCCGCCGATAACGCCGCCGACTTGCAGCTCTTCAAACGCGGTGAATAACAGCTTCGCATCGTGAGTGAAGACGCCAGCTTGCAATCCGTACGGAGACTGGTTGACGCGCCCAATCGCATCCATAAAATCGTCATATGGCTCGACGGTGACAACCGGCGCAAACACTTCCTGACAATTCACTTTCATGTCCGCGCGCGTATGAGTAAGGACCGTAGGCTCCACGTAGGATCCACGGCGTTTCCCTCCCGTCTCAATGGTGGCACCGCTTGCAACCGCCTCATCGATCCAAGCTGATGCGCGCCGAGCCGCATCTTCGCTGATCATCGGACCTACATCAACCGATTCGTCCAGCGGTTCGCCCACTCTAAGCTTCTTCACGCGTTCGACTAATGCCGGCAGGAATTTATCCCTGACGCTTTTCTGTACAACAATTCGTTGTACGGAAATGCAGCTTTGCCCCGCGTACGAAAAGCCGCCAAGAGCGCAGCGATCGGCCGCGTATTCCACATCCGCGTCGGAATGTACAATAACGCCTGCATTTCCTCCCAATTCGAGTGTAACTCTCTTCTTTCCGGCTTTCGTCTTTAGAGACCAGCCGACAGGTCCGCTACCGGTAAAGGTCAAAAGTTTGAAACGATCATCGGTGACCAGGTGTTCGGCGTCGGAATTTGCAAGAGGCAGCACGCTCAGACCGCCGGCCGGCCAACCGGACTTCTCGATCACTTCGGCGAGAAGCAAAGCAGTCAGCGGTGTTTGCGGCGCGGGCTTAATGACGATCGGGCAACCCGCAGCAATTGCGGGCGCCACTTTGTGCGCCACAAGATTCAAGGGAAAATTAAACGGGGTGATGCCCAGAATCGGACCAAGAGAGAACCGCCGGACGATCGCCCAGCGCCCAGCCGACGACGCTTGCCAGTCGAGCGGCAACCACTCTCCACCGATGCGCGTAGCTTCTTCGGCCGCGACCTCGAAGGTGAAAATTCCGCGGTCCACTTCGGCGCGGGCTGTCTTGATGGGCTTGCCCGCTTCGAGCGCCATCAAACGGGCAAATTCTTCGTGGCGTGTTCGGATACCTTTCGATATTTCACGCAGAACGTGTTGGCGCTCGTAGCCGGGCATCTTGCGCGTGGTCTCAAAGGCGCGCTGAGCGGCCGCAACCGCAGCTTCGGCGTGGGCAGCGCCGGCACGATGTGTGGTGCCCACCACCGAGCCGTCGTGCGGAGCGAGAATTTCCAACGGCTCGCCCTCGGCTAGCCATTTGCCGTCGAGGAAAAACCCCCAAACTTTAGTCGGAGTCTTACTTGGAGTTGCCATAGCGGGTACCTCTATTAGTCGAATTGCTACGCCCGGCGCGGTTCGGCTTCCACCCGCGATTCAGAGACACTCGCGAACGCAGTTTCTATAATGGCGAGCCCTTCGTCGAATTGCTGATCTGTGATTATAAGCGGAACGAGCACCCTGAGGACATTTCCGTAACTTCCCGCCGACAACAGAATCAACCCGTGTTCGTAGCAGTATCGAATGATCTGCTCCGTTTCTTCCTTGGCCGGCTCGCGGAATT
>Ga0210405_10002811_pt1 | contig 17685 bp, 11 predicted proteins | sample IncBWH11MmetaG_FD_155492 | JGI IMG/M metagenome (GOLD analysis project Ga0210405, IMG submission 155492) | Forest soil microbial communities from Barre Woods Harvard Forest LTER site, Petersham, Massachusetts, United States - Inc-BW-H-11-M | ecosystem: Environmental > Terrestrial > Soil >... | reverse complement strand
CCGCGCGGCTTTACGGCGCCAAGGCCAAGATCACCTACACCAACGGCTATCCGGTGGTGGTGAACCACGAGCGGGAGACCGCCTTCGCCGCCGGCGTGGCGCGCGAGATCGTCGGCAAGGACAAGGTCGACACCGACACCCCGCCGCGCATGGCGGCGGAGGATTTTGCCTTCATGCTCAACGAGCGGCCGGGCGCCTTCATCTTCTGCGGCAATGGCGACAGCGCCGGCCTGCATCACCCGGCCTACGACTTCAACGACGAGGCGATTCCGATCGGGACGTCGTATTGGGTCAGGCTCGCCGAAAGCGCGCTGGCGGAATAGTCGTCATTGCCGGGCCGAACCTTGACCGCTTTGAGCGCGATTATCGTTGCAATGATGTTGGTTGGCTGGCTCGTCGCCGCTTACACCATGATCAGAATGACGTGGGCCGGATTTAAAGCTGGCGCCGGACTGTGGGACATCCTCAATGGAACAGCCCTTTTGGCGAGCTATAATCGGAAGAACTTCATAATGTTCGCGTGTTGCGTCGCTGTCACGATCGCGGCGGCAATTCTATACAACGTGCTTTTCTTGACGGGACATATCCCGCCGTAAGCACGCCCCAAAATGACACGCTATTGCGCCGCCTCGATGCGGTTCTCGGCCGGCAGCTTCGGCGGCTCGGCGATGACTTGCCGCTCTTGGAGTTGCGGCAGGAGCGCCGCCGCCTTGGTTTCGACTGCGCGCCAATAGGCGAACGAGTTGAAGCGCGTGCCCTCGATGGTGGCCAGCATGACGGCGGCGATGAACGGCAGGCTCTGCACCACCAGCACGAAAGCGAAGATATTGATCTCGTGGACCTGCTTGTAATTGGTGATCACCAGCGTGAGCGCGCCGACCAGCAGCAACACGGCGATCACCGCCTCCCAGAACGCCGGGAAATCCGGGCCCTTGCGCGTGCCGCCACCCTTGGCGGTGCGCAGAAACGGCACGCTCTCGTTGATGATGCCCATGCCGACGGCGCGCGCCACCGTCCATTGCACCGCCATGGCGGCGCAGACCGCGCCCAGCATCTGACCGGGCGATACCCGCACGCGCAGCCGGTAGAGCGTGATGAAGTGGATCACCGACACCGTGAAGGTGGCGATGATCGGCAGCGTGAGGATGCGATCGGGCACCGCGATATTGGCGAAGGCGACGATCGGCACCCAGATGATGTTCAAAAGCGCAACGACGACGCCGATGCTGTCGGAGCCGAGCCAGTTGAGCCAACCGATGCCGTATTCGCGCTTCTGCTCGCGGGACAGCCCATCGACCCGCGGCAACAGCCGCCGCCAATGCTTGCGCAGCAGCTGGAATCCGCCATAGGCCCAGCGCTGGCGCTGGCGTTTGTAGGCGTCAAAGGTGTCGGGCAGGAGCCCGTGGCCGTAGCGATGGTTGGTGTAATGGGCGATGTAGCCGTGCTCGAGAATGGCTAGCCCGAGATCGGAGTCCTCAACGATCGTGTCGGTCGCCCAATTGCCAACGGCTTCCAGCGCCGCGCGCCGGATCAGGATCATGGTGCCGTGCATGACGATGGCGTTGACCTCGTTCCGCTGCACCATGCCGATGTCGAAGAAGCCGGCATATTCGGCGTTCATGGCGCAGTGCATGATGGAGCGGTCGCCGTCGCGGTGGTCCTGCGGCGCCTGGACGAAGCCCACTTGGTCGTCGGCGAACAGCGGCACCAGATCCTTGAGCCAGTTCGGCTCGACCACGTAATCGGCATCGATGCTGCCGATGATTTCCGCGTCCGGCGCGGTGTGCGCCAGCGCCAGGCGCAGCGCGCCGGCCTTGTAGCCGTCAAGCTTGTCGACCCTGAGGAATTTGAAACGGTCGCCGAGCGTGCGGCAATGCGCTTCGACCGGCTCCCAGAATGCCGGATCGGGGGTGTTGTTGATCACCACCACGCATTCGAAATTGGGATAGTCGAGGCGGGAGACGGCATCGAGCGTCTGCACCAGCATCTCGGGCGCCTCGCGACAGGCCGGGACATGGATGGACACTTTCGGAGTGTGGGCTTCTGCTTGCGCCGGCACCAACGGCGGCGCACTGGCAAGCCGCCGCGGGCCGCGGCCAAACGCGATGGCCGCGATTTCCTCCACGCGCGCCAGCGCAATGGCGACCAGCGGGATGAGGAGGAGCATGCCGAGGCCGAGCGCAAAGGCGGCGCCGGGCACGAAGTAGTGGCCCTTCCAGAAGGCGACGATGGCGGCAAACCAGGCGCCGACCGCGTTGGCGGCCGCCGCCAACAGCAAAGCCTGCGCCGCCGTCGCCCTGCTGAGCGTCAGGATCGGCAATGACAGCAACACACCAAGCAGGACGGCGAGGCCGGCGCGCTTGATGTAGTCGGGGTCGGTGATCACGCCGGTCCAGGAGAATTTTGCCTCCCGCGACGCATCGAACAGCCCCCAATAGGGGCCGACGCCGCCCTCAAAGGTCTTCCACGGCTGATCGATCGCCTCGACGATGTTGTAGTCGATGCCATAGGCGTCGGCGCGATGGACGAAATCGCGGATCACCGCGGCCTGTTCCATGCGGCCGGGATCGGCGTTGTGGAAATTGTAGCCCGCGCTCGGCCAGCCGAACTCGGCGATGACGATGCGCTTGCCCGGATGCATCTGGCGCAGCTTGTCGTAGAACTCGATCGTATGGTCGACCGCGTGGGTGTAATCGAAACCCTCCCAGTACGGCAGGATGTGCGCGGCGATGAAGTCGACCGCCGAGGCAAGCTCCGGATGGTCGATCCAGACCGTCCAGATTTCGCCAGTGGTTACAGGGACTGGGCTCTGCCTTTTCACCTTTTGGATGAGCGCGATCAGGTCGTCGACGGTCATCTCGGCGCGCAGCGTGGTTTCGTTGCCGACGACGATGGCGTTGACGTTGCTGTTGTGGCGGGCGAGATCGAGGGCGGAGCGGATTTCGCGCTCGTTGCGCTCCTTGTCCTTGTCGATCCAGGCGCCGACCGTGACTTTAAGCCCGAATTCGGCGGCGATCGGCGGCACGAGCTCGGCGCCGCCGGTCGACGAATAGGTGCGGATGGCGCGCGTATAAGGCGCGATAGCCTTCAGATCGGCACGGATCTGTTCGGCGGTGGGGCGTTGACCGGTGTCGGGGTGCGAAGAATCCGCGAACGGGGCGTAGGAGACGCTCGCGAGCTGACCGGTGAAATCCGGCGCAGTTTCTTTACTTCTCAGCAGTGCCCACAGCCCTGCATGCACGCACGCTACAAGCGCGAGCACAGCTACGACGGTGCGCATCGACTTTCAACCACGCGGGGCGAAGGATACACGGGCCCGAACCTGTCCCCAAGGCTCGACGTAGATCGTAAGGCGATGAGGCTACCTTGCGAGCGGCGAACAAACAAGTAGCGTTGGTGCATGGCAAATTCAAGACAACGCAACGTGATGTTGCGGCGTTTTTGACGCGCCGGCGAACGCTCCGGGCCGGCCGGCGCTAGCGGTTGGTGGTCGGGCTTGGAACCGAGGCGGCGGGCGGTGGGGCGACCTGCAAATTGGGATTGATCCAGCAGGAATTCACTCGCCCGTTGAGGCTGTCGGCAGCCTTCGGATCGATATTGTTGGAATGTAAGAGCAGGCAGCGGAAGGTTGCCTGGATATGGCCGCTCGGGCAGCCGAAGCGGTCGTAAAGGTCGAGATGGCGGAAGGCGGTATCGAGATCGTCGCGCCACAACAGGCTGACCACCCGGCGGCCGAGCCAAACGCATTCGGGATTGCCCGCGGGCCCACCCAACGCCTTCTGCGCTTCGGCAAATTCGTCGACCTTTTGCGGCTCCTTGGCCGGCTCCTGGCCGTTCGCCGGAGCCTGGTCGGCGGGCTTGGCCTCGGTGCTCTGGGCCTGTGCCGGGGCCGCCAGCGGTGCCGCCGAGGCCGCGGCCAGCCCGAGCGCAATACAGATGCCTAACGCAACGCTGAACACACGATGACACATGGTTTGACTTGGGTACTGGACCTGTTTGCGCTGCTGGAACGGACGTTTCCCAGGCTATGGGGGTGGACCGCCTTGCCGGCGTTGCTTGCCGCCACAGCCGCCATGACAACAGCCTGAATCGGCTCGTTTGTCCAGCGCGCCGGGCGGCGCAACAAGGTTGAGCTTGGCAGGATAAGTTCCCGCGGTTAATGCGACAGACATGGTACGCATCCCAACCGGCCAACCGCTCGCGGTTTTTATGTTCACGGCGCTGGCAATCGCTGTTGCCTGGTGGTGGCTGGGCAAGCCGGTGGCGCTGCCGGCATCCCCGCTCGCGGCAAGCGAAAAGCTCTACTGCGTCTCCTACGCGCCGTTCCGCGACGGCCAGGATCCGCTCATCGAAACCACCCAAGTGTCGCCGCAGCAGATCGACGAGGATTTGAAACTTCTCGCGAAATACACCGATTGCATCCGCACCTATTCGGTCGAGAACGGCCTCGATAAGGTTCCCGAAATCGCCCAACGCTATGGGCTGAAAGTCCTGCAGGGGATTTGGCTGTCCAATAAGATTGCGCACAACCGCGCGCAAATGGCCGTCACCGTGGCGCTCGCCAAAAAGTATCCGGACGTCATCCGCTCAGTGATCGTCGGCAACGAAGTGCTGCTGCGCGGCGAAATGTCGGCGCCCGATCTCGGTGCCACCATCCGCGAAGTCAAATCGCAGATCGCCCAGCCGGTGACCTATGCGGACGTCTGGGAGTTCTGGCTGCGCTATGCCGACCTGCAAAACGCGGTCGATTTCGTCACCATCCATATTTTGCCCTATTGGGAGGATTTTCCGCTGCCTGCGTCGCGCGCCGCGGCCCATGTCGATGCCATCCGCAAAAAGGTCGTGGCCGCCATTCCCAACAAGGAGATCGTCATCGGCGAGTTCGGCTGGCCGAGCCACGGCCGCATGCGCGAGGGCGCGCTGCCGTCGCCGTCGAACCAGGCCCGCGCCATCGAAGAGACGCTGACGCTCGGCAAGCGCGAGAATTTCCGGGTCAATATCATCGAGGCCTTCGACCAGCCCTGGAAGCGCGCGCTCGAAGGCTCGACCGGACGTTACTGGGGTATTTTCGACCGCTCCACCCAGGGACCGAAATTCGCCCTCGGCGGCGCGGTGTCCAATCACCCGCATTGGCTCCTTGGCGCGCTGTTCGGCATCGTGCTCGCCGCATCGACGTTCGGCATCGCGGCGACGGCCGGACGGCAAAGGAAGCTAGTGCCGTATTTGTGGCCCAAGATCGCAGGCATCGCGTTCCTGCCCGCCGTGATGTTCGGCCTCGCCGTCGAGGCCATTCCGATCCAGAGCTATAGCGTCGGCGGCTGGCTGCGCTCGCTCACCTTCGCGCTGGTTGCAGCTGCCGCGCCGATCGTATGCGCCGATGCCTGCGCCGTCGGCCGCGCGCTGCCGACTTTTGCCGCCGTTCTCGGCCGCTCCGGCGAGCGCCGCGGCGGGCTGCATTGGGCGCTCGGCGGCATCTTCATCGTGCTGGTTCTGTTGGCGCTGCAGGCCGCGCTCGGGCTGGTATTCGATCCGCGCTACCGCGATTTTCCGTTCGCGCCGCTCACCGCCGCCGTGGTGCCGTTCCTGGTGCTGATGATCGCCGTGCCGCGACCGCGTGGCGAGCGCGCCGTCGCCGAGACGGCGGCGGGCGCAGCGCTGATCGCTTGCGCCGGCTACATCGTGATCAACGAAAGCTTTGCCAACTGGCAGGCGGTCTGGTTCTGCGCCGCGGTCGCGAGCGTAAGCGTCATTCTGCTGCGGGCGCGGGACGTGCCAGACTCAAAATGAGAAGGCCCACCGCGAGCGCCGCCAGATCGGCGTTGTGCAGCACGATGCCGAAGGCCGACGCAGCGAGCCCCAGCGTCACCAGCACGATCGACGGCCGGAACAGATTGAGCGCGGCGGCAGCCAGCGCCACCCAGCCGAACACATTGTGATTGAACAGAACGATGGTCAGCCGGAAGGTATCGCACAGCCAAGTGTGCAAGCCACCCTGGCAGGCGAGCGACACGGTGTTGTTCTCCAGCGCCATGTAACGCAGATAGAGCGCCTGGCCGAGCGACAAAAAGCCTATGACCAGAAGCCAATTGGTCTGGCGGGCGGTGGGCAGGAACAAGGCGCGTTTCATTGCGGGTGATTTCCGGACGGGCGCAATCCATAACCACAGAAGGCGACATTGCGAAAGGCCGTGCGGACCCGGAACGGCGGTCCGAGTGGATGACTTACGCGAGGCCGCTTTGCACCGAAAACCGACAAGTCATTACGTCGCAGCGAATGTCCGTGACGGTTGAGTATCATTGGCTTGAGGGTCAAGCCGATCGTCTGCCGGTACTACTGGCCGATTTGATCCGTCGTCGAGCGGCCGTGATTGCCACGCCCGCCTGCACGTCGGCTGCACTCGCGGCAAAATAGCAACCGCAGCCGCCCACGGTAAAAAGGGAGCCGCGGCTGCCATCGGTGCTCGGCTTGACGTGTGACGTAAGTCATAGTGCCGAAGCCTTCCAGGATGTACCAAATTATGGGGGCGGAACCTTCGGAGGTTGCCATGGAAGATGATGCCGCCGATCTGGTCGCAATTGACCAAGCCCTCATGACCACCAATGATTTCGCACCGACAATTAATGCATATTAAGAGCGATAAACATGCAATCAATGTGACTGTGACGCCGGAGGGTTTTTTAATGTTGGGGGTACATGCGCCATGAACAAGATTGAAGACGTTGCACTCTTCGACGTAATCATTGTCGGTGCCGGTTGGTCAGGGGTGATGGCGTGTAAGTATTGTTTCAGCGAGGGACTGAAGACGCTGGTACTGGAAAGCCGCGAGTCGGTCGGCGGTGTATGGTCGTTCACCCGGGACGGTCGCTACGGCGGCGTGATGACGACAACGGAGACGACCTCATCGCGCTGCGTCACCGAGATATCGGATTTTCCCATGCCAGAGGCCTATCCGGAGTTTCCGTCCCACCTGCAAATCCTCGAATATCTGAAGGCTTATTGCGTTCGCTTCGATTTAAATCGGCATATCCGCCTCGACCATCGGGTGGATAGCGCGCGTAAAATTGGCGATATCTGGCACGTCACCTGCGCCAAAGGCGCGGAATTCCATGCCAAGAAATTGATCGTATCATCCGGCGTCCATCAGCATCCCAACGATGTGTCAGGCGACGCGCCCTTCGACCGCTTCGCCGGGCCGATCCTGCACAGCGCCGTCGTGAAGGAGGCCCCCCCGGATCTGGCAGGCAAGACGGTCGTAATGTGGGGCGGCGGCGAGAGCGCTAGCGATATCGCTTTTCAGGTCAGCAAGACGGCTGGTCGCATCTATTGGTGCATTCCGAACGGCCAATGGTTTATTCCGAAGATAGTCGATCGCTGGTGGCCGTTTCCCAGCAGTCGGCCCAAAGTAGGCGATCAGGCGTCGTCGCGGGTGCGGCTTCTGCTGTCGCCCACGCGCGGCTACTCGCCTTTCATCAACCAGTATCTGCAGTTTTCACTCGGCTTCAACGGCCACGGTCAGGAGGCGTGGAGAACTCACGCGCCTTATCACCAGCAGTTTTTCAACAAGAGCTACGAAGTGATGCCACATGTGAAAGCTGGGAAGGTCGTCCCTAAGCGTGACATCGAGCGCTGCGAGGGCAATAAGGTTTATTTTACCGACGGCAGCGCGGTGCGGGCCGACGCTATTATCACTAGCTCAGGGTACAAGTTGGTAGTGCCGTTTCTCGATCCAGGGATGACGACGGATCCGCAGCAGTGCTTCAAATACATGTTCGGGCCAGATCCATCGCTGGCATTCGTGGGTTTTGTCCGCCCGGTCATCGGCTCCATTCCAGCAATCGCCGAGCTGCAGTCGCGGTACGCCGCGATGGTGTTCGCCGGGCGGCGCACGCTGCCGCCGCTCGCGGAACGCGAGCGCATCATCCGAGCGGACACCGCTTACTGGAATCACCGTTTCCGTTTCACTTCGCGGCGGCTTCGAGGATTGGTGGACATGCCCTATTACTGCGACCAGATTGCCCGGCTGATCGGTTGCCGTCCGCGGTTCTGGAGGTTCCTGTTCACCGCCCCGCGCAAATGGTGGTGGGCGGTTTCGACGCCGTGGAACGGTTGCCAATTTTGGCTCAACGACGAATCCCACCACGAACGTATCTTCGCAACCTTCGCGCGCTATCGCTTCAATCAGACGAGCGAGATTTATATCTTGTTGGCGTTGGCGCCGATCCTGCCGTTCGTCGCCCTTGGCAGCCGCGTTCGGCTGTTCATCAACGAGCATTTTGTGTGGCGGGACGAATCCGCGCCGAGGCGTGCTGCAAGCGATGCTGTCGACGGGAGGCCGGCGGAGCGCGCTGCATGATCGGGGGCCAATGAAGGAGCAAACGATGAAGTTTTACGACTGCTCGACAGCACCAAGCCCACGGCGCGTACGCATTTTTCTCTCGGAGAAAGGCATCAGCGTCCCTACGGTGCAGGTCGATCTGCGCGACGGCGAGCAGTTCACGCCAGCGTTCCGAGCAATCAATCCGGACTGCACGGTGCCCGTGCTCGAACTCGACAACGGCACGACGATTACAGACATACTTGCGATCTGTCGCTATTTCGAGGAACTCAATCCTGATCCGCCATTGATGGGGCGGAACGCAGAGGAAAGGGCGGTAATCGCGTCTTGGCTGCGGCGCATCGAGTGGGATGGCTGTTACGCCGCCATGGAGCTGTTTCGCAATTCTACGCCGGGATTGAAGGGGCGCGCCCTACCCGGGCCGGAGCCCTACGAGCAGATCCCTGCGCTTGCCGAGCGCGGACGCGCGCGCGTCCAGAATTTCTTCGCCTGGCTCGATGCGAGGCTCGCCGACAACGAATTCATCTGCGGGCTCCGCTTTACGGTTGCCGATATCAGCGCAATGGTTGCCGTCGATTTCTCCGGCTGGGCAAAGCTCAAGGCACCGGAATCCATGACTCATTTGCACCGTTGGCATGCGGCGGTGTCGGCGCGCCCCAGCGCTAAGGCCTGAGGCAATCGCGCTGCTGATGATGCCTGCGTGCCTGCAGGGAAAGAACGGGCGAGATGACTGCCTTGCAAAATTGGCTCCGGGAGTTTGGCTTGGAACCGTTGACCAAGGTTCTGGCCGACAATGACATCGATCTCGAAATTATTTCCGATCTGACGGAGACCGATTTCGAGAAACTCGGCATTTCCCTTGGTCATCGTCGAAAACTCCTGAAAGCGGTCGCCACTTTGCATGACACGGGAGACAGGGCGGCCGAAGCGAGGAAGCACACAGCGCCCCCAGCCGCGGGGTCAACTACTGATGCCGAGCGCCGCCAAGTCACGGTGCTGTTCTCGGACCTCGTCGGTTCGACAGCGCTCTCCGCCGGTATGGACCCGGAGGACTTGCGCGAGGTCATTTCGGCCTATCAGAAATGCGTCGCCGAAACCGTGCGCCTTTTCGGCGGGTTCGTGGCAAAATATATGGGCGACGGCGTGCTCGTTTACTTCGGCTATCCACAAGCCCATGAGGACGACGCAGAGCGGGCGGTGCGAGCGGGACTGGATTTAGTCGCGGCAGTTGCCCGGCTCAAAACGCGCGCTTTGCTGCAAATCCGTGTCGGCATTGCCACCGGGCTGGTTGTCGTCGGTGACCTGATCGGATCGGGGGAGGCGCAGGAGCGAGGCATCGTCGGCGATACGCCAAATCTGGCGGCGCGGTTGCAGGGAATTGCCGAGCCGAACATGGTCGTGATCGCCGACGATACGCGAAGACTTCTCGGCAATCTCTTCGAACTGCAGGACCTCGGGAGTAAGGACCTTAAGGGCATCGCCGCGCCTGTGCGCGCCTGGGCGGCGTTGGGTGCGGGTTCAATGGAAAGCCGCTTCGAGGCATTGCATGCGAGTGGTCTGATCGAGTTGATTGGACGAGAAGAAGAATCCGAATTGTTGTTGAGGCGCTGGTCCAAGGCAAAGACGGGCGAAGGCCAAGTCGTGCTGATCTCCGGCGAAGCCGGTATCGGCAAATCGCGGCTCACGGCAGCGCTGCTGGAACGCCTCGCAACAGAGCCGCACACGCGCTTGCGCTATTTCTGCTCGCCGCAGCACACTGACAGCGCGCTTTACCCGATCATCGGTCAGATCGAACGTGCCGCCGGACTGGCGCGCGACGACACCCCGCAAGTGAAGCTTAATAAGCTCGATACGCTCCTCGCGCAGAGCTCCACCTCCATTGAGGATGCCGCGCTCATTGCCGAAGCGCTATCCCTTTCCAATGGTGGACACCATTCAGCGCCTGATCTGACCTCGGAGCAACGCAGGCAAAGAACGCTGAACGCGCTCATTTCGCAAATGCAGGCCCTAACGCGCCAAAATCCGGTGCTGATGATCCTCGAAGATGCACACTGGATCGACCCCACGAGCCTGGAGGCGTTCGGTCGGGCGGTCGACCGGATCGCGAGCCTTCGTCTGCTGATGATCGTGACGTTCCGCCCAGAATTCGAACCGCCTTGGATCGGACGACCGTACGTGACTGCGATCACCATCAATCGGCTGGCGCAGCGCGACATCGAGGCCATGATTGACCGTGTAATCGGCGACAAGAGTCTTCCAGCAGACATCCGGCAGGACATCATCGAGCGCACCGACGGCATTCCTTTGTTCGTGGAAGAGATAACCAAGGCAGTACTGGAGGCGGGGGGCGGAAGCGCTGCTGAGCGCATCATCGGCGCAGTTCCGTCGCCGGCCCTGGTAGTCCCCGCCAGCTTGCATGCGTCGCTGATGGCGCGGCTCGACCGGCTCGGACCCGCCAAAGACATCGCGCAGATCGGAGCGGCGATCGGCCGCGAATTCTCGCATGCGCTGCTGGCTTCAGTGGTCCGAAAGTCGGAGGCGGAGCTGGGATCGGCGCTTGAGCGTCTCGTTCAATCCGGCCTGGTGTTCCGCCATGGTGTTCCGCCGCACGCAACTTACCTCTTCAAGCACGCGCTCGTGCAGGAGGCCGCCTATAGCACTCTCTTGCGCGAGGCGCGGCGCGCACTTCATGCACATATCGCCGCCACTCTCGAAAGCCAGTTCGCCGAAATCGCCGAGCGTCAGCCGGAGCTGTTGGCGCGTCACTGCACCGAGGCCGGGCTGATCGAGAAGGCCGCGAGCCTGTGGGGCAAGGCTGGGCAGCGGTCGCTGGCGCGCTCGGCGCTTGCCGAGGCCGCCGAACAGCTCACACGCGCGCTTGCCCAGACCGCGGCGTTGCCCGCCACTCCTGCGCAACGCCGCGAAGAGATTAAACTGCAGGTCGCGCTCATAACTCCACTCATGCATGTCAAAGGCTATGCCGCACCGGAAACCACCGCGGCTGCAGAGCGGGCACGTGACCTGATCGAAAAGGCAAAAGCACTCGGAGAGACTCCCGAAGATTCACTACTGTTGTTCTCGATGCTCTACGGCATCTGGGTCGCGAGGCACGTAGCGTTCGACGGCGACGTGATGCGCACCCTTGCGGCGCAGTTCCTGGCGCTTGCCGAAAAGCAAGAGGCCACAGCTCCGCTTCTGCACGGATATCGCATCATGGGTCTTTCCTTACTGCTCACGGGAGACAGCGCGGAAGGACGGGCACATCTCGATCGGGCGCTCGCGCTTTATGATCCTGCCGAGCATCGGTCGCTGGCGATGCATTTTGGCCAAGACGCTAGAGTGTCAGCCTTGGCATATCGGTCGCTGGCTTTGTGCATTCTTGGCTACCCAAAGGCCGCGCTCGCAGAGACGGAACGAGCGCTCAGTGATGCGCGCGAGATCGGCCAAGCTGCCACTTTGATGTTTGCGCTGGCTCTCACGGGGTTGACCCATATCTGTTGCAGCAACTACGCCGCGGCAAACGCGCTCGTCGATGACATTGTCGTATTGGCGAACGAGAAAGGGGCGTCCCTGTGGCAGGCAGGTGGAATGGCACTCCGAGGTTGCATATTGACCTTGACCGGGAAACCCTCCGACGCAGTCGAACTGATCACCTCCGGAATTACGGCATGGCGGTTGACGGGAGCAACGGTCTGGCTGCCGTTCTACTTGTCACATTTGGCGCGAGCCCATGCGGAACTCGGGCAATTCGATGACGCCTGGCGCTGTATTGGCGAAGCGACGACAGCGGTCGAATCCACCAAGGAAAGGTGGTACGAGGCCGACGTCATTCGCATGTCTGGGGAAATCGCGCTAATGTCGCCGCAACAGGATGCAGCCAAAGCGCAAACCTATTTCGAACGTGCGCTCGCGATTGCACTTGCGCAGCATGCCAAGGCTTGGGAACTGCGCGCAGGGATAAGCATGGCGCGGCTGTGGGGCGATCAGGGTAAACGCGATGAGGCCCGCGACCTTCTCGCTCCGATCTGCGGCTGGTTCACCGAGGGCTTCGACACAATCGACTTAAAGCAGGCTAAGGCCTTGCTCGACGAGCTGGCGCCATAAGGCTTCTGAATGATGCACGTTTGAGTCTCTTCCGCGGCACCAATAAAGTCAGGAATAACTTGCGGATCTGCCGATCTCCGCGGGGTTCTAAAGTAGGCAGCGGGATCAGCCGGGGGCTCATAGATCATTTTGCGCAGCAGCAATTAGACACGCTCGACGGTCCAAATGGGTCATTGGCGACCGGGCCGCCAGATGAGCGATGCTTTCAATCAAGCGCCAAATGCCGACCGGCAAATATCGTCGGCTGGCAGGTCAGCCGGAAACGCCCAAGCGTGGTGCAGAGTTTTGCCACCGCACCGCGCGAACCTTACGGTGCCGCCAGCCCTACTCGGCCGCGTACGTCCACGACCGGAAGCCAAAGCCGCCACCTTCTTCCTTCGTTCATCTGGCGCAGTGGAACCAAAGCGGCATCTTGCCGGTTCATGGCGCGGAGCGCTAAGATGGCGGAGCGCTAAAGCTAATGCGAGTCCCTTGGTCGAAACACTGACGCGGAGGGTCTACCATGACGCAGGCGAGGCGAAGTTCCAGAAGAAAGAGCAGAAAGGCAGCCTTGTCTAAAAAGGCAGCCTTGGCATTGGGCGCAGCCGGGGTGTCTCTGGCGATGACGGGTGCCGCATCGGCAACCGCCCCTGCGACGAACGTACCGTCGCAGGATAACGCCCGGCGACTTATCCTGACCGAGGAGGAAATCTCCGACGTCAGTCTGGCGACCTTTCAAGTCTTCGACAGGGAAAATCCCCCGCCTGGCCAAGGCATTAAAGTTGCACGTGGCGGCGGCGGCTGCGGGTGCGGTCATGGCGGCGGTGGCGGCGGATGCGCTCATGCCGGTTTCGGCGGCGGCTGCGCTCACGCCGGTGTCGGCGGCGGCTGCGCTCATGCCGGTGTCGGCGGCGGGTGCGCTCATGCCGGTTTCGGCTGTGCCGCTGGCGGCCGATGCGCTGTCGGTCGCTGTGCCATTGGCGGCCGCTGCGGCTGTCGAGGCGGCTGCGCTTGTATTGGAGGATTCATAGGAATCGGCTGCTTGGGTTGCGCCGGCTGCTCCGGAACCTGCTGGCAATGGGACCCGTACCTCGGCCAGTGGGTCAGCATCTGCTATTGAGACCAACGAGCGGCGCGCGCAGCCGTGTCCGCTGTGCGCTGAAGCAAAAGCGAAATCGGATCATGAGCATCCGACTGGGGGTTCGTTGCCTCGGCCGCCAAATCAGCGGCGCTATCGGTCCATCGCCAAATGCCGGCCGGCACAAATCGTCGACTGGGCAGGTCAGCCGCAAGCGCGCGAGCCTCGAGCAAAATTTTCCCGCCGCGTTGGCGCTTGGCCGCGGCCCCGCCGCCAGAAAGAGACCTGAGCAGGCGAAGCAACTTCCCTAAACAGGCTATTCGATCACGTCGTCGGCAAGTGCAAGCAATCTGTCCGGCACCGTGAGACCGAGGGCTTTCGCTGTCTTAAGGTTGATCGACAAATCGAATTTGGTGGGCTGCATGATTGGGAGATCGTTGGGCTTGGCACCTTTCAAAATCTTGCCCACATAGGTGCCGGCCTGGCGATAGCCGTCCGCAATGCTGGCGCCATAACTGATCAGGCCTCCCACGGCCACATATTCACGCTCGTTATACATCGTCGGAATCTTATAGCGCGCCGACAGCGCAACGAGTCGATCGCGCTGCGCCAGAAAGAATGGATCGCTGCTGACCAGGAGCGCGCTGGGCCGCTCCTGGGCGAGCGTCGCGGCAACGGCGTCGATCTCACGATCGTTGCTGGCATTGAGGACCCGGATGTGCTGCCCCAGAGCGCTTGTGGCACTCTCGGCGTCCTTCAGTTCACCGGCAAAGTTCGGATTGCTTGGATCGACCAGCATGGCGATCGTCGTTGACGACACCAGCTCGCGTAAAATCTCCAGCCGCTTTGCCGACAGTTCGGCGGCAAAGAACGATACGCCGGTGATGTTGCCGCCAGGCTTATTCAAGCTGGCAACCAATCCCATTGCTACTGGATCGTAGCCGCTGGTGAAGACAATGGGAATGCTGGTCGTCGCCGCCTTGGCTGCCTGTGCGGTGGCGATACCGCCGGTCGCCGCGATCACGGCCACCTGACGGCGCACCAGCTCCGCCGCCAAGGTCGGCAGCTGAGCATATTGACCTTCGGCCCAGCGAAATTCGATGGCGAGGTTTTGACCCTCCACGGAACCTGTCTCGCTCAGGCCGGCGCGGAATGCGGCGACAAAGGGCGCGAAGGCCTGCGCCGACACGCTGCTGAGAAAGCCGATCACCGGCATCGCCGGTTGCCCCCGTGCAGGCAACACCGCTGCCGCTACGGCAATTCCGACAAGCGTTATGAAGTCGCGTCGCTTCATGCACCGCCCCTGGGTCCGACGACTTACCCTACCACACGTCTGGCATTGGGGGCGCGGTGTCGGACCGCTAACGCCTCATTCGATCACCTCGTCGGCGGTGGCAAGCAGTGTCTGTGGAATGCTTAAGCCCAGCGACTTGGCAACCTTGAGGTTGATAATCAGCTCGAATTTGGTCGGCTGCAGCACTGGAAGATCGGAGGGTCTTTCACCCTTGAGAATGCGCCCAACATAATTGCCAGCTTGCCGATTTACGTCGGCAAAACTCGGTCCATAGCTAATCAAACCACCTTCCGCGACGACTTCCCGCCGGTCATAGATTGTTGGGATTGCATACTTGGCTGCCAGTGCCGCGATATGATTACGGTTGGTGAAAAGCAACGGGTCGGAAGCCACCAACAGTGCGCCGACCGACTTTTGGACAAGGGTGACAAAAACAGGCTCAAGGTCGGCGTCGGTGCTGGCGGCCGCCACATGAATTTGTTGCCCTAATGCAGAGGCACTAGTCCGCACATCTGTGGTATCGGAATCGGCGCTCGGATTCTCATTGTTTGCCAGAAATCCGATCAACCGAGCCTTAGGAGCAAGCTCGCGAAGCAACTCAAGCCGCTTCGCCACCAGCGCGTTGAGCAAGAAACTTACGCCGGTAATGTTGCCACTTGGCCGGTTGAGACTAGCGACAAGCCCAAATTTGACTGGATCAGCGCCGATCACGAAAACGATCGGAATGGTCGAGGTGGCCGCCTTCGCGGCAAGTACTGAAGCCACGCCGGTCGGCACGAAGATGACGAAGACGTTGCGCCTGACCAAATCTGTTGCCAGTTCGGGTAGCCGAGCCACCTGGTTTTCGGCCCAGCGGTATTCAATGGCCACGTTTTGACCCGCGACGTACCCGCTTTCTGCTAGGCCCTGGTGGAAAGGAGCCATCATCGGCGCATACCCATCAGCGGATGCGCTGCCAAGAAAGCCAATCACCGGCATCGTCGATTGCTGTCCCAGCACGGCAACTGGCCGGATGGCCGCAACACCACCCATCAGAATCGCAATAAATTCGCGCCGTCTCATGACCCTCCCCGAGCCCGACGACGACACACTACCACACCGCACAGGAGCTGTTATGCAGCACAGCAAAATCGCCGTGCCAATGTCGCAAAGGGTCATTCGCGACCGGGCCGCCAGATGAGTGACGCCCTCAATCCAGCGCCAAATGCCGACCGGCAAAAATCGTCGGCTGACAGGTCAGCCGGAAGCGCTCGAGCGTTTTGCAAAGTTTTGCCGCAGCGTCGGCGCTGGCCAGCGGTCCGATGACCAGCCGCAATTCGGGGCGGTTGGACGGCGGCAGTTCGCTCAGCGCAATCGTCGGCGCCAGACCATCGAACAATTGCGGATGCGCGGAGCGGATGCCGGCCCAGCGCGCGCGCAGCGCCTGGATCGAGACCGCCGAGCCGATATCGACGCCGTATTCCATCGGTAGCGGCAAGGCCGGCGCCACCACGGCGGCGATCGCCGCCGGCGTCGCCGGCACCGGCGGCCCGCTGTCGGGCCACGGCGGCGTTGCTTTGGCCTGGCGCTCGATCGAGCCGGTGACATCGTCGACGCTGTGCTCGACCACAGCGAGGCGCGATTTCAACTCGTCATTGTCGGCGCTGAGATCGCGCACCGCGTCGGCGAGCTTTTTGGTCTCGGCCTGGGCATCGAATGGGCGCGCCGCCGGCTGCTGCGGCGTTGGCGCGGGCTGCAGGGGCTGCAGGGGCTGCACGACGGCGACGGTGGCGCCGCCAAGGGTCGACGCGGCAACGGCAGCGCGCTGCGAGCCGACCACGCCGCGGCTCGACATCACGGCGATCAAGAGCGCGGTGGCCGCGGTCGAGCCCCAGACCACCAGCCGCCACAGGCCGCGCATGGTGACGGGGACCGCAGCCGCCGGCCGCTTGAGGTCCGCCTTCGCCAACCGCACTTCGTCCGCCATGTCCCGCCGCTCCGCAGTGCCGTGAGGCGAATCAGTGCTAAAAATCTAGCAGATTCTGCCTGTTCCAATCGTTTTCTTAGGCATGCGCGGGGTTCCGGCGGGGCAGCCGGGGATTGGCTTTCGATTGCGCGGCGGCTCGGATAAGAGAGCGCCGCGGAGGTAGCGATGACGGCTCGGACCTGCCTTGCGATCGTGCTCGCCGCCGGCGAGGGCACGCGCATGCGTTCGGCGCGACCGAAGGTTTTGCACACGGTTGCCGGGCAATCGTTGCTGGCCCATGTGCTGACCGCGGTGGGCGCCGCGGGCATTACGGCAACCGCTGTGGTCGTCGGTCCCGGCCAGGACGAGGTCGCGGCCGAAGCAAAGCGCGTGCTGCCCGGCGCCACGCCATTCGTGCAGCGCGAGCGGCGCGGCACCGCGCACGCGGTGCTGACGGCGAAAGCCGCCATCGCAAAACAGCCGGACGATATTCTGGTCGTGTATGGCGACACGCCGTTGATCCAGCCGGACACGCTGAAGCGGTTGCGTGCGCCGCTCGCCAAGGGCGCGGCCGTTGCGGTACTGGCGTTTCGGCCGGCCGATCCAACCGGCTACGGCCGACTGATTACCAAAGGCGACGCGCTCATTGCCATTCGCGAAGAGGCCGATGCCAGTCCGCGCGAGCGCAAGATCGCTCTGTGCAACGGCGGCATCATGGCGCTCGCCGGCAAAGACGCGCTCGCCATCTTGAAGCGGATCGGCGACCACAATCGCAAACATGAATTCTATCTCACCGATGCGGTCGAAATCGCGCGCGGCATGAAGCTGCGCGCGATAGCGGTCGAAGCCGAGGAGGACGACGTGCGCGGCATCAATACCAAAGCCCAACTCGCCGAAGCCGAAGCGATCGCGCAAGCGCGCCTGCGCAAGGCGGCGCTCGACGCCGGCGT
>Ga0210405_10002810_pt1 | contig 17692 bp, 12 predicted proteins | sample IncBWH11MmetaG_FD_155492 | JGI IMG/M metagenome (GOLD analysis project Ga0210405, IMG submission 155492) | Forest soil microbial communities from Barre Woods Harvard Forest LTER site, Petersham, Massachusetts, United States - Inc-BW-H-11-M | ecosystem: Environmental > Terrestrial > Soil >... | reverse complement strand
TTCCATCTTCTGGAACGATCCAGGTGCGATCGGCAGCCGCGAATTTGCGGTTCTTTGTCTCGATGGGAGCACTGAAAAGCACCCATCCGCTATCTTCCTCCGGTCCCGTCAGGGTTCCGAGGTCGGCAATTTTTGGAACCGTCTGTCCTGCTGCATCCATCGCTTGTTGCAGCGCCGGATGAAGCAAGTCAAAACCCTCGTCCGGAACCGCTACTCGTACTCCGCGACCGTCAGCTTCGGGATGTTGTTTCCGGAGTTCCGTCAGACCGATTTCGTCGGCTGCAAAATAAGGACCGTCCGTCGACAGGGATGTTGCTACGCGGGGATAAGGAATGGTGATCGCTGTTACTGGTGCAGTCTTGCGCTCGGTTGGCGGAATTTTAGCGGCTGGGTCCTGGTAATACATGCGGTCGTCGTCGCGCGTGTAGGCGCACGCGATGCCAGGCAGATCGAGCGTTTCCAGCAATTTCTCTCTGGAGACTGTGACCAAAGCATATCCGGAGGTTTTGTCGGCAAAGTTGATCTCTGCTCCCAGCCGCTTGAGACCCTGGAGCATCTGTCCGCCGCATCCAGCCTCCGAGAGAAATTGCGCGCGCACTTCGTCCCTATGTCCGATGGAAACTTGAAGAAACTGTGCTCGTTCGAACTGATTCAGCCGTGCGTGGCCTGAACACTGTGCGATTGCTCCCGGCGCGGAGAGGAGTACAAGCGGGGTGATTCCCAACCCCAGCAAACAGTTTTGCAGTCTACGGCGCGCGACTTTTAGCGGCACTTGTTGGTACTCCTTCGATTGGACAGAGGTTCGATAGCACATGCGGTTTTGTTTCGAATCGCCCGCGAAGGATCAGACGTCTTGAATCGCATGAAGTTCCGGGAACCTTCGTTAGTAATGCTTATGCTGCCATTCGAGTTAAGAGGTTGCGGTCAGCACCATGACACATACAGTATGACGAGCGCACAGCAACGAATTGCGGATTGGAATCGACGTTCCGCTCATCGAAAACTGAGCTATTCATTCCGAAAGTTAGAAGGTCAATTTCAGAGCGAGTTGGAGTGAGCGGGGGCCGCCGGTTTGATACAGCGCGTTTAAGCCTCCAAGGGTGTTGTTCAAGGTACCTCCCGCCTCTCCGAAACCGCAACCCAGGCAACCCGGAATAATAGGTCCACTGGCCCAAGAATTGTTGACGTTCGCGAAAGCCGGATGATTGAAAAGGTTGAAGGCCTCGGCGCGGAACTGCAAGCGGAGGCGTTCATGAATCGGGAATTCGCGCCGGACAGCGAAATTCGTCTGCCACGCACCGAAACCACGAGCGTAATTTCGGGGAGTGTCGCCTTCGGAGTCGAATCCTGGGCCGGACGCTGGGACGTTGAAGGCGTCGTAGTTGATGATCTTTCCGCCTGGATACTCCGAGCTATAGAGATACAGCGGTTGGCCCAGCACGAGGTTGGGATGAAAACTGACATACGCACCGGTTGCAGGGTCGATATTTGAGTTGCCGCCGATTATGTCTATCGGCAACGCCGACCGCGCAGTTAAGCGCGCGTCGAACGCCCAATGCTTGAGGAATACCGACAACACCGGATTCGAGTATTGACCTGGAATATCATAGGTCACTGCCGCCTGGAAATTATGACGGATGTCAAAATCTGAGCTGGCGCGCTCCAACAAATCACTTAGATTGAAGTTGGAAGACGCATTGTCAATCGAGTGCGAGTACGTATACGAAGCAAGGGCCTGTAATCCGCGCGACAACGTGCGTTGAAACTGGATTTGGAGTGCATTGTAATTCGAAGAGGGGCCGTTCTTGGTGATGAACAGACAGTAGACGCAGGCCTCCGGGAAATTTGGATTGTTGGTTGGCGAAGTATTATAGTTCTCTAGCAATCTCCGTCCGGCTGACCCAACGTAACTCATTGTCAACGTCTGCTTGGCTCCAAGCGCTTGCTGTAAGGCCACGTTCCACTGCAACGTGTAGGGCAACTTCAGATTTGGATCAAACGCATAGACCGCGTTGTTGTAGGGCGGTGCGATACTGGGCAGCGGCAGCGTCATTTGAGCCGAGGTCAAAGGAAAGCCGACGTTCATAAATGTTGCAGACGACGCGAACCCAATTCCATTAAATCCAGCCGAACCCTGAAGATTCCCCATGTCGTAGAACATTCCGAAGCCCGCGCGCAGTACCGTCTCGCGACCCTGCGTCCGACGCAACTGATAAGCTCCGCCAATTCTTGGTGCGAACCCATGCCAATCCGTGTTCCATAATGGAGTGCCCGCACGGGCCAGTTGCGTCGTATTTAGATTAGTGATTTGATTCAGCGTATAGGGCGATGGGCCGGTGAGATTGGTGGGAGCAGGATTCACATCCCAGCGGAGGCCCAGAGACAAAGAGAACCGCGGCGTCACCCTCCATTCATCCTGCGCAAATGCTGAAAAGTTCTTGTACAAAGGCTTGACCGGTGCCGGAGAATTAGATCTTGAGAGGATTGCCCCGCTAGACCCCACGTTGTTATTAAGAACTGCTGACTCGCTCGGGAAAAAAGCCTGTTCATAAGCAAGAGTTGGCGTGGAGTAAGTGGCTAGTCTACGCCAGTCAAAGCCGAATTTCAGTGCGTGACGACCGCGCGTCCAGGTATAGGTGTCGGTTACGTTGTATTGCCGCTGGGCATTCTGAATCTGGCCCAGAAAGATAGGTCCCCCACCACCGTAACAAAGACAAAAGTACAACTCCGACCCCGGATTGGATAATGTACCGCCATTCGGTCCGGGAAGACTCGAAATATCGAAAGGTATCGCGCCGCCTAAGCTCGTTGGGAAATCATTTGATTTCGAGTTCACTTGCGTTACGTTAAAGCGCACCTCGTTGGCCTGCGTAGAAGTAATGAGGTTGGACGCTCCCACAGTTAGTAATCGGTTGTTAATGACCGAACTTTCGAGGCTTGTGGTCAACACAGAAGTTGTTACCGATGGCGTGCTCGCATACCGACCGAAGATCCTGAACTTGTCGCTGAAGCTGTGATCGACGCGAACGCTAATGCTGTCGATCGAAGAAGGGTCAGAGACGCCAACTTGATAAATTCCCAGCCCGTCATTTAGTCCGTCTTCGCCTTTGTTGGGCAGAGGGAAGGCGTTTAGGATCGGCTGTAAGGCTGCGGGCGCCTGTTGTCGCACTGTTTGGTCGGGAACGGAAGATGTTATTAGCCCCTGCGGCGTCCACAGACGGAGTCCCTCGTAGGAGAAAAAGAAAAAGGTCTTGTCCTTGCCGTTGTAGAGATGCGGAAGCCGAACCGGTCCGCCCAACGTTCCACCAAAGTCGTTCTGCCTCTCTTTTTCTTTTGGAATGATTGGAGTCACCCCAGTGTTAAACCAGTTGTTGGCATCCAGGGCTTCGTTACGGAAATAGTCAAATGCTGAGCCGTGCCAGTCGTTGGTTCCTGAACGGGTCGTAAAGGAGAACTGCCCGCCGGGCGTGCGGCCATATTCGGCAGAGTAGGTAGAAGTGGTTGCTCGAAATTCCTGAAGGGCGTCTACAGAAATCATGCTTTGTGTAGTCCCGAGCGCTGTCCCTGCGGCAGTGACTCCTCCAAATCCCGCAGCGGTATTTCCGCCGGCAACAGGGGACGGAGGCGCCCCTACGTTGGCGCTCACGCCGTCAACAGAGAATGAATTCGCTTCGGTGCGTTGCCCGTTGACTGTGAGTTCTCCGGAGACGCCAGTACCGCTCGACGCGACTATCGCCACGCCCGGCACGAGCGCCTCTAAATCCTGAAGACTCCTTCCATTCAGAGGCATGTTCCCAACAAATTGTCGGTCTACCACCGTGCTCACCGCAGCGTCCGTCGTGTTGATGTTAATCGCGCTGCCATTGACCTGAACCGTTTCCGAAGCGGCACCGACATCCATGGTGAAATTGCGATTCACACTGTCTTGAACGTTCAGAGTCAGATCGCGCAGATCAATCTGTTTGAAACCCTGCTTGGTGACGACGATTCGATAGTGGCCGGGCTTCAGAAAAGGTGCGTTGTAGACGCCTGCGTTATTTGTTTTTGTATCGAAGGTAGTAGTCGTATCGGTGTTAATGATGCTGAGCTTCGCGTCAGGCACGAGGCCACCCTGGCGGTCCACGATGGTCCCGGAAATGGAGGCGGATTCGACTTGAGCGAATGAGGTGCGCGCAAACCCAAATAGAAGCAACACGAGCGCGAAAACAGAAAAGGATATTCTTCGAAGCTGTGCGCAGGGTCGGTGCCGGCAGGTCATCCGGTAATTCCTCCTACTCTGCATACACAGTTCTGCTCTTGTTCCTACCAAGTGTGTGCGTGAAAATTGCGTGAAAGAACGGATGGCCAAATTTATCGCGATAGCAGAGATAGTACCGAATCGTGAAGAGGATACAATTCTCGAAGGTAGCGCTAGCGTTCCTCAGGGATGATTTACTTGGCTATCGAGGTAAGCGGTCAACATACGCTTGCCCTTGGGTTCGGTTCCGTCGATGCCCACACGCTCTAGGGTGACAAACACGGAGTCGATTTCGCTCAAGACCTTTGGGTCGGAGAAATTGAGCGCCCAGCGCTTCTGACCTTTGTCGTCGTTGAGCAAGATGCCGAGTCTCTGCACCTTGTTCTTGTTGCCGTTTCTTTCTCCCCAAGCCGTGTAAACGAACTTGCCGTCGTCGGTGCCCCGCGCGGGCAGGTCGTAGGCGTAAAAGACCAAGGATTTACCTTCGGTATAGAACGCGCGAGCGAACGATTTCCTGGTATTCCCCTCGGGGTCCGTGTCGTACACATCGATGATGTGAAGGTTTCTGGCGCCGATGATGTCGCGTATGTCGCGACCGTTCGCCAACAGCTGCCGCTCGCGGTCGAGATTTTGGGCCTGGTCGTTGAGCCGTTCGGTGAGGTCCTGCACTTGATCTTGAAGCGCCAGAAGCGTGTGCGAATCACTCTGCTTCGCGGCTGCTATTTGCTTGAGCTCGTTCGTCTTGGCAGCGAGCAACGTCCGCGTGCTTTCTAGGTCTTGGGTTCGGGAGTCTACTTGCTGCTGCAGCAACGCGCGGGCGTTTTCCGACTCCGCAAGCCTACGATCTCTGACCGTCAATGCGGAGTCGAGCCGAGCGGCGCGATTTTTTTCCGCCTGTAAGTCATTCGTCAGCTGTGTGTATCGAACGTCTTCGAGCTGTTTCGGGGCACCGCTCGGCGTGTCCGGTTTTTCGGTCGTTTGAAGAACAGTGGAAGGTCGAGGTGGTTGCGCCGATGCAGTCAGAACGCTGCGTTCATAACGAGCGCCCAACCAAAAACCCACAGCCATGACGATTGCCGCTGCAATGCCAACCCAGGTCGCGCTCTGGGAATTCCACGGCGCAACTGTCACAGGAGATGGCCGAGCAGGAGGAACATGCGTCCGCGGTTGTACTCGCAAGCTGCTAACCGACTGGAGCACCGCCGCTTTCACGTTTTCTCGCCTCGACTCAATTAGAAGTTCCATCTCCGGATCAAGCTCCGGACGAAGAGGCGCGCACAGTTCTTCGTATTCTTCGTGGACTTGCCTACAATCGCCGCAATCTGCGAGATGCCGACGGAGTTCCTGCTCTTGCGAGGGAGTCAATTCTCCCCGCGCTGCAACCGCAGCCAGCTCCTCGAAGTGTTCGTGTTTAGGCAATGTCCACCTCCCGCGTCAATCGTTGGGGGGCCTTTGCGGGTTTTCGCAGCCACGACATTCGATGTTTCGGCTCCTTCGCTTCGTTCCGAGAGTATTCTTGCGATCGGGTTAGAAAAGTCCGCAGTTTGTCGATCCCTCGATAGTACGCATGGTGAACGTTGCCGGGTGATTCTCCGATTCGCGCAGCGACCTCTGACAGTTTCATACCTTCGAAAAACACGAGTTCAATCACCGATCGCTGCTTCTCGGTGAGCTGTGGCAGGATCTGCTCCACGAGCCGCGTCGCATCCTGACTCTCCAGGTCGGCCACGCGCTCCGATCGATTCTTGCGCTGCTCGACGTCCATCTCTTCCAGCTCGACCTGTTCGTAAAAGCTGTGGTTCTTCAGCTTCCTTTTGTGGTTAAAACTCCTCCCATAGGTATACTGCAAGAGCCAGCCCTTCAAATTACCTTTGGTCTCGTCGAAAAGTTCGGCTCTTTGATAGAAGTCGGTGAAGACTGTTTGCACGACGTCTTCCGCCTCGCCGACATCGTGAATGATGCGCAACGCGACGCTCATCACCAGGCGATAGTAGCGATCGAAAATCACAGCCATAGCTTCTTGATCGCCGGCCAGTAGGTGCCGGACCAATTCGCCGTCGGAAAGTTGCTCGACGGCATCTTTTCGGGATAGGAACACTTGTCCCGTGCCTTGGCCTCGACGAACGATGCGTTTCGTCAGCTGGATTGCGAAGACGCTAACACAAAACACCGATCAGAGACGACGGGAATAGCAAACATTAATTTTTGGCGAGCGTGGTAAGAAGCGCCCGGGCAGTGTGTACGCTTAGAAATAGGTGCTGCCCACGAGCTAAACTAGCCGGTGTCAATTTCATTCCACAATGGAACGAAATTGACATTTTGTAACTTCGTTGCAAACCGCCCGTAGCGAACTCCGCAACACGACGGAAAACTTCAACAAATCGCGGCGCGGTCGCCCGAGGGGAAAAAGCGGCCATCCGTTTGAGAAGGGACGAGCGATGAGTTTCACCACGTGGGCAACGATTTTCGCCGACGCACTCGACGAAATTCCACCGGCGGTCGGAGCGATAAACTTCGCCGGATTCTGTGAGGTTTGGCTTGCGTTATCAAATACCTGGGCGGCGCTGTTTCAGTAGGTAGATCGAGGGAGTGTTGAGGGACCCGACGGAGAAAACGGGCTGTTCTTAGAGAGAGTGGCGGGATGGTAGCGGCGAGGATGGATTCCGGCTGTCGGGAGCGGCTAGGGCTCGGCGGAGGGTTTTGATCCCGCGGTAGTAATGGTGGCGAGTGTTCCCGGGGGCCTCGTTGTGGAGCACGCTGATCTCGCGAAGCGTGTAACCCTCAAAGAAAACCAACCTCAAGGTTTCGCGCTGGCGCTCGGGCAACTCCTCAAGCGCTCCGCATAGAAGTTTTTGCGCTGAGAGCTGCTCTATCAACCGCTGCTGCGGGACACCGCAGGCAGCCAAGCTCTCCGCAACGTCTTCGATTCGCGCGCAGTTGTTTTGTTCCGCGACGCTCAAGCGGTAACGGCGATTCCGGGCTCTCGACAACGCTATCTGAAATATCCAGGAGAGCACGGTTCCTCTGCAAGGATCGTAAAGAACACTTTTGCGTTGAATATAAACAAATACGTCTTGCAGCAAGTCTTGCGCTTCAGCACGATTGTGCAGGATGCGCATCGCAACGCTAAGAACGAGACGACGGTATCTCTCGAATAGACGCCCCAATGCTTCCGCATTGCCGCTCTGGATTCGCCGCATCGTGACTTCGTCTTTCAGCGCGCGAGCAGAACGCTCCTGCAGAAGTGACGCGGTCCGAGTCAAATGAGACTCAACATGCGAATAACTTGAGTCGTTCGCATGAGCGGCGGTTGTTCTAGCCGCTAAGACTATTTCAAGGAGCATTCTGGTCCAAGGGTGTCATATCGATGAGTAGGCCATCCTTTTCGCGTTCATTGCCTGGCGGCCATACCAAAGGCGCGCCTTAATCACTTCATTTCGCCACTTTAGTCAGCAGACGTATGGAGATGTTCGCGACAGAACCGTCCTGCTTGGCGTCGCTGTAAGGCTCGAAGTGAAACCGCAGCGGTATGGGGAAGCTGCTTGCTCCTGCAGCGAGCCCATCGCCAGGAATGTACTGGCTGACATCGAGATATTGGGCAACCGTGTCTCCTGCCCCCTCCATCAGAACGTCGAGCGGATAGAGAATTCCAGCCCGCGATTCAGGAGTGATTTCCAGGCGTATCGGCCCTTTCAGCGGTCCTGTGCCGGAGTTGCGGATGACGATGGACTCCGTAAGCACTCTGTCGTGGTCGTCATAACTCTGGGAACCGCCGTAGGTGAACTTCACTCTGTTCGTCTCGTATTGCCAGCCATCGACCCGAGGTGGCTCTGGCTTGCTGCGGTCACGCGTCTTGATCACGGCGATGGCGGCTGTATAGAGCTGACCTCCATTGGCGACCCACAGAGGATGAAAGATCCCGTCCGGCGTAATGGCGATGCCACTCGTGTGGTGCCTGCCGTCGCCTGAGTGGTTGTCAATGCGCAGCTCGACATCGTCCTCGGGCTTTTTTTCATCAGCCTGAGCTATATATAAGTCGAGAGACTGAATATCAACGCCATGCTGGTGCGAGTCCTTGGAGCCCGTCGATATCTGTTGTGGATGAGTGTAGGCGTGGCCATCATCCGCCGAGATGGAGAACAACCAGCAATCTGGCCGGTCACTATCGCGCCACAGCAGGGCGAGCGTTCCATCATTACTCCGCGTCAGCGCAATCCCACTGTAATCGTGCGCAGGCAGGTTGGTTTCCTCATTGTTCGATGTCTGTTCCTCCGTCCAGGCGGAGGAAGACCAAGTTTGGCCGTCATCTGTGGACTTGGTTAGCATTAGGGTACATTTGTCGTTTGCGCCATCCAGGTATATCGCGTAGACAGTATTAGTATTCGGGTCGTACCCGGCAGGAGTCGTGAGGTAGGAATTGCACTTCATTTTCGGTTGCCCCGTCATTTCCGGCCACTGGTACAGGATCACCGGCTTGGACACAGATCTGCGCAGAGGGTCGGTGTGCTGTGAGGCAAGAATAAATTGCCTCCCGTTTCGCCTCCCATTGGCATCGAAGTTTGCTTTCTTCGACCAAAAGAGTGCCAACAGTGAGCCGTCGCTAAGCAATAGGTTCTGGGAAGGGTAGGAGCCGCGCAACTCCAGCTTGTACATCTCTGGATCGAAGACTGGCCCGGCAACTTTCCCATCGCCCTCTTTGTAGCTGATTAGCCCGATCGAGTTGCCTACGCTCTCCTTTCCGTTCTTATCCCGAGACCACTTTGGTATCCGATCTAGTGCTTGTTTGTCATCGATGGAGGTGTAATACGTCCACAGGTTATTGAAGAAGATGTACAGACGATTCTGGTCCGGTCCGGGATTGCGGTCTACCACAGAAGCTGAAAAATCCGTCCAACCGGCGGTCGTGCCGAGTGCCCAGCTTCGCCCCGAGTCATGCGACACCCAGATGCGAGTTGTCCCAAGCTCGTGGTGTAGCACCCCGCCGCTATCGATATTTGAGGCGTCTGCAATAAAGTAGGCAACGCCATGGACCCCAAACGCACAGGACTCTTCACTGACCCATTTACTGTTTTTGTCTTCTAAAGCTGTGTGCCATTTCGCGCCTCCATCTTGCGACGCGTAGACAAAGCCGTAATAGGCATTGTCCACCGCCTCCCATCTCGCGCCACACGCGATTAGATTCCTTGCATTGTCCGGATCAGCCTCGATGTCATACCAGTCGTGCGAGCCTTTTTCCGGAGGGCTAACAGCAGATTCGGAAAGAACTCGAAGATGTTGTGCATATACAGGCGCCACACTCATACCATACAAAAAGAGAAAATATAGGACTGACAGTCTTTCCATCGGTGCGATTCTTACCTCCGTCAGTAGCAAGCTGCCATCTCAGGCTTTCATCGGTCCGAGAAACGGTGGCCTCGTTTCGGTCCTCTCTCCTAGGCTCAACTGACCCGATTTTCTGCTCAGCGTCGCGGCCTTTGCCTCCGCATCGGCGCAGGGAGTCCTTCCCTCATCGTGCCGTACAGTTACGCTCAAAGCTTGTGATGCACTCAGAACTGAAGTTTGAGGCTGAACTGCAAAGAGCGCGCAGATCCCATGGCATAAAGCGAGTTAGATGCTCCTATCGTCCTGACTCCACCGTAGACAAGTTGTCCAAAAGTGGAATCACTGAGATTTGGATCTGGAAAATCCAGGTTCGGATGGTTAAGGATATTGAACGCATCAACGCGGAAGAGCAGATGTAGCGACTCGTGAATTGGGAAACTACGCTGTACCGCGGTGTTCAGTGCATAGAAGCCTGGGCCCCGTACGAAGTTGCGTCCGAGCGTTCCTTGCCGAATGGGAATTCCCGTAGTCGGATCGGTCGGTACGAGAGCGAATGCCGCCGAGTTTAGCCGCCAGTTTCCCGGCACAGGCTGCCCGTTCACGTCTGCGGCGCTACCGTGCAGATAGATAGGAACGCCGGGAACCAGATCTGGAAGATAGTCTAGAAGAGTTCCATTAGGCAAAGGCACGAATTCATCTTGAAAAATATTCAGTGGATAACCACTCTGGGTCGAGAAGCGGTTGGCGACAACCCAGCCATGGGTTAAAGCCCGCATCCATCGGCTCGAACCCGCACTTGGCGTCTGATAGGTCAACGCCAAATTGAGCACTTCGCGCAGATCGTTATCCGAATTGCCATAGAATGGTGCAGTGAAAGGCCCCCCATATTCCGCAGAAACGTTGTCGAGCGCATGGGCCCACGTGAAAGACCCTACAAAATCAAGGCCATTTGCAATTCTCCCACGGTCCTGGACCTGTAACGCGTTGTAGTTGGAACTGGAGCCGTTGTAAGTGTATTCAAGTCCGCTGAAATCGGGATTGATCGGATTTCCCGGAGCGCTTTGATAGACTCCCGTGAAAAGCAGCTTCTTGCCCTCGTTCCCTACATAGGACACAGTCAGCGTATTCTTTGAAGTGAGCGCCTCGTCGACCGAGAGGTTCCATTGCTCGGTATAAGGCAAGGTCAGCTTCGGACTTGTGACATCGTTCAAGTAAGGGTAGGGAGGCGCGAGAGGTACATTCAAAGTCGGAGGTGCCAAAGCCGCATTTGATAACGGCATCGGCACGTTGGTCAAGTCTGGTCCGGTTGCCTGAAAGGGGAAAGCTCCAGTATAAGCGGATCCAATCACTTGCTGAGCCGTGTCGAAGAAGATTCCGAAACCTCCTCGCACCGTAAGTGCATGTTGAGCGGACGGGATGGCGTTCCATGCGAAGCCAAAGCGAGGCGCAAAGTGGTCGTAGCTGGTCCTGTAGGGTGCGGTGCCGGCCGGAGCGAGCGTCGCTGTAGCGAGGTCGCTAGATGTCAACGTAGCGGGGTAGTGACCATTGGATGGGCCTGGAGGTGGATTAAATTCCCAACGAAGCCCGTAATCAATGCTCAGTCTGGGACTAATCCTCCAATGGTCCTGCGCAAAGACCGAGAGATTATCAAAAACTGGTGCCCCGGGTGCAGTGGCGCTGACCTGTAGACTAGTTGCGTATCCCTGCTGAACCGCAGCCAGGCCCTGAACAATTGCCTGTGAGAGATATACACCCTGTGCGACTATCGGCGTAAGCCGTCGCCAGTCACCGCCAAACTTCAGGCTGTGATTCCCTCTCGTCCAAGTGAAACTGTCAACGACCTGGTATTGATGCTGTTTTGAAAAACCTGATCCAAAGGATACTCCGGAGAAAAGTGAGGAACCGGGTACGAAGGCATACAAGCCTCCGGTGACGTCTGGACCATCATACGCAGCCGGGACAAGAAGATCGCGCGCGAACGGAATGGATCCTCCAACGGCTTTTTGAGTAGAGATGAAGTATTCTCCGTCATAACTGTAGTTAAAGTGCAGTTCGTTGAGCAGGCTGCCAGTGATATTGCTTGTAAGTCCCGCCGTCCACGTGTGGACATTTATTTGAGTGCTGCCGACCTCTTCTGCCCCGTTATCAGCGGAGCTTGGTGTGTCCGCGTAGCGGAGGAAAATGTGAAACCGTTGACCAATATTTTGATCGAGGCGGACGCTGATGTTGTTGAGTGTGCTCGGGTTCGAGTAAGCATATGTAAAAAGCGCGTCGCAGGCTGTGGGCAGACCGGTCGACGGGTCGGGTATGGTACAGCCGTCCTGATTACCAGGAGAACTCGGACTCGGTAACGGTATCGAATTCAAAAATGGCTGCACGTTCGGTGACGCCCAATTGCGGAACGCCTGGGTGGGAACGTATTCGCTTTCGAAAGCGGGCGTAAGAAGCCGCAGTCCTTCATAAGAGACGAAAAAGAAAGTCTTATTTCTCCCATCATAGACCTTCGGAATGATGAGAGGACCACCGACGGTACCCCCGAAATCGTTCTGATGCTCCGCACTTTTCGGATCGCCAAAAAAATCGTTTTGATAACTGTTCGCGTCGAAGGCGGTGTTGCGGAGATACTCGAAGAGCGTTCCGTGGACGTCGTTCGTTCCTGAACGCGTGGTGAAACTCACCTGGCCGCCCGGATTCCGGCCATATTCTGCAGTATAACCAGACGTCTGGATTGTGAACTCCTGCAGCGAGTCGATTGAGGCAATACTCTGCGTTGTTCCAAGGACGGTTTGGGCGGGAGAGTTCCCGCTCAGCCCGCTGACTCCCGCAGCCTGCACTATTCCGCCGAGGTTGATAGAGACCCCATCTACCGTGAAATTATTTGAATCGGGTCGCTGGCCGTCAATGCTGTAGTAGCCGAAACCGTTCGACACCGTTCCTGGAGCTATTTGAATCAAATCCTGAAAACTCCGCCCGTTGAGCGGCATATTTTCGACAAATTCCCGAGTCACGGTCATGCTGACGGCGGGTGATTCGTTCGTAGCCTCGGCGTTAACAGTGACCGATTCGGAAACTGAGCCGATCTCAAGAGAGAAGTTTTGTTCAAGCTTATCTTGAGTGTGAAGCTCGATGTCTTTGATGGCAATTTGCTTGAAGCCCGGCTTCTGAATCATCAGATGATAATGCCCCGGCGACAGTGCGGTGAAGTAATAGACTCCTGCTCCGTTGGTTTTGGTCTTCTCAGCAGTGCCGGTTTCAATTCGAGTAATCGTCACCTCCGTGTCTGGAACAATCGCGCCTTTCGGGTCTTGTATCACCCCGCTTAGGGTGGCGTTGCCGGTCTGGGCTTGAAGCAATGAAGAGTGGCTAGTGACTAGTGAAGAGAGAAGAATCAAAACCAGTGCATAGAAGCAGTGGCGAGCAGGGAGTCGCCTAACTACGGTGGCGAGTGGGCCTATTTTCGTAAGATAGGCAGAGTCTAAGGAGTTGTTCTGCGATGCGCAGTACTTTGTATTCTCAAGGTGCCGTTTGATATTTTCTCGAATTCTCGCTCCTCTCTCCTCGACGGTGGCGTCGAATCGGTCGCGACGGCGGGCGGGCAAGCAGCGAGAGAGCAGACGAACAAGCGACCTGAGCAGCTTCGCGCCAAACGTTGGCTTCACGAACAGAGCAGTGGACATTTTTTCTCCTCTACCCTTATTGCGTAAGGCCGTGGGTGCTTTGTACCGGTTCGTATTTGTGAAAATTGCGTTAAAGAGCGGATACAGTGCATTGGATTCAGTGATCGGTGGTAAGTGACGCGTGGCGAGAGCGACCATTCGAGTTCAGTGGGGAGTGGAAAGTAATTGGTGGCTGGTGTGGCGATCCTGGTCGGATCGTCGGTTCTTGACAGCGCAAAATACTCAGTAAGTAGCTCAGCACCTCGCTCGTGACCCTGCAGGGGCTTTCTAACCACTCGCCACAAAACACTCATCACTCCCTTTGAATCATCTACCCTCTTGTGCGGAGCCTCACGGATGATTCGGCGGGGTGCCGAAGTACGCTTCCAGCAGCGGCTTCCCGCTTGGCGAAGCAAACGGTTTTCCGGCAGGCTCCAGCGTGACAAACACCGTGTCGATTTCCTGAAGGACTTTGGGATCGTCAACTTCTATTGCCCAACGATGTAAAGTCTTGTCATCGTTGTAAAAGATTCCCAAACTGTGCGCCGCTTTGCCGTTTAGGTTGTTGCTGTTGCTTCCCCACGCCGCATATACAAACTTGCCGTCGTCCGTGCTTTTCGTTGGAAGGTCAAAAGCGAAGAAGGTAAGTGATTTGCCCTCCGTGAAGAACGCTCGTCCAAACGCCTTCCGAATGCGGCCTTTTCCATCTCTGTCCACAACATCAACGATGTGGAGGTCCCTGGCACCTAAAACGTTCCGAATCTCGCGCCCTTCCGACAGCAATTGGCGCTCACGGTCCAAGCTGACGGAGGCTTCCGTCAAGCGGGCCTTTCGATCGGCGAGTTCATATTGCAGTGAATCAACTCGTGTCTGACTCGCGGAGAGTGCGTGCTTGGTTTGAGTTAGTTCGCCCTGAGCTGCCGCCAAGTCATTTCGTGCTTGTTGCGCTTCTTGTGCTTGAGCCGCTGACTGATTTTCGACATCGCTCAATTTGGCTTGCATGGCGTCGGCTCGTTGATCAGACACGGTCAGCTTTTCGCGAAGTGCGGTATCCTCCTGCTTCGTTTCGTCAATCTGTTGTTGCATGTCGGCAAGCGCCGCCTGCAAGCGCGCGCCATTGTCGTGGTCGCTCGCTGTTGCGGGCGACCTGACGGGTTTCACCTCTGGCAATGCGCCTAATTCCACGGGATGGACCACAGCGCCTCGCGCCCACGCTCGGTATCCGACTCCCGCGCCCATTGCCGCTCCCAGCACAAACGCGGCGGCGATTCCGGCTGCGATCAGATGCTTGCGACGCTCCACGAAGGAAACAGGGACCACAGGAGGGAGACGATGCGCGAGACTTGCGCGAAGGCGTTGGTGGCGCTCCGCCATCGCACTTTTGCCGTCGGTCGCAGAGCCCGCCAGAAATGCCGTGCGCGCGATCGAACCGATCGCCGCTACGGTGTCGCGGCATTCGCGGCAGGTTTGCTTGTGAAGTTCGAATTCTTCGAATTCAGCGGGGGATAGTTCTCCGATCGCCGCGAGGGACGCAAGTTCGTCAAATCGATCATGCTCAAACACCTGACACCTCCGGAGCCACACGTTTCGTGGCCCGACTTTCTATTCGCAAGGTGACCTTTTCGTCCGGCTCAGCGGATTCCTGGGATTGTTCTTTGGGAGCGAGCGCCTTGCGCATTCGTTCGAGCCCGCGGTACAGATGATGCCGCGCATTCCCGTGCGACTCACCCAGCTCCTTCGCGATTTCATCCATCGAGAGTCCCCGAAAGAAATACGCGGTCACCGCCGTGCGCTGTTTGTCCTCCAGAGCGTCCAGCCCCTGTTCGATGAGCCTCACGCCCTCTTCGTGGGACAGGCCGGACGCGAGTGATACGTCGTGCGCCAAGGCTTCTGGCTCCAGGTCCTCGATGTACAAATTCGCATAGTGTTGACGACTCTCCAGCCGTCGACGATGGTCGATGGCGCGCGTGTAGGCGTAGCGGAGGATCCGGCTGCGAAAGAAGCCCTTTTCTTCATCGAATCGCAGCATGGTGGTGTGGAGTTCGAAGAAGAGCGCTTGTACCAGATCCTCGGCCTCGGCTTCGTTGCGCAACACGGCGCGTGCCAGGCGAAAGACGTCCTCCCAATAACGGTCAAAAAGCACGAGGAAAGCCTCGTGACTTCCTTTGACGACCTCGCGGCACAGGGCTTCGTCGGAATGAGAGCGCAGGACCTCAGAACCGCGAAGCTTTTTCCAAGGCATCATTTCCTTCTCTCCGTGGCGCCTCGGCGAGGGCTCGGCCATTCCATCGGGAGAGCACCGCGAGCGATGGAAAATGGCCTTTCACGACGACCACAATTTCAAAGGCAGGGTTTGCAAGTACAAACCCTGCAACCCGAAAGTGAGAGAAAACATACAACTGCGCTCTATTAAATGAAAGCGTAATACGGATGCGGGGGCCAAGATTATTTTTTCGCTGCGCTGGTACAACCCACCCGCCGCTTACGCAGCAACAAAAATCCTCGATGACTTTTCGGTGAAACGTTCCGCACCCGTTCTGTGTCGATACTCGGTGCGACGCTATGTATCAAGAATGGACGTTCTTCCGGACATATCGCGTGCATCCATGAAAGGCTCATCCTGGGAGTCGCGGACGACAGAAATGGTGAACATTAATTTTTGGCGAGGGTCGTAAGAACCGGGTTTGCGGTGTGTATGGTTAGAAATAGGTGCTTCCAGCTAAGGCGGCGGAAGATCCTCAAAAACAAAAGGGCGCGTTAGAAGAAAACCGCAGGGGAGACGTGAAAGCGCCGACTGAGCTTTTCCATTTGCTGTCTGTTCGGCTGTCGCTTTTCTTTCAGAATCAGGGACACAATACTCTCGCAGCCTAAATCATCCGCGAGGTCTTTCTGCCTGAGACCATTCGTATCCATCAATTCCCTCAGGACTTCGACGCCCGAGACCTTATCGATCGTGAAATGCTTCGCTTCGTAGTCCGCGATCGGAACGATCAGCAGTTTGGCCGTTTCCGATTCTTCCGCGGTTCGATGTGCTTTGCGCTGCAGGTCGAGAAGCCTCTGAATATAGGCCTCGTGTTGCTGGACCGAGGAAATGATCTTCGGAGGTTCTTCTCTGACAAGATACTTTGCTGGCAGTCGTTCAGCAATTGCAGGCACTTTTCCACCCTCCCCTATCGTATTCCGGATGGCTCCATGCAGCCAGAACCGTGACCGTTGGGGCTGAGGAGTATTTCGTTGCGGGCCACAGACAAGAGCTTTCGCTGAGCGGCATACTTAAGAATGGGTGCGTTCGGCATTCGGTCCCCCAGCCTTCGACTCAGAAGGTGTGAAGTACCAAAATCTGAGTGTGCCGCTTCTGGTGTCATTTATCTCTCGCTGGAACTGGAGCGAACGTGGACTGACATTTCTGACATCGTCCGCTGTCGCATTTCGATCGATTCCTGAAACCGAGCCTTGCAAAACTACGGGAACGGTTTCATAATTGCGTTCGTCTTTTGTTCGCCTGCGGCTCGCGGCTTTCCCTAATGGCCTCAGATCCACCGACGCAATAAGAGAAGCTCGATGGTGCAAAAAGTGGGAAGATGCATCGACCATGAACGAACCCGACCACGTCGACCCGCTTGCGGCCCTTCAATCGAAACTTAGTCAGAAGTGGACTTCTATCGAACATTCAGCCGGGGCAGCGACGAGAATTACTAGGAAACTCGAAAAATTGCTCACCGGATCGTCGACTTCAGATACGAGTATTGTGGTCTTCGGGTCGCTGGCCCGGAAAGAGTGGACATCTAAAAGCGATATCGACTGGACGCTATTGGTGGACGGGCAGGCCGATCCTCAGCATCTCGAGATTGCCCAGAAAATAAGCGGCCAACTTACGGAAGGCAAATTCCAAGCACCTGGAGCTTCCGGAATTTTTGGGAACATGACATTTAGCCACGATCTCGTTCAGAAGATAGGGGGTCGGGAAGATACCAATGAAAATACGACCCGTCGTGTGCTTCTACTCCAAGAATCAACCACGATTGGTAAGCCCGATGCACAGGAACGAGTTCTCAGACTGATCATTAGTCGTTATCTAAAAGACGACCGCGGCCTGCGGTTCGGCACGGTCCGCTATAAGGTACCGCGATTTCTTCTAAATGACATCGTGCGATACTGGCGGACGATAACCGTAGATTTTGTAGATAAGCAACGGGGCCAAGCCGGGCACGGCTGGGGCTTACGAAACGCTAAGTTGCGAATGTCGAGATGTCTTGGTTCAGCCTGAAATGGAGAGGTGACGTCTTCCGTTAGTGAAAGTTCCGCCCCTGCGGGGCGGGGATTTTCAAGGCATTGCTGCGAAGAGCCCGCCGGGTTATCCCTCAGCATGGTTGCATCCCTGCAGAGCCCGCTTCCGTTTCACCTGGCGAAGTCATTGTAGTCAGGTTCGAAGAATGTGCAAGCGAGACGGCGGCTCGCCGAAGCTGCCGCTGCTGAC
>Ga0210405_10002809_pt1 | contig 17696 bp, 9 predicted proteins | sample IncBWH11MmetaG_FD_155492 | JGI IMG/M metagenome (GOLD analysis project Ga0210405, IMG submission 155492) | Forest soil microbial communities from Barre Woods Harvard Forest LTER site, Petersham, Massachusetts, United States - Inc-BW-H-11-M | ecosystem: Environmental > Terrestrial > Soil >... | reverse complement strand
TTGACGCGAAACGCGGGCGACAGCTCCCGCCGCATCTCGCGAAACATGTCTTCCGCAAGCGTAATGATCGCAATTGAATGTCGATCGGATACCGGCAGGTGGTTGTCACTGGGAGGCATGAAACTTGGCGCGACTCGGAATCGCGCCGGATTATACGGCAATGCAGCTGGAACGCGACCACCACGGCTGTGCTATGCAGGGTATTTGCAATTCCTTGAATTTGGTGTTCAGTCATGGAGAAACTGCCTCTCCCTATACGCGTTTCTGGCACTTCCGCAGCATTTTTAGGTACTTTTGCGTGAAAATGGCGGGTATACTCTCATCCGTATTAGGTGGAATGGAGTTCGGACATTTTCGCCGCCAGACCTGGCAACCGGAATTGAGGGATTAGAGGTCCAGGGAAAGGGGTGCGATCAGGGCATGAGCGATCCCAGAGAGGAGAAATTCGACCACGAAGCTGCGACTTTGGTGCCGGATAGCGGCTCTTCCGCCTCCTCCCCTGCCGTGCCCGCGTTCCAAACGCCATCCAGCGGGTCCGCTGAGGGCTTCGACCCCTCAGAAGCCGCGACCATGCTCGAAGGCACTCCTCCTCCGCTTTCACCGATCACCCACCAGAACCCGCCGCCGGGCCAAGCTCTAAGTCCTCCCTCCCCCGTTTCGCCGACCGGCACTTTTGGCAGTCTCCTCCTTCAACCTGGAACCATTATTGGCAACCGCTATCGCCTGGTCCAAATCCTCGGCGAGGGGGGTATGGGAGCGGTGTATAAGGCAAGGGACATAGAGCTCGATCGTGTCATTGCCCTGAAAGTGATTCGTCCTGAACTGGCCAGCAATCCCGAAATTCTGCAGCGTTTCAAACAAGAGCTTATCCTCGCGCGACAGGTTACCGATCGAAATGTGATCCGCATCTTCGACCTGGGCGAAGCCGGCGGGATCAGGTACATCACGATGGAGTACCTGGAAGGAGAAACTCTTTATCAGATTCTCCGCCGGCAAGGGAAAGTCTCCGTCCATGAAGCTGTCGACATCATGCGACAGATGATGAGCGGTTTACAGGCTGCACACCGGGAAGGCGTCATTCACCGCGACCTGAAGCCCGGAAACATCATGCGCGACGCTCAGGGGCGTGTGATCGTGATGGACTTCGGACTGGCCCGCTCGATGGAAGGCGACGGAATGACGCGCACCGGCACCATGATGGGGACGATGGAATACATGTCTCCGGAACAGGCGCAGGCCAAGGAGGTGGATGCCCGTTCCGACATCTTTACTGCGGGCTTGATCTGTTACGAGATGCTGACCGGTAGAATGCCGTACCACGCCGATAGCGCCGTAGCCAGCCTGCTTAGGCGGATGCAGGAGCGCGCGGCACCCCCCTCCGACTGGGATGCGAGCATTCCACAGCCCGTCAGCGAACTGGTTTCGCGTTGCCTGGAGCGTGATCCCGGCCAACGCTGGCAAAGCGCGCAGGAAATTCTCGAAAGAATTGACGAAATCCAGGGCAAGCGGCCGCCTTCCTTGATTTTGAGTTCTCCCCCGGCATCGATCAGCGCGCCACCCGTTTCCACTCCACCGGCGCAGCCGCCACAACAACGGCGGACGTATAAGAACAAGCTGTTGGGTGCGGCGGCACTAGTAGTTGTGGCTGCGTCGGCCTTAGTTGGCGGCTGGCTACTGCGCTCTCGACCACGGACTGCCGGGATGCATAGCACAGTCCGTGTTCTGCTGGCCGACTTCCACAATGCAACCTCGGACTCGATTTTCGACGGCACGCTGGAACCCACAATTGCGCTGCAACTGGAAGGCGCTCCGTTCATCAGTGTGTTCAACCGCGCGCAGGCCCGCGCCGCTCTGGCTGAGTTGAAGCCGGGCGTGACCAAGTTGGACGAAGCGAACGCCCGCCTGGTCGCCGTCCGTGAAGGCGTGGATATGGTGGTGAGCGGCACCGTAACCAAAGACGGCTCCGGCTATAAGATTGTCAGCAAGATCGGCGATGCCCTCACCGGAAAGGCCATCGCGACAGAGGAAACCCAGGCATCGGACAAAAACAGCATTCTCCGTGCTGTAGCCACTCTGGCCGACCAGATGCGAACCGCACTGGGCGATACCGCGCCCGAATCGGCAAAGCTCGCCGACGCGGAGACGTTCACCTCGGGTTCACTGGAAGCGACGCACGAATACGCCGAGGCTCAGGAAGCGCGGTACGCGGGCAAGACGGACGAAGCGGTCAAGGGCTTCCATCGTGCGATCGAACTTGATCCAAATTTCGGCAGTGCCTACGGGAACCTGGGAGCGCTTTACTGGAACATAGGAAATCAAACCGACTCGGTCACATTCTACAAATTAGCGATGCAGCACATTGATCGCATGACCGACCGCGAAAAATATCGCACGCGCGGTGGCTACTATCTGGCTGTATCGGATGGCGATAAAGCCGTGGAAGAGTTCGAAAACCTGGTAAAGCAGTATCCCGCCGACAGTATGGGCCTTAGCGCACTGGCCCATGCGTATTACCTCCGGCATGATATGTCGAAAGCCGCAGATGCCAGCCGGCGGGCTATTGAGATCTATCCCAAAAACGTCGTTTACCGGAACAACGAATCTCTCTATGCCCTTTTCGCTGGTGACTATGAGACCGCCGAGCGCGAGGCGCTGGGCGTTCTGCAAATCAATCCGACTTACGAGGATGCGATTACCATCCTCGCCCTTTGCGAGACTGCAAAGGGGAACTTCGACAAGGCAACCGAGTTCTGGCGCAAGATCGAGGGTTTGAGCGCAGGAGGCGCTTCGTCCGCGGCTGGTGGCCTGGCCGATCTTGCCCTTTATCGTAGCGACCCCGTGCAAGCGGTTTCTGCGCTGGAAAAAGGGATCGACGGCGATAAGGTGGCGAAATCCACGGATGCAGCCGCCAAGAAGTACGTAATGATGGCCGAAGCCCAGCTCATGCTGGGCAAGAAGGCGGAAGCCCTGCAATCGGTGAAGCGTGGCCTGGCCATGAGCAAGGCCAACGTCCTTTTTGCCGCGGCTCGCGTGTATTTCATGGCGGGCGACTATGGGGCGGCGGAGGCGCTGTCTTCGGAGCTTTCAAAACAGCTCGAGGCAACTCCCCAGGCGTTAGGCAAGTTAATCGAGGGAGACATCCAGTTGAACCGCGGCCATACAAAGCAAGCGATTCAGCTCTATCAGGAATCCGATCGCCTGGTGGATTCATGGCTGGCGCGCTTCAGTCTTGCCCGGGCCTATGTCGAGGCGGGAGCCTTTACCGATGCCAATACAGAATTGGAAACCTGTCTGAAACGCCGGGGCGAGGCTACCGACATCTACCTCGACGAGCAGCTGACTTTCCGCTACTTCCCGCCGACGTACTACTACCTCGGCCGTGCGATGGAGGGTCTCAGGAGTCCAGGTGCGGCCGATGCCTACCGCAATTTCATCGCGATGAAGGTCAAGGACGCCCACGACCCGATGGTGGACGACGCCCGCAAACGCCTGGCGAAAATGTAACCCAGAATCTCTTGTGTGCGGGCTCTCCCCTGGAATTCTGCAATTACCAGCAGCGAGCACGGGTCTGTGCCGTTAGCTCTGGTCTTCGATTGGTCTGAAACAAACTGGCTTTGAGCCATACCGCCAGGCCGCTTACTTTTTGTCATTCCGAGCCGTCCGTAGCCGCGCTTGCGCGGTAGCACGAGCGAGGAATCTGAAACCCTCGATACTGCTCTTACTGCGGACGCAAAACGGTCCGCTGCCAATCATCCGGTGCCCATCAATGGGAACCGGTGATGGTCACATTGTCGAACACATACTGAGCTGTGCCGTCGTGGTCCACTCCCGTTGCCAGAATTCGGAAGTAGTAGGTGTTGGCTGCCAGCGTGCCACTAATTGGGAACGTGTAGTTCGCAGATCCCGGGGTTAGCGGCACGAAGCTTTGCACCGTCGTGGGATTTCCGAATGCAGGATCCGTATCGTACTGCACGGAGAAGGCCTGTGCCGATGCGCATCCGCTCTGGCAATCGTTGTTGAACTCCCGGAAGCTGATAGAGGCGTTTGAAATGAGCGTGCTGTTCGTCATCGAGAAGGAGTAGGAATCGCCGGCCGCGACACCCGACGGGTCAATGCAATCCGCCATCACGCACCCGTTGCTGAACATTCCATTCGCGTTGTTCCCGGAATAGCCGAATGCGCCGCCAACAACGTTCGGAGCCGCAAACGATGCGGGCGCGGTCTGCGAACCCGATCCCTGGGGCACGTTATCAAAGTTGTATTGCAGCAGCGTTGTCACTCCCCCAGGCGCCGCCAGTGTGACCATGGTCGTGTATACCGACTGATCGCTCAGCGTGACCACAAGGTCGTAGCAGCCCGCGGCCGACGCTCCCGTGGTCCAATTCACGGTGTAGACCGCAGTGCTTGGCTCGAAGCTGAACGTACTCTGGTTGGTGGCGCGGTCATAAAGGGTGATGCTGGCCGCTCCCGACGGCGCAGCCCCGGCGCAAGCCGAATTCGCATAGGCAGTCACGTTGTTCAGATTGACGGCGTGTGCGCTATCAGGTCCGCTCGGAGTTGTTAATTGCCACATCACCGGTATCGTCGAACCGGTGTCGAACGTCCCGGAATTGGACGGATTCGCGGGGGCGGAGGCGGACGTGAGTGGAGCATCAAATCCCGCGAATGTGTCGGCGGCCACATGGACAATGGTCGACCATTGCGCAGTGTCGTTGGTGGTGACGACCAGGTTGTAGCAGCCTGCCGTCAGGTCAGTGGTGTTCCAGGTGAATACGAAGCGATTGTTGACAGCGTCGTAGCTAAATGCTACCTGACCCGTCGTTCCGTTATACAGAGTGGTGCCGCTGCCCGAGACCGGACCAGCACAGGCTGGATTGGGGATGGCCACAATCGATGTGAGCGTGGCCGGGTCAGAAATAAAGGTGTTGTTCGCATCCTGCAGCTGCCATGAGATCGGAATCGTGGTGCCGACCGTGAAGCTGCCGGAGTCGCGTGGCTGCGGCGGAGTGACCGGATTCGGCGGATTCATCATCACCGCAGACTGAAGTGGCGATTGGAACCCGGTGAAGTTGTAGATGACTAAGTAGCTGACACTCGGGTCAGGATTGGTGGCATTTCCTGCCTGGTCGACGGAATGCACACTGAATGTCGCGGGTCCGACTGCGCTTGCCGTGTAAGGCAATGCCGAGGGATTCGCGGTGCAAGTGCTCGTATCGCCGCCCGCATTGTCACCGCATGTGAAGTGAGGAGTGATCTGCTGGTTTAGCAGATACGTCTGCGCGCCTGGCGAGGTGATGAGCACACCTGGCGTCGTGGTGTCGATCTGCACCGGGCCGAATGAACCACTCCCCTTGTTACCCGCGACGTCTAGGCAACTTCCGGTCGTGGTGTAAGTCCCTTGCGATCCGAAAGTGTTGTTTGCGGTGACCGAACCGGTCATCACACCAGAAAGCGAATCGCTGCAAGCGAACGTGACCACCACTGACTGATTGGTCCAGGTTCCCGCCAGGTAGGCCGGGCCGTTTGAACTGTTAAGGTGGCCGGTGGCGGTCACCGTGGGCGGCGTCATGTCGATCTGAATGGGTCCGAACGACACTGGCTGCGCACTATTGCCGGCGAGGTCCTGACAGGTAGAGTTCAGAGTTGTGCCGGGCGTCTCCGCGGTAAGCGTTACGCTGGCTACCGAAGTCAAAGCGTTCGGCTGCGTATAGGTGAGAGTCGCACCAAGAAGCGGAATGCCAGTAATGATCGGGTTCGGCGTGCCGGCAGGTCCCGACAGGTTATCGGTGCAGGTAAATGTCACCGTGACGCTTCCGTTTGTCCACGTGCCCGGCGTGTAGATGGAATTGGCGACGATGGCAGGCGGAGTCTGGTCAATGTTGATCCCGGTGACCGCGGCTCCGGCAGAATTTCCTGCCTTGTCAACGGCCGTCCCAGGAACACTCTGATTGGCGCCCTCCGACAGCATGACGAGCGCGGCGCAAGTCGCAATCGAGGACTGCTGTCCGGCAGGACCGTGCAGCGGGTCTGGATCTGCGCAGACGAACGAGACCGTCACCGGCGCGTTGTACCAGTGGTTCGCATTGGGCGCGCGATCTGGTGCGCCCATGATGGTGGGCGGAGTTGTATCAATGTTAATCCCGCTCACGGTGGTGCCGGCCGAGTTGCCAGCCACGTCTTTCGCTGTGCCAGAAGCGCTCTGGTTTGTGCCTTCACCGGACAGCGTGATGGGCGACGTGCAACTCGCGATCCCGGATTGCTGCCCTAGCGGCCCATTCGTCGGGTTTGGATCGTTGCAGGTGAACGTAACCGTCACCGGCGCGTTGTACCAGGCGGCGACATTGGCCGCGCGATCAGGCGCGCCCATGACAGTAGGCGAGGTTCTGTCGATATTGACGCCTGGAGAAGTGAACTGCGCGACGTTCAACGCAAAGTCGGTCACTGTCATGATGCCGGTAACAGACTTACCTTCGGTTGTTAGTGTCATCGAGCCTGGCAGCGAGAGCGCTCCGCCGGCAAACGAGCCAGTCGCAGGCGAGGTCGCGCTTGCTGACAATAATCCCGAGAGATTATCAGTGGCTGTGAAGGGAATGACTACCACCGTGTTGTACCAGCCGGGTGTGCTCTGTGCGGTGCTAGGTGACCCATACGTCAGCATCGGCGCGACGGTATCCACGATGACGTTTGGAGGCGTGCCGCTCGGCGTGACAGTGGGTGCAGAAACAGCGGTGGCCGTCGCGACCGTTGTGGCTGCGGGGTTGTTCACGTACTGACCCGTGGCGTGCGCGGTGAAGGTCACATAGCCATTTCCGCTCAGCGAAGTGCACGTAAAGGTGAAAATTCCAGTTGTGTTCCCGGTGACGACGTTGCTGCCGACAGGACCAGCGCAATTCGCGACCGGCGTGGGACCGGAAGGCGTTCCCGCGGCGAGGGGGTTTACGGTCAAGGTCGGTGCGACACTGGTGGCCGTCGCAGGGCCTTGATTGCTGATTGTGACCGCAATTGTGGCCACATCCCCGGCTTTCATATAGGCCGTACTGCCGACCTCGTTATTGATCGCAACGTTCAAGTTCGAGATGGTGAACTGGTTGACCAGCATCGGCACTTGCTGCGGGTCGAGCGACGGGGGAGAGGCCGAGTCCTGCACCTGCATATTGATGGTGTACGTCCCCGGCAAAGCAGTGACGACGCCGTTTCCGCCGCTCATCACACCCGATGGGCTCAGGGTCAAAGGCGATACCGGCAGGGGTTCAGGGACAGTCGGGGGAGGAATAACCGCGACAGGGTTCGTCGGGTCCGGAGTCACGCTCCAGAAAGTTGTGCCGGAACCGCCGTTGGCCGAAACCGTGGTGTTGTAATTCTGGCCAACGATTGCCACCGGCAGCGCCGAGGTTGCGATGACGAGCGAGCACGTGCTTGTGTTCTGGCCGCTATCCGGCGTAAAGCTGCAAGCGCGCGTCTTAAACGAGGAGACCGTCTGGTTGACTTGAGGGGCGATCACTCGCAAGGTTACGCGGTTTCCCTCGCCAGGAGACAGCGTCAGCGTGGAATTTGTAGGATCGGCAGCGGATACCGTTCCCGATGTCGAAGTGGTAAATGCCGGATCGGTGATGTTGGCGACGACGATGCTCTCCTGCTGCACGTTCAGGTCGCATGTAGGATTGCCCGAAGTGCTCTCACGATTGGCCGTCGGACTCTCGTACACCTTGTGCTGGACCAACTGACACAAAGAGCAATTGGGTCCCGCGGGGTTATCCGGTGTTACTGTGCAACTATTGGGATTCGACGAGCAACTCGCCGGGCAGCACGACACACCTGCCGACTTGGCAAACTCCTTGGTCGAGTAACTGCCGCTTGTGTTTCCTCGGTTCGAAACTCTCCAGCTATAGTCCGTTACTGGGTTCGTGCCGCCGTTGGAGCCTCCCGTTGTCCCTCCAGTGCTGTCGGCAAGATCGGCGATCTTGGGCGAGAAGATCTCCGGGCTCACAATCTTCGGACTGAAAATCTTCGGGCTGAAAATCTTGGGACTGAAGATAGCATTAACGACTTTCGGGTTCACCACCTGGACGGAATAGATCTTCGGACTGAAGATCTTCGGCGAAAACACCGTGGGGGTCTGGATCGCGGGCGTGCTGTTCGCAACTGTGCCGATCTTAGGCGAGAAAACTGCGGGAACACCGATTTTTGGCGAAAACACCCCGGTGTTCGGATCGGGCGGTCCATCCACCGTTGGGTCGTAGGTCTCGCCAACTGCGATGGGCAGTGTTCCGTAGGGAGCCGTGACGTCCGGGTTACTGTTGTCGGTGGTCAGGAAATCGGGATCTGCCACCGAGGGATTTGTGGGATCGCCATTGATGACAGCAAGTGCCTGCAGGCCGGTGAACTTCGGATTGCCGGACGCGGGAATGCTCTGGATCTGAGCGACCAGCACATTGAGGGGGGCGTTCGCACTGCTTGAGTTGATCGTGATCGCCTGGTTTAACGTGGTCTTGGGATTGATCGCGACATCCAGGTAGCAGTTTGGCGTTGAAGCTAGACTGGCCGTTCCACCGGTGACGCTGCAACTCGGGGCCTGGCTCGTGGACGTGACCCCGAGCATGATCCGGTAGTAAGAAGGAGAGCCCAGGGGATTCGCGTTCAGGGGGCTGACAGTATTCTTCACCAGCAACGAGAACGACCGCTGCACGGAAGTACTCAGCGGCTTCGCATTCTCCCGGAACCGCACCACCAATCCGTTCGTGATGCGCGACGTGTACACATTCTGATTGCGATCCCCGCTGTAAGCTGAAGGTGCCCCATTGTCGTCCAGCACCGTCGAGCAGACCGGTTGTGTAGTGGCGCAAGTCGGACATGCCGTTCCCGTGCCGAAGTACGTGCTGGCTTGATTGGTCCCTGAGTTCGGCGGAACATACTGAGTCCAATCTTGGGTGTTGTTCATTACAGGTGGTGGCACTACATCGCGATTGTCTGTCCAGGTAACGTGAAAATCAGGTGCGTTCGTGGCTTTGGTAACGGCGTCTGTCCCTTGGGTATTGAAGATCCAGGAATTACCGCTCGGCAGAATACTTTGCGCGGCGATGTCGATGTAGTCGCCGATAAATGGCGTTGTTCCCTGGACGAAGATCGGCAAGTTCGGTGGGTTGAAGAAGCCTTGCTCAATCCGATCATCGTCAGGATTGACCCAGTACGGGTATTGGGAAATCTGGAAGCCGGTAAATGGCTTTGGAAACAAGGACGGATCGATGACCGCGCCGAACACGTCGACAGTGTGCCGGATGCCGCTATTGGGGTCCGAAAGAGTTGGAGTGAATATGCTTGCGGGAGTCGCAATCGTGCTGCCCGGGATTGGCTGATCCTGGCGCGTCAACTGGGAAAGATCCGTGCACGTGCCAGACGCGCACGCCAGTATGCTTTCCAGATTGTCCCGGCGCGAGTCGTACCACGCCAACGCGAGCTTGCCGTAGGCGAAGTTTAGGGACGGCATGAACTGGTGCCCGTATGCGGTCAGGGGAGCGGTCCCATCCGCCACGTACGGCGCTGTCCATTTAGTGGAGCCGTTGGGCAGCGTGGTAACCATGATCCGGGAACCGTAGGTCCCCTGCGTGGGGCCATTTACCCGTTGGGAAAACGCCACCCAGACCCGACTGTTGGCATCCACCGCCAACGCTGGCACATCGAGCGAGCGAAAGGTGGTCGAATTAGCTGACGGCTGGTCAAAAACAGCGCCGGCAGGATAAGGGTTCTTGGTTGTCGGCGCTGGAAATGTGTAAATCGCGGGCTCATAGGTGAATGAGCCGCCTCCATTGTTGGAAAATGCCCACTGAATCGCGTCTGGTTGGTTCTGATTCCCTGGAAGGCCGATCTGCCGCCAAGCAACGTAAAGATTGCCGTTGCTCGGATCGATCGCGGCCACCGTTCCCTGGGCCAGTTTTTGGCTCTGACTGAGAATCTGGGGATGGCTCCAGGTGGCTCCGCAATCGGTCGACGTCACCTCTTTAATCTTCGACGCGGGGTTATTTTGTGATCCGTTGAATTGCGTATATACGACGTAAACGTATCCACTGCTGAACGTCTGGCCGTTAATTTTGCAGGTCGCCGTCCGGCCAGCGCGCGGGATGTCAACCGCAATCCACGGCTTGTCGAGGAATTGCCCGGAAGTACCCGTATCCACCAGGTTCACGTTGATGTAGGAGAACGGGTTCCCGTGAACCGTGCCGCTGCTGTTCTTCATCAGGATCGCAGAGTCGCCGTTCCCTTTATTGTTCTGGTCCTGAAATGTGGAAACGAAAACACCGCTGGGCGATCCGGTACCGCGGTTGAAGACAAGGCCGCTGTAATAGAACAAGCCGTGGGTCCCCGCACGCACGGTCGGGTCTGTCGCTACCGTGTATTGGTGCAGGGGCGAAGCCGTCCCCACGGGCGACGTGTCTTGAGGAAATCCGGGCAATAGCGTGCTTTTCCACGTTTCACCACCGTCGATGGTTGTGAATACGCCTACCCAGGCATCCCCGAGGATATTCGGTGCCTGAGGATTCGGGATGTCGACCGTGCGATAGTCATTTGCCCCAGCCAGAATGTGCTCTGGATTGCGGCTTGAAACGGCCATCGAAGGCTCGTTCTGGCGCTGCAGGTACGGATCTCCAGCGGGCCAGTCCGTGCCTGAAACCATATTGATGTTTTGGCCCGCAACCTGTGCGAGTGCTGCTGAAGAGCACCCCATTAGAACGATCATGAAGACCAGACGACGGACGGACATGGCGCATTCCTCCGGGCACAGCCCGAAATTGGACCACCAACATCTCTTTGAGCTTTTTAAAACTGAACCCTGGGGGAAGGACTCTTCTTGCAACTGCGGGTAGCTGAACGCAGAAAAGTGAACCTGGGTGAAGCAGGCCTATCCCTGCTTCATTCCTGCGCTTTGAATTGTGAGATAAGAATTGACTCGGCCTTTGGGCCCAACTTTCGCTCCACGCCTCCAAACGCCCGAGTGAAGGGTATCTTCTTATGCAATCGCCTTTATGTCAATAAAATACAGGCTCTTGCTGTCCGGAGTCGGTGAGAAAGCCCGATTTCCAGGCGTTGCCTGCAACTCAGCTCCGGCCCCTGTCTTCAATCTTGACTGGGGGAACTACGGCAAATCATCTTCGTCCGGCCACTCTTTTCCCCCGCACAGGGCGATTGCCCGGTCCAAAGCTCCTGCGGCTTTCCTTGCAACCGCTGTATCAGAAAAGAAGAAGATCAGATCCTTTCTGTCGGGCGATTCTTTCTGTTCTGTGTGGGGTTGACCATCTCGAGGCTGCGAAGTCGAGTTTTGAGTGGTCCGAATGATTTTCCCGGGCTGCGTCCGGCTCATTACCCTTACGAGTTCTCCCTGCACGGGCCTGCACTGAGAAAAACTCAATGGCTCGACCGACGCCGGTGTGCTCAGATCGGCCAGATTCGCATAAAGAGTAAAATGCAGCTCCCGTCGCTCCGCTCCCGGATTCGTTGTCTTGACCGTCTTCACGATCAGGGTGCAGCCGTCGATCTGCGCGATCTCGGTTTTCTCTTCAACCTCGACTGAGTGTCCTTGCACCTCGCATTGGTTCTTCACCACAGAATTTCCATTTACAGCCCGCTTTAATCGCTCGGTAGCTTTGGAGATGCTTTGTGCGTTTCCTTTTTCGGTCTTGGGTCGTTCAGATTCCTTGCGTTCCTGAAAGTCACTGAGCCGAGAAACAGTAGAAAAAACCGGGTTCTGTGACTCCGCGACGATTGGAATCAAAAAAAGGCACAACGAGAGGATGTGGCGAGACGAGTTCATTCTGATCTCAACTGAGTCACATCATAACCGAAGTGGAAACTCGCGCTCCCTCGCGCGTCCGCGCCTCTGCACCACACAATGTCAGGCAGGAAATAGGCCGAGGGAGGGAGGTCTTGAGCCTTCGACGTTCTAGTACCGAGACAAAGAAAATAGCTCAGGCTGCTGATTTCTCAATCTATGTTGCTGCTGTTACAAACAGCCAAACTCACTAATACCTGTTCATTCTTCTTCCCGTTCGTTTTCCTGTGGGAGCCTCTCGAATGAGAGGTCCGGAAGAGGATGGTGCGATCGATGCCTGACAGCGGAGTTCACAGGCAGCATGATTTTGACGATGCAGCCTCGTTCGGTAGCACGATTCTGCAGCTCCAGCGAGCCGCCGTGCGCCTCCGCTATCTGTCGCGAGAGCACGAGGCCGATACCACTGCCGGTTGGCTTGGTTGTGTAGAAAGGAACAAACGCATTGCTGGGATTCATCAACCCTGGCCCGCTATCCTCAATGGTGATGACCAGTTCGTCTGCGTTTTTGGTCCAGGACAAAACGATCGGTGCTTCAGCCTCACCGCCTCTTGATCCATTCGACCCCGTGCTTCGATTTGTCATCTCAAGTACAGCTTCGGCTGCATTGCGCAGCACGTTTATTAGCATTTGTTCGAGTTGATCCGGATCGGCAGTGAACGTGGCGTCTGGACCAGCTACTACCCGCACAGACGCCCGGGTTTCAAGGTTGGCTACACGATTCGCGAGCGCTCGCACAGAGCAGCTCTGCAAGGCCGGTGGCGGCATCTGCGCCAGTTGGCGGTATCCTTGCAGGAAACGATTGAGGGAAGCCGCACGGCCCTCGATAATGCTTAGCCCCCGCTCAAAGTCCTGCTGTTCTGTCTCTTTAATCCCGCTTCCAACCAGTCGCGAATGCAAACTGCCCGCTATGGACTTGATCGGAGCCAGCGAATTGTTCAGTTCATGCCCCAACACGCGAATCAATCGCTGCCACGCCCGTCGTTCCTCTTCCCGCAATGCACGGCTGACATCAGATAGAACAACCAGTGTATGTGGGATTCCCTGCTGGCGAAACGAACTCCTGCGCACGAACCATCGGGCATCGGTTCCGAAGTGCAGTTCGACCAGGGACTCGTTTTCACACGAGAGACAAGGTGCGAGTCCCAAGTCAGAACTGGTCTTGCCGACTAGTTGTGCCGAGCTGAGATCCAGAAGTCTTTCCCCGGCTGAGTTTACCAGCCGCAGCCTGTTCGTTTGATCAAAGGTAAAGATTGGGATATCTACCTCTTCGACTACACGCTGCAGTAACGCATTTGCTTCGATTGCACCCGTGCGGTGTTTCGCCAGCAGGTCTGCGAGCGCGTTCACCTCGAGCGAGAGTTCACCCAGAGCGTCGTTGGGCACAGCCATTCTGGCTCGGAAAGAATAATCCTCATCTCGCAAGGCGCCCACGACGTTTGCCAGAGTCTGAAGCGGGCGAACTACGTGATCGTGAAGAGTTGCCCCAATTAGCAAGCACGCAATTGCCTCGGCACCGAAGAGAACTAGCTTTGATTGAAGAGACCACGTCTGAAGCCAAATCAGGATGCCGCTGACGAGAATTCCAGGTGCAACCAAAAGGATTGAAAATCGGGTTACTCGGCGCTCGAAGGGCGCTCGCAGCTTTCGTCTTTTTCGAACCGTCGAACTTAGGAGGCGTGGGCTAGAGCCCATATTTTTCCATCCGCCGGTAGAGGGCACCGCGGCTCAGGCCGAGTGCTTCTGCCGCCTGGCTCACGTTTCCCTGAAAGCGCTGCAGAGCTTTGCGGATCAGGATACTTTCAACCGCCTCCAGACTCAATTCCTCCAGATTCTGGGCTTGCCCGCGTGGCGAAACCAGTCCGAGATCTGCCGTCTGAATCTGTTCCGTACGGCACATCAGGACGGCGCGCTCCATCGTGTGTTCCAATTCGCGTACGTTCCCAGGCCAGGCGTAGTGGAGAAGCGACTGCAGTGCTGTGGGGTCGAGTCCTTTTACTTGGCGTCGGTAGCGCGATGCGTACTGGGCAAGAAAATAACTGGCGAGCGCTGGAATATCTTCTTTTCGGTCGCGCAAAGCTGGCAAATGGATCTCGACCGTGTTCAGGCGGAAGAGCAGGTCTTCACGGAATAGCCCTGCCTCACAAGCCGCCTTGAGGTCACTATTGGTAGCCGAGATCATGCGCACATCGATTTTCTTGCTCCGCGATGATCCCACGCGTTCTACTTCTCCGGACTCAATGACTCGCAGCAGCTTGGCCTGTTGTCTCGGCGGAACATTACCGATTTCGTCGAGAAAAACTGTCCCGAGGTCAGCCAACTCAAAGCGCCCGATCCGGTCGGTGCGGGCGTCCGTGAAGGCGCCCTTCACATGACCGAAAAGTTCGCTCTCAAAAACTCCTTCGGCTAATCCCCCGGTATTCACCGCGATCAATGCCTTGTGCTTCCGCAGAGAAAGCGCGTGGATGGTGCGTGCGACGACCTCCTTGCCAGTGCCATGCTTTCCTGTGATGAGCACATTCGCATCTGACGGCGCAATGCGCGTGATGGCTTCCAGCACTGGCGACATACTTGTCGAGGTTGCGATCAGTTCGGGCAAGCCTTGGACATTCAGAAGCCGATTTTCCGCTGCGAGTCGTTCGGCATGCTGCAAAGCACGTCGCAGTTCGACCTGCGTCCGAATAATGGAAAGCAGGCGTTCGTTCTCCCAAGGCTTCTGTATGAAATCGCGGGCGCCAAGGCGCATGGCTTCAACGGCCAGTTCCACATTACCCCAAGCTGTCATAACGATGACGGGCAGTGTGCTGTCCTGCGAAACGATTTCTGAAAGCAGATCGAGGCCCTCGCGTCCAGACGTGGTGTCGCGCGTGTAGTTGAGATCAATCAGGACTGCGTCATATTGTTCGGTAGCCAACGCATCACGTGCAAGCTCTGGCGAGCGAGCAGCATCGACCTTGTATCCTCGCGGTTTGAGCAGGAGTTCGATGGCTTCGAGAATGTGCTGCTGATCGTCAGCCGCCAATATCCGCGGCACAGTCGCAGTTTTGGTCAGCGCCGTAAGCGCTGTTGCTTCATGCGGCTTGGCAGTAGAAGACATTTTGAATGTATAACGTGTCCGCTTTCTCAAGGAGTTGCGGAGCTGACAGTTGCATCTATGGCATCCTGAATCGCGATTCCATTATGTTCTAAAGTGGAGCCGATCGCACGCTCCACTTCGACTCGCGCTTTCTCATAGACGGTCATTGCAGCTACAAAATCCAATTCGGCGAGCGCAAGGTCCCGTTGCGCGGTCATAGTCTGGAAGGTGGACCCGGCGCCGAGTGCCTGCTCCTTTTGCGTGATTTCAAAAGTGCGCTGCGCGAGATCACGGGACTTGCGGGCAGCTTCCACCCGGGCGGCTGTCTGCTCGAGCGCATATTCCGCATTGCGAACCTCAATTCGTATTTGCTTGCGCAACTCTTCCCGCCGCAATTCGGCTTGGCGGTATTCCAACTCGGAACGGTATTGATCCGCTTTCGCAACGCGATTGCGAATGGGAATATTCAGGTTGAACCCGACATAGTAGTCCGGTGCGGTGTTATTGAACGCATTCTTTAAAGCACCCGAGTAGTCGGCGGGTACATTGGAAGAATTGGGGACATCGGGCACGTTGTAGACTGGGTTCAATGGCCCTGCCAATCCCGATCCGCCGTAAAAAGCTACTAGAGAGAGAGCGGGCAAGAGCGCATTGCGTGCCGCTTTTCGACTGATCTGACGGTTCACAAGATCAACGTCGGACTCGGCAAGTTCAGGCCGATCGCGCAAAGCTTGCTGAATTAGTTCCTGTACCGATTGGTTCGAGGGGACGATTTGTGCTGACTGCAGCGTATCGGTTGGCACGACATTGACTGACTCGAGCACCGGATCGTCCAGACTCTTTGTGAGTGCATTCTTCATCAGAAGCTCTTGCAGTTGGAGGCTTGTCCGGGCAACGGTTAGATCCTGCTCGCGCTTCGACACCTCGGCTTCAGCTTTCATCACGTCCATGGCCGGGATGCTCTCGAGTTGGAGCTGCTTCCTCGCGTTCTCGAGCGACTGCTGCGCAAATGCGCGCGATTGTTCGTTCACCTGCGACTGTTGGTAAGCGTTCAGAAGGTCCCAATAAATGTTCTCGATCTGGGTCACTGTGGCCATGACTTGGTCTTTGAAGGCGACATCAGAGATCTTCTTGTTGTTGCTGGCGATTCGCAGATACCGAAGATTTGGGCCAAATCCAAATCCAGAGAGCAGTTGCTGCTGGAAAGAGAACCGGTACATCGCACCCAATGCCGGGGAAAGATTGAAAAAAGGACTGTTGGTAGTCTGACGATTGTTGTTGAACTCGAAAGACACGCTTGATCCGGTGGCAAAGGCCTGGCTAAAACCAAAATTTGCCTGCCCGGTGTTGAGTTGCAGAAGTGGTACACCATAAATGCGCTGATTAGCGAGAGGGGTTGCCTGATGCTCTGCTCCAACTGACGCAACGATGGTGGGATCATACGAAGGCACAGCCGTGCCGACTCCCAATGTCGATTGCACGAGGCCGGAAGCGCCGGCGCCCGCGCCGCCTGCGCCGGCAGTCGTCCCTCCAGCGCCTGCACCAGGTGCACCAGTACCAAACCCGCCGACACCGCCGCCTGGAGTGCCTTGAACGACTCCCGCATTCACTCCTCGGAAAACGCCGCCTGCCTTCGTGCGCAAAATGTCCATATCCGCGATCGGCAGGTTGTAGCGCGCAATCGCGATGTCCAGATTGTTTTCCATAGCGAGCCGGATTGCGTCTTTGAGTGACAAATACAGTTTTCCATCCCGGATCAGTTGATTCAGCCGCGGAGAGTTCGTGAGCTCAGGTTCAGGCGTAGAACTTGGCGAATAAGCGCTGAGTGGATTACGGGATGACGGCATCTTGAAGACGGAAGAGTAATGGGGTCGAGACGGGCCTGTATTTGCGATGGTGTTCGAATTGGGCGGACTTGTTGGCTGTTGGGAGAAACACGTACAGGCGCTGACTACAGAGCAAAACAGAGATGCGGCAAGCCGCTCTAAACGCGAAGAGCTCCTCATTGCCTCACCACCTCATACGACTGAAGGTCCGCATGTGCAGTGTCGCTCACAACCCATCCATCACGTAGTTGAAGTGTCCGCGAGCCGTATGCGGCATTCGCCTCGGAGTGCGTGACTTGAACAATCGTCGTCCCCTGCCGATTCAAGTCGCGAAACAATTCCATGATCTCCTTTGCCTGCAAAGAGTGGAGATTCCCGGTGGGCTCGTCCGCCAGCAACAATGCAGGCTTGTGGATCACTGCGCGCGCAATGCCCACTAATTGCTGCTGCCCGCCCGAGAGCTGGCTGGGAAACAAATCTTTCTTGGCGACGATCTGGAATCGGTCTAAGCTGTCGGCCACCATGCCCTGTCGCTGCTTGTGCGGGATGTCTTTGTAGGAGAGTGGAAGATCGATGTTCTCGCGGACTGTGAGGTCGTCAAGCAGGTGATAGCTCTGAAACACCATGCCGATGTTCCGCCTGGCAAGATCGGCCCGCTGTTTGCGCTTCATCCCATGAACCGTCTGATCGCGAAACCAATACTCGCCCTCCCAGCCGTCGTCGAGCAGTGCGAGCACATTTAATAAGGAGGATTTGCCCGCGCCCGACGACCCCATCACGGTGATGAACTCACCTTCACGAATCTCGAGGTTCACGCGCCGAAGCACAAAAAATTGACCGGCAGGAGTCTTATAGCTGCGTTCGAGGTTCTTAAGTCGGATCATGTCCCTCCCATATTTCTTGCTTGAACTCACTCGTACCGCAGAGCCACCATCGGATCGACTTTGGCCGCCCGGTACGCCGGGATGATACAGGC
>Ga0210405_10002807_pt1 | contig 17702 bp, 16 predicted proteins | sample IncBWH11MmetaG_FD_155492 | JGI IMG/M metagenome (GOLD analysis project Ga0210405, IMG submission 155492) | Forest soil microbial communities from Barre Woods Harvard Forest LTER site, Petersham, Massachusetts, United States - Inc-BW-H-11-M | ecosystem: Environmental > Terrestrial > Soil >... | reverse complement strand
GGCCCACTCCCCGTCCGGACCCCTGATCCGCTCTCCACAATTCCCGAACGTTGTCATCCTGAGCGTCCCATTCCGATCGGGACGCGAACGAGCTCAACTTTGGTGCGGCCGCCCGCGACGCGGAATTATTCAGTAGGTTGCCTGCGGCCGAACCGCCTCTGTACAATACGCAAGCCAGTTCTCCCGTCGAAAGCCGCGCTGAATCTCCCCGACAGGCTTATTGTTCCTTGTCGGAAAAGGCCTGGGAAAATTCCAATGACAACGCGCGTCCTCAAACTGTCTGGTCTATTTGTGATCATAGCTCTCACCTACTCATTCGCCGCCTCGGCTCAATCGCGCAGCAAGGAGGAGTCGGCTGTTCAGGACGCTTACAAAGCCTATGTGCAGGCATGGAAAACGAAGGATCTGGCAGCGCTCGAGAAGCTGATTTCGCCGGACTACATGGCCGTCAACTTCGAAGGCAAACTCAGCACCAGGGAAATCGAACTCGCCACCGCAAAGAGTGACAGTGATTGGGTCGCCATGGACGTCGATGAAATCCACACGCGCATTTGGGGAGATACAGCCGTCGCTTCGGGCTTCATCTCCGCTCAAGGAAAAAAGCCCGACGGAAGCTCCTTCAACGCCAGAGTGCGCTTTTTAGCGATGTTGGTGAAGCAGGACGGCCGCTGGCAGCTCGTCGCCACGCAGTCGAGCTCCTTTAAGAAGCCCTAAAGGTTGGCGCATTTCTTCCCAAGCCGGTGGATCAGCATACGTTCATTCGCACCCAGCACGCGCGCGGCCAATGGCTGCCTGTCGCAAAAATTCACGGCGCGTCGAGTTTTCTGCAATTCTTCGACTCATCGGATCATCTGCCTTGCGCTTCGGATTGGCGCATCCTGCGTTTAGAAATCTCCCGCGGCACGCAATTCCTTTTGCATCCCGGCCCAGCTTTGCCGCGTGGATTCTTCCGGCGTCCCGCCGCCGTGCCAGTGCGTTTCGAGGCTGGTGGCGAAGCGATAGCCATCTTCCCTCAGAGCTCGAAATTGCCCCACCCAATCGATGATGCCGCTTCCCATCGCCGCCCATTCGTAACTGCCATCGGGCTTGCGAGTCACATCCTTGCAGTGGCAGTGCCCGATGCGGCCTTTTGGCAAGAGGCGATAGCCGTCGGGAAAGGGAGTTTCTCCAGCGGCGGCGGCGTTTCCCGGATCCCAATTGAGCATTAAATTTGGATCGGGAATCGCCGCAAGAACCTGGGCCGCCTCCGCGGCGGTCGCTGTGTTGCAGGTCATTTCGTTTTCGAGCACTAGCTTGATTCCAGCTTTTGCAGCCACAGCCGCTGCACCGCGCAATTTCTCGTTGATTGCTTTGCGATACGGCGCTGGATCTTCCAGGCGCCAGAAATCGAAACAACGCACGCGGTCGGTCTGAAACTGTTTCGCGAGTTCAATGCTGCGGCGGAGCACTTCGTCCTGCTGGGCAAAGCCAAAGTCCGCCTGAAACTTGTCGCTCTTTGGACTGAATTTGGAGGCTGGCGCGCCGGGCCAATCCACCTTGAAAAGCGGGCTGGCGATGTCGGTGACGCGCAATTCGTATTTTGCCAGGATGCGTTGCGCTTCGGCGATTTCCTTGGCGTCCAGATCGAGGATGTTTTTATGCCACATTCCGCGAAGCTCGATCCACGACATTCCAAATTCCCGCGCCACGACTTCGCACGCTCGGCCAAAATCCTGGCTGATTTCGTCATTGATCACCGCAATGCGGAATGGTGACGCGATCGGGAAACTGGCGCCAAACGCAGCCCTCGAAGCCAGCAGCGGCAACGCCAGGCAAGTCACGCCGGAAGTTTTCAGAAATTCGCTGCGAGAAAATCTCATCGCCATGGGAAGAAACCCCGCTCTGCGGAAGCCCACAATCGGTCAAGCGCGGGCGGCCTCCGAACCTCTTTCGTTCCGCGAAATTATACCCCGTCATGCCGGCGGCTGCCTGTCTCTCCGAACTTTGCGCATTTTCCCCTGTAGGCGCAGGGCTTGCCTGCCCCGAGTCTGACCGAAGGGCCCAGCTCTTTTGGGCTACGCGCAACGAAGCGATTGGAAGTTGAATCATAAATAATGCTCAGCGGACGTTCCACGATTCGGTTCGCTGCTTTTTTTGGCTTTCTTCTTCGGTCTGTCCGTTGCTGCGCCGGGATTTGGCGCGGATTCTGAACAACGCGTGGATCGGATTTTTGCGAGTTACACGAAATCCGATTCTCCTGGTTGTGCCGTCGGGGTGATTCAGGACGGGAACTTTGTGGGCTTGATTGGGGTTTCCGGGCGCAACCTGCAGGACCTGCATCCCACTGCGGAGTTGATGGACCTGATGGTCCGCCAGAAAGCCCTCAACTTCCAGCCGGGAGACGAATTTCTGTACAGCAATACGAATTATTTTCTTCTCGCTCGGGTCGTGAAGCGGGCAAAAGGAACGCTCCTCAAGGAGATGCAAACCCGCGTGGTTTTTTATAACGGCACGGCGAACAATTATGCGCTCGGCCTGTTCCTGAGTACGTATCGCGGGTTGCCGATCGCCATCCGAGCGGCTAGCACGATCGCCGACAACAATAAAAGAACTGACGTTGGGGGCTCCGGCACACCGGAAGGTGACACTGCATAGGTTCCGGAGAAATCCCCTTGCAGTGAACTCAGACTCCAATTCAGGTCAGAGTGAAAAATCAAAAAGTCACTATTCTCGCTGTTAAATGTTCCGATACTCGAAAGAGAGTTAGTCGCACGGTCGTAAGTGATGGTCACTGTAGCTGGTCCGTCATCCACAATATCGAAAGCATTGGATCCAGTATCAGGTCCGACTCCGACTACCCAAGTCAGGAGGCCGGCTCCCGGAGAACACATTGCGCATACCCCGTCTGTGGTGAATTGCCCAGTTGCGGATGCGATTCCGGTGAAGGTGATCTGGAATGAGTCAGCTTTGGCGACAGCCGAAAACCCAAGGAACAACAAAAGCAGTGTAAGAAAACGGAAAGTGAAACGGGACATAGTATTCACCCCCTAGAGATCGTTTACGCTCGCATATTTTGTTCTGAGAAGGTTTCGACTGTCCGATGATTTGGCGAACGCTAAACGACCCCAGCGAAAAGAGCAATTTGCCCGCCAATCCGGGGCATTGAAAGCAAAGTAATTAAACCGAAGCGACGAATTCTTATGCAAGCTGTTTCCCCTTATCTCCAGTCGCTTATCCTCAAAGGTAGTCGCCATAGCGGCCGAATCACCAATTCTGAGCGCGCTAATTGGGTCAGGACGTGAGGGGGTACGCGTGGTGAGGCGGTTTTCCGCGGGTGGATGCATGAGGATGCGGAATACGGGGGCACTCGCTCACAATGCTCGAACGCATCGCTGCTGCCTGTGGCGTCGCGTTGAAACTCCGCGCGGAGAGGAAGCCCGACTTCGATCGGGAAGTCGCGTTGGTTTAGGCGAATTGTGCAAGTGGGGACGAGCCACCCGCCCACTCGCACCCGCACCCTGAAAACCGCAGGGTGCGGCACCCGGGGGAGAAGAAGGTGCCGCTAGTGGGCGCCGGCGCCGGCTGGGCCCGGAGTTTGGTGGCGCCAGCCCACGGACTTGGGGCCGGGAGAAACGCCGGCTTCGGCGCGCGCGGACTGTTCGCGGGCCTTGTCTTGGGACTTTTGCCGATGGAACAAGGATTTCCTGCCGTTTTCAGACTTGATCTTTGCGGGCTTACTGGTCTTGGCAGCGGCGTCCTTGTGGTGACGGTGAAAGGGCCAACTGGGGCCGGCGGCAGCGGAAACCGGACCGAGAGTGCCGAGAGCGAGTGCGAAACAAGCAGTCAACAAGAGTTTCTTCATTTCGAGCACCTCAACAGGACCATTTCTAGCATCTGGGGAGGGCAGCGACTACTGTACGGAAGGACGGTTTTGCGTGGGGGGAACCGGACTAGGAGGCTGGGAAGAATGAAGAATAAGGAACGCCATTGGGGAGAATGGCGTTCCGAGGTGAGCTAGTCAGCCTTTGAACATTTGCCGGAAGGCGTAGAAGAGAAAGCCAGAGAGAGTCATCGCGGCAGGCAGGGTCAGGACCCACGCAAGGAGCAGATTGCGCACAGTGCCCATTTGCAAGCCGGAACGGTTGGCCAGCATGGTTCCGGCGACGCCGGAAGACAAGACATGCGTGGTGCTGACGGGGAGGCCCAATCCATCGGCTGCGCCAATGGTGGCCATCGCGGTGATCTCGGCCGCGGCGCCTTGCGCATAGGTTAGATGATTCTTACCGATCTTCTCGCCAACCGTGACGACGATTCGCTTCCAGCCGATCATTGTGCCCAGGCCAAGGGCAAGCGCCACCGCGACTTTTACCCAGATCGGGATGAACCGCGTCGCCCTATCAATATGACCCTTATAGTTCTTAAGCACCGCCACGTCGGCGGCGGCAAGCTGCGGCTTGCCGGATTTCTGCATCAGCCGCAACGCTTCACTGACGAGGTACATGTCGTTGCGGAAGTTGCGCACATGCTCGCGAGGCACGGCGGCGAGTTGCTTGAACTGCGCCATTTCCGTGCCGATGTCGTTGATCAAAACGCGCAGCGCGAGCATGGTTCCGGGCTTGAACTCTTTGGTGCGGATGTAGTCCGTGACGTCGTCGCGGGGGTCGCCCACGATGGCCGAAGGCAGGACATACTTGTCCACAGTGTCGGCCGCCTGATGGGACACGGCAATGAAATCCTCGGTTTGACGAGGAGTAACCGCATGATTCAACGCGTAAGTGGTTGGCACGGTGCCGATCAAAATCAGCATGATGAGACCCATGCCCTTTTGACCATCGTTTGATCCGTGGAAGAAGCTCACTCCAGTGCAGGTGAGGATCAGCAGGCCGCGAATCCAGAATGGCGGTGGTTCGGTGCCTTCGGGTGCTTCATATAGCCGTTTATCCTTTACCAGAGTTTTCATTACCAACAGCAGGCACGCGGCCAGAATGAAGCCAAAAATTGGAGAGAGCAGCAGCGACCGGCCGATGTTCAAGGCTTGGGCCCAGTCCACACCACTGGTCCCCGATTTCACACTCATCAACTGATTTGCGATGCCGACGCCGATGATGGAGCCAATCAGCGTGTGGGAACTTGAAGCCGGCAACCCGAACCACCAGGTTCCCAGGTTCCAAAGAATCGCGGCGATCAACAAGGCAAAGACCATCGCAAAGCCCGCGCTGCTGCCCACCTGGAGGATCAATTCCACCGGCAGCAGCGAGACGATCCCGAAAGCCACGGCGCCGGTCGAAGTTACGACGCCCGCAAAATTCCAGAAGCCCGACCAGACCACCGCGATGTTGGGGTCCAGCGAGTGCGTGTAGATGACCGTGGCTACCGCGTTTGCCGTGTCGTGGAAGCCGTTCACAAATTCGAAACCGAGGGCCACCAGAAGCGCAACACCCAGCAAAACATATGGCCAGGCGGAACCCAGGCTGATGTCGCCGAGGTCTTTCGCGATGCTTGCGCCAATAAAGATCATGCCCAAAATCATCACGCCGGCGAAAATCAGAATTCCGAGACGGCTGGGGGCGCGATTCAGTTTTTCGTGTACGCCGAGCGGCGCCGTTGAGGTTGTCGTGGCCATAGAAGTCCTTCCTGAAGCGAAACTTTCCCCGCGAGCGGCGTCGAGGTGCGAAGCTTGCGAATCGGGACAAGAGAGAGTGGTTATACGTTCGGCGGGTTAACCAACGATGAATGCCGTGTTTCGAAATGAAGCTGAGCCGGCAATCCACTCGCCTAGGTCTAATCGAGAGCAAGCAGCAAGAGTCCGCGGACTCAGAAATTCCCAGGTTTGGACGGCTAAAAGACCCGACCCAGCTGGAAGAACCATTTTTGATGGCCGGTGTCGCCGACGCTGCCGCCGATGAGGATGGGGCCGAAGAAGGTTTCGGCGAGGACGCCGCCGGTGAAGTCGCCGGAAAGCTTCGGGGCGTGGAAGGGGTCGCCGTACATTTTGCCGACTTCGGCGGAGCCTATGAGGTAGACCTGTTTGCCGACGAACTGCGGAAGAGTGAAGACTTTGTGCAGGTAGCCCGTTCGGCCGATGAAATATTGATTGCCGATCAGTTCGTTGAGGCCGTAGGCGCTGAGGCGTCCGACGCCGCCGAGAAAATAGATAGGCGCGCCGGGGGAGGAGTGGCCGAAGGTGGAGGCGCCTTCCGCTGTGAAGAAGAGGGAACCGCGAGAAGAGACAGGCTGGAAGTATTGGACGAGTAGTTCGAGCGACGGGTAGGCATGCGTAGAGGTGGGAGTGGTGTCAAACCATTCGTAACTGCCTTTGAGATAAACGCCGCGCGTGGGAATGACGGCTTCGTTGGTGTGATCGAGGATGTAGCGGGCGTGGAAAGAGCCGACGCGGCCGCTTGTGGAGGGGAAGTCGGAGGTGCCGAGTCGCAAGGCGTAGTCCTGGTAGCCGACGCCATAGCCGATGCGGATTTCGTTGAAGCGGCTGAGGGAATAGCCGAGATCAACGCCGGCGAGGACGTTATCGAGGCGATAGATGGCGCGCGGGTCGGAATTTTTGTAGACCTTGAAATTAGTTTGGGACGCGTCGACATAAGGCGAGAAAAACCATTTACCCAGCGGCTGGAAGGGGCGGTAAAGTTCGGTGGCGATTCCATAGGTAGCGCCAAATTTCAGATCGGTGCGCCACTCGGAGCGGTATCCCCAGACGTCCATCGCGGTAATGCGCCCGCCCATGGTGAAGTCGACGTCCTGCGGTTCGCTGCCGTTGATTTCGACAAAGGGCAGAAGGAATGGCGGCGCGTAGGTTTTTTCGTGGACGCGGATGGAAAGGCCGGTTTGATTGCCGTCGGCGATGACGGAATAGGTGATGCTGTCGTAGCGGCCAACACCCGTGAGGCGGGTGAGGACGCGGTCTAGGGATTTGGTGTCCAGCGGCTTGCCGACAAAATTTTTGAGCAATTGCTCGATGTTCTTTTTGCCTTCAGGATCCACGCCCTCCACACGGACAAACTCGGGCACCCCGGCTGGACCATGCATGCGGGATCTTTTCTGCTGGAGATATTCGGTCCAGGCGGCGTCGTCGAGCGAGTAGGGTTTGAGGATCTGGGCTTTTTCCTGTGCGGCGTCGTATCCCCGCTGGATGAGTTGGCTGGTTTTCTGATAGTCGGTCGAGGAGAATTCTGCCACGTCGGCGTTCACGATCAGGTCCGCGCCCGCCATCCCGCGAATTTCCGTTTCCGCAATCACCAGAGCCACGGAGCGTCCGAGCACGGAAAACGCGCCCTGAATATCTTTTGCACTGGCCGGGGAAAGCTGCAGGTGAACGGCGATCACCACGTCAGCGCCCATTTTGCGGACTACGTCGGTTGGGAGATTGTCCACCATGCCACCGTCGACGAAAATTTTGTCGCCCTGGCGGACGGGAGCGAAGACGCCGGGAATGGAAATCGTGGCACGCATGGCATCGGACAGAGAGCCGCTTTGGAAGACGTAGGCCTGGCCGGAAATCAACTCGGTCGAAACGCAACGGAAGGGAATCGGGAGATCGTCGAACGAGGAAAGGCTGGAATAATCGATGGTTTGGCGGTCAATGAGCAGATTGATCTGATGGCCGGTGTTGAGTCCGGGGGGAAGGGCGGCGCCATGCTTCAGGCCGACTTGGACGGAATTGGGCACCGTTCGGGCATCTTCTTTGCGGCGGAAGGAGAGGTCTTCGTAGGGTGTGCCGCCGCCGAGAAGCAGAGGCCAATCCGCGGTGCGGAGGATGTCCTGAAGTTGATCCGCGGGCTTGCCCGTAGCGTAGATGCCGCCGACGAGGCCGCCCATGCTGGTGCCAGCGAGGTAGTCGATGGGGATGTGGTGCTCTTCAAACCATTTCAGGACGCCGACGTGGGCTTCGCCGAGCGCGCCGCCGCCTTCTAAAGCTACGCCGATTTTGGGGCGGGTTATGGGCGCGGGCTTTGCCTCGGTTGTAGCGGTGGTCTGCGGGGGAGGTGGAGGCGAAGGCGGTTCTTGAGCGAGGGAAAGACACGTCAGACAGAGGGCGAAAAGCGCGAACAGTGATAGGCGCACGGTGGATCCCCTTCAAGTTGTCGGCTGAACGGAGGAATTCTGTTCGTTCTCAATGTTACCTGTGTTTAGGGATGTGGCAAGCAACTTGACGATGATGATTTGAGAAATGTTATTTTTCGTCCGACTGCAGCGAAAGATTTAAACGTTGCATTCGTCTTCGGGATGGCGCTGGCGGTGGGCGAGGGCTACGCCGGCGAGAACGAGGAGGCCCCCGAGGACTTGGGCCAGGCTGAGAGGTTCGCCGAGGAGCACCGCGGCCATGGCGGCGGTGAGGGGACCCTGCGTGAGAAGGCTGATGGAAGTGAGCGTGGCGGGAAGATGGCCGAGGGCGTAGGTGAGGAAGAGATAGCCGCCGAGTTGGGAGATGAGGCCGAGGCCGAGGACGGCCCAGATGGTGCGGCCGTGCGGCAGGCGCAACGATATGCCCGCGGCGAGATTGATAACCAGAAGGGCGAGCGTGCTCGAGATCATCGCCATGCGCAAGAACACCAGGGTGCCGGTGGAGTTGCGAATTTTTTCTGTGACCATCAAGTAGACGGCGAAACACGCCGATGCCGCGAGCGCAAGCAAATCTCCCACGCCGAACCGCGTGTGGTGGGTCAAGTCCGCCCACAGAATTACGACTGCGCCGGCAATGGCCATGAGCAGGCCGAGCCAGAACGCGCGGGCTGGACGCTGGCGGAAGACCAGCCAGGTTAGGAGGCCGACAAAAATAGGAGTGTTGTTGCCGAGCAGGGTGGCGTTGGCGGCGGAGGTCTGCAAAATGGCGGTGTTGTAGAAGACGAGGTCGAAAGCGAAGAAAAGGCCGCCGAAGGCGATGATGCCCAGAGTGCGCAGGTCGATGGAGGGGCGCCGGCGGTCGAAGAAAAATGTTGGCAGCAGAACTATGGCGGGAATCAGCATGCGGTAGAAGGCGGAGGCCGGGCCGGGAATGTCGGTCCAGCGGACGAAAATGGCCGACCATGCAATGCAGACTACACCGCCGAGGAGCGCGAGGTATGCCGGCAGGTGCTTGCTGCCTGTGGGTGCGCCTTTTGTGATTATTACTTCCGTTGCCAATCGAGATCCTTTTTGGTGTGAATCAGTATCCCACGCGCGGCCTTCGAGCAGAGGTGCCGAATTGGCATCTTTGCGGAGCGAAGGGGTTGCCGCGACCATTTCCGGGGACTAGGGTTGAAACCGGGTACTGGAAGCCAGCATCCAACGAGTAGAGAGCGAATTGGACTGTTCGGATATGGCCGAGACATTTCCCAAATTGCCGCCGGTGCTCGAGCCGCTGCCGCCGATTGAGGAGCCCAAGGTGAGCGTGGCACGCTGGGTGTTCCGCATCCTGCGCTGGTCCACTTACCTGGCTACTGTCGTAACCCTAATTCTTCTGCTGCACAAGACCGCGCCTCCACCTGTCGTTTCCACACCGCAGGCCGCGGCAAGCGCCGAACAAAAAGTTTCGCAGGTCGAGCAGACCGTGTTAGAGGGACAGCCTGCTACGCTGCGGTTGGATCAGACCGAGTTGAATTCCTACCTGGCAAACCATCTGGATCTTGCGCCTCAAATGGCTGCGCCTTCGCCGTCCGGTGACGCCGGCGCGTCGACTGACGCCGATGTGGAGCAGATGCGCTCGTCAGTGCGCGACGTGAAGGTCGAGATGGAAGGGGATCAGGTTCATGCGTACCTGCTGTTCAATATCCATGGGAAAGAGATGAGCCTTGACCTTGTGGGACGGCTGGGCGCGGCCGACGGTTATATTAAGTTTGAGCCCGTCAGCGGGCGCATTGGCTCGTTGCCGATTCCGCAGTCGGCTCTGGAAAGCGCGGTGAGACAATTGATGGAATCGCCGATCAACCGCGAGAAGCTCAGATTGCCTTCGGATGTTTCCGGCTTGCGCATCGAAAACGGCGAACTGGTTACAACTTACCGCTGAAGATTCTTGTTTCCTTCCGTTCACTAACCTCTGGTCACTGCCGCCCAATAGATCCATAACGCCGTGCAAATTCCCAGGGACAATCGTGCGTCGATGAACGCTGCGAGGGTGGCGAGGAGATAGAGTGGAGGGCCGAGGCGATAGTTGCGATGCGTGGTTTCGATGAATCTAGCGGAGGCATTTTTAGAGAGCAAGTGCGGGCGAAAGGCGCCGTAAATAAACAAGGAAAAACACAGGGCGACAAGAACGAAAGTGCCGGCGTAAAAAGCAGCAGCCATTTTTGCTGCGGGGGTCTGCAGGTAAGCGGCGAGGACAGAAGTCGGATAGGGAACGAATGTAATTAAGAGGAGCAGGCAGCCGTTAGTGAAGTGAAGGCGCGTATCGGTGCGATGGACATTGCGGAGAATGGCGTGGTGATGCATCCACATGATCAGGATGGTGAAGAAACTGGTGACCAGGGCGAAATAGCTGGGCCAGAGCTGCAGCAGCGCTTTGCCGAGGGCGACCGGGGTTGCGCTGGCCGGGGGGATGGAAGGGACTTTGAGTTCGAGGACCAGGAGGGTAATGGCGATGGCGAAGACTCCATCGCTGAAGGCTTCGAGGCGGCCGGTTTCTTTTTCGCCCTGGGTTTCGATTTGCGGTTGCATGGGGAAAAGGCTCAAAACTGGATAACAGACTATCAGTGATGGGGAAGAATTCGAAGGGTTACGCCAGCGGTGTACGGCTGGATTTGTGGTGCCCGACCTAAAGGTCGGCCACTACTGGCACCGGGTGCTAATCAACCTTACTGAAATTGTGTAGGGATGTGGCAGGCGCAGTATACTGGGTCACCGGATTACAACGGGGGAGCCTGCATGGACCACGAGAAATTTGGCGGGGAAAAGAAGGATTGCGAACTGGGCATGAATTGCGAGATTACCCGGCGGGATTTTCTGAATGGCGTGGCGATTGGAACGGGCGCCACGCTTCTTGGCGGCTCGATTGGCGCGGAGCACTTGTTTGCCGCGGCGGCCTTCGATGAGTTCGCGCCTGAGAAGGCTACTGATTATTATCCGCCGGCCCGCACCGGCATCCGCGGCAACCATGATGGGTCTTTTACCTTCGCTCACCGGATGCGCGATGGCGAATCGGTGAGTTCTCTTGGCGACGCCGTCGACACGGGCGAAAGATACGACTTGGTGATCGTGGGCGGAGGAATCAGCGGGTTGGCTGCAGCGTATCGCTTCCGGCAGAAGGTTGGCCGCAACGCGAAGATCCTGATACTCGACAATCATGATGACTTTGGCGGCCACGCCAAGCGCAACGAGTTTCAGGCTGGCGGGCGGATGGTTCTGTCTTATGGTGGCACGCAATCGATCGAAAGTCCCGGCCGCTACAGCGCGGAAGCGAAAACGCTGCTGAAAGAGATCGGCGTCGAAACGCAGAAATTTTATAAAGCATACGACACGAATCTTTACGCCAAGCGCGGCACCGCGGCCTTCTTCGACGAGGAGACGTTTGGCGAGGACCGCCTGGTGACCGGCATGAACACGACGCCGTGGCCGGAATTTCTGGCGAAAGCGCCGCTCTCTGACGCCGTGAAGAAAGACATTGCGCGAGTTTATACGGAGAAGATCGACTACCTGCCGGGGATGACGCGCGAGCAGAAAATTTCCACGCTGAGCAGAATTAGTTACGCGGACTATTTGACGAATCACTGCCGATTGATTCCGGAAGCACTGCCGTTCTTTCAGACATTTACGCACGATCTGTTTTGCGTGGGGATTGAATCCGTTCCCGCAGTTGCGTGTTATGAAGCGGGTGACGACTACGGGTCATTCACTTATCCGGGGTTCGATGGGCTTGGTTTTCCGGAACATGAGAAGGAAGAGCCGTACATTTTTCATTTTCCCGATGGCAACGCTTCCGTAGCGCGGCTGCTGGTTCGTTCACTGATTCCTGACGCGGTTCCCGGGTCGACGATGGAGGATGTGGTCACGGCACGTGCGAATTACGCGGTGCTCGACCGGCCCGCAAATCCTGTGAAGATTCGGCTGAACAGCACGGTTGTGAACGTGAAGCATCTTGGCGCAAAGGACGCTTCGAAGGAAGTCGAAGTGTCGTACATGCGCGGGGGCAAGCTGAGCACCGTGAAGGGGAACTACTGCCTTCTGGCCTGCTACAACGTGATGATTCCTTACATCTGCCCGGGACTGCCCGACACGCAGAAGGAATCGCTTTCCTACCTGGTGAAGGCGCCGCTGGTTTACACACACGTCGCGCTGCGCAACTGGACGTCGTTCGCGAATCTGGGGATTCACCAGATTGTGGCGCCCGGGGGATATCACACCTACACGGCACTGGATTTCCCAGTGAGCCTGGGGGGCTACCAGTTTCCGAGTAAGCCCGAGGAGCCGGCGGTGCTTTTCATGCTGCGCACGCCGTGCAAGCCGGGCCTGCCAGTTCGCGACCAGAATCGCGCGGGGCGGACGGAGCTTCTGCAAACGCCCTACAGCAAATTTGAGCGGAACATTCGCGACCAACTGGCGCGGATGCTTGGCGGGGCAGGCTTTGATCCGGCGCGCGATATTGAAGGCATCATTGTGAACCGCTGGGCGCACGGCTATGCGTTCACGCCATTTGGCCTGGATTTGCCGCAGTGGAAGGCGGGGCAGGAGCCGTGGGTACTGGGCCGGCAGCCGTTCGGGCGCATCGCGATCGCGAATTCCGATGCGGGCGCGAGCGCTTACACCGATACGGCCATTGACCAGGCGTTTCGCGCGGTGAACGAAATCCTCAGCCGTTGATTCTTCCGCAAATCCTTGAAAGGTCAGCCGCCCTGCATCGTGCGGATGGCCTACTATCGTTACTAATCCCAGGCACATCCGACGAAGGTTGAGAGGATTCGGCTTATGAAGAAAACAGTCCCGTTGGCTGCCGTTGTTTTGATTGCCAGTGTCGCTTTGTCTGTGCGTGGGCAGAACGGAGCGAATGATGAGGCAGGGCGCATTCAGGCGCTAGAACTAGCGTGGAACCACGCGTTGGAGGGTAAGGATTCGAAGGCGCTGGACATGCTTCTTGGGAACGACATGGTGTCCGTTGATATTGATGGCAGCGTTTCGAACAAGAGTGAGTTTTTGGCGAGTATCACGGCGCCTGATTACCAGCCTTCGCAGGCTGTGATCGAGCAGAGCAAGGTGCAGATGTATGGCGACGCGGCGGTGGTGGTGGGTGTATTCCGGGTGAAGGGAATGGAAAAGGGAAAGCCTTACGTTCATCGCGAGAGATTCGTGGATACGTGGATCAAGACGAAAGGGACGTGGCAGTGCGTTGCGACTACCGGTACGCTGATTACCACGAAACAGCAGCCGGCCGACTGAGCACGTCTTTGTGACGCGTTTGATAGCGCCGGCGAGCGGCCAACACGCTCGCCAATTCTGATAAAGTTTTCGGGGAAGAAGTCGAAGAGTTTCTGGAAGACTGAATACCACCTGGCTTGGCCCCAATGTCCCGGTCGTATTCCTGGTAGTAGCAAGCACTTTGGATTATTACAAGGAGAGGGAAATGTCGGTTCTGCGCTTCGGCATGGGATTGTTACTGGCTCTTACGTTGACGATGAATAAGTGTCCCGCGAATCCTGCGGCAAAATCCTCGGTTCATATTCAGCCGTTCGGCGCTATCGCTTCGGGCGAAAAAACGGATTTGTATGTTTTGACGAACAGACGCGGGATGACGGTGGCTATTACGAATTATGGGGCGACGGTTGTGAGCATCAAGGTGCCGGACCGTGCGGGGAAGTTTAGGGATGTGGTGCTGGGTTTCGAGACACCGAAGGAATATGAGGATGGGACGGCGCACATTGGCGGGACTATTGGCCGCTATGCGAATCGGATTGCACACGGGACGTTCACGTTGGCGGGGAAAACCTATACTCTGCCCAAAAATAACGGTGAGAACACACTGCACGGAGGAGTGCTCGGTTTTGACAAGAGGATTTGGACGGCTGATCAATCGCCTAGCAAAGATGGCGTAGCGGTTCAGTTCACTTACGTCAGCCCCGACGGAGAAGAGGGTTTCCCTGGTACCTTGTCGGCAATGGTTGTCTTCACCCTACTCAACGACAAAAACGAGCTAAGGATTGATTACTACGCCAACTCGGACAAACCCACCGTTGTGAATCTGACCAATCACAGCTACTTCAACCTTGCGGGGCAGGGCAACGGCGACATTCTTTTACAGACGTTGCAGCTGAACGCGAGCAAATTTACGCCGGTGGATGCGGGATTGATACCGACGGGCGAGCTTCGCGACGTGAAGAATACACCGTTTGATTTCACGCGGCCGGTGGTGATCGGCGAGCGGATCAACGGAACGGATGAACAGCTCAAGCTTGGGCGCGGATACGACCACAACTGGGTTCTGGACAGGAAGACTGGGTTTTCAGGGATTGAGTTGGCGGCTGTGGCACGCGATCCACAGAGTGGGCGTGTTCTGGAAGTTTTGACGACGGAGCCGGGAATACAGTTTTATACGGGGAATTTCCTGGACGGGACGGCGCATGGGAAGGAAGGGAAGGTTTACGAGCAGCGATACGCGTTCTGCCTGGAGACGCAACATTTCCCCGATTCGCCGAACCACCCGGGATTTCCGTCGACGACGCTGTTCCCGAGCCGGCCGTTTCACTCCACTACGATTTTCCGGTTTTCGGTGAAATAGCTGGGGGATTTGCGGCGAAGGGGAAGTGTAGGAGTGGTTCCGGGGCCTGGACTCGAACCAGGATTCTAGGCTCCAAAGGCCCATGTGCTACCAATTGCACCACCCCGGAATGGTGTGGACAACCCTATTAGTCTACTTGAGAGGCGGCGGCTCGCAAAATCGTGTTTCGGCGGGGACATTCGAGTTTTTCTGCGACGCTGCGTGCAAATATCTGCGTGCCATCGCCATGCGGAGGGAAACGAATTCTGCTAAAGTTAGAAGGTTGCGCTGCACACCGGAGAGGTGGCCGAGCGGTTTAAGGCGCACGCTTGGAAAGCGTGTGTAGGTTAACCCCTACCGTGGGTTCGAATCCCACCCTCTCCGCCATGATTTCTCATTTGTTTTCTTTCAGTTCAGAGCGGCGCGTTTTTCGCGTACCTCTGGCGTCCCCTTCGACTCGAGGAGAGCCACCGGATCTTGTGCCCAGGTTCGCCGCACATCGGCCTCCGCCTGTTCTTGGCGTTCGCGTACCCAGGGCGCGTAATGCTTCTCTGTGATCTTCACGCTGGAATGGCCGAGAAGAATCGAAACGCGCTCAAGCGGAACCCCAGCAAGCAATAGTATCTGGGCCGCTACACTCACCGTGTGGCCATCTCCAACCATCGCCTGGTCTCCCTCACCGATGGCCAAGTCACTTTTCGCTGGCGTGATTCTGCTCACCACAACGAACAGAAGTTGCTGCCCCTATCGCTCAATGAATTCTTGTGCCGCTTCTTACTGCACATCCTTCCAAAAGGCTTTGTGCGCATCCGTAACTTCGGCTTTTTGGCCAACCGCAAACGCGCCACGCTCCTGCCTCTTTGCTTTCAGTTGTTGGGTTCGGCACAACAGCCGCAAGCAGAACAACAACACGCCTCTTCCGCCGAAGATGGTCCCGATCTTTGGCGCTGCCCTAAATGCGGTGGACCGATGAAGGTCATCGAAAGGCTCACCGCTGCCGAAATTCAACTTCGTTCTCCACCACGGATCAGCGCTGCGGCATGAAACTACTCTCTCCAACTCGAAAACTCTGCGTCCTTCCAGGCGCTCCGCATCTCTGTGCCCCGCCGTCAAACCAATCCCTTCTTCTAGCTTCTTCGACCACAGTCTTCGCGATACTTTTTCGCCGAAGCCAATTTCCGCGCGCACGGTGTCCTGTGTCGTGCCCTGCAGAACAGTCTTGGCACGGCTTAACGCCGCTCCTTCCCACGATTGAATTTGCATAGAGCCCGCGTCCACCGCAACCTCGGACGGCCACGTCCAAACGGCTTTACCGGACGCGCGCAGAACTCCCCCGCCTCCGTTCACTCCTCACCGAGAACGCGCATCCGGTAAAGCGCTAGCGTTTATCGGGACTTAGCGAATACCCACCTATTCGGAGGGTATGGTTGCCTTCGGCCCGCGCTGCATATTTGAGCTGGGTGGGGCACTACTTCGCTCAAAGTGTGCATTTATTTGCAGTGTCAGGCATCCATCGTGCCTGGCAAGTCGTTTAGTTTCAACATTGCGAAGCTGGCAGCGCCCGTGCGGGCAAACCTAAAAGCTGGGTGGTGTATATTTCTCCACGTTGGCCACACCCGGGGGGAGCGAAAATGCGAAGAACCTTGCTGATCAGCCTTACCGTGCTCTTGATGGCAATCGGCGCGCCCACCCTCAAGGCCGATGTCGTCACGCTTGACGTTTCAGCCACTTTGACACCGGCGGTGGGCGGAGGGTCATGCTCCATATCGGGCTGCACCCTCGGCGGCAACATTGTGATTGACAACTCCCTTCCCGGTCCCAACCCCTTTGCCATCAAGTCAGTCGACGTTACTATCAGCGGCGAGTCCCCTCTCGTCGGACCCTTTACAGGGTCTTTCTCACTCGGAATCGTCTCGGGCCTTACCTCTATCGGTCTGGTGGATTCCAGCTTCGACAGCCTCTTCCTCGACTTTCCCACGCCCACACCGTTCTCTCTGTTTGGTTACGACGGAGGTCCGTTAGACGCAGGCACGTTGAGCTCTCCAGGGCCAGGCTTCTCCTCTGTCACCTTGTGGACCCTCTCTACCGGGACGCTCACACCGGTACCAGCCCCCGAGCCGAGCTCCATCGCCCTCATGCTCGCCGGAATCGGGTGTCTGCTGGTGATGCGAAAGCGTATTGCCCAAGGTCTCCCAATCGCAAGTTGAACGCATCGAACACTCAAGCTTCACGCACGCCACTGAGCACCCACCGCTCCCAGCGGCAAACGTATTCCTCACAACGGCGTAGGGTTTTTCTCCTTCGGCGCATTTGCATTTTTCCCAATGAATTTCACTTGGACGGTTAGTCGCGTTACCGGATCATGTGAGTCAGGGGAGTTCACGGCGCAATTGCTGCCACCATGTAAGCTTTTTTTCAAAGATGATGACTTCGCCCGGCTTGGCTGAAACCTTGCTTTTTAGCTCGCCACAATTGGACTCGTCATATTGTGCGACGATGCCCGAGCGCAGTATCGTTTCGGGAGAAAGAGTGTCACGGCACCAACAGCCGAAGAAATCCATCGGTGGTTCGAGCATGAACCCAACGTGCTCCAGGGGCGGGTCCGGCAAGTGAAAGACTGCTCGCCCTTCCGCGTCCGTGGTTGCCTGCACGGCCACTTGGCTTTTGGGGATATTGTCAGGTCGAAAGGTCGGCGGTCCGTTCCAAGCTGTCATTCTCACTGAGACCCCTTGCATCGGCTTGCCCGACTTGGCGTTTATTAGCCGAACTGCAATATCCTGCGGTGATGCGGCAACCACGAGAGGCCACAAAAGCAGCAGCGTCGAGGACGCGATGGTCCCAACCCCGCAAAACTGCAATGACCGTTGGGATTTCATATTCAGCCTTATCGTAAGGCAGTGCGTTTGTTGAGGACAAATCCTTTCGGTATCCCCAAGTGTCGCGGTAGGGACGACCATCACTGATCGCCCCCCGCACAGAACCGTACGAGCGGCACTACCGCATACGGCTCCCACCTTGGAGGATTCGCGAGCGATGCTGCTACTCGCACACC
>Ga0210405_10002806_pt1 | contig 17705 bp, 8 predicted proteins | sample IncBWH11MmetaG_FD_155492 | JGI IMG/M metagenome (GOLD analysis project Ga0210405, IMG submission 155492) | Forest soil microbial communities from Barre Woods Harvard Forest LTER site, Petersham, Massachusetts, United States - Inc-BW-H-11-M | ecosystem: Environmental > Terrestrial > Soil >... | reverse complement strand
AAAGTAGAACTCTGCGCGCCACTTCGAAGTTTCAATTGGCTCTCTGCCATAAGCAGCGATCGTGAAGAAGGAGATGAAAATGACGGAAGGCAACATATTTTCCGGATTGAAGGTCGTGGATCTATCGAGCTTCATTGCTGGGCCAAGCGCTGCAACAATCCTGTCCGATTTCGGCGCGGACGTCGTCAAAGTCGAGCCGCCCGACGGAGAGATGTGGAGAATCGGGCAGAAGATCCCGCCGCAGCCTCATTCGGAAGTGCCGTATCCCTTCCAATTGGCGAATCGAAACAAGCGAGGTGTCGCGCTCAATCTGAAAGCCGCGAGCGCGCAGCAGGTTCTCGAGCGATTAGTCAAGTGGGCTGACGTGTTCATCGTCAATACACCGCATTCCGCGCGCAAGAAATTGAAGCTCGAATATGACGATGTTGCGAAGTGGAATCCGCGTCTGATCTATGCCGATCTCACCGGCTTCGGCGAGAAGGGTCCGGACGCAAATCTTCCCGGGTTCGACCTCACGGCCTACTGGGCGAGAAGTGGCTTGTTATTCATGACGCGCGATGCTGGAGAGCCGCCGACCTGGCCCGTGGCAGGCAGCGGTGACAACGCAACCGCGGTCTGCATTTATGCCGCGATTGCGACCGCGCTTTATCGTCGCGAACGCACCGGCAAGGGATCGTACGTCACGACTTCCCTTCTCGCTGCGGGTGTCTGGTCGGCGAGTGTGTTTATCCAGGCCGCTCTATGTGGCGCGAATTTCTATGGACTGCACGATCGAACGCATCCCGCAAATGCAGCTTTGAACACGTATCGCTCGTCCGATGGCATCTGGTTCGTTGTTGTAGCCACTCCGGACAAGATACCTCCGGTTCTGAAAGCAATGGGTCGTGAGGATCTCCTAACGGATCCGCGATTCTCGGATCCTGCCAAGCTGGCGCAGAACCGGCCGCAACTTACGGCAATACTCGATGAGGTCTTTGGCTCGCAGCCAATGTCGCATTGGTACGAGATCTTCAATGGCGTTCCCGTCCCCTTCGGCGCCGTGCGTGGGCCGCAGGAAGTCGTTGATGATCCGCAGTTGCGAGCGAATGACATCGTCGTTCCGCTCGAAGGAGCCGGCGAGAAGCTGACCTCGACCGTCAGCAGTCCTATTCAGGTGCATGGTGTTTCGAAGGTACCTGCAAAGCGTGCGCCGCGGATCGGCGAGCATAACGAGGAAGTTCTGAAAGAGCTCGGTTTTGGAAATGACGAAATCGACGGTCTGCGCGCTAGCGGCGCGATCCCGGGTGCACAACCAGGTAAGAACGTGGAAGAGGCAGTCCGAGCCAGGTGAGGGTCTCGGGGAAACAAGCGATTGAATTTATTGGAGGATTAAATGGCAAAGAGTCGTGAAATCAAGAATGTAACGATTGTTGGGACGGGAGTCATTGGCGCGAGTTGGGCTGCTCTATACCTGGCGCGTGGACTTAATGTTGTCGCCACAGATCCGGCGCCAAATGCCGAAGCGAATCTGCGGCGGTACATCGATGCGGCTTGGAAGGACCTAACGGCAATTGGAATTTCACCCAACGGATCGCGCGATCATTTGCGGTTTACGGCCGATCTGAAGGAAGCGGTTGCCGACGCTGATCTGGTTCAGGAAAACGGACCTGAACGCAAGGACTTCAAAATCAAATTATTTGCTGACATGGATGCGGCGACTCGGCCGGATACGATTATTGCTTCGAGTTCATCCGGTCTGACGATGAGCGTGATGCAATCGGCATGCAAATATCCAGAGCGGTGCGTGATTGGCCACCCTTTTAATCCTCCTCACATCGTTCCGCTGGTCGAGGTCGTCGCAGGCGCAAAGACATCAGCAGAAACCGTCGAGCAGGCGATCGCCTTCTACGAATCGATCGGGAAGAAACCGATTCACGTCCGCAAAGAGGTAGTCGGCCACGTCGCGAACCGCCTCCAGGCGGCTCTCTACCGCGAGGTCGTCTATCTCATCGAACAGGGTGTATTGGATGTCGCTGACTCGGATGTTGCAGTGTGCTGGGGACCTGGACTGCGTTGGGGCTTGATGGGTCCAAATCTACTGTTCCATCTCGGCGGCGGTCCAGGCGGAATTCAGCATTTCATGGAGCAGTTCACCGGGCCATTGTCCACGTGGTGGAAAGATCTTGGGACGATCACGGAGTTCAGCCCCGAAGTGAAGCAAACCATTGTCGATGGCGTACTGAAGGAAGCGAATGGCCGTTCGATCGCGGATCTGGAACAGGAGCGCGACTCCATGCTGCTGGAATTGCTCGCGACCCGATCGAAAGCTGAAAAAGGCGTACACACCCCAGCAGACGCTGCGGCCGATTAAACTCTGTTTCCCTCAGGTGTGACCCGGAGGGCGGAAAACGAGAATACGCTCACTCTCTCCGCCGGGCATGCCGGTATTACACGCAACGAGCGGCACTGGTTGTCCACGGTGCCGCTGTTTCTTTCAAGGAAGTCGACGGTGCAAAAATATATCGTTGAATTTATCGGGACCTTTTTCCTGGTTCTTACCGTTGGGTGCACGGTCATCGGCAACGGTGCAGGCATGTTCGCACCTTTAGCGATCGGTTCGGTGCTGATGGTGATGATTTTTGCGGGCGGCCATATTTCTGGAGGTCACTTTAATCCGGCCGTTACGCTAGGGGTTTGGCTGCGGGGGAAGTGCGAAGCCACAGATGTAGCGCCATACATGCTTTCTCAGGTAATTGGGGCTGTGCTGGGAGCCATTACGGCCAAATTCTTAAAGGGAGCAGCAGCTGTTACGCCACTCCGACCGGCCACAGTACCGGCCCTTCTTGCAGAATTTCTTTTCACCTTTGCGCTTGTTTATGTCGTACTGAACACCGCTACCGACAAGGATACGTCCGGCAATTCCTTTTACGGGGTAGCCATCGGATTCACAGTGCTGGTGGGGGCGTATTGCGTCGGCAACATTTCCGGAGGAGCGTTCAATCCTGCGGTCGCTGTGGGCATCTCGGTTATGGGGTTGTCATCCTGGCCGAGTCTCTGGATTTACCTTGTAGCCGGTTTTGCTGGCGGTGCACTGGCTGCGGGCGCATTCAAGGCGCTGAACCCAGCCGAAAGTAATTAACTAGCATCGGCGAAGCGCTCTGGCTGGTGCTTCGCGGGCCCCAGACGCTTCGTCATCATTGGGTGGTAGAAGATGATCTACGTTCATTCTCTCGGCCGGGCATTGCGATTCTATCCCGGCCGAACCGCGCTTGTTCGTGACGGCCGGTCCTTAACCTTTCGCGAACTCCACACTCGCGTTGAAGGCATCGCCGCAACCCTCACCGGCCACGGTTTTGGTGTCGGAGACCGCCTTGCTCTATTGCTGCCGAACGGGCCCGACTACATCGAACTCATGTATGCCTGCAGCATGCTGGGCGTGATCGCCGTTCCGCTGAATACGCGGCTATCGACCAAAGAGATCGACGGAGTGCTCGAAGATGCGCGTCCGCATGGGATCGTGCGACATTCCTCCCTCGCTGTCCCAACCGTACAGTTGAGTTGGCAACAGGTGGTCGACGCGGAACCTCTTCCGATCAGCAGCGACTCCGTTCCGAAGGTTTTCTACGACCCCGAAGCTGTTTTGGGTCTTATCTACACGAGCGGCACGACGGGAAAACCGAAAGGCGTCATGGTGACGCATGGGAATGTCCTCGCTGACATCCACAACTTCAACTACTGGATGCGCTATACCGAAGGCGGGACCTACCTGCATGCCGCTCCGATCTTCCACATCGCAGATTTCCCGAGCATGTTCGCGGCCCCGGCATTCGGCGCCAGCCAAATCGCGATTCCAAAATTTAGCGCACAGACTTTCTGCGAGACGGTAGAACGAGAACACGTGACTCACACGGTGCTCGTGCCCACGATGATTAATTTGCTCACACAATTCCCAGACGCGAGAAAGTATGACTTGAGCAGCCTGCAGGTGTTGGCGTATGGCGGCTCACCGATGGCGCCGGAACTTGTCCATCGGACACGGGAACTGCTGCCAAAGATCAAGTTGATTCAGGTATATGGGTTGAGCGAAACAGGTTTTCTTACGGGCTTGCAGGACCAAGAGCACACTGAAGACAAGCTGACATCGTGCGGACGGCCCTGCCCAGGTGTCGATCTTCTGGCAGAAGACACTTCAGGGAAACAAGTCGATCCGGGACAGGCAGGCGAACTGATCGTACGAGGCGCCAACGTCATGCGCGGCTATTGGAATAATCCTGAAGAAACCGCTGCAGCGTTTCGCGACGGATTCTTTCGTACGGGAGATATCGGCCGTCAAGACGCTGCAGGATACTTTTACATCCTCGACCGGCTAAAGGACATGATTGTTACCGGCGGTGAGAACGTTTATTCGGGAGAGGTGGAAGCAGTGATCTTCAGCCATCCCGCGGTTCGCGAAGCGGCCGTCTTTGGTGTGCCCGATCCGAAGTGGGGTGAAGTTGTAATGGCTTCTGTAGTTTTGAAGCCGGGGGCAACTCTCACCGCCGATGATCTGATCGCTTTCTGCCGGCGAAGCCTGGCGAGTTACAAACTTCCCAGGCGTGTCGAGTTTTCAGAGACGGATCTACCCAAGAACAGCTCCGGCAAGATCCTGAAGAAGACGCTACGCGAGCGTTTCTGGACACATGAGCAACGCGCCGTGAGCTGACGCAAAACTGCTTTCATCGGGATCGTGGGAACTCTGATTCACGACCATTTATGCGAAGACCAAAGCCAAGATCGAAGGGGAACAGAAATGAGCAAAGCCGCCGGTCAGCCGTTGCCTAACGCCTTAGGCAAAGTCGTTGATCTATTGGTAGAAAACCGAATCAGGATTGATGCCATCGAGCAAGTCTTGGTGAAAACGAATCCAGTGGCCTATGAGCTTTATCTCGGTATGATCGAGAATCTGCAGGCCCAAAAAACAGCGGAAGTGAACCGATTCCTTACGCAAACGCTCAAATCAGAGCTCCGCTAGCGGTTTTTGACGACTGCAATCTCCCGACTTGTAATCCTTGCGCTGTTGAGGATCGGAATATTAAGGAGGCTTAGGCCACCAAGGGCGACGACTCCGTGACTTGGATCGGCAAGGTGAAATGAAAGGTCGCACCTCGTCCGTCGTTGGCAGCCGCCCATAGGCGGCCGCCATGCGACTCCACAATGGAACGGCTGATGGCCAGCCCCATGCCGCTGCCCTGCTGCTTGGTGGTAAAGAATGCAGAAAAGATCTGATCCATCTTCTCCGTTGGCAAACCCACGCCCGTGTCACTGACCGAGAACAGAAGTAGACCGTCCTGCAGTTGCGACTTCACCGTAAGCTCTCCGCCTGAGTCTTTCATGGCTTCGATGCCGTTGAGCACGAGGTTCATGAACACCTGTTGCAGCTGTACGCTGTCTGCCTTGATTTTGGGTAGTTCTGAGGCAAGTTCCGTGCGCATGGCAACCGAGCATCGATCAGCCTCACCTTCCAGCAGGGTGACCATTTCCTGGATAATTCCGTTCACGTCTACCAACTCACGTTGTGGAGGAGATTTCTTGTAGAGAGAACGTATACGGTCGATGATTTCTGTCGCACGATTCCCATACTTATCGATTCTGGCTGCTGCGGCACGGGCCCGATCAAGATTGGGCGGTTCGTGCGCGAGCCACTCAATGCAGCTGTTGGCGCTGGTGATGGCGGCAGCGATGGGCTGCTTGATCTCATGTGCCAGTGATGCGGCCATTTCTCCCATCGTGCTCACGCGATTGATGTGCGCAAGATCTGCCTCCAGCTCACGCAATTTCTCGCGCTCTTGTTCTGCACGCCTGCGATCTTCAATGTCCGTGAGAGTCCCGTACCATCTGGCGATTCTTCCATGCCGATCCCGAACTGGAACACCGCGCACTAGAAACAAGCGATATCCTCCGTCAGCCGCCCGACAAAACCTCACCTCGTCTTCGAAAAGCTGTCCGGTCGCAACCGAGATACGCCACTTCTCGGTATAGCGCGCTAGATCTTCGGCATGGATCGCACGCTGCCAACCTTTGCCTAAACTCTGCTCGGTCGAAAGTCCCGTGTATTCGGTCCAGCGTTTGTTCACGAACGTGGTGAATCCATTAGACAGGATGGTGAAAGTCATCGCCGGAATTGTTTCCACAACGTCACGCAGACGCTTTTCCTGACTAGTGAGCCGGTAAATCCGCCAGCGGTGAAGCGCCCAGAGCAGCGCAATGAAAACTCCGACGCACAAGAATCGGAACCAATTCGTCTGGTAATAGGCCGGCTGTATGGTGAAAACCAGGTTGGCGGGTGCGCCGGACCATGCGCCGTTCGTATCCGATGCCTCAACGCTGAAGTGATAGGAACCAGGAGGAAGGTTGCGATAGGTAACGGGAGTGGCCGCCGCTTCGTTCCAGTCCTTGTCCGTTTCCTGCAGCTTGTAACGGACTCGGATGGCCTCAGGATCGGAGAGGCTCACCGCACTGTAGCTGACCTGCACGCTTGATGTGTGAGCTGGTAAAGAGAGGTGAGGGGCGGGCGAGTAGCTCTTATCGTCGGCGGAAACCGACTGGATGGTGATCGGAGGCGGCACTGTCCGTTTTTCAGAGTAAACTGCTGGATCGAGCCACACCACTCCGTTGCCCAAGGTAAACCACAGTCGCCCATCGGTGCCTTCGATGGCGGTCGGAAGCGGGCGCAATTGGGCTGAAATACCTGGAAGTCCCTCGCGTCTGCCGAAGTGCTCGCCATTGACCCGATAGTTGGAGTCCGTCAAGGCCGCGGAGATTTCCGTCTTACGGACATGGAAAATCCCAGAAATCGCGTTGAGCCATAGATCTCCGTTGGCTGTTTCCACGATTCCAGAGATTCCGCGCAGCCATTCGTCATTCACAGCAGCAATGTTGCGGAAGCGTCCATGGTCAAACTGCACGAGCCCAAATTCACCCCCAATCCAAATCTCCGATCCTCGTCCGTGGATCGCCAAGATGGCGCCCACCTGAAGACCATCGCTCGGACCGAATACGCGGACCCGATCGCCATCCAAAACCACCAACTGACTCTTCAAATAGCCAAACCAAACGCGGCCCAGGCTATCGGTAAATGCGCTGATCAATGCGCCTGTCTTTGGGAGGTCGTCGCGGCCACCGTAAGGTGTCCAAATGCCATCGGCCAACCGGTATAGACCGTGGCGGCCGAAGGAGACCCATATTCCTCCCTGTTGATCCCCGGTAATCGCCTGCAGGGAATAGAACTGGTTCGCCATTTCCCGGGGAAGGTTCACGCGAACGAAATCGTGCCCGACAAGATGCCAGAGACAACCCTTGCCAGAGAACCAGAGCGTCCTGTCTGGTGCGCGGTAGGCGAATGCCGACACCACCTGGGGGCCACGACGCTGGGCTCTGCCGCCCGAGACGTAATAAAGATTCGCCTTCGGGATATCGGTGCGAGAGGTGATCCACACCGCCCCTTTGTCATCAGCGGCCACGGCAAAATCCAAATCCCCCAATGCCTCTTTCGAGAACTCCTGTCTGTTCAGCGGACTGTAGGAGAATCGATGGATACCCTTGGCATCGCCGAACCAAATATTTCCTTCGCGATCGACAAGCTGTGCCATCTCAAAAGGGTAGAAGTCATAGGTTTCAGAACCAACCGGGGACGCCCCGTTCGGGTCACCACGAAGCCTCTCTTTTGGAAGGCGTATCACAATCGGCTTATCGTCGGACGAGATCCAAAGGCTTTTGTTTCGGTCAAGAAATTGTTGGGAGCCTTTCGTGAGCACCGGGTAGGCAGCCGGCTTTTCTTCAGAACCCTCGCTGGAGTCGGACACCGGCCGGGCTGCCGGGTCGGTCATGACGGCTCGATCCGCGTCCCACATGAACCCCTCGACTGACAGATTTCTCTCTGCTGTTCTGAACTGTCTGGTCGCCGGCAGAAGGTAGATGAGATCCATGGGGCCGCCAAAACTCCCAGCCAATGCCCACAGTATCCCCTTTGGATCAAACCCAACCTGCGTAACGGATCCAGCCGGAGCGTTCCACTCAACTCCGATAGGCTGCCAGCCCAAATGATCGAACTTCCACAGACCGTTCGCTGTGGCTGCCCATACAATTCCATCCCGACCCTGGGCAAAGCCGAAGACACTTCCGGTCGAAGAGGCGATCTCGCCGCCATAGTTTGTGACCCGCCCATTGTTCAGGAAACTGAAGCCCCCTAACACGTAACCCACCCAGAGGCCGCCAGACGGCGACCCGAACAAGGAATACGAGTGGGTCGAGAGGAGCCGATCGCCAAACGGCGACCTGAAAGGTTCGAAGCGCGTTCCATCAAAGCGAAATAATCCGTTGGGGCCACCCAGCCAAAGTAACCCGTCATTGGTCTGTGCTAAACACGCGACGTCTGCGGGAGCGCCGTCCTTGAAGGTCCAGGAGAAGTGGTCCACGTGCAAGCGAGCTGATGGCGGTGTTTGCCCAAACAACAGCGGAGCCCAAACAAAGGCAACTGCCATTAAGACGGCAATCCAGCAAATGTTCGAGCCAGTGACACGAACGCCGGAAATTCCCGCGCAACCCAGCCGATTACGGAATTCATCGACCCCTGGCAGTTCATTAAGACCGCGGAGGGATTCGACCGCGCAGGTTGGTTGCAAAGCATTCGTCAAGGAGTATTTATGTTCCATCTCTTTCAGTTTTCCAGAGTCGGCTTATCGAGATGATTCCTTCACTCGGGTAGAACTGGCAATGTGAAATAAAAGGTTGCACCTCGTCCGTCGTTCGCAGCCGCCCACAAGCGGCCGCCATGCGACTCCACGATGGAACGGCTGATAGCCAATCCCATGCCACTGCCTTGCGGCTTGGTGGTAAAGAATGCAGAAAAGATCTGATCCATCTTCTCCATTGGCAACCCCACGCCCGTGTCGCTAACCGAAAACTGGAGTTGACCGTCCTGCAGTTGCGATTTCACTGTAAGCTCGCCGCCTGAGTCCTTCATCGCTTCGATGCCGTTAAGCATCAGGTTCATGAAAACCTGCTGCAGCTGCACACGGTCTACCGTGATTTTAGGCAGTTCGGCTGCAAGTTCCGTGCGCATGGCAACCGAGAATCGCTGGGCTTCACCTGTCAACAGCATGAGCATCTCCTGGATGATTCCGTTGACGTCGACCAACTCACGTTTTGAGGGAGACTTCCTGTAGAACGAACGTATCCGGTCGATGATTTCTGCAGCACGATTCCCATACTTATCGATTCTGGCTGCTGCCGCACGGGCCCGATCAAGATTGGGCGGCTCGTGCGCGAGCCACTCAATGCAGCTGTTGGCGCTGGTGATGGCGGCAGCGATGGGCTGCTTGATCTCGTGGGCGAGCGACGCTGCCATTTCCCCCAACGTGCTCACACGATTGGTGTGTGCCAGATCTGCTTCCAGTTGCCGCAGTTTTTCGCGCTCTTGCTCGGCACATTTGAGCTCGGTAATGTCGGTCGAGCTGCCCACGAATTGGTCCAAATCTCCGGTATCGGAAAGGACGGGATGGCCAACCGCGCGGATCCACTTCACCTTTCCATTCGGTAAGAGGATACGGAACTCATAATCGTAATCGGCTTTTTCCGAGATTGCCCGTTCGGCCGCGCCCTCCCACTTTAGGCGATCTTCCGGGTGGACGCGTTCGAGAAGCTTTTCCAAAGTCGGCGATCCATCGGCGGGGTCGAAGCCGTAAATGCGGTACCACTCCTCGGAGACCTCCACCGCCTTGCGATCGGTTAGGCGCCATGTCCAGCTGCCCGTATGGGTCAGCTTTTGCGCCTCAGTCAAGTGCGCTTGCTGGCGCTCCAACTCCCGGGTCAGAAGTTCCTGCTCGGTGATATCGATGGCGCTGCCGAGAAACCCTTTGAGGACTTCGCCTTCAACCACGGGGATTCCGACGCAGCGAATGTAGCGTAGCTCGCCGTCGGGGCGAATAATTCTCTTTTTCACATCGCAGCCACTGTATTCCGCATGCATTCTCTTTATGGTGTTAGCCATAAAGTCGCGGTCTTGTGGGTGAATGGTGGCTAAATACCGTTCAAGTGTCGGGGCACCCCCCTCCGGATCCAGCCCATAAATTCGAAACAGCTCGTCAGACCAGTAATCAAAGAAACCTGCAGGGTTGAATGCCCAACTTCCCATGTGGGCAAGGCGCTGTCCTTCATTGATATAAAACTGGCTTCGCTGTAACTCTTCCTCCGCGCGCTTGCGGTCGGTAATGTCCTGGACTGTACCAAACATCAGGCAGGGCTTCCCCGACGCGTCCCTCTTCACGTCGCCCTGACTATGCACCGTGCGCAGTTCGCCATCGGGGCGGATGATTCGGTGATCTACATCCGTGCGCAATCCTCCGCGAACGGCCTCCTCGGCCACGCGGAACACAAAGTCCAAATCTTCGGGGTGAATCATTTTCCGTAAGACAGCAATGTCTATGGGACACTCCTGCGGCCGCAGCCCATAGATGCGGTAGGTCTCGTCTGACCAGATCACGTGATTCGACGTCAGGTCCCACTCCCAGTAGCCGACATGCGCAATCCGCTGGGCTTCTTCAAGCTTCGCCTTGCTGTCTTGCAAGTCGCCAGACACCAGTTGCAGGGCTTCCTCGGCGCGCTTGCGATCTTCGATGTCGGTTGTGACCCCATACCACTTGACGATGTTTCCAGCGGCATCTCGCAGCGGCACTCCGCGGTCCAATTGCCAGCGGTATTGGCCATCGGAGCGGCGGGAACGCACTTCATTTTCGTGAGGCTTGCCGGTAGCAACCGCTTCCCTCCATTTACTTGCATGTCGCTCAAGATCATCGGGGTGAACTAGCGCTTTCCACCCTGATCCGGCCGTTTGTTCTGCCGATGACCCCGTGTACTCCACAAATCGCTTGTTAACGTACGTATTGGAGCCATCGGGCAGAGTACACCACACCATCGCTGGAATCGTATCGATCACATCGCGCAGCTCCTTTTCACGTCGGCGTAATTCGGCCTCACTACGATGTAAGGCTTCCTCAGCATGTTTGCGATCTTCAATATCGGTGAGGGTGCCGTACCATCTCACAATCTTTGCGTGCCGGTCTCGAAGTGGGACACCACGCACCAAAAACCACCGATATTCCCCGTCAGCGGCGCGACGGAAGCGTGCCTCGTCTTCGAACGGCTGTCCGGTTGTAACGGAGATCCGCCACTTTTCCGAATGTCGCGCAAGATCTTCAGGATGGATCGCACTCTGCCAACCTGCACCTGAAGTCTTCTCGACAGAAAGCCCGGTGTATTCGGTCCAGCGCTTGTTTACAAATGTATTGGAGCCGTCAGGCAATGTAGTGAAAGTCAGCGCTGGAATTGTTTCAACAGCCTCTCGCAGACGCTTCTCCTGGCCCTCGAGCTGGCGAACGCGCCAGCGATGAAGGGCCAAAAGCAGCCCAATGAAGACGGCGACACACAACGATCGGAACCAATTTGTCTGGTAATAGGCTGGAGCGACGAAGAAATCGAGGGACGCGCCGGCTTCGTTCCACACGCCGCTGTTGTTAGAGGCTTTCACCCGGAAGGTGTAACTGCGGGGTGGAAGGTTGCTGTAGAAAGCCTGCCTTCGAGTTCCGGCATCGTGCCAATCGCGATCATAGCCTTCCAGCTTGTATTGAAAATGCACCCTCTGGGGAACGACAAAGCTCAGACCCGTATAGTCAATCTCGAGATCACGTGTAAGAGCGGGAAGATGAAGGCGGCTCTGAGGCGAATATGTCTTTCGATCAGCAATCACATCTTCGATATGCACGGGCGGCGGGATGGGGTTTCTTAGCAGGCCATCGGGATCGATCATTTGCGCTACAGTGTCGTTTGCGAACCATAAGCGTCCGTCGTTTGACCGGGTCGCAATCGGGCGAAAAGGAGGGAGAAAGGGCTGGGCGCCGTCGAAGGCATCGAACAGGTCGAACTTTACCTTCAGGTCGGGATGTTCACGCCATCGTTGCAGGTCGTCTGACTTGATCTCAATCAGACCACACTCGGCATAGAGCCAAAGATCGGAGTGCTTGTCGGTAACCAACGCGAAGATTCGGTTACAAGGCAAGCCGTCGAGGGTATATTGACTATCACCTCGCCGCTCGACTAGGCCGTGGTTGGTTGCCGCTAACACCGAACCGTCCGAATTTGCGAGTACCTGATGAACTCGCGCGTTTGCGTCCTTGAGCGGAAAGACTTGCACTTGATCGTTTCGATATCGAGCCACGCCACCTTGAATCAAGCCCAACCACAAACCACTCTGCGGATCGGCTGCCAGAGAGGTGATATCCAGTCTCTGGTCTGAAATCTCCTTGACGAATCTGCCCTCACGGAAGCAAATCAATTTTGTGGGGCGTCCGGGTGGATTTCGGATCACCGATGCCCAAACATTCTGGTCGATGTCCTCGGTCATCGCCAAAACGATCCCCACAGGAACGCCGTCGGGGCGCCGCACGGGTTCGAACTTGCCGTGCTCGTAAACAAAGAGTCCCTTGTCTAGTCCCACCCAAAGTCGGCCAGCGTGATCTTCGAATAGCGAGGTGACGCGATCGCCGCGAAGTCCCTGCTTTGGGCCCATGGATGAAACAACGTTCCCCCGCACAAAATCCAACTCTCCATGGTTCCCGATCCAGACAGTCCCATCACGAGCGGCAAATATGGACCCGATTGAGCTGCCTGCAGCGAGCCCCTCATGTCCAGAGAAGCTGACAACTGGAATGTTGCGGAAACAATCGACACCCCCGGCAGTGGCCAACCACAGGTTACCCTCGTTGTCTTCGAATGTGTGCTCGACGGAATCACTCGACAGGCCGTCGGCGGCAGCAAAACGATCGACGTTGCCATCGTGAATACGGTAGATACCGTTTGCGTCAGTCGCAACCCACAATGCGTTATGCCGGTCGAACTGCAAGTTGTTAATACCCCATCTCCTGCCGTCGAGTGCCGGCGTGATGAAGGTTTTCCAGGAGCCGTTCACCAGTCGTTCCAGGCCCAGCCCATGGCCGGGATTCCAGAGGCCCGCCCAAACCGATCCATCAGGAGCGAGAGCAAGGTCCGATATACCAGCTAAGTCTCGATTTGACTTCAGTCCTGGCAAATCGAATGAAGTGGAAGAACCTGGTTTCCATCGGATAATCCCAGTGGAATGTCCAATCAGAAAATATCCAAGATTGTCTCTGATCAACACGCTGGCATTGGGAGGCACTCCATCGTTCGGCGTGTAACATGTCGCTACAGACATCGCGACCTTACAGACGCCTCCGGCAACAGTTCGTGAACGCGCTATCCAAATCGTGCCGTCACCATCCTCATAGATCGTGTTCACGCGGCCTGCTGTCTCTGGGAAATTGACCAATTTACCGTTCTTCCACTGGGCCAGGCCCGACGCTGTTCCAATCCACAGGCTCCCGTCAGTCGCGCCCAAAAGTGAAAGCACGGCCGGGTTGGGAAGATGCTGCTCGACAGGCGGAGCAAAGGGTACGAAACGAACACCGTCAAAGCGCACCAATCCCGCAACTGTCCCAATCCACAGGTATCCGTCGGTTGTTTGGGTGATCGTAGAGGGTGCTCCCGCAAAAGCGCCGTCGCGGATGCGCCAGGCAGTGTGGGCATACTGAGAGATCCGACGGTCTGGATCGAGAGCGTACGCACGGGGCAGCGCTACGAGGAACAAGCTCGTCAACACGGTGCCCAACGCGAAAACGTATCGTGCGCGTTCTCGGACGATCACTGCCTTACTCCACATTGTTTTTGGAACCGTCATCACCGGCGTACGCCCAAACGGCCAAACTCAGTCGTCCAGTAATTGAGCAACACCTTACCACTGCGTCCTGTTTCATAGTTGACGACGGAAGACAGTGTTAGACGGCCAAAGCCGTCGACTCCGACGCCTCGGTCGGCAAGCTGAACTGAAAAGTTGCACCCCGTCCGCCGTTAGAAGTCGCCCACAGCTGGCCGCCATGCGATTCCACGATGGAACGGCTGATGGCCAACCCCATTCCGCTGCCTTGCGGCTTGGTGGTGAAGAAGGCAGAAAAGATCTGATCCACCTTCTCCATTGGCAACCCCACGCCCGTGTCACTAACCGAAAACAGCACCTGCGAATCCTGTATCTGCGACTTCACCATAAGCTCGCCGCCCGAGTCTTTCATGGCTTCGATGGCGTTGAGCACGAGGTTCATGAACACCTGCTGCAATTGCACGCGGTCGGCCATGATTTCGGGCAGGTCGGCTTCTAGTTCCGTGCGCACCGCCACCGATGTTCGCGCAGCCTCGCTACCCAGCAGCGTAAGAATCTCCTGGATGATTCGGTTCACGTCGACCAACTCACGTTGTGGAGGAGACTTCCGGTAGAACGAACGTATACGGTCGATGATTTCAGCCGCACGGTTCCCGTACTTATCGATTCGGCCGGCTGCCGCACGAGCCCGATCGAGATTGGGCGGTTCGTGCGCAAGCCATTCAATGCAGCTGTTGGCGCTGGTGATGGCGGCACCGATCGGCTGTTTAATTTCGTGCGCCAGCGATGCTGCCATTTCCCCCAACATGCTCACGCGGTTGACATGGGCAAGATCAGCCTCTAGCTGGAGCAATCTTTCCCGCATACCATATTGCCGGGCTAGCTGTCGCACCCGAAGCTGATACAGCCCTACAAGCATTGCCAAGAAGATGATCACGCATATCGAGCGGAACCATAAAGTCTGGTAGAGGGCTGGCAGTACCACAAACTCCAGCGATGCGCCGGTTTGATTCCAAACGCCACGGCTGTTGCTCGCGGTCACTCGAAAACGGTAGTGTCCAGGTCTAAGGTCGGTATAGAAGGCTTGGCGCCGCGTCCCGGCATCCTGCCATTCCCGGTCCCGGCCCTCCAACATGTAGCGGAAGCGAACTTTCTGGGGGACGGAAAAACTCGGGGCGGTGTAGTCAATTTCGAGGTCGCGATTCAAGGCAGGGACTTTGACAAGTGATGTTGCGTCGAACCGTTTGTGGTCCGCCACAACGCCTTCTACGTAGACCGGCGGCAGAATGGCGTTCTCGTAGAGGCGGTCCGGATCCAGCACTTGTATTGAGACGCCGGTTTGGAACCACAATCGACCGTTCGGCGCCTTGGAAGAGTTCGGCTGGTAAGAACCCCCAGTCCCAGCTTGCGCTCCGTCCAGAGCGTCCAGGATCATGACCGACACCGCAACGTGGGGACTCTCGATCCACTTCGCCCATTCGGATCCTGCGATTCTGACCAAGCCACATCGCGTATAGATCCAAAGAGCACCATGGTTATCCCTAATCACGTTAAAGGTCTCAGGGCAGGGCAAGCCATTGTCGCTGCTGAAGAGAGTCACCTGCCCATGGTTGAGCCGGTAGAGACCCTGCGAACTTGGAACAAGCAGAGAGTTGTCAGAGTCCACGAACGGTGCGCGAATATCGACCGGGCCTCGGGGAGAACTCAGCCGGGTAGACTGCAAATGTCCATCGCGGAAGTAAGAAATGGTGCCTTTCGGAGCGCCGAGCCAAAGACCGCCGTTCGGATCTGCGACCAGATATTTCTGCCGGCCGAGATCGTCATTGAGCGAGGCTTGCTTCGTAATTGTGTCCCCGATAATGTTGAATAACTGCCCCCGGGGAGTAAGAAGCCAAACCGTTCCGCCCGAGTCTTCCGCAATCCCTGACACCCCTTCCAAGCTCGCGAAACGCTGCCCACCGAGTTCTCGAAAACGGCCATTCTGAAAGCGCAGGAGAGCCAAATCCACGCCAAGCCAGACCACGCCACTGTGGTCTTCCATCATTGGCCTGACCCCTTGGCCCGATAGTTTTCGATCGAAAATGGCGGCTTTGCCGTCTTGTTTTCGCAAAATGTTAACGGCGGCCTCGGTACCGATCCACACCGCTCCGTTGCGTAACGCCATAACCGAGTCGAGATGGGAGTCCGAAACTCCTTGCCGTGTCGTGTAACTAATCAGTGCCGTGTCGCGAAACATATCGAGTCCACCATCGGTGATGACCCAGATGTTTCCTTCTCGATCCTCATAAAGGAATCCCACATCATTGCCCGATAGCCCATCAGACACGCCATAGTGGTCGGCGACACCGCCACTGATGCGGTAGACTCCGTCATTTATTGTGCCAACCCAGAGTGTCCCTCGGCGATCGACCAGCAGAGCCCCAGAACGAACTTTTGCCCCGTCGAATCCCGCGACAGCGTAGCTCGACCACTCACCTCCGGAGTAATACCGGACGCCTAGTTGCGGTCCCGTTCCATCTAAGGTTGCCCATACCGTGCCTGACGGACCGAGCGCCACATCGATTACCCCTTCGGTTTTTGCGAGTCTTGCAATTTCACCAAAATATGTTGTGGCCGGCGTGCCTGGCCGCCAGCGAACGAGAACCGAGGACCCGAACCAAATATTGCCCTCGCTATCGCGAGTCAACCCGAGGCCGTAGCCGACGGGGATACCGTCCTTTTTCCCGAAGCAGCGCAGCGTTTCTTCGCTGATGCTACACAGCGGCGCTTCGCGTGCATTAGGCCCATAGCGAGTCGCCCATATTGTCCCGGAGGCGTCCTCGATAATTGCGGCGATAGCGGCGGGATGCTGCAAGTCGGTGAAGGTTCGCAGTTGGCCATCCTTCAAGCGAGCCAAACCGCGTGTAGTACCGATCCAGAGGCTGCCGTCGCGAGATCCGAGCAAAGCCGAGAAATGTGTGCCGGGCAAATTCTGTCCCTGGGGAGGCTGCCATGGCAGGAACCGGACTCCATCGAAACGCATCAACCCTTGCGCAGTTCCTACCCAGAGAAACCCGTCGGTGGTTTGAGCAATAGTGGTACCGGGAGAGATGGCGCCATCCTGGATGCGCCAAACAGAGTGACCGTATTGGGAGATGCGCCGGTCCGGATCAACCGCGAGCGCACGGGGAAGCGCTACCAGCAACAAGCTCGCCAACACGGAACACAACAGGAAAACGCGTCGTGTCTTCATTCCCATGTGAGGCTGCCGGTACTACTCTCAAATCTGGTCTTCTTGCGGGAACCCGGGAACGCTGGTTCCATCCTGAGAGGACGGTCGCGAGATCCCCATCCTTCTCATCTTGGCCAGCAGCGTGGTTCGTTTCAGTCCCAGCTTCGCCGCTGCGCCGCGCGGTCCACCCACGATCCAGGCGGCCTGCTCCAGTGTTTCCACAATCAAAGCCCGATCCGAGTCTTCCAAGGTCATCGACGATGAGGAAGACCGGGCATTGGAACTCAGAATCGAGGAGTTCGTTTGCCTCTTCTGCAGAGGGTTTGGGAGCACGCCGTCCCGCGAAAGGATCACCGCGCGCTCCACCAGGTTTTGCAACTCGCGAATGTTGCCAGGCCACGAATACCACTGGAACGAAGCCATGGTTTCCGGAAGAATGCTGTCGACTTGCTTCCCCATGCGGTGGCTGAACATCTTCACGAAATGCGTGACCAGGGCGGGAATGTCTTCCCGGCGCTCTCGTAACGCCGGCAGCAGAATGGGGAAGACGTTCAGCCGATAGTAAAGGTCACTGCGAAATTGACCGCGAGCCACCATCTTCACCAGATCCCGATTGGTCGCGGCTACCAGACGGACATCCACCTTGTGTGTGCGACCGCTGCCTAAGCGCTCGAATTCCTGCTCTTGCAAAACGCGCAGCAGCTTCGGCTGCAAGGCAGGAGGGATGTCGCCGACTTCGTCCAGGAACAGCGT
>Ga0210405_10002803_pt1 | contig 17711 bp, 16 predicted proteins | sample IncBWH11MmetaG_FD_155492 | JGI IMG/M metagenome (GOLD analysis project Ga0210405, IMG submission 155492) | Forest soil microbial communities from Barre Woods Harvard Forest LTER site, Petersham, Massachusetts, United States - Inc-BW-H-11-M | ecosystem: Environmental > Terrestrial > Soil >... | reverse complement strand
GGCGGGGGGGGTGATGACGGGATTGGCGGCGGTGGGGATTGACCCGGGGCATTTTAATTTGCAGGCGGGGATGGGCGCGACAGTGAGGATTGGGGCGGCGGCGGCGTTGATAAATGCGGTGATTGGGGTGGCGGCGTATCTGCAGAAGTCGCCGTTGCCGGGGGAGTAGAAGAGCAAATTGTGGTGTGTGCGCGTTTGAGACGCTCTGTTAGGTCTCCTTGGCCGATCGGGGATAGCAGTAATCAGGTATCAGTAATCAGGAAGCGCAGAGGCGGAGAACATGCCAGTTGTTGGATCGAGTGCTTATAACACGGCGGGGCAGATTACGTCGCTGGTGAGGTAGCTGCTGAACGATGCGCAGGGGAATTTGTTTACCGATACGGTGCTGCTGCCGTACCTGAATTCGGCGTATCGGAAGGTGCAGAGGGCGATCGGCAATGCCGGCGGCGGGGGATTTATCCAGGACGATGCGCTGCTGGTGGTGACGGCGGTGGCGGGGCAGGATGCTTCGCTGCAGGTTTCGATCAACGATGCGACCGCGCCGCCGAACCAGCTGCCGACGGATCTGCTGGTGCCGCTGAAACTTTGGGAGCGGCCGGATCTGTCCACGCAGGAATTCGACGAGATGGTGGATTTGACGCGGCACGGCGGGCTGCCTTCACGGGTCCAGGACATGGTGCTGAGCGTGTGGGAGTGGCGCGCGGATGGATTGTGGTTTTTGGGTGCGACACAGGACACGCAGATTCGGCTGCGGTATTTGAAGGCGTATCCGGATTTTTCGGATGCGACTTCGCCGGTGCTGATCCGGAATGCGCAGGAGGCCTTGGCGTATGGGACGGCAGCGGGAGCGGCTTGGGCGCGCGGCAGCCCACTCGCGGAAAAGTGGGACGACGCGGCGTCGGATGCGATCGAGGATCTGGTGGTGGCCGCGGTACGGAGAGAGCAGCAGAGCGGGCGGCGGAGACGGCCGTATTCGGCGCGGAGCGGGTATACGCCGTTTTGAGTGCGGAGAGTAATCAGTGATCAGTAATCGGTAATCAGTATGAGTTAGGAGAAAAGCTAACGCAGAGGCGCTGAGGGCGCGGAGATTCACAGAGGAAGAGGGGGAGGAATATGGCGATTACGATTTCGCTGTTGCCGAATAATGTGGACAGCAGCGCGAGCAATTTTGTTTATGCGGTGGCGACGCTGGCGTTTTCGGGGAATTACGTGGGCGGCGGGGACACGCTGGATTTTACGCAGATCGCGAATGTGTTGCCTTCGGACACGATTGTGCAGGCGTTTGCGGAAAGCCAGAACGGAAACAGCGGGTATTACATTCCGATTCAAGGATCGGCGCTGAATAACTGGAAGTTGAAGGCGTTCGTTGGCGGTGGGACGGAGGTGACGGCGGGCGCGTATCCCGCAGGCGTGACCGGGGATATTGTGCAGCTTTCGATTACGGCGCGGAAGTTGTTGTAGCCGCGGTGAGTGTCCCCTCTCCGGGGCTTGATTTGGGTGGTTTCTTGACCCAGCCCTTACGGGCTGGGCTAACGCCTGCCGCGCCTCCGGCGCTGATGCATCCCAAGAGCACATGCTGAAGCCTGTGCTACGAGTACAGGACTGAAATTGACATGATACGATCGAAAATGCGTATGGGGATTTTGTGGGCGATTGTGGCGATGGCGCTGCACTTGTGGCCGGGCGTGGTGAAGCCGGCGCATGGGCAGGGGTCGCGCAAAGACGACATCGTGTTTAACACGCGCGGGGTGCCGCTGGCCGGGGCGACGGTGCGCGTGTGCGCCATGCCGGCGAGCGGGCAGCCATGCACGCCGCTGGCGCTGATTTATTCGGACGCGGCGCTGACGCAGGCGCTGGCGAATCCGACGGCGACGGACGGGCTGGGTAATTATTCGTTCTACGCGGCGCCGGGGAAATATGAGATCGAGATCAGCGGGCCCGGAATTACGACGAAGCAACTGCCGAACGTGATTCTGCCGAGCGATCCGTCTTCGCCGACATTCAGCAGCTTGAATTCCACGGGCGGGATCAACGCGTTTTCGCTTTCGTTGACGGGGAATCTGACGGTAAACGGCAGCACGAGCGTGGTGGGAAACCTGGCGAGCGGAACGCTGACCCTCTCGAACCAGGGAACAGCGCCGGGAGCGGCGAGCAGCGGCACGGTCAATTTATACACGAAGAGCGCGGACAAGCGGCTCTATTACAAGGACGAGACGGGAACGGAAGTCGGGCCGATTTCCGCGGCGAGCGGCGCGCAGACCAACCAGCCGAACACTTTCACCGCACCGCAGAATATTGACGCGGATTTTCACACCAAGGGACCCAACCCGTGGCTGGACATTACCCGATTCGGCGGATACATCGGGCCGAACTACAGCACGAACGCGACGACCTGTTCGATCAGTTCGGGAACGACGACGGCAAGCTGCGCTTCGGCCTCTGACTTCCAAAATGGCCACGGAATTTTGATTCTCGGGGCGGGCCCCGCGCCGGCAATCGCAACACCGCAGGCGCCAACGGCGACGCCGCTCTTTCAGGTGGGAACGACGCAACGGAATTACTGCGTGGCGGACCGCGATTGGGCGGGGGGCATCACGCCTTGCGGGGCGGTGGGATCCACTACAACCGCGCCGGCTTCGATGACGCTGCAATCTTATCCGATCAGCGGCACCTGGGCATTCAGCAACGGCGTTTTTACGGTGACGACGTCCGCGGCGCACAACATGCCGACGGCGGCTTCGGGCATTTCCACCGAACCTTACGCGCAGATCGAAATCCAGCAGGGGAGCACCAACAGCGCGCAGTGTGAAGGCGCGTTCAGCCTGACGGGGGTTCCGAGCGCCACGACGTTTCAGTTTACGCGGAACGAATTGACGGCCGCGGGCGGCCCGAGTCCCGCTTGCGTGGGCGGAACGATGCGGATCGCGCCGAAGATCATATTGAAGTGGGACTCGCACTACACCTATAACGTCCAATCGGCGACGTGCTCGGGCGGAAATGCAACCGTGACGGTTTCCCCCGGCGTTTATGGACCGACGAACACGGCGGCTTCCACGTGGGTGGTGCCATGGGGCGTGAAGGCTATTTTCTCCGGCGTGGCGGACACCCACTACAACGGAGCGTTTTCCATTGCAAACTATGCGCCGAGCGGGACCGCGCCGAATTCCGTGCAGTATGGGATTGGGAGTTGCTCCGGAGTCACGAATGTCGGGGCCGGCGGGACGATGACGCTGGTTCCGGGGAAGGCCGTCAAGAATCATCTCATCTACGAGTGCACGGGCGCGTCGTGCGCCCTGCCGGCGAACGCGGCGAGCTATTCCCTGGTGGGGGTTGCTCAGGGGAATGACGGGTTTTTCGAGGACCGGGGCTGGGGCATCAGCGCGACAAGCGTGGATACAGGAGACGCGCCGGCCAGCGCTCCGACCGCGGCAGCGAATGAGTACCTGGACACGACGATTGTTTCCGGTGGCGACACGACATCCCTGACGCTTGCGGCGGCAGCGCGCAGCACCGTCGCCGGTGCGAAAGCATTTCACGACAATACGCCGAACCTTTTGCAGGCATGCGCGGCGCTGCCGGCAAACAGCACGGGAGCCAATGCAGGACGCATCGTGATTCCGGCGGCGACGAGCATCTATCAGTATTTTCCTGTAATCGGCAACTTTGACATGGTGGGTAATTTCGCGCAGAGTCCCAGGAATTGCCCTGGAGGGGTCACACTTCAATTTGGCTCAACGGTCTTCGGGATGGGCACGATCCTCCTCGGTGTAGCGGATAATATGGTCGCGGGCCAGGGTGCAACGAACTGCCAGGCCACGTTTTACCAGATAAGTTCCTCACTTGCGTGTTTCCAGGGCACGGCTTATCCGATGGTTTACTTTGAGCCGGAAAGCGCAAGCAGCAGCTACCTGGAAAACCTGGTTTTCACTCCAGCGCAGGCCTATCAGAGCGCCCTGTATTTCGACGAGCAGATGAACCATGACGGAGTGGTGTCGATGCGCTTCGAGAATGTGCACGCGGATGGTGCATTTCACACTTTTCCGGTGGTGAACAAAGGAAGCTTCGGGTTCTTCTGGAATTATGGCGGCTGGAGCGCGGTGGGCGGCAATTTCTCCGAGAGCCGAGACTACATCATGACGCACAACTGCGGCATGCCGGTATACCAACCGACGCCGGCGCCGATGCCATACATTTTCACCACCAATCAATCTTATTCGTTCGGAACGTTCGAGGTGGACAACTGCGGCCTGTCGAACGGCACCTTCGGAAACAACGTGGTGCTGAATCAGGTACTGACGGAAAACAACGCCGGGCCGGCGTTCAAGATCAACATGTTGCCCTATGGGTTATCGGGCATTTCGTTCAATCAGGGCTCCTATGCCGACCTGACGGGCGGCTTTGCAACTCCTTATTTTGATCTGACCAACGCGTCCAGTTCGGGAAGTGAATTTAATTACATGGAATGCGCCACGGGCTTTCAGCCGCTCTTGCAGACCGGCACGACGGCGAGTTCCTACGCGGGCATTTCAATCCGCGGAAACCTGGGAGGGTGTACCGGCGGGATCGGAGCGGTGAACTATCGGTTCGATAATATGTCGAACAATCTTGGCGTCGTAAACGGGTACAACACGCAGCTCAACGCCGGCTCGCAGGTGTTTTCGCCGATGCCCAGTCCTGCGAACTTTCAAAGCGTAACGGCGGTGAGCGGGACAGGGCTTGCGCCAGGGACGTACAGCTACTGCGCGATTGCCGTGGATCCGTTCGGAGGGGTGACGGCGATGAATCCGTCGTCCTGCACTTCGGTGACGACGAGTACGGGAAACCAGTCGGTGCAACTGGTGATGCCGGCGAGTTTTCCAGCCGGGTCCGCGGGGCTGCTGATCTACGATCGAATCACGGGCCAGTATGTGAATTACAACAGCTGCTTGACGCCGCAGGTGTCGGTGCCGGGTTCGACGGCGACACTGACGTCGACCTTTGAGGGATGTCCGTACGCGAATCCAAATCAGACGTCCGCCGTGGCCAATTTCGTAAGCAGCTCCAACGGAATTGGCGGAAGCAAATTGTTGCTGAACGGAGAGTTTCTGAACGCGGCGCCGCGCTCGGACCAGAATATATTCCTGCCGGGCGCGTTGAGCACCGTCTGGACCGGATCGACCTGGACGTTGGATCGCGGTGTGACGGTGACGCGTGTGCAGGTGCAGGCGAAGACGGCGCCCGCGGGATGCACGACGAACGCGGTGGTGCGCCTGACGGATGGCACGACGCCTGTGAACGTGACGATCGCGGCGGCGGCAAACGATTCGGGCGCGATCACGCAGAATTACGCCAGCGGGGCGACGCTGACGTTCAGCGTGCAGACGGCGGCAGCGGGCTGTACGACGACGCCTGCGGACGCGAATGTGACGATACAGTACCGCATGCAGTAAGCGGTCCATTTTCAAACAGATCTCCAGAAAACAATTAAGAGGCAAAACATGAATAAGCAGAGCGACGTGGTGTCTTTGGTGAATATCTCTACACAGAAATGGCCGCCGCGGCACAGGACGTATTTCGGGTCGTTGTTGATCCAGTCGCCGGAAGCGGGGGCGGCGTATGCTGTGACGCCCGTGCGAGCTTGCACAAGCGTGATGGACCTGGGTGATAAACGGACGATGGAGATTCGTCTGAGCGCGCAGGAAATCGCCGAAGACCTGGTGAGGGAAATCAATGGGGATTCGGGCGAGGGGAGTTATCACGGAGTGTTTGTGGCTGCCGGCCAGGAGCCGACGAACGAGGAGTTGGTGGAAGCGCGGAAGAAACTGGAAGCGTTTCACTTGCGGTTGGTGGAGACGGCGGACCTGGAGTGGGAGAGGTCGCACAACATGATGTTCATCACGGACCTGGAGCGGCGGGCGGCGCGGGAGTTGCGGCTGGAGAAGCCTTGGTTGTATGACCCGAAGCCCATGGCGGATTGCCCGGCATGCGGAGAAAAAATCAAGCCGGAAGTGGCCGTTTGCCGGACGTGCGGGGCGATATTGGATCGGGAGAAGGCGGCGAAGTTTGGGTTGGCGGAGAGGGAAGAGAAGAGCGGAGAAGTGGCGAGGGCGACGGAGAAGAAGGCAACCAAAGAGAAATAAAAAAGGGTGGCGAAGATCGCCGCCCTTCGGAAATTCAACGTGCACTGGGCACGCCCGAGAAGCAAGAGAAGACTAGCAAAAAGCTGAGCACAGTTCCCCACATTTGTGATCGCGGTTTCGTGAAGGTTGAGATCCTTCGCACATCTCCGGTCAAAAGCACCGGAGTCCACACACCGGACCTTGTCGGATGCGCTCAGGATGATAGCTGTTAGCGTGGGCGAACAAAATTGAGTCGGCTGATTGGGTTGAGCGCGAAAAAGCGAGAGCTTTGCTCCCGCACTCAAAATTGGGCCACTTGAAAGTGGCCGCCACGTGAAGGGCGGCCCGCCTCGGAAGGCGGGCCCTACAGGGGACGGTGAGTCGAAACTTATGGTGACGATTGGGTCATTGGATGCGCCGATTGAGATTTTTGGCGGGTTGGTAAGCGATATGGCGCCGGCGGATCTGCCGCACGGGGTGTCGCCGGATTGCCAGGACGTGCTGTTTAGCAGCGGCGGAGTGGCGACGCGGCCCGGGCTGCAGGCTTTGTTCGGGCCACTGGCCGGAAATCCGACGGTGAATTACGTGAAGAGCTACATCACACCGAACGGGACGCTGCGGACAATGGCGCAGGACGCGAACGGCAATCTGTACAAGGAAACCGCGCCGGGAACGCTGACGCAGATCGCAAGCGGGCTGACGCCGAACTCCTTCTCGAATTCGACGACACTTTTCGGCAGGGAGTATCTGGCGACAAGCGACGGGATGACTGGGAACGATTTGCCGCGGCAGTATGACGACACGTATCTGGACCGGGTGAGCCAGGGCGGGCCGGGGGCGGGACCCGCGGTGGTGGATGAAAACGCGATCGTGGGAATTGCGGCGAGTCCGAGCGGTGCAACGCAACCTGTGGCAGTGGCGATTGTGGCGAGCCCGGGCGGTGCGAGCGAAAACGGTTTCCTGGTGACCATCACGACGAGCGCGGCGCACGGATTGAGCGCGGGGCAGACCGTGACGGTTGCAGGTGTGGGAGTGACCGGATACAACGGGACGTTCCCCGTTGTGAGCGTGCTGAACACGACGCAATTTACATACGTTGCCGGCGCCACGGGACTCGCGAATTCCGGCGGAGGCACCGCGGCTTCGGCGACGGTGACGATTCAGACGTCCGCGGTGCACGGGGTGAGCGCGGGACAGTTGGTGACGATCAGCGGCGTCGGTGTCGGAGGCTACAACGGAACGTTTGGCGTGGCCAGCGTGATTGACACGACGCATTTTACTTATTACGCGACGAGTGGCGGACTGGCGGCGTCGGGCGCGGGTACAGCGGCCGCGGCGGGAAGCGTGGACCAGGGCGTACATGAGTGCTGCGTGATTTTTCAGACGCAGCAGGGATATCTGACGGCGCCGGGCCCGGCGACGAGCTGGACGGCGAGCGGCGGAAAGCGCGCCGTGGTGACGAACATTCCGACGGGCCCTTCCAATGTGGTGGCGCGGATTCTGTGTTTCACAGGAGCGGGAGGAGCGAGCTTTTTTTATGTGGGCGGAGGCGGGACGCTCTTCAGCGGGAACATGATCATCGGCGATAACACGACGACATCGGCGGTGGTGGATTTTTCGGATGCGATTCTGCTGGCCGGAACGAATGTGGACGATTTGTTTCGCCTGATCGAACTGGGCGACTGCGCCGGAGTGATCGATTACGCGGAGCGGCTCTTCTGGTGGGGCGAGCGGAACAAGATGAACAACTGGATGAACCTGGGATTCGACGGCGGGTTCACGGGGCCATCGCTGCCGCACTATCCTCTCGGTTGGAATCCAGACCCGACGTTTGCGCCAGGCGGAACGGACGAAGAAAGCCTTGTGGTGTGGGGCGCGGCGTATTCGATCGTGGGGAATGGAGCCACGGCGACGCGCGGGTTGATTTCGCAAAGCGCTGTGGCGGATGCGTTGGGCGCGCAGCGGATTCAGGCGGGGTCGGATTACACGGTGCGGGCGCGCTGCGCACGCAATTCGACGCTGGCGCAAGGAACGCTGCATGTGCACCTCTTCAGCGCGAGCGGCGGGATCAACACGAATGGCCTGCAACTTACGGCCGCGCAGCTGACGACCAGCTATGTGGAATACAGCGCGGAGCTGACGGCGCCGCTTACGACGATACCGAGCGACCTGGTGCTCCGGATTTACGCGGACGGGACGCCGAACTCGAACGGGCAGTTTTATGTGGACGAGATCGAGATTTATCCGACGGCACAGCCGGTGAACTCTTCGCTGGTGCGGGCGAGCCGCGTGGAAGATCCGGAGAGCTACGACGGGATCGACGGGATGCTCAGCATTGCGGAAAACAACGGGCAGGCGATTCGCGCGGCGTTCAAGTTGCGCGAGCGGCTTTATTTTGTGAAGGAGCACTCGCTGCACGTGACGCAGGACGATGGAACGAATGAGCCGTCGCTGTGGTCGATCTCCGAGGTTTCGCGCCGCGTTGGAACGCCATCCGTGCGCGGGGTGGGATTTGGCGAAGACTGGGTGGTGATCGCGCATCGGACGGGTCTGTATCTTTTTTCCGGCGGCGAGCCGGTGAAGATTTCGCAGGAAATCCAGCCAACGTGGAACCAGATCAACTGGCAGTACGCGCAGACGCTGTGGGTGACGGTGGATACGAAGGAGCGGCGGATCTACGTGGGCGCGCCTTTCGGAAACGCGACAACGCCAAACCGCGTGCTGATGCTCGACTATCACGACCTGGATTCCGCGTCGGACATCGCAGCGCGGCCGCCGGTGAATATCACCTACACCGGAAGAAAAACCGCCACGGACAATTCGCGCAAGTGGTCGCCGTGGTCCATTGCGGCCAATTGTTGCGCATTAATCGAGCGCACGGATGGCACGGCGGTGGCGGCGTTTGGCGGGGGACTGCCCGGAGTCGGCGGCGGTGGAGCGACGGGGAAGATCTATCAGCTGAGCGACACGCAGTTTTCCGATGATGGCGCGGCGATTCCGAGCTACTACACGACGCACTTTTTCCCGGAGCGGGCGGTGGAGAGTTCGCTGGGGCTGGGCGCGCACAGGAAATTGTTCAGCTATCTGACGATGTATGTGGAGGGCGCGGGGAATTTAGTGCTGACGAGTTTTGTGGACTCGGAGAGCGCGGCGACGGCGCAGCAGCCGTTGGGGATGAGTTCGCCGGGGCTGAAGGACTTGGAATTGCCGATCAATGTGTTGGGAGAGAGAGTGGCGTTTCAGGTGGGGACGAACCAGGCGGGGGCGTGGTTTAAGGTGCAGAGGTTTGCGCCGTCGGTGCGGGTGGATCCGTGGGCGCCGGTTCGCGGAATGAATTAAGCGGCTGGTGGGTAAGAGGAGTCGTTCGAGCTTCGTGGCCGGTCTAAAGACCGGCCACTACATTTTGGGGAGGAAACGATATGCCGAGTTATGGAAATTTGGTGCCGCCGGTGTCGGTGGGATTTGGGGACAGCGCGGCGGTGATTGCTTCGACGGATACGATTTTCCCGGCGCCGTTCAAGAGCGCGCAGGTAGCGCTGGCGCCGTCGTTCAGCAGCGGTAAGGTGCGGGCGGCGGTGGAGATCGTGTGGAGTGCGGCACCGGGCGTGATCTCGGTGCAGTTGCAGACGGCGGAAACGGATATTGATGCGGCGTACATCCAGGAAGGAGCGGCGATCACGAACGTGAATTCCGGGAACGTGACGCGGGCGGAATTTCCGGATGTGGTGGCGAAGTTCGCGAGGATTTTGATTGCGACGCTGCCTAACAACGTGACGGCTACAGCGAAGATCAGCGCATAAGAAAAAAACTTAACACAGAGGTCGCAGAGAAAGCGCACAGAGTTCACAGAGGGGAAGAATGCTGACGGTTGCTCAATTGGCGCCGGTGAAGGACCGGGATCCGTACTTGTACGAGACGCTGGTGAAGATTGTTTCGGCGGTGAATGCGACAAGCGCGAATGCGGGTGTTGATCCGGCGAATCCTTCACCGGCGCCGCCGGTGATTGCCGCGCTTGCGGTGCAGGCGGCGAACGGCTGGTTTGACCTGGCGATTACGGATCCCGCGGTGACGCGGCCGGGCCTTTTTTATTTTGTGGAGTCGGATGTGACGCCGGCGTTTTCGGCGCCGCGGGTGTATTTCCTGGGAGCTTCGCGGAATTTGTACGTGCAACTGGGAAACCAGACGCTGTACTGGCGGGCGTATTCGCAGTACGTGGGCTCGCTGGCATCAGCGCCAGTGACGTTTGGATCGCCGGCCACGGCGGTTGTTGGTGGGGGAACTGTGGGGCCTGCGCCGTTGCCCTCGAGCGGGAGCGGTGCTCTGCCAAACGGGCTGCTGCGTGGGGGGAACGGATTCGGAGTGGTGCCGGGGGCGCGGGTGGTGAAGCAGACGCTGCTGTGAGCAGCGGAGAAGTAATCAGTTATAAGTAATCGGTAATAGGTTATCAGTAATCAAGATAAGGAGAGGGAGCGATGCCGAATCTTACGTACAACGCGACTTGGGATTTTAATCCGGGGGACACGGTGACGCTGAATGCGACGTTCACGTTTGATTTGCAGGATCCAAACGACAACCAGACGGTGTCGGGCGTGTTGACGACTCTGCAAGGGAGGACCCCGCATGTGACGCTTACGCAGACAGATAATGCGACGATCAGCGTGGTGGTGACGATTTAGAGGAAAGTTTTCGGTAATCAGTAATCGGTAATCAGTCAGATGAAGATTAGAGCCTACGAGGAGAGCGATCTGGAGGCGCTGCGGGCGATTCATGCGCGGCAGGGATTTGGGTATGCGTTTCCGGATTTGGGCGACCCGCTGTTTTTGACCAAACTGGTTTTGGGAAGGGAAGAGGGCGGGAAGGGAATTGTTGGCGCTGCTCTGCTGCGATTGACGGCGGAGGCGTATTTGCTGCTCGATCCGGCGGCGGGTTCGCCGCGGGAGCGCTGGCAGCGGCTGCTGGGATTGCATGAAGCTACTCGGCGCGATGCGCTGGCTCGTGGATTGGAAGATGTGCACGCGTGGCTGCCGCCAGAAATCGCGCACAAATTCGGCAAGCGGCTGGCCCGACTGGGTTGGATTCGGGACGATGGGTGGACGCCGTACTGCAGAAAATTAAGATAAACGAGGTATAGGAGGTTAGGGAAGTAAAGGATCGGACTCGATTGCATGGGTCCGAATTCCTTTACCTCATTTACCTCCTTTACTTCATTTACTTCCATCAAAACGGAAATAATTTGAATTCGTCGATTGGGGGAACGTATGGGACGGGGAGCACAGGGCCAGACGCAGAGTTTGACGGATCAGCAGTTGCAGCAGACGAATGCGCTGAACCAGCAGTTGCTGGGGCAGCAGCAGTCGGTGGGGAATTTGCTGACGCCGCAATACCAGAGCATTCTCAATAATCCGGGATACAGCGCGGCGGACAAGGCGGCAATCACCGGCCAATCGCAGGGAGCGCTGGCGAGCGCGTTTGATTCGCTGCAGCAGTCGGCGGCGAATCGCGCGGCGCGCACGGGGAATTCAGCGGGGTTCAGCGAGTTGACGGACGACCTGGCGCGGCAGAAGGGAATTGCCGAGGGGAACCAGGCGCAGCAGAACCAGGTGAATTTCAGCAACACGGCGTTCCAGCGGCAAATGGCGGCGCTGCAGGGGCTTTCGGGATTGTACGGCGTGGACACGAATCTACTGGGCCGAACACTGGGGATTCCGGCGGAACTGCTGAATGTGCGGGCGAACGCTTCGCGGCCGAGCGGATTCTTTTCGACGCTGGGATCGAGCCTGGGCGGGACGCTGGGCGGAGTGCCGGGCTTGTTTTTGTAGGAAGAGCAAAGTAGCGAGCAGATAACAGCGATCAGGAAGCAAGAAATGCTCCGCGCCCGGCTTTTTTCCCGAGCTGAGGCTAATTCGAGGGCAGCAGCTCGACCTCAACAGCGAAGGCTTCGTCTTGCGCACTCCAAAGGAAAACACATGGGGACCTCGGGTTGGACGTATGTGGTGGTGGTGTTTTCGCTGGGGGCGCAGTTGGTGGTGTTTTTGCGGTGGATGCATCGGCGGATGAGGGACGACGAGATTCAGCGGGTGTTTGTGCGCGACCTGGCGCTGCGGCATTTGCCGAATATTTACCGGGCGCTGAATACGATCGCAGAGAGGCAGGGAATTCACCTGGAAGAACAGCCAATGGTGAATTACGTGGATATGCGGAATGGCGGGCGAAATCGGTAGAGGACCGGCACGCAGGAGAAAAAAAGACTTAACGCAGAGTTCGCAGAGACGCAGAGAGCGCTGAGAAGAATACCCCAGGAGTACAGCCCCAATATAGCTCTGCCAGACGGGGCGACCTGAAGGTCGCCGCTACGCAGGAAGAGAAACGTGCCTATCGACTCAAAACTTTTGGGGCTGGCGCAGCGGGCCGCGGAGGCGGAGGGGTTGGACGCGGCGCTGGTGTGCGCCGTGGTGGAGCAGGAGTCGGGGTGGAACACGTGGGCGATGCGGTATGAGCCGGCGTTCTTCGCGAAGTATGTCGCACCCTTATATACAAACAATAAGGTAGGCGCGACGGAGGCGTATGCGCGGGGAATTTCGTGGTGCTTGATGCAGGTGATGGGGCAGACGGCGCGGGAAAAAGGCGCGAGTTCCCTGTACCTTTCGACGTTATGCGATCCGGCGGTGGGATTGGCGGTCGGGTGCCGGATTCTGCGGCAGAAACTGGATGCGGCAAGCGGAGATGCGGCGCGGGCATTGCTGGCGTGGAACGGCGGGGCGAATAAGGATTATGCAGATGAAGTGCTGGCGCGGGTGGGGCGGTATCGGTGAGGAGGACAGTAATCAGTAATCGGTAATCAGTCGTCAGTAAGCATCCGCCAGCTCTCAAGACTGCACGACGTTGTCATCCCTCGCCCACGCCATTTGCGGGTGAGGGATCTGCCGCTCCTTCTCTTACTGATTACTGATAACTGATTACTGACAACTTCCCGATGGGATTCTGGATCAAGCTTGGAACTGTTGTGGTTGCCGTGGTGCTGGCGGCCAGTGTGTTTTTTGCCTGGCGGGATGCGCGGAAGGAACAGGCGGCGCTGCAGGCGGAGTTGAAGACGACGCAGCAGGCGCTGGCGGAGGCTACGGCGCGTCAGGCTTCGCGCGATGCGGCGGTGAACGATCTTGTGGCGGGGCTGAAGAAGAAAGAGATGGCGGTACAGAAGCCGGAGCAGGTGGTGACGGCGCTGCCGGGAGTGATTGCGCTGCCGGAGCCGATCACCATTGAGCCGGAGACAACAGGAGCCACAAATCAGGTTGCGCACGCAGAGCGGCCCGCCTCGGAAGGCGGGCCCTACAAGGGGCAGAAATCCCAGAGCCCCCTGGACGGGATTTCACCTAAGGTCAATTTCCCTGCTGCGGATTTGAAGCCGCTTTACGACTTTACGGTGGATTGCAAGGCTTGCCAGGCGAAACTGGTGGCGGCGCAGGCGGACCTGACCGATGAGAAGCTGAAGAGCCAGGCGCTCGGTAGGGAACGCGATGATGCCCTGAAAGCCGCCAAGGGCGGATCGGTATTGCGCCGGATTGCTCGGGCGGCGAAGTGGTTTGCGATCGGGGCGGCGGCGGGCGCGATTGCAGCCAAGGCGGCGCGGTAGAGATTCAGGGATTCTTAGTTACCGCTGAAATCGAAGAGCGCAGCGAGGAATGGCTGTGCTACCGAGCTCACCCCATAACCTCAGGAAGCCTAGCGACCCAGCAGGGTCCTGGCTGGCGCACCCCCCGCACCAGCCAGGACAGACCTTAAGAGAATGGGCGGGAAATAGAAGGAAAGGCTCGGTTAGCCAAAGATCCCTCTTGACAGCGAGTCCTATAAGCTATATTATGTTAACTAGTAAATCTCTCCGACTGGGCTGGCCCTCGGGCCGTTCCTTGGCGCCCGGGTTAGCCAAAGGAATCCCTTCTCTCCCCTTGAAATGCGTGCGTAAGAGCTCAGAGGCGGGCGCTGGCCTTCATGCCAGGGCTACGCGTGTCTTATTCAGCGTATTGTCCCGGGTACTTCCAAGCGGGGTACTTGAAGATGGGCCTGAGATGAAATTGGGAGAGGTCCGCATCCATGCCAACGCCAGTACGGACGCCATCGGGACCGGCAATCATCAGGTTGCGACCATTGTCAACGGGGAAAATACCGTTTATCACAACCTGTGTTGGGCTCTTTTGAATTAACTGAAAAATGGGTAGGCCATCGGAAGTAACCACTTCCAGAGCATGCTCGTTTGAATTGGAGTCATAGCGGGGCTCTCGGACAGCGAACGCATTGTCCCTTATCTCTATAGTTGGCCCGAACCGGCCGCCAGCACCGATTTTGGCGTTAACAAGAAGTGTCTCGCCACTCATAGAAAACGAAAACTCAGGGCCATTTGGCGCGAACACCATTGGTGCCCATGGTAGAGGGTTACGCAACCTTCCAATCGAAGTCGTAAAACTCATCCCATGCTCACCAAACGAAAAAGTCACTATGTCAGTCACATTTCTAAATTTGAATTCTGGCTGCTTGAGTTGAGGAGGTTGCGTCTGCGGAGCAGCGGAGTTTATTGTGACAGTAGTTGTATTGTTGTTCCCACCCACATTTACATTCGGGCTATTTTGTCCTTTGCTGTTTTGGCTTACAGGCGGGGAAGCAGGAGGCTTTTGCGGGGGGGAAGCGGGAGGATTTTGCGGTGGTGATGAATTCTGGTTGCTTGGCTGTTGGCCACCCGAATTCTGGCTGCCTTGTTGCTCTCTCGCTGCCGGGGGATTGGCGGAAACAGTGTGCTTGTACCATGTCTGAGATATGAAAAGCGCGAGGAAGATGAGAGTCCCTGCCGCCGATATCCTTTGGACCATGTCGAAGCGCATGGGGAGCTTGACCGCAAGAAGCATAGCAACGACTATACCCCCAAGCACGGGTAAAACGAATCTCTCAATGAACAAAGGCACGCGTAATTTATGCCATACGTAAGCGACAAATTCCAGCGATTCTGAGGATGCCAGCCCAGTGCTATGGGCAAGTGGTGTACCGCTGTTTTATAAAACAGAGCGGCACGTGATTTCCACGCAAAAGCTTCAAGTGTTCATCCCGCGATCGATTCCCTCTCGATTTGGGTCTGCGCGATTGCGTTGACGCTTCAAAAGCGGCCCGACACGGTCGGGCCGCACTCAAGAGTGGCCGATTATTTCTTGGCGGATCTTTGTTGGGCTAGTTCGTAGTCGATGTATTGCTGGATGCCGTGGGGGTCGGCGCCGACGATGCGGCGGCCATTGATAAAGAGGGTCGGGGTGCTGCGGACCTCGAGGAGGTTGCCGTTGGCGACGCTGGCGTCGACTTCGGCGGTGGTCTGTGGCGCGGCGAGGCAGGCCTTGAAGGCGTCCTGGTTCAGGTTGGCCTGGCTGGCAAAGTCGAGCACCTTGTCATAAACGTTGGCGGCGGAGACCAGGTCCTGCTTGTCGTAGATGTAATCGTAAAACTTCCAGAAAGCGGCGGGGGCCTGCTGGTAGGTGCAGCGGCCGGCAAGCGAGGCGGTACGCGCCCAAGGATGAATCTGGTCGATCGGGAAATCCTTGAAGATGAGTTTGACCTGCGGATAGTTTGGCAACATGCCATGGAGGGCGTCGTGAAGGCTGCGGCAGACGGGGCATTCGAAGTCGGCGAATTCAACGATGGTGATGGGGGCCTTGGGATCGCCGAGGACCGGAGCCTTGGAGAGGTCGAGCTTGGAGATGTTGTCGGCCAGGGGATCTTTCGTGAGGTCGGCGAGTTCGCCGCGGAGGAGGTAGTGGCCGTCCTTGGTGATGTACACCTTGACCTTGTCGGAGCCCTGGTCGGTTTTGACATCGATGCTGGCTTCGAGCAGGCCGGAGTTCCCTATTTCGGTGGGCGCGGCGACGCTGATCTGGACGTCGGGTCCGAGAGCGAACGCGTGGCGGAGATAAGTTTCAATGTTTTTTTGGAGCGGGGATTGTGAGGCGGCGGGTTGTTGCGCGTACGCCAATGGAGCGATGAAGATTGCGAGCGTTAGACATGCGAGTGGGCGGAGTTTGTTTATCACGCGATGATGGTCCTTTGTTGATTTGAATGTGGATTTGAAATCGAAGAAGGCGGCCTAAAGCCGCCCCTACAAGAGATGGAAGGAGTATCGCTCATGGGACGAAGTGCTGGGCGATCGGAAATGGGCGGCCGAAGCCGAAGGCGCGCGACGTGATTTTGAGGCCGGGCGCGGCTTGTTTGCGCTTGTACTCATTGCGGTCGACGAGCATGGCGATGTTTCGAACCAGTTGCAGATCGTAGCCAAAATCCTCGGCAATCTCCACGGGCGTTTTCACTTCCTCGATATACGCCTTCAAGATGCGGTCCAGCACTTCGTAGGGCGGCAGGGAATCCGAGTCCTTCTGGTTTGGACGCAACTCGGCGCTGGGAGGTTTCTCGATTGTCGACCGGGGGATCAGTTCCCTTTCGCGGTTAATGTACTCGGCGAGCTCGTAAACCATGAGCTTGGGCACATCAGAAATTACGGCGAGGCCGCCGGCCATGTCGCCATAGAGCGTGCAATAGCCGACGGCGATTTCGGATTTGTTGCCGGTGCTGAGGACCATGGAGCCGAACTTGTTCGAAAGGGCCATCAGGTAATTGCCGCGGATTCGGGCCTGGATGTTTTCCTCGGCCGCGTCCACGGGGCGATCGCAAAAGACCGGTTTCAGGGACTGGATGTAGGAATCGAATACCGAGGTGATGGGCACGGTCAGGAATTCGATCCCCAGATTGAGGGCCAGGCACTTCGCGTCGGTCTGGCTGCCTTCGGAGGAGTAAGGGCCGGGCATGGAGACGCCGAGAACGTTTTCCTTGCCGAGGGCATCGACAGCAATCGCGGCGACGACTGCGGAGTCCACTCCCCCGCTGAGGCCGACAATCGTCTTGCTGAAATTGCATTTGCGGACGTAGTCGCGGGTGCCGGTGAGGATCGCTTGATAGGCGTAGGCGATCTCGTCCTTCGCTTGCGGATGGATGTCGCCCTTGCCGGTAACGGTGTCGAAGAGGACGAGGTCTTCCTCGAAGGCTTTGGCTTGCGCGGCGACGTGGCCATCGGGCGTCAGGGCCATGCTGGCGCCGTCGAAGATGAGCGAATCGTCACCGCCGACCTGGTTGACGTAAATGATGGGACGGTGATGCTGCTGGGCAATAGAGCGAAGCATTTCGATGCGCAGGGAGCGCTTGTCGATGGTGTAGGGCGAGGCGGAAATATTCAGAAGGATGCTGGTTCCCTGCTGGACAAGTTCGGTGACAGGGTCGCGAGCGTAGCGCGGCTTGGCCCAGAAATTTTTGTCGTTCCAGACGTCTTCGCAGATGGTGATGCCGAGTTGTTCGCGGCCCAGGCCGTACACGTAATCGCGTTCGCCGGGCTGGAAATAGCGCGATTCGTCGAAGACGTCGTAGGTGGGCAGCAGCATTTTGCTCTGCTCGAAGACGACGCGGCCGTCCTGGATGAGAGCGGCTTTGTTGGCAATGGCTGGCCCGTTGCGGGGATGATCGACGCGCCCGGCAAAGCCTACGACGGCGGGGAGAGGCATGCGGTAGGCGATGTCTTTCAGGGTGTCGAGATTGCGT
>Ga0210405_10002802_pt1 | contig 17714 bp, 18 predicted proteins | sample IncBWH11MmetaG_FD_155492 | JGI IMG/M metagenome (GOLD analysis project Ga0210405, IMG submission 155492) | Forest soil microbial communities from Barre Woods Harvard Forest LTER site, Petersham, Massachusetts, United States - Inc-BW-H-11-M | ecosystem: Environmental > Terrestrial > Soil >... | reverse complement strand
ATAGCTCGGCTCACCCCTACCCACAATGCGTTCGTCAGCAAAAACTGTCGATTCGCTCTAGGCGGCCCGCTTGTTTGCCAAGTCACACCGCGATGTGGTCGGTCAACTGATCATGTAGCGGTCCTGTCGCATACGCTCGCCCACTTCGGTCTCTCCCCTGTGTGGTGAGGTTAAATCCGGTTAGCTCTTTTATGATCGCATGCGTCGGTTCCTGCTAACGTTCCTTTCACAAACTAGTCTGAAGTCCCTAAGTCCACCCGCGAACAAACGAGCGCAGGTTCTCAGTCACGGGGTACGGACGGCAAGTTGTCGAGGAGGACATCGATGCGAAACCAAGGGAAGTTGAAAACAATGATATCCTGGATCTTTGCAGTGAGCTTAGTGGGTGCGCCGGCGATACTCGCGCATGCATCGCCTCAATTAGCCTCTACCAAGGATGTCGATCTTACAAATCCCGATGTAGCGGCAATCGTGAAGATTGCCAAAGACTTCTCCGCTGCAATCGCGGTAAAGGACTTCAAGCGCATCATCGACGTTTACAGCCCAGATGTCGTTTATATGTCACCTGGTGTGCCTGACATCCGGGGGAAGGACGCAGAGGCACAAAGCTGGCACGACATGCTCTCTAGCTACGACTTGCATGTGGACGTGCGCCTCATGGAAGTCAAGATCTTGGGTGACTACGCATATGATCGGGCCGTTTTCACGATGAGTATGAAACCAACAGCCGGGGGTAAGACGGAAGAGATGGGTGGCCGCGTGTTCGAAGTCTTGAGGAAGGAAAACGGGAAATGGAAGTCCTTACGGGTAATGGTCAATAGCGACAAGTAGGTTGAAGCGAACCGGCAGAGAGCCTCACTTGGAACGAACTGCGCAAAAACTGAGTAGGGAAAGCCGTGACCAAACGAGTGCTTCTCTTGGGTGTGATCTACTCGCTGTTGAGTTATGTGAGTGCGGCCCAGAGATTTGCCCAAGATCGGAATTCCCAGCAACTACAATCTGATACGCGCCCGACTTCAACCGGGACAAGTTTAGCGGCCAAGAGATTGTTCATGACGACCGTCACATTGAGCATTGAGGAGTGACAAAGCCGACAGTCTGTGCGCTGCATCGATGGCGTCGGCGGTGTCATTTTGATTGGTATGGCCGGGGATCCCCAACCGGTTCCCACAGGCGCCTGCCCGATCGACTGATCCTGGTTTTGGCTTCACCGTACGAACCTAGGCGTTGGAGGATAGACGTAACTGACGCAACCGGGTCTTTGTGATTCTGTATTACCGCAGGGTAGTTGGCCCGAATTCTGTCGGCTATCTCTCTAGCCGTTAATGGTAGTAATGAGTTACTCACGATGGAACGACAAGCTTCCGTCAAGCCCGCCCCCCGGGTCTTCTGCATCGGATTGACCAAGGCTTGCAGGTCTTCCGTCAATACGTCATTTCCGAACATCTCAGCTAGGCCGGAGATGGTACGACGTAAGGTACTTAAACGCCGAACGAGTGCTGCGCGATGTTCCAATAGAGCGTGCAGTTCGGTACCTGCGAGCCTTAATACCTGTTCAACCTCTATTTTGGTAGCCTCATTCATGGCGCAAGGTGTATTTGCGTTAGCCTCGGGAACAACCGACATAAACTCCTCGTGCCTCTTGTTGGCAATCGCGATCCACTTCACTCCATCGAAAATAAGCGCCCAAGTGTCCCTAAGAGTTCTTTTAGCACGATTCCCCTAACCACAGAACTGGCTTGCCGCAGATGTCAAGATAACAGGGTCGAATAGACAGTCACTTGAGACAACTGGCACGGACACGAGTGGAGGCGTGGACTCCAACCCCAAGGATTGAGAGAAGCACTAAGTCAAAGGTCAGTCAGAGCGCCTATCCGTTCTTCCGCCCTGGTTCTTTGGGAGTTTCCGGGAACGGATTTCGATCTTCGTCTTGCCGGTCTCAGCCTTCTGCTTGACCCGTGTTATTCCTCGCATAACGCAACACGCCCTCGGTTGACGTCTTGATCATCGTTAAGTGAAAGTCTTTTTGGCTATGTTCCGACGCAGGTTAAGAACGTCGTTTAGAGCCTTGGCAAGTGTTTCCACGCCATCCTTTATACGCTGTCGATTTATAGCCGCGAAGCCCAAGAATAGGCCATCACGAGGCGGGGGGCTCGTATAGAAGAGCGACAATGGAATTGTCAACAACCCTCGTCCTGAGGCAAGTTGGGAGGCTCTTCTTCCACTTACCGACTCTGGAAGCCACGCCAAAAGGTTCATTCCAGTGTCCGCACTCTTTACCCACAAATGGTCTCCAAAGTGTCGTCTGAGTGCGCCGAGCATGACCGACTGACGCTCTGAGTACAGAGCTCTCATTTGCCGAAGGTGGTGAGCAAAATGACCGTCAATGATGAATTGGTTAACCGCCGCCTGGGTCAAGTATGGAGCACAATAATCTGTCGCTCGCCGGAAGTCTGAAAACGCATCTACCAATTGCTGCGGGAGCACAACATAACCCAATCTCAGTGCGGGGAACAGCGACTTGCTAAAAGTACCGATATAGATGACGCATTCTGGACTGAGCCCTTGCAACGATGATAGTGGCCTGCCTGAAAAGCGAAACTCACTGTCGTAATCGTCCTCCACAACCCACGACCCTACTTTTCGTGCATAGTTCAGAAGCGCGAGTCGTCGGCCTAGACTCATCGTAACTCCAAGGGGAAACTGATGTGATGGCGTAACGTAGATAAGCTTGGGTGCTTTGTGTAGTTCGATAGCTCTTTCCACTTCCATACCCTGGTCGTCCACGGGCACCGAAATTGTCCTTGCCCCTAACGCCAACAAAACCCAACGAATACCCGGATAACAAGGGTCCTCGATCCAAGCGGGGTCGCCATCACTCAGAATCATTCGAGCAACCAAGTGCAAGGCCTGCTGCGATCCTGAAAGGATAAAGATTTGTTCTGGTTCACACTTTACGGCTCTGAAGTGTCTGAGATAGTCAGCGATAGTGGACCGAAAATGGAGATCGCCCTGGGGTTCACCATAGTTCAGATCCCGACTACTTGCGCGTCTACTTGCCCATGCCACGACCCTCGACCACACTTTAAGCGGAAATCTGTCCAGTGCTGGAAGGCCTGTACGGAATGGAATTGCGGGTAATGATGCGGCCAACTGAGTCACACGCGAAGTTCTCAGAATTTCTCTGGAGAACTCGACTCTAGGGTGTACCAAAGACTGTATTCCAACGGCCGACCCTTCCTTGCCGATTAACCCGCTTTCAACGAAAGTCCCGGAGCCAACTTCACCTCGAACATAGCCCTCTGCGAGCAGTTGGTCGAAAGCGTACATCGCTGTATTTCTTGAGATTCCCAGCTCCCGAGCCAGATCCCGCGTGGAAGGGAGTTGGGCGCCTGCACGCAACTGTCCGGAAAGAATCGCCTGTCGGTACGCCTCGTAAAGCTGGCGATAAAGAGGTGTGCCAGATCGTCGGTTAAGGGTGAGTGAGGGGAGGGGTTCTCGGAGCCGACTATTCATTGGATTTGGAGTCTGCCAGAGCATACATCAAAATCAAAGGATTCATGAAGGCCAGTGCCCAACAGTAGGAGTATGCTTCCATGTAGCGTCGCGTTGTCGTCGATCGGAGACTAGAAACGGTCTCATCAATACGCTCTTCCTTTTGTCCCGGTCGGTTGTTAGGAGAATACTTCCGCCCCACGTGTTGCCTGTCCGTCTTTGTACAGATGACCGGAAGGCGTGACCGGACAAGTGTGTTGACCGTATGACCTCAAAAGCGTCCAAATTGCAGCGAGCACCCGAATCATGAGTCCGATTCGGCTGATGGTGCTGAGACGCTTCGATTTGGAGCCCCAACCATCTGGAATCGCTCAAGCAGGTCGTCTCCGCAAAGATCAGGCCAATCTCGATGAAGAGGAGGGCGCCGGCAGGGTTTCAGAGGGAACGGTGCACTGCAAAAGAAAACTTCAGGTGAGATCGTTTCGCATACTTCTTCTCATCTCCAACTGCTTTACAAGGGCAGCCGCGCGCGGACACCCACCCCACAACAGGATACCCAGTCTCTTCTGGCAATTTATGCGCGTGCACAGCAGGCAACGCTCCACTCGATTAAAGAGTCCGCGCTCAAGGCCGACACGGTTGTTCCTCAATTCAGACGGACAATCGAAGGCAGTGCCTTGCACAACATTCACCGCGACCATCGAATCGCCGGTCCGGTCGTAACATGAGTTCGACCCGTGCACAGGACATCGCTCGGTTCCTGTCGTGGTCGCATGCCCTCTGTCTCCCCAATTTTCCAGTCAGGAACAATTTATGAGACGGGTTCCTAGATCCTGCTTGTGTCATGGGAGACTTCGTTGCCACAACAAAAACGCGAAGTGATGATGACGGTCCTGAAGCGACATAAGCGTTGGCAAAAGTGGCACCCCGCAAGGTACATGAACTGGCCCTTGCAGTTTGGCTTGCCCATATAACAATTGAGGTCGCTTGGCGATGTCTTGGATAGGTTGGAACATCTTGCTACGGTGGATCATAAGCGCAGAGTTACTGTCATGAGCCGGATTGAGCACTTTCAGGCTCGCATGCCGTGAGTCTTAACAAGTGCTCCCGAAAACAAGTGGGCCTGCGCACGGGGAACCTGTCTGCGAGAGCGAGGTTATGAATAGGCGCGAGTTAATCCAAAGGTTGGCAATTCTATCGGTAAACATGGCGGTACGAGGCAGAAACAGCGTGTCCGGAAGGAATACGTCCATGCAAAAACCTCAATCGATGCCGTCCGGAGTTGTACCACTGCCTTCGGTTGTAGCCGGTGTCCGACTCGTGGACTCGAAAATTGCGAAACTAGTGACCGATCTGAGTCGCACGGTCTCTCCGCCGTATCTGTTCAACCACGTCGTCCGGACCTTTCTTTTCGGTTCGCTCGTGGGCCGCGCCCTAGGACAGAAGGTCGACGAAGAACTTCTTTATGTTGCCTGCATTCTTCATGACTTGGGCTTAACGAAACAGTTTCAGGGAGACTTACCGTTTGAGATCCAAGGAGCACAAGCCGCCAAGGATTTCCTGGAAGAGCACAAGTATTCCCTGGACAGAATCGCAGTCGTGTGGGATGGGATCGCCATGCATGCTTCGCTGATCAGCCAATTCAAGCCGCCTGAGATCGCGTTGGTCGGCGCAGGAGCCGGAGCGGACGTGATCGGACCTGATCCAGCCCAGATAAGGAGGGCTGAGATCGATGACGTGGTGAAGGTGTTTCCGCGACTGGGATTCAAGAACGCATTCGTGAACACCTGTGCCGATGTAGTTCGTGGTCATCCGAAAGGTGCGTCGCGTTCGTTCATGCGGGATATTGGTGAGCGGTATGTTCAAGGGTTTCATCCCAGAGATTTTTGCGACCTGGTTGTACAGGCTCCCTTTTCGGAATAAAGACTCCGTTGCGATCTCCGCCGGCGGCTAAGGTCGCGGAAAACGGGCCCTTCCCCCTCGATATCCTTCCGTTCCCCAAGGCCGTTTGAGGCATTCTTATGTCCGCGTCTCTCTAGGATTCTTATCGCAGTACTTCAGTGCGTTCAGCCCGTCGCTGGTGTCCCACGCCTCTTGTGCGGTGCACCTTGCTGAAGGTCTTTTTGCGTGGCGTTGGCTTATGCGCGTTGATCCGTTGATCGACACCCCTCTTTGGACAGGACCGCAATCAGTTCAAGGATGCATGTTTGTGATGTCATCAACAGAACTTGTCGCGTGGTGACAAGCTCCCCGACCGTCTGAAACCTATGGGTTCTTGTAGAAGGTCATGCCACTAACTTAAGAGGTACTAGCAGCCTGTAAAAGTGTGCCAAATCAAGGTTCTTTGGGATGGAGTGCTTATCCGGCGATGCGGAACTCTGCTGTTTGGAACCGATGTGCCTATGATTTAAAGGAATCATCCCACAGCAATAGTTGGTGAGCCCCACAACAACCCCCTGCAGTGACTGTATATTCGACCCACTCAGAAATATCATCATCCCTCGTGAATAGCAGAAAGTACCAGATGTGAACTCTTGCCACTTCGATGGCAGCCCTCGTGCCGATCACAATCGCAGTAATGGCAGCTCTGTTTGGAGGTGTGGTTCGTGACAGGTGAGACCCTCGATGAGGCCTCTTGTTACTTCCGCACTCCCTAGTTCTCCCGGTTCATGAGCTGTTTGCATTTGATGCTCCATCAATCAACCAAATAAGGAGTTGGCAATGCGAAATATGCGCTCGGCAGCTGACAAGTGTTTCTTGGTCGCCTCACTACTGTTGCTCCTGGCAGTTGGGACGACGTTGCTTGCACAAACGACAGTCTCCCAAGGCAGTATCCAAGGAACAATCACGGATCCGTCCGGTGCGGTTGTCGGCGGCGCCACGATCAGCATCACTCACAAGGCGACCGGGCAGGTCATCAGCACGGTCTCCACAAATTCTGGCACATTTAACTCCGGTGGGTTGATCCCGGGCGACTACACGTTGCGGGTGGAAGCCAAGGGCTTCCGCACGGCGGAGCGGGCCTTTGCGGTTCAAGTGGGCGTAACTTCCTCCGGCAATATGAAGCTCGAAGTTGGCGAGGCCAGTCAGGTGGTAGAAGTCCAGGCTTCCTCGATCCAGGTAAACACCGAGCAATCGACAGTGCAGGGCGTCATCACTGGTGACCAGATTGACAAGCTGCCAGTCGACGGCCGCAACTTCCTCGATCTCGCCCAACTTGAGCCCGGCGTGCAGATTCAGGACGGCCAGGTGTTCGATCCCACCAAAGCGGGTTACTCTTCGATTTCGATCAACGGTGTTTCGGGGCGCACCCCCCGTATCGAACTGGACGGTGTGGACATTAGCGATGAAACCGTCGGCACGACCACGCAGAACGTTGGCATGAGTTCGATTCAGGAATTCAATATCAGCCGTTCGAACCTCGATCTGTCGACCGAGCTGACCTCGGCTGGCGCGGTCAACGTAACTACCCGCTCTGGGACCAACGACATTCACGGCCAGGCGTTCTATAACTTCCGTGGTCGCGACGCGGGCACGGCTTCATTTCCTGGTGGCCAAGTAGGCTACTACCAGCGCAACAATTTCGGCGGCCGCGTCGGCGGACCAATCATCAAGGACAAACTGTTCTTCTTCATTGACGGCGAACGCATGAAGCAGGACGGATTGCTGCCCATCGTGGTTCCGGCTCCTTTCAATTCGCTTACTGGTGGTTTTCTGTCTCCTTTCCGCGACAGCGAAGTCACTGGGAAATTGGACTGGCAGGCGACCAAAGACGTTCACGTTTTCTACCGGTATACCTACAACTGGAATAAATCGGAAGCCAACTTCGGCTACGACTACCAAGTCTACGCGAACCGGGACAACACTCCGTCCCATGCGGCCGGTGTTGACTGGAACAAGGGATCATGGTCGCATAGTATTCGCTTCGGCTATTTGAAATTCCACAACCTGATAGGAGACAGTACACAGGGTGCTAGCTTCTTCAACCCAATACCTGAGGCCGAGATTCTGGTTGCTGACCTTGGGGTCCAGTTGTCTGGGCCGAATTTCTTGGCGCCGCAGCAGACCTTCCAGAGCAACAAGCAAATCAAGTACGACGGTAGCAAGGTGTATGGTTCGCATATTTTCCGGTTTGGTATCGGCTTCAACGACATCAACGGCGGAGGGTTTGCGAGCTTCTTTGGAATTGCTCCGCTGGACTTTACAGCATCCAGCACATGTACTACACCGGGAGATGTAACCACCTGCGCGTTATTGCAGTCAGTTCTGGGCAACGGCCAGGGCTTCTTTACCGAAAAGCCAAATTTCGGGTTTCCGGGTGGCGGACAACTCGACCACCGCTTCCAGTGGTATGTAGGTGACTCCTGGAAGATGAAGCCGAACTTCACGCTAACCTACGGTTTGCGCTACAACCGCGACACTGGCCGTTCGGATAGCGACCTGACTTCGATTCCGTGCTCGGTGGTTGCCGCTGCCATTGCACCTTGCACCGGCAACACTCCACTGCTGGACCAGTTCGGACCCGGGTTGGGCGCACCAATCAAGCAGCCCAATACCCAGTTCGGACCGCAAATCGGATTTGCTTGGGATCCGACCAAGAAGGGCAAGACCGTCATCCGGGCAGGCGCTGGTATCTACTACGAGAACTCGATCTTCAACAACACGCTATTTGATCGCCCGGCCAAACTGGCGAAGGGTCTGTTCTTCCAGAATTCAACCCTTTCCTGCGGCGGCGGACCCGCCGGAAGTACCTCCTTCCCCATACCTGGCGCTCCTGGGGGAGTTGTCACCTCAATTAACGGAGTCGATCTAGCAACCGGAGTTTGCGGGCAACCACTCTCAATATCCGGTCCACTCGTGTTCGACCTGCAAAAGGAGTATCAGGCAGCCGTGAAGGCGCAGGGACCGACATCGAACCCCAGCTTCGTTGGCAATACCCTCGAGATCAGTACGCCCATCCAAGGCTTGGCGGCGTTCGATCCTAACTTCCGCAACGCGCGTTCTTACCAGTTCAACGTTGGAATGCAACATGAGATCTGGAAGGGCGGCGTCCTTACCGCGGACTACATCCGAAACGTCAGCACTCGCTTCATGCTGGCGATTGACCAAAACCACGTCGGCGATGCGCGGTTCCTTGACACTGCTGCAGCCAGCACTGCAATTGCCAACACATTGGCCGCCTGCGGTGCCACCAGCATCGACGGCGCCATTGCTGCCTGCCCCGGCCTTCACGCGACGGGAGGCGCAACTATCAATGACTTCGCCGGCAACGGGCTGGACTCCGGGAATGCCTTCGGCGGCGGTCCGGCGGCACTCAGCGGCGCGGCCTTCGGTGGCATCAATCGCAATGTGGGCTCCGGCACTTTCGAAGTGCCGGAAGGCCGCTCCACCTACAACGCCCTGCAGATGTCCTACAAACAACAGCTCGCGAGTCCTATGCCGGAAATCTCGTCAATGGACCTGACGATTGCCTACACATTGTCACGCTTCATGAACGATGCTGGCGGCGCTCTCTCTGATCAGAACTTTAGCGCACCGGCTCTCGATTTCAATAACCCTAGCTACTTCACCGGGCCGAGTCCACTGGATCGCACCGATGCGTTTAAGTTCGGCCTCACTATGGAGGTTGCTCATCACGGGCCACGTCTCAGCGTAATCGGGAACTTTGGTACGGCCCACCCGTCCACACCGTTCCTGCAAGCTGCGAACGGTGGAGCAGCCGCCGGCGTCACGAGTGGGGGCGAGATATTCCGCACCGATCTGACTGGTGATGGTACCGTGCAGGATATCTTCCCCACGGCGGCCGGCCAGGCGGCCGGCAAGCTAGGGCAATTTGGCCGCTCTGTCTCCACAACTCAACTAGCCAACCTGATCAACTCGTGGAATAGCACGACAGCAGGTACGCTGACGCCGGCTGGACTAGCGCTGGTGGGAGCGGGCCTGTTCACTTCCCAGCAACTGGAAGCGCTGGGTGCGGTGAAGCCGTACGTTATACCTCCGCCCCCGGGCGCAGTGGGCAACGGCATTTTCCGCGAAGTCAGCACCACGCTGGCTTGGCCCATCAAACTGACAGAACGGTTCAGCATTGAGCCTTCCTTCAGTGCGTTCAACGTGTTCAACCTGGCGAACTTCGGGATTGAGAACGGATTCCTGACGAACTCGGTGACACCGTTCGCGCCGGGCAGCACCGCTCCCGCTGGCAACGTCAATGGAACCTCGTCGGGCTCGACTCGCGAATCACTGCGAATTGGTACGGGCTCCGGCGTCTTCTCCCTGGGCGCCCCGCGGCAGGTGGAGTGGGGTATCCGGCTGAACTTCTAAGTCGTTTCGGGCCGCTGACCGTGAGGTCAGCGGCCTTTCCACCTCAACAATGAGACCAGCGATAGTAACGGGTTTGGTTGTAGCCGCGAAGCATATCCTCGGCTCATCGCTAGAGGCGTTGAAGTTTCAATCACGCCTCCGAAATCCGCGCTCACCGAATGTTGACACCGTCCAGATCCTCCAAATTTCGATCGTTGAACCATCGATGCGCTCAAAGCATTGTCCCGCGAGCCGCCGTTTCCGCGATTGCAACAAGATCCAGCGCGAACTTTAATATGTGGACCTGTGGAATGCCCCCCAGGTTCGCAGCATGTCTCCGGAGCAGGGAGCCGCTTGCGCTTCCGGGTTAGAGGGTTGGAATCGAGGCTTCTGCTCTTGGCATGATCAGAACCGCTTTTGGAGTTGAGTTGGCGATCCCGTGACTGCCGGTTTTCCCGGGCTGAAGTTGGTGGTCCACCCATGGGCCGCCTCGGAGTACACCGCCCGCACCAGTCGGCGAACCGCCGCGATCCTCGCGGCTTCAGGTAAGCCCTTGCGGTTTCGCGACGTATTCTGTTTGCTTGCCGATACGCCGTAGACTATACAGCCCTCGCAGAGTTAAGGGTTGTTGTTTCTTCTCTCGGTTCGAGACTTTGGCAATGCCGACGGAGTCTACAAACCTCCCATTCATCAATGTCCCTGATGCTAGCGTTCATTGGCTGGCTTTCGGGGTGATCACTTGACTGGTTTTTGGTGATCGCTGGAGGCGAAAGGACTTTCCACCGTCGGCTAATACGATGGCGGATCATGCCGCTCGCAGCAGTCCACTATTTCGCCGTGGTGGAATTTTCAAAGGCTCAGTGGATAGCATACAAACTGCCGTCCGTGCTACCAAAGTAGATCGTGCCATGTTCAATCACTGGCGAAGAGAGAATTGCGCCCACAGAAAACATTCGGTAAAGGTTAAGAGTCATGTCGAGAAAGTTGTGGAACGTAGGAGCCGTCGCGGTCTTGTCGAACACCCCATCAGGCGACAACATGTTAGAAGGGGCCTTCCGCGACGAGTCGGTTTGGAACTCCCACGCCAGCTTGCCCGATCTCGCATCAACAGCATACAGTCTTCCATTGAACGCGCCGAAGTAAGCGAGGTCCCCGGCGATGGCTGCAGAACCGAAAATAAGCGAGTGCGCGTCGAACGCAAAAATCAGGCGGCCAGTTTTAGCGTCGAGTGCGTGAAACCTGAACGTGTCGGAGGTACCGACGTAGACCACGCCATCGCGCACGGCCGGGGTGCCGTTGACCCAGGATTGACTAGTGGAATAATCCCAATTCTTTTTTCCGGTATTGGCATCGATGGCGTATACGTGACCGTCTCGGCATCCCACATACACAACGCCGTTGGAAACCGCAGGAGATGATTGGAAGCCAACCTGATTGTGATAAACAGGATCATCGCCGCTTTTAAACCGCCATTTCTCCCGGCCTGTCGCAGCGTCCAACGCGTAGAAGTAACTGTCCCAGCTTCCTATGTAGACCGTGTCATTTGCGACGGCGGGAGAAGCATGCACGATGTCTCCGGTTTCGAATGACCACAGAAGTACGCCGGTTTCCGCATCAAGGGCATAGAGATGTCCGTCGCTGCTCCCAAAGTAGACACGGTGATTGACAACTGCGGGTGAAGATAAAAATAGGTCCATTGGGTCGGCAATGTTTTGATTGGAGGGCGTTAAACCATGAATTCCTTTGGCCTCGAATCTCCTCTCGCCTCCGGTTGCAAATCTCCACTTAATGTCGCCGGTGTCGGCTGCTAAGGCGTAAAATATGCCGTCGTAGGTAATGAAATAGACAATTCCATTTGCGATGGCGGGTGACGACGAAATGGGGTCCGTAAACATCACTTTCCATCTCTGATGTCCTGTACTTTGGTCAATCGCGTAAAACCCGCTGTCTGAGCTACCGATGAACACGGTACCGTTAGCTATGGCCGGTGACGATATGATCGGCCCTTCTGTCTTGAAACTCCATTGCACACCGTTGAACACCTTCGGGCCGACGGAATCGTAGACTCCCGTCCGAGCATTATTTCCGTGAAACGTGGTTTGTGCCATCACGCTTTGGGTAAAAAGGAAAAACGCCATAAACAGCGCTTTGAGCTGTATCTGTGAGTTGCTTGACGGACTTCTCGATGGACATTTCGTGGATGTGGTTTTCATGGAAGCGCAATACCTCGGGGAGTCAGACTCGCCCGAGTGTGAACCGTCAACCGGTCTTGGCAGAAACACCACAAAGTGGGATCAATCGCTATTTTCCAACGTTAGTCGGATTGATTTCGGGGATACGGTCCGTGCTGCTCGCCGGATCATCGTGGCCTACCGTGATGGATGGCGATTCATTCTCCAAACCGCGGGATAGAACCTTGCTGTCTTGCTGTGCGATCAACATCTACACTCCAACTGGGCCTCGAACCAGGCGTACGCATTTCGTGGTTCACTAGACCCACAAACATGAACGTTGGTACCAGCCATTGTTGTACTTCGGAATGACTCTGCGAAATGTAATGCCTGGCAACATTAAGGGTCCGGAAAGACTCTCTAAAATGCGCCCTATCTACTGTTTGTGGTCGGCGGGGGGAACCCGTGAAGCATGGGTTCAATGATTGAAAAGTGGGGAATACCTTGACAACCGCGGGCGTCCTAGGTTCTAAGACACATGTCAGCATTGGGCTGCGTGCAGAGTCGGAGCTATTGTCCAGCTGGCGCTTTTGTTTTTTCGTAGTGGCGACCCCTTGCGCACAGGACACAACAGTACAAATCCAGCGGCTCGATCCGCTAGAATCGCCCTCTTCCTTTGCCCTCGGGATAAATAACAGCGGCGTGGTGGTAGGCTCATTCATTGGTGCCAGCTCAGCGCATGAGGGATTTATACACGAGGGAGGGAAATATAAAGCCATCGTTTTCCCTGGATTTGTAGGTTTCACCCAAGCGAGCGGTATCAACGATACAGACGCCGCGGTCGGCGAGTTTACGGGGAGCGATCACCTCGATCGCGGTTATTTGCTCACTCCAGCCAGGGAAGTCTTTCAATAGGATGTTGCGAGCGGGGCTTCGACCTACATCTATGGGATCAACAACGGTGGCAATTCGTCGGATTCACAAGCTTCCCGGGCCGTTATGGGTTTTGTTAATGTCGGCAACACCATCACGGGATTCACCTGTGAGGGCGACTACACGAACGGTTACTTGGCCACACGTCTTTCACCCGCTTGGATGCAATGAAACATTTGTGGGGATGAAAGCAACAGCCGCAACGGCAGGAGCTTGGAGGTTCGCGCGCTGTTTGTTGGGCATGCGAATTGGTTCCAGTAGCTACGGTCGATGGAGTCTAGACCGCGCCACAACGGGGCACGCGGGCCCAGCCATATGGGGGAGGACTCGATGTCAGTACGCACAAAAATGCTGCGTCTCAAGAGATTGCATTCCCCACCCAGCGCGCGACGCTGACCGCTCTTCATTCTGAAAGACGACGGACAAAGTGGACCTCCATCCGAAAGATGGAGTGGTACTTGTGTTTTATGACTTGGCCGTCCAATATGCTGACATGTCTTCCTGCCGTGTTCAGATAACAGTATCTGGTACTGCATGAGTGTCTATGCAAATTCGTACAGTAATTGCCGACAACGATCCCACTTCTCGGGAGCTTCTCTGCTCTGTGCTGGCCTCGGATGTCGCTTTCGAGATCGTCGCTAAGTGCCAGAGCCCGAAGGAGTTGGGGTGTGCACTCAGGACTTATACACCCGATCTCGCTTTTGTTGACGTCGACATTGCGAGTCTGGAGCGCGCCAACCACCAAGGGCCGTTGTATTCTGGCACGCTGTCGGCCAGTGTTCTAATTACCTCGGTCGACAAAAATACGAGACTTGACGATTCACAGCTACAATTGGTAAGGCCTTTTACACAAGCCGACCTCCTTTCGGTTTGCCAGACTTGCAAAACCCATATCACAACTCGGCGTGTACTCGACGCGCAGGAAGCTCTCCTAGCGTCGCTTGGCAGGGCAACAAGGATCTGCCAGGAACGAAGGAAACTGGTCGTTCGATCTGGGGGACGTATCATGTTCCTGAGACCCGATGAGATTGACTGGATCGAGGCTCATAAGAACTACGTTCGCGTTCATGTCGGTCCGGCATGCATTACCCTACGCGCGACACTTGATGCCCTTGAGCGTACGCTAGATCAATCGCAATTCCTTCGGATCCATAGGTCTGCAATAGTCAACACCGACAAGATACGCGAACTTAGGCCCTGGCCAACAGGGGAGTATATCGTAACCATGAGTAACGGTAAGGAGCTCACCCTAAGTCGCGGCTATCGAACACGTCTGGCCTTTTTAGTCAAGAAACACGACCAGTTGGATTACTCGACCATAGGAACTGTATAGCGAATCGGATTGTGTTCCGTGTTGACACAAAACGTTGCCACGAAATTCACGGCTCTTCAACCCGTCGCTTTGACGCGTTTACGATCAAGTTGGCATTGTCCCTGGTCTACAGTTGTGGATAGAGTTTCGGCACAAGTGTTCCGTCATGTGAGCACGACAAAAGGTGGTGGATAACTTCTATCAACCGGGACGATTAAACCGCCGAGGAACTCACATCGAATAGCTGCTTAGTAGCATAGCGCATGCTCATCCCTGAGCGGTACGATTTGCCTGTATGAGTCATTTGTGACTTAAGAAGAGATCGAGGAGCGTGTTAGTGTGGGACTGTATTTCAGTGGACGAAAGGAGAAGAACACATTGAAAGGCCGAATGGCATCCATGCGAAACAGAACTATTCATGTGCTAGCCATATGTTTCTCTATGATTCTGGTTGGAGGCTCTTTGGTCTGCGGATTTGCGGCTACTTGGCCGCGTCCCCAAAAAGTGGAGATTGCCGAAGGAATATATCAATTCATCTCGCCAGACGTCGGAGCTGACGTCGACGGCAATTCCATCGTGGTGTTGACCGACCATGACATTCTGGTGTTCGACTCCAACGTCTTGCCCGCCACGGCACGGAATGTCTTAGCCGAGATCCGCAAAATTACGCCGATGCCTGTGCGCTATGTAGTGAACTCTCACTGGCACCCCGATCATTGGGATGGCAATGAGATGTATGCCAAAGAGTTTCCCGATCTTGAGATCATCGCCAATGAAGACACGCGTCGTCTCATGGAGCACACCATGAAGGTCTATGTGAAGACGCTTGAGCATGAATCATCACAGGCGGATCAGGAGATCGATAACGCCCTAAGAACAGGCAAGACTGCGGACGGAACCGTCCTTTCCGAGAAAGATCGCAAGGATCTTCAAGAGCAGCAGCGCGTTTCACGGGACTTTATGTCCGAGTATCGGTCGCTGCATCCCGTACTCCCCACTCTTGCGTACAACGATAAGCTCACGCTCTACCATGGCGGCCGCGAGTTTCGCATCCTGCACTTCGTTGGGAACACCGCCGGCGATTCCGCTCTTTATCTTCCCAAGGAAAAGGTCTTGCTTACTGGAGACCTACTCGTTTACCCCGTGCCATACTGTGCTGACTCCCACCCAGCAGGCTGGATTGAGAGCTTAAAGGCGTTGTCCCGACTCGACGCGAGCGTGATTGTTCCTGGTCACGGTCAGACGCAGCACGATATGAATTACTTGAACCTAGTCATTGATTCATTGCAGTATGTTGAGGACCAGGTACACGAGGCTTTGCGTCGCGGGATGACCCTGGAAGAAACGAAGAAGTTCGTGAACCTTGATCCCGTCCGCCTCAAATTTACCCACGACGACCCGGATCAGAACGCCAACTTTCAAGGAAACTTTGCCCCTGTCGTTCGGCAAGTTTACGACGAAGCCACGGAGGAACTTGAACTTTATCAATGACATTTCAATGTTAAAAGATGCTCCTGTTTTACGTCGACGACGCTTCTCACGCTCAAGTTTACGAGGGCTGGTTCGAAGCGGGAATTGGGCATTCTACCGGGAGGGGCTTATGTGCCCAAGACGTGAATTTAACAGATTCAGTCGCTCACGCCGGCAGGAGGCCTGGAAAAACGCCGTTTACCATCGGAACGATACACGATCACAAGGAGGTAAAAGTGCAGAAGAGGATGACCTTAGCATTGCTTGCCACCTCATGCTTACTGAACAGCCTTTCAGGCCAAAACACGACCGCGGCCCAGACTGGAGCAGCCGGGCGCGGGGAGCGGTTGAAGGTCGCAATTGTGATCACGGGCACATTCAACCTGCTGGATGTCGCCGGCGTGCGAGAAGTGTTTGGTGCCGCTCGTCAGCCCATTGAAGGGAAAACTTGGGAGGAGGGCGGGGAACACCTCTATGATGTCTACCTGGTCTCCGACACCAAACAACCACTACAGCTTGGGGATGGGGCGACGATAACTGCAGGTTACACTTTCAAAGATGCGCCGCCGCCCGACCTTGTTGTCGTGGGCGCCCAGAACGGCAACCCCCCGGAGCTGTTCGAATGGCTAAAGCAACAGAACGAGAAAGGCACTCAGATCTTGTCGGTCTGCGCGGGCGCCGCCAAGCTGGCCAAAATGGGACTCCTGGATGGTCGCTATGCTACCTCCCACCACGACTACCTGCCGCGATATGACGAGATTTATCCCAAGGTACATTGGCTGCGGGGACGCAGATATGTTCGAGCCACCAACAACATATATACAGCCGGTGGCGACGGTATTGCTGGAATCGATCTCTCCCTGCATATTGTTGATGTGAGGTTCGGCAGAAGAATTGCGCAAGGGATCGCCGACTATCTCGAATATCACGGGGATGAATGGAAGCAGGATGAGCAGGCAGGCTCGGGGAAGTGATGGCGTTACTAGCCACTTGCCTTGACGGGAAATCGGGAGCGAGCCGGATCACGACCGCCTCGGGTTCGTCCCAGGATTCATTCTTTCGTCCCGGAAGCGTGTTCGCTCGTAACAGACGCTATCCCATCTCAATTAAGAGCGGGTCCATCAGTTCGGGAGCCCCATCGCCTAGCACTTCAGTTCTGCTGCGACGTGTCGACACTGCTTGGAGGAATTTGTGAAACGAAGGTGCGTGCTTCTTCTTCTGTTGGCATTGTCCGGGCTTCAGCTTGGTTACTGCGCAGTCGGGCAAACTACTCCAACTGCTGCGGCCCCGGTGCAACAGCGACCGAGAAATGTCGCCATTCTGATTTTCGATGGTGTGATCATTATCGACTACACGGGCCCGTATGAAACATTCGGTCACGTATATGCTTACAATCAACCGAATCCCTTTAATATCTATACTGTCGGCGAGAAACAAACCACTATAACCACTGCATTTGGCATGAGCGTCAATCCAACGTACTCAACGGATACGGCTCCCAAGGCCGACACCCTCGTCGTTCCGGGGGGCGTTGTTCGCTCTGTGACGGGCAATGCGAAGGTGATGCAGTGGCTCAAAGACCAATCCCAGCAGGCTGAAATCGTGATGTCGGTATGTAATGGTGCATTTATTCTGGCTCAAGCTGGTTTGTTGGATAATCTTGGCGCGACCACGACTGCCGGCCTGATCGAACAACTGAGATTGGTGGCGCCTAAGGCAACAGTTGTGGCTGACAAGCGATTTGTCGACAACGGCAAGATCATCACAACAGCCGGTCTGACATCCGGAATTGACGGGACCCTTCACGTAATTGAAAGGCTCTATGGAAGAGGCACCGCAGAGGCGGCAGCGCTTGCCATGGAATACAACTGGAACCCGGACTCGACATATGCCCGTGCGGCGTTGGCGGATAAGTATTTGCCGAACCAGTTTGACATTGAGACTTTGGCGACCTCTTGGGTGCCGCTCAGTCGTGCGGGAACAACCGACCACTGGGAAAGCAAATGGACTCTCACGTGCCACGCCCCCCCGCT
>Ga0210405_10002800_pt1 | contig 17727 bp, 12 predicted proteins | sample IncBWH11MmetaG_FD_155492 | JGI IMG/M metagenome (GOLD analysis project Ga0210405, IMG submission 155492) | Forest soil microbial communities from Barre Woods Harvard Forest LTER site, Petersham, Massachusetts, United States - Inc-BW-H-11-M | ecosystem: Environmental > Terrestrial > Soil >... | reverse complement strand
ATTTCGCGACGGTCTCGGCCCGCCGCCAGGAGCGGCGGGTCGAGCCGGCGCCGAACGCCGCGGTGCCGGTCGCGGCGATGATTTTTGCTGCGATCGAACGTTTGGCGACGGCTGGGGGCGGCGAGCCGCACCAGCGGATCGCAATCGCGCTCGGCCGTAACGGTCTCAGTATGCCTCACGGAAACCAAGGCGCGGTGATCGAGGCTTTGCTTGCGCTGCCTCAGCCCCTGCGCAGCAAATGGGAACTGCTGACGGCAATCGTGCTTGATGGTGAAGCGATCAGCGCTGAACTGCCGCTGCAGGCGGTACGGGAATGGCTCGCGGCCGCGCGCGAGAAGACCTGGATGTATCACGAAAGCTTGTTGGAGGTCGAAGGATGGCTACAGCTCTTGCCATTCTCCGATCGGCCGGCGGCGACCATTGAAGGCGTCGAACTGGTCATCGGCGCACTGCCTCAGCCGCGACATCTGGAGCGCGTCGTGTCAGCATTGGGCGATGCTCCCGGCGAAGAAGCAGAACGCGCACTGAGGGAGTTAATGGAACGACATCCGCAAATTGCTTCCCGCCATGACTGGGCACGTGCGATCGTTAAGCGCGGAACACGATCGGGGGCCATCATGCTCATGGATCTTGCCGCCGGCGAGAGGGCAGGGACCGGGCCAGGCCCGGGCGATGTCTATTGGATGGCCCGTGAACTCGTCGTGCTGATCCAACGCCATCCTGATTTGCAAGCCGAGGTGATGCGGCGGTACGAAACCACAGCTAGCGGCAGGGGCCGCGGCGTGTTCGAGCACACTCTTGCGGAGCTTGGAGATAAAGACGCTCTTCTCGCCCTCATCGCTGGTTACGCGGCATGCGGACAAGGGTTCGACGGCTTGCTGGAAAACGCGATCCGTGAGGTTGCTCTCAGCAAGCAACCAGCCGCGGGCTGGATTGGCGCCTACGAACTACACCCGGTGCCACTGCCCGAATTGCGCAAAACGCTTTTCAGCATGACGCAGAACGAGTCGCCGGCCACGGCCGCGCTTGCAAAGGCGTGTCTGGCAACAATCGACGAATTGCGCGACGAATACGGTGCAAGCGAGTTTGAGCCGCGGCATCCGGATGTGGGATCCGGCCAGCCGTGGCCACCGGTCGCGGGTTGATGTGGGTCGGCACATTATCCGTGGACTAAATCAGTCATGGCAAGTCGTTCCGCCGTTTCCGCGGTTTTTCCCCAGGCATGGCGGGGAATACGCTTGATGAAAGCCGAGAAGACGAGCCGAAAGGCGGTCCGTACCGCTTCCTCGTCAAACGACGCAGCTTCATTGGCCGAAAGCAGCGGACGGACATCGGCGAGGAAATTCTTGTTCGCGAGCTTGTCGAATATGCGTTCTTCGGCCTGCGCGGTGCGGACAAAATGGGCAGGCCCGCACAAAACGCCTCTGTCCTCGAAAATGAATTGGCTGATTCATCAATTCAGTGACGAAGCAGCGTACTATTTGACCGACATTTCCTCGTCCGTCTTCTCGGACAGGACCCTTTGCTTTCGGATGAGAACTTTTCCCTCACAGATCGGCTTTTTCGGTGCTACCTATATATTTCCCCGCGTCAGATACATTTAGTTCGCGCCAGGTAAACATTTGATATTCTATCATAATAGATCTCCACCGCGGTGCATCTTGGCCCCCGGGCGGCTTCGGATCCCCGGTCGACCGGCACAAGGACTCCGCACGGAGCGTGCTTAACCGCGGCAGTTTGGCGAAGCGGGAATAGCACCCGTCAGTCAAAAGCGCGGGAAACCCGGTTCTGGAGCCGAGCCATCGGGGTAGAAGCCGGTGGCGAGTGCCGCAAGCGTGAGCGCCGAAAGGCGGCGCGCCGCCAAGACAGCAGCGCGCGGCCGCGCTTGACGCGGACATTGGTTGGACAATGCGCCTTTCGGCGCTCCGCTTCCCTCTTTTCGCGGGAGGCAATGCTTCGTAGCTTTTGCTTTGTGGCGGCGTGTGAACAAACCTCGGGCGCAGACGATGCGCCGCGAGAACGCTTGTCGTGAGTCGTCAAACAAAATCAGTGCTGGAGTCAGGCGATGCGGCGAAAGGTGACGGCGCGGGATTGGCGGTTTCCGCGGCGGATGACCCGAAAGCAGTGGAGCGTGCTGCCCTATGCTGAGCGCCACGCCGATGTGGCGCAGGCGCAGTGCGATTTGCTCGGCTATTGGCGCGACTGCGCCACGGCGCGCTGCCGCCGGGCGCGGCGCTGCCTCTCTCCGCATCCCTGCTACTGGGATCGCAAGCAGGCCATGACGCCGGCGGAATGGGCGGCAGCGGACGCGGTCTGCCGGCCATTGCGGGCGCTGCTGTCGATCGGATCGCTGAAGGGTTCGGAGGGGCTGTGGCTGTTCTGAAGCGCGGAGGATGAGGCGAGCATTTGCGAAACACATCATGCCGGTCTTGGAACGGTGGTGGGTTTCGCCTCGCTCACCGATCTGCCCTCCCGAAGGATTGCAGACGCGGATGCGGCGGCCGATGGCTCCTGAGTTGCTTCTCTACACTTCAAGAACCACCGGCGCCCCAGCCCCATTGCGAAGTCACCGGGATTGGCACAAAAGGAGCCCGGCGAACGCGGTTGCCGGGCCCGCGCCAACACGGAGCCTTTCGTGACCGAAACGGTCGCCGAGATTCTGAGCGCCTATCGCGGCGGCGCTGCAAAGCCTGAGGACGTCGTCGCGCGCAGCTTTGCGCGCATCCGTGCCCACGCCGATCCGGCGATCTTCATCGCGCTGCGGGAAGAAGCCGAGGTTCTCGCCGAGGCGCGCGAACTCGCTGGCGCCGCCGACACGTCGCTTCCGCTCTACGGCATCCCCGTTGCGGTCAAGGACAATATCGACGTCAAAGGCCTGCCCACGACCGCCGCGTGCCCCGCCTACGCTTACCGCCCAAACAAGGATGCCACCGCCGTCGCGCGGCTGCGCGCGGCGGGCGCGCTCGTTCTCGGCAAGACCAATCTCGACCAGTTTGCGACCGGCCTCGTCGGCGTGCGCACGCCCTACGGCATTCCGCGCAACTTGTTCGACGCGAAGCTCATTCCCGGCGGGTCAAGCTCGGGCTCGGCGGTCGCCGTCGGGGCCGGGCTGGTTCCGCTCGCGCTCGGCACCGATACGGCGGGATCGGGCCGCGTCCCCGCCGCCTTCAGCAACGTGGTCGGCCTCAAGCCGAGCCGCGGCCTCGTCTCGGCCGCAGGCGTCGTGCCCGCCTGCCGCACGCTCGATTGCGTGTCGATCCTCGCCTTCACTGTCGACGACGCAATGACCACGCTGAGCGCGATCGCCGGCGCTGATCCTGCCGATCCGTTTTCGCATCCACGGCAGGTGCACCCGGTCGGACCGATGCCGGACGGATTGCGGCTCGGCGTGCCGATTCCCGGCCAGCGCCTGTTCTTCGGCGACCGCGCCTCGGAGGCGGCCTACGCGGCGGCGCTCACAGATTTCGCCGGTCTCGGCGCGAAGATCGTAGAGATCGACATTGAGCCGTTCTACGCGGCGGCACGTCTTCTTTACGAGGGGCCGTGGGTCGCCGAGCGCTATCTCACGGCGCGCGCGCTCGTGGCCTCGTCGCCCCAATCCCTGCATCCGGTGACGCGGCAGATCATTCTCGCCGGCGCGCATGGCACCGCGGCCGACGCGTTCGCGGCCTTCTATCAGCTCGCGGAGCTGCGGGGCGTGCGCGACCGCACCTTCAGCGCGATCGACGCGCTGGTGCTGCCGACGGCTCCGACCATCTACACGATCGAACAGGTGCTCGCCGACCCGATCGGGCTCAACAGCCGGCTCGGCACCTACACCAATTTCGTCAACCTCCTGGATCTCTGCGGCCTTTCCGTACCGGCCTCGATGCGCCCTGACGGCATCCCGTTCGGCGTGACGCTGGTGGCACCCGCCGGCGAGGAGGCCGCACTGGCGGCGATCGGCCGTGAATTCCACTTCGCCGCCCGCCTGCCGCTCGGCGCGCTCCAGCACCCGCAGCCGCCGCTTGCGCGGACGGCGGCGCCCGGGCCCCGGGAAATCCCCATCGCCGTCGTCGGCGCGCATCTCTCCGGCATGCCGCTCAACGGCGAATTGCGTGCGGCCGGAGGCCGCCTGATCGAGCGTGCAGCAACGGCGCCGCACTACCGCCTCTACGCGCTTTCCGGTGCTCGCCCACCGAAACCGGGCCTCCTGCGCGTGAGGAATGGCGCCGGCGGCGCGATCGAGGTCGAAGTCTGGGCGCTGTCAGACAGCGCGTTCGGCCGCTTCGTCGCCGCGGTGCCGCCGCCGTTGTCGATCGGCACGCTCGAACTCGGCGACGGCCGCAAGGTCAAAGGCTTTCTGGTCGAAGCCGAGGGGGTCGCCGGAGCGCGCGACATTTCGAGCTTCGGCGGCTGGCGCGCCTTCATGGCGCAGGAGGCAGCATCGGTTTGATGGGATTGCGGGTGGCGAAATTGTCAGCGCGGCTCGTCGATAAAACTCACGTGGGCAGCGACGACCCGCCAGCCTTCGGGAAAGCGGACCCAGGTCTGCATCTGGCGCCCGATCTTGCCGGGCACGCTGGCGCGGTGAAACAGCGTCGAGGCGACCGCGCAGTCGCGGCCGTAGGTGCTGATGACGGTCTTCGACCGCGTGCGGCCGAGGCCGACCGGCGAACGCGCGGTGCGAAACGCCGCGATCTCCGCATAGCCGTAGAGATTCTCCGTCCCGCCGTAGCGGATCGTGCGCGGGTCGTTGTGGAACATCGCGTTGAGGGCAGCGACGTCGTTCGATACCAGTGCTTTCTCGTAACGCTCGAAGGCGGCGGTCACCTCGGCAATGACCTCCGGCAGGTCGATCTCCATGTTCTTCCTCCAGGCAAGCATTCCACCTCGGTGAAGGCGGCGTGCGCCTAAATCTCCGGGCGCGGTGCCGCGACAACGCCCTTCATCTCCAGCGCATGGGCGATGCGCAGCACGATGTCCTCGCGCCAGGGCGCGGCAATGATCTGCACGCCCATTGCCAGCGGCTCGAGCGGCACCGGCACGGCGGCGACGGGAAGGCCGATGAAGGATATCGGCTGGGTGTAGATGCCCAGATTGGCCCGCACCGGCAGTTCGGTATCGCCGAACATGAACGTCTGCTGGCCGATCAGCGGCGCGGTGCACGGCGTCGCCGGTGCCACGATCGCGTCGACCTCGGCGAACAGCTTGAGTACCTCGCCGCGGTACCAGCGGCGGAATTTCTGTGCCTTCATCACCAGCGAGGCCGGCACCATGGCGCCGGCGATCAGGCGGTCGCGCACCGCGGGATCGAAGTCGCGCGCGCGCGTCCGCAGCCGCGGAAGATGCAAGCTTCCCCCTTCGCTCGCGGTGATGACGAAAGCAGCGGCGCGTGCTCGCTCCGCCTCCGGAATCTCGATCTCGCGATTGGCGCCGAGCGCCGCCGCAACGCGGTCGACGGCGCTGACCACCTCGGCGCTGCGGCCTTTGAAATACCCGCCGGCAACTGCGACGCGCAGGTCCTCGACGCCCCGGTCCAGAAGCGCGACCACCGGCTCCGCCGGCCGCTCGGCACACACCGGATCGTCGGGGTCGTAGCCCTGCATGGCATCATAAGCGAGCGTCAGGTCACGCGTCGTCCGCGCCAGCGGTCCCGTATGATCGAGGCTCGCAACGAACGGAAAAGTTCTCGCGCGGCTTAACCGTCCGAAGGTGGGCTTGAGTCCAAACAAGCCGCTCAGCGAGGCGGGCACGCGGATCGATCCGTTGGTGTCGGAGCCGAGCGCGAGCGGCACGAGCCCGCCCGCGACCGCGGCGGCCGAACCGCCGGACGAGCCGCCGGTCATGCGCTTGAGATCGTGCGGATTGTGCGACGGCCCGTAGTGCATGTTCTCGCCGGTGAAATCGTAGGCGTACTCGCCCATGTTGAGCGCGCCGACGAGCACGGCGCCGGCCGCTTCGAGCCGCCTGATGATCGTCGCATCGCGTTTCGCGGGCGGCGCATCGCGATTGATCTTGGCGCCGGCGAGCGTCGTCAGGCCGGCGATATCGAACAGGTTTTTCACGGCGAACGGCACGCCGGCGAGGGGAGGGAGCGCGTCACGCCGCGCCCGCGCTTCGTCGAGCGCCCGTGCGCGCGCCAGGGCGCGCTCCTCGGTCACCACGGTGAAGGCGTTGAACTGCGGGCCGCGCTCACGGATGCGGGCGAGCGCTGCCGCGACGATGCTCGCCGCGGTGCTTCGTCCGGCGGCGACGGCGGCGGCGATATCGGCTGCCGTGCTCCACGCGACATCGATGGCCTTCGCCTCATGCATGGAACACCGGGGCGGGCTCGGCGTCGTCGGGCAATGGAAACTCGTCCACCCGCCCTGCCACCATCAATAGCAATTGGAGGTTGAACCGGACGCCGCCGCGCCAAGCCGGGTCGATCGGCAATGCAAGCGCCTGCGCACTGGCCGTGACCAGGGCGTCGATTGCGTCGGGCTTGCCCCGCTTCGCTGAGCTTGCCGAGCGCGCCGGCGGCCTCGCCTTGCGCGCGGTATTCGATCTTCGCTTCATGCCGTGAACGTCTCCCAACCGCGCCTAAGCCCTTGATGTTGTGTGATTGTTGCACGCGCTTGGACGAGTGCCAAGACCCCCCGGACAAGACCAGCGACAAGCACCGCGGATGCGCGCGCCGCTCGCGACGCAGGCTTCACTGCTATGCTGGCCCTGTTTTTGCAGGCCGTTTCCGGTTGGGCTTGGGGGGAAGCAATGCCGAACATCACTTTCGAAGCGGAACCGGCCCCGCTTTCGGTCGAACTCGACCGCGCCGCCTTGCTGATCATCGACATGCAGCGCGACTTCCTCGAGCCCGGCGGCTTTGGGGCCGCGCTCGGCAATGACGTGTCGCGCCTGCAGGCGGCCGTCGGTCCCTCTCGGCAGGTACTCGGCGCCGCGCGCCGCGGCGGCATGCTGATCATTCACACGCGCGAAGGGCATCGGCCCGATCTCTCTGATGCGCCGCGGCACAAGGTCGAGCGTGGCGATCCGGCGAACCGCATCGGTGCGCGCGGGCCGATGGGGCGGATTCTGGTGCGCGGCGAGCCTGGTCACGACATCATCCCCGAACTCTATCCGCTCAAGGACGAGCCGGTGATCGACAAGCCGGGCAAGGGTGCGTTCTATCAGACCGACCTCGAGCTGATGCTGCGCAACCGCGGCATCGATACGCTGTTCGTCTGCGGCGTCACCACGGAAGTCTGCGTGAACACGACGGTGCGCGAGGCCAATGACCGCGGCTTCCGCTGCGTCGTGCTGTCCGATTGCTGCGCTTCCTATTTCCCGCAATTCCACGAGGCCGGCCTCGCCATGATCAAGGCCCAAGGCGGCATTTTCGGCTCCGTCGCGGCGTCGCAGCCGCTGCTCAATTCGCTGGCAGCGCTGCCCTGATCGCAGCGCGCTGCGGATTTTGGCTGAGAACGCGGAAACGAATTCCAATCTGTGCGGTGCGCCGCTTGCTGTTTTTATGACAGCAAATGACCATTGTTTGATCGCTGCAGGGCAGTCGACGTCGTCGAAGAAATCCAGTTGCTAAGACACGCTACGGCGCTGATCTAATCTGATTCTATTGCTAATTCATCGTCTTCACCATTTTGAGCGTCCTCGAGGCGCGCAGCAAGTGCCGTCTGGCATGCACCTTGCGAAGCTCGTGTTGGCAATCGTCACGATTGCCGCGTGATCGGCGCGGGCTTGGAATCTCCAAGGCACGGATTTGTGCTTGTCGAAGAGGCGGCGGGTGACCAGCCTGTAGGCACCGCGTCGCGCCCTACCGAGTCCGCCACGAAAAGGAGCTCGCGATGACGACCAGGACAGCGACAGCGGCGTACAGCCCGCCCGTGTGGACGAGCGGCGACTGGAATGCCTTCTTCGGCTTCGGCACCAACATCCTGGTCAACATGCTGGTTCTCACCGGCCTGTTGCGGTTCGTAGTGAAGATGCCCGATTCCATCGTTTTCGGCCGCATCTTGCCGGCGCTCGGCCTGATGTTGTGCCTGTCGACGATGTACTACGCCTTTCTCGCGTACCGGCTGGCGCAAAAGACGGGACGAAACGACGTCTGTGCGCTGCCTTCGGGCGTGAGCGTACCCCACATGTTCATTGTCACCTTCGTGATCATGCTGCCGATCGCGCTGAAGACCAACGATCCGATCAAGGGCTGGGAAGCCGGACTGACGTGGGTCTTTTTTCAGAGCTTCATCCTGATGGCCGGCGGCTTCATCGCTCCCTTTATTCGCCGGATCACGCCGCGCGCCGCGCTGCTCGGCACGCTGGCCGGCGTATCGATCACTTTCATTTCCATGCGTCCGGCGTTGGAAATGTACATGACGCCGGTGATCGGCCTGACCTGCTTCGCCGTCATCATGGTGAGTTGGTTCGGCGGCTTCAGATACCCGAAGGGCATCCCGGCCGGCTTGGTGGCGATTGCGGTCGGAATGATCATCGGCTGGGGGTCTAATCTTTTCGGTCTGGACTATGGCGGGTTGAGCGTGAAGGGCATCGGCGATGCTTTCACGAACTTCGGGTTCTCGGTACCGCTTCCCGCGATCGATCACGTCTTCTCCGGCTTTCAATATCTCGGCGTGATTCTGGTCACCGCGATCCCGTTCGGCATCTACGACCTCGTCGAGGCGATGGACAATGTGGAGAGCGCGGAAGCCGCTGGCGATTCCTATCCGACGACGCGCGTGCTCACCGCCGACGGCGTCGTCAGCCTGATCGGCTGCCTGATGGGCAACCCTTTCATCAACGCCGTCTACATCGGCCATCCCGGCTGGAAGGCGATGGGCGGCCGCATCGGCTACTCGGCCGCGACCGGCATCATGGTGATCATCCTGTCGTGGTTCGGCGTCATCTCGCTGATGCTCGCGATCATACCGGTGGTGGCGATCTCTCCGATCCTTTTATATATCGGCATGCTGATCGGCGCGCAGGCATTCCAAAGCACGCCGAACACCCACGCGCCCGCGATCGTGCTGTCGCTGGCGCCGCATCTTGCCGGTTGGTGCAAGACGTTGATGGACGGCGCACTGGCCGCCGCCGGCACCACGGCTGCGGCGATCGGCATGGCCAAGCTCGCCGGGGTCGGCGTGCTTTACCAGGGACTCTCGGTTCTCGGCGGCGGCTCGATCCTCGCCGGACTCATTCTCGGGGCCATCGCCGCCTTCGTGATCGACAAGAAATTCATTGAGGCCTCCGCTTTCGCCTTCGCCGGGGCCGTGCTCACCTTCTTCGGCTTCATGCATGGCGAATCCGTCGGCTTCGCGGTGACACCGACGGTCGCGGTCGCCTACGTGATCGTGGCTGCGTTCTTCTGGGTGTTGAGCCGTGCGCCGGCGAGCGCACTGGACCGCTCAGCTCCGCACGAGGCGATCCCTGAAGGGGCTTTGGCGACGCCGGCGGAATAAGCAACACGGACCGGTGGCTGCGTTCCGTTTTATAGGACAGGACTATTCCGCCGCCGCTTTCGTTGCGCGGGGGCGAAACGAGCGCGGGAAAGTCGTCCGCGCGGGGCATCGCGTAATCCTGAAAGCTGCCGGTGAGCGGCTTGCCCGCCGGCATCGAACACGATCCCTTCCATGAGCACCTAGCCGGCGCCCTCGAATCGGCGGCCCGCTTGAGCGCGTTGCCGCCGACATGCTTTGACTGCGGTCCCGTGCACAATCGCCGCGCCTAAGCGGTCATTTGACGGGTTCGGTATGCTACGTTTGCCGGCACTGAGAATGGCGGAGGCGGCCGTCTTGGCTGAACACGCTGCGCAGCTCTCCCTTCAACGACCGGGCGCCGCCGAGGCGGTCCTGTTCGGTCACCCGCGGGGCCTTGCCTTCCTGTTCACCACCGAGATGTGGGAGCGCTTCTCCTACTATGGGATGCGCGCGCTGCTCGTTCTCTATATGACGAAGCATCTGCTCGCGCCCGAGCAGGCCGGGAACGTGCTCGGCCTCGCGGGCGTCAGGAGCGCGCTCGAAGCAGCATTCGGTCGGCTCGACCTGCAGCCCTTGTCTTCGCAGATCTACGGGCTCTACACGGCGCTCGTCTATCTGACGCCGATTTTCGGCGGTCTCCTCGCCGATCGCGTCCTGGGACAGCGCCGCACCGTAATACTCGGCGCAATCCTCATGGCGATCGGCCATTTCTTGATGGCGGTCGAGCAGCTGTTCCTGTTTGCACTCGGCGCGCTGATCCTCGGCAACGGCGCCTTCAAGCCGAACATCTCCACCCAGGTCGGCGGGCTCTACGCGCCCGGTGATCCGCGGCGCGACCGCGCCTTCTCCATCTTCTATGTCGGCATCAATGTCGGCGCGTTCCTGGCGCCGCTGGTCTGCGGCACGCTTGGCGAAATGCTCGGCTGGCACTACGGTTTTGCCGCGGCTGGCGTCGGCATGCTGGCCGGGCTCGCCATCTATCTCTACGCCATGCCGCTCCTGCCGCCCGACGAGCTGCAGAAGGCGAAGGCAGGGCGCGTCGAGCGAAAGCCGCTCGACCGCGACGAATGGCGCGCCGTCGTCGCGTTGCTTGTGCTGTTCCTGCCCAATACGCTGTTCTGGGCGACGTACGAGCAGCAGGGCAACACGATCGCATTATGGGCCGATGCCAACACCGACCGGACGGTCGATTTCCTCGCGTGGACTGCCGAAATACCGACGACCTGGTTCCAGGCCTTCAATCCCTTCATGATCTTCGCGTTTACGCCGTTCGTGGTCGCGTTGTGGAAGCGGCAGGCGGCGCGGGGAACCGAGCCATCGACCTTGACCAAGATGGCGCTCGGCTGCTGCGGCGTCACCGCGGCAAACCTCGTCATGGCGCTGGCGGCCTTCCACGCCGACGGCGGCAAGGCGAGCTGGCTCTGGCTGTTCGGGTATTTTGTCGTCATCACTATCGGCGAACTTTATCTCTCGCCGGTCGGGCTATCGCTCGTCACCAAGGTCGCTCCCGGCCCCATCCTGTCGATGATGATGGGCGTTTGGCTGGCGACGAGTTTTGTCGGCAATTTCCTTGCCGGCTTTATCGGCAGCTTCTGGAGCCAGACCGACAAGCCGGTGTTCTTCCTGGTCGTCGCCGCCATTGCCGCGATCGCCGGCGCGGCGATCTTCGCCTGTCATTGGCCGCTGCGCGGCACGTTGCGGGAATGACGCGGAGACACGCGAGCCGAGGTTCGCCGCGCGCCAGACGATGGGCCCCCGCTGATGTGTTTCGCGCAGCGGGTGCGCCGGCGCGGCCGAGGAATTTCACGGCATGAGCGAACTTCGCGAGTGGTTGCGCAGGCACAATCTCGAGCAATACGCGGACGCGTTCGAAGCGAACGACATCGGCATGGATATCCTGCCGGAACTCAGCGAGCGCGATCTCGAACAGCTCGGCCTTTCCCTGGGCAATCGCCGGCGGCTCTTGAAGGCCGTCGCCGGGCGCGCGGCCGAAGCGGCAAGTCCGCAGCAGGAATCGCCCGCGCAGGTCGCGGCAGAGGCCGAGCGTCGCCAGGTCACGGTGCTGTTCTGCGACATGGTCGGTTCGACGGCGCTGTCGAACGCGATCGATCCCGAACTCCTTGGCGGCGTGATCCGCCGCTATCAGGATGCCGCCGCCGGCGCGATCGGCCGCTTCGGCGGGTTCGTCGCCAAGTTCATGGGCGACGGGGTCCTGGCCTATTTCGGTTTTCCGCGCGCCTTCGAGGATGCCGCGGAACGCGCCGTTCGCGCAGCAATCAACATCCTCGCCGAAGTCGGCGGCATCGAGCTGCCGGACGGTTCACGGGCGCGGGCCCGGATCGGGATCGCGACCGGTTTGGTCGTGGTCGGCGAGATCGTCGGCTTCGGCAGCGCGCAGGAGCGTACCATCGTCGGCGACACGCCTAATCTTGCTGCGCGGCTTCAGGCGCTCGCCGAGCCCGACACGATTCTCATCAGCGAGGCGACGCAGAGTCTGCTCGGCGGATTGTTCCACCTTGAATCCACCGGCACGCACGAACTCAAAGGATTTGCCCACCCCGTGCCCGCTTGGCGCGTGCTCGGCGAAGCGGCGGTCGAGAGCCGCTTCGCCGCGATCCGCACCGGTACGCTGCCGCTCGTCGGCCGGGCGCACGAAATGGGGCTGATGCTCGAGCGCTGGCGTCTCGCCCGCTCGGGCGAGGGTCAGATCGTCACCGTGGTCGGCGAGGCTGGTATCGGCAAATCGCGCGCGATCGAGGCGTTGCAGGAAGATGTCGCCCATGAGCCTCACACCCGGATTCACCTGCAGTGCTCGCCGTATCACCGCGACAGCGCGCTCTATCCGGTCATCCAGCATCTCTCTCGCGCTGCCGGATTTGCGCCAGCGGACTCTGCAGACGCCCGCATCGACAAGCTCCGGGTCATGTTCGCCCGGCGGGCCGCGTCGGACGAAGCCGCGGTCCCATTGCTGGCTGAGCTCCTGTCGATTCCGGCGGGGGCCTCGCTGGCGCAATTGTCGCTCACTCCGGCGCAACGCAAGGCGGCGACCATCGCGCTCCTTGTCGACGAGATCGTCCGTTTGGGCGAGAGCGATCCGGTCTTGGTGGTGCTGGAGGACGCGCACTGGATCGATCCCACCATGCTCGAATTGATGACGCGCTTGGCCGACAGCCTTGGCCACGCGCACCTGCTTGCCCTCGTGAGCGCGCGGCCGGATTTCGCGCCACCCTGGCTCACGCGTCCGCACGCCACCCTTCTGACCTTGAATCGCCTGAGCCGCGCCGAATGCGCCCGGCTGGTCGCCAACGTCGCCGCCGCGCACGGCTTGCAGGCGGAAACGGTCGCGGCGATCGTGGCCAAGACCGATGGCGTGCCACTCTTCGTCGAGGAATTGACCAAGAGCGTGGTGGAATCGGCGGGCGAGGACAGCGCGGCGGTGCCGGCGACGCTCAAGGATTCATTGATGGCCCGGCTCGACCGCCTCGACGAGGCGCGCGAGGTGGCGCAGATCGCCGCGGTTATCGGCCGGCAATTCGCCTTCGCGCTGCTTGTCGCGATCGCCGCCAGGGACGGTGCAGCGCTCGACGCCGCGCTCGACAAGCTGGTCGCGGCGGGCATCGTCTTTCCTGAAGGGCGCGGCCTGGAACGCAGCTACAGCTTCAAGCACGCGCTGGTGCGGGACGCCGCCTACGAGAGTCTGCTGTTGGGCCGCCGGCGCGAGTGGCATGAGCGCATTGCGCGTGCGCTCGAACAAGGCTTCCCCGAACTGGTGGCCAACGAGCCGGAGCTCCTCGCCTACCATTTCGCCGAGGGCGGATCGCTCGCGCAGGCCTGTGACTATCGCATGCGCGCCGGTGACCGCGCCGTGAGCCGATCGGCGTATCAAGAAGAAGTTGCGCATTTTTCGGCCGGTCTCAGATTGGCCGATGCGCTGCCGGACCCTGCCGATCAGGCGCGCCGTCAGCTTGATTTCTTGCTGAAGCTCGGCCCGGCGCTGATGGTCGTCCGTGGGATGCAGAGCGCCGAAGTCGAGGACGCCTACCGCCGCGCCGCCGACTTGGGCATTGGGTTAGGCGACGACGCAGCTACGTTTAAGGCCAAATGGGGCCTCTGGCTCAACGCCACCATCAAAAGAAAGACAGCGCTCGGACGTGAGCGAGCGCGCGAACTGGTGACGCTCGCGCAGCGCTCCAGCGACGGCGAGCTGTTGCTGGAGGCTTATCATTGCCGCTGGTCGACGGCCTTTTTCCGTGGCGATGTCGCCGAGGCTTTGGACAATACCCTGGTCGGGGTCGAAACCTATGATCTTGCGCGCCACCGTCACCTTGGTCATGCCTTCGGCGGTCACGACCCTGGCGTCTGCGCCCACGTGGTACGCGCGAACGCACTGCAATTGTCCGGCGACGCGCTGGGGGCGAAGGCGAGCGCTAGGCAAGGAGTTGCGCTCGCCGAGACGCTCGGTCATCCCAATACTCTCGGCCATGCGCTTCACAATGCGTGCATGGCTCACCAACTCGGCGGCGAGCGTGAGGCTGCCCTCGCGGCCGCGCAACGCGCCGCAGACCTGGCCGAGAAATTTGCGCTCTCGCCGTGGCGCGCTAGCAGCTTGGTGGTGAAGGGTTGGGCGACGGCGGTAGTCGGTGTGGAGGAGGCAGCCCAGCTCATCGACGCCGAAATCGACAAGGCCACGGCCGCTGGGCCAGTGCCGCAATATTATCTCGGTCTGGCGGCCGAGGTACTGCTCGCTGCGGGCCGGCCCGCCGACGGTCTCGCTCACCTTGACCGCGCCATCGCCACGGGGGATGAACCCGGCGTGGGCTTTTATCTGCCGGAAATCTACCGCCTGCGCGGCGAATGCCTGCTCGCGCTCGGCCGCGACCGAAAGGAAGAGGCGAGGCAGGCATTCGCGACGGCCCGCGACGTTGCCCGGCAGCAGGGCGCCGTGATCTTCGAACGCCGTGCCGAAGCATCCCTTGCGGAGGTTGCAAACATCACCGGCGTTTGATGGATTGGACGGAGTGCGTTTCGCAACATCGGCCCTCATCGACGGGATTGCGGAAGCATCATCGAGGATGCGGCGGAAACACCAGTACCAGCGAGCAGATGATGCCCATGTCGTCGACTGAGCCTTCGCAAAACAACCAAGCCCCGCTGCAGGGGCTGCGCGTTCTCGACCTCTCCTCGATGATCGCCGGCCCGCACGCCGCGCAGATACTCGCCGACTACGGCGCCGACGTGATCAAGATCGAGCCGCCGGAAGGCGATCTGATGCGCAGGGGCATCGGCGCGGCTCGAAGCGCCGACATGGGGCCGCTCTACCTGCAGCTCAATCGCAACAAGCGCAGCCTCGCTCTTGACCTCAAGCAGCCGGCGGCGCGCAAGGCGCTGTTGCAACTGTGCGCGACGGCCGATGTCCTCGTCCACAATATCCGTCCGGCGGCGATGCGCCGCCTCGCGCTCAGTTACGAGGATGTGCGCAAGGTCAATCCGCGGCTCGTCTATGTCGGCGTGATGGGGTACGGCGAGAGCGGGCCCTACGCCGGCAAGCCCGCCTATGACGATCTCATCCAGGGCTTCTGCGCGCTCCCGGCGCTGGTCGCGCGGGCGGCCGAATGCGAGCCGCGCTACGTGCCGATGACGGTGGTCGATCGCATCGTCGGGATCAATGCCGCGCACGCCATCCTCGCGGCCGTTTTGCGCCGCGACCGCACCGGCGAAGGTCAATGCGTCGAGTTGCCGATGTTCGAGACCATGGCGCAATTCGTGCTCGGCGATCACCTCGGCGGCCGCTCGTTCGAGCCGCCGACCGGCGACGCCGGCAACCCCCGGCTGGCGAGCGGGAGCCGCCGGCCCTACGCCACGGGTGACGGCTATGTGTGCGCGCTGGTCTACACCGACAAGCAGTGGAAAGCGTTCTTCGAGGGCCTCGGCCGTCTCGATCTGTACGCCGCTTATCCGCATTTGATGGATTTTGCTTCGCGGCGGCACCACTTCAGCGAAGTGCAAGGCATCATCGCGGACGTCTTGCGCACGCTGACGACGGTGGAGGCGCTCTCACTCTTCGAGCGTTGCGATATTCCCTGCGCGCCGATGAACGACCTCGACGCATTGATCGACGACCCGCATCTCGCTGCGGTCGAGTTCTTCCAGACCAGAACGCATCCGACCGAGGGGCAGATCCGCTACAACGGCATCCCCAGCCGATGGAACGGCGCCGCTCTGAAAATCACGCGGCATGCGCCGCGCATCGGCGAGCACAGCGTTGCCGTGCTCAAGGAAGCGGGCGTGCCGGCTGCGGAGATTGGCGCGCTCCTCGAGAGCGGTGCCACGGTCGACGGCGGGTTGGTCGCCGAAGCCGGCGCCGCGGCGCTGGAGCCGGTTGCCGGGAAAAGTTCGATGCCATAGTTTCGCGGCGCGACGACGAACACGAACGATTGGGGAGAGCGCGCATGGTCCGGCGTTGGTTTTCTGCGGCGCTGATGACGTTGCTGACCACCGCGGCCGCGCTCGCGGCGGACGCGCCGGCGGAGATCAAGCTCGGGACGCTGTACGCTTCCTCCGGCCGCTTTGCCAGCATTTCGATGCCCGTCCATTACGGGCTCAAGCTGTGGATGGAGCGGAAAAATGCCGAGGGCGGCGTCTACGTGAAGGCATTCGACAAGAAAATTCCGCTCAAGCTGGTCGCCTATGACGATCAGAGCAGCACCGCGACCGCGGCGACGCTCTACAATCAGCTCATCACCCAGGACAAGGTCGACATCCTGATCTCGGATTCGGGGTCGGTGCTGACCTCGGTCGCCGTGCCGATCGCGCGCGACCACAAGATGTTTTTGATCGATCAGACCGGCACCGGCGCAAACTTTTTCACGGCCGACAATCCCTACATCGCGCTGATCGCCGATCCGGTCTCCAGCATCTGGCCGAAGCCGCTTGCCGATTTTCTCACCCAGGACGGACCGCCGCTCGGGATCAAGCGCGTCGCCGTGCTCTACGCCACCAACGATTTTACCGGCACGCAGGCGAGCGCGGTGCGTAAGTTCATCAAGGAGTCGAATTCCGGCGTGGAAATCGTTTTCGACCAGGGCGTCCCGACCGAAACCTCGAACTACACCGTGTTGCTCAACAATATCCGCGCCGCGAATCCCGACGCCGTCCTCCACCTGGGCTACGCGCCGAACGACATCGCCTTCCTGCGCAACGTCCAGGACAGCGGCGTCAAGTTCAAGCTCCTGTTCTGCGTCTACCCGGGTATCGAAACCGAGCTGCTGGAGAAGAACCTCGGCAGCAAGGCCCTGAACTACGTGTTCACCTACGTTCCATCCTCGCAGATCGCCTACGAGACCAATTTCGGCATGTCGCTGAAGGAATACAGCGCCGAATGGCACAAGAAGTACGCCAACGCCCAGGTCGAGTTCGGCTTCAATTCGGTGGCCGGCTACACCACCGGGCTGGTGCTGGAAAAGACGCTGGCGACGGCGACAAGCCTCGAGCAGCTCGAACTGCGCCGGGCGATGTTCAGCCTTTCGGGCAACCTCAAGACGCTCGACGGCACGTTCGAGCTCGATCCGACCGGCGCCCAGATCGGCGAAATCACTCCGCTGGGGCAGCTCGTCGTCGACGACCACGATCACCTGAAAATCGTGACGGTATGGCCGCACGCGGTCGCGACCGGAAAGCCCATCTATCCGCGCCCATGACCATGGCCGGGCCGGGGGCAAGCGGGGCCGGCGGCGGAGCGCGCTGAATGCTGCTCTACAGTGTGCTCGCCGGCGTCCTGTTCGGCCTCTATTTCTCCCTGATCGGGCTCGGGCTCAATCTCGTGTTCGGCGTCATGCGCATCGTCAACCTGGCGCACGGCGACTTTTTGATGCTGGGAGCCTTCCTGGCGTTCTGGCTGTTCGCGCTGTTCGCCGTCAATCCCATACCCGTCCTTCCGATCGCCTTCGCCGTGTTCGTGGCCGTCGGGTTGCCGCTCTATTACCTCCTGGTTCCGCGGCTCCTGAAGGCCAAGGACCCGGAAATGCTGTCGTTCATTCTCTTCTTCGGGCTCTCGCAAGTGATCGAAGCGGTCACGACGATCGCCTTCGGCACCAGCGAACGCTCGATTCCCGGTGACCAGCTTGGACGCGCGGTCGCCGCCGTGGAGGGGGTGTTCATCGGGCACGAGGTGGAGAACGGTCCGGTTGAGATCTTGGGCCAGACTTTCCCGGCGGCGTGGGTGGCGAGCGGCATCGCCAGCGGCTGCGCCGTGCTCCTCGTCTACCTTTATCTGTACCGGACC
>Ga0210405_10002796_pt1 | contig 17737 bp, 13 predicted proteins | sample IncBWH11MmetaG_FD_155492 | JGI IMG/M metagenome (GOLD analysis project Ga0210405, IMG submission 155492) | Forest soil microbial communities from Barre Woods Harvard Forest LTER site, Petersham, Massachusetts, United States - Inc-BW-H-11-M | ecosystem: Environmental > Terrestrial > Soil >... | reverse complement strand
GCGCTAGCCATCGGCTCTCAGTTTTCGTTGATTATTCTGATTCCCATTGCGTTCGGGTTCATGCTGTACCTGGCACCGACTCGCCGGCGAGCTGTAATTGCGATTTGGGCAGCAGCGTGCGGAGTGGCATTTCTGCTCTTGTTAGCTTCGTACCTGCTCCGTCCCGGCGTATTTTTGCAGAGCATCCGCCACGCCAGTTTTTTCGGAATCACCTGGCAGGCGTTTCTTATGCCCGGAACCTATCTGCGGATTCCCAGGCAAATCGGGCAAAGCGGCCCCGCACTTTTGCTGGCGATTCCAGCGACTTTGATTGCGTACTTCGCCTGGCGTCGCCCAAGATATTTCGGCAATACCGCGCCCCTGATGATCGCAGCATTATTCCTTGTTCTCAGCTTGGGTACGCCGCACTATCCCGGATTTGGATTTCAACTCATGGCAGTGCCTTTTCTGTTTGTCTTCGTTGCCGGAATCGCCGCCGATCTGCTCGAGACACGGCAGCGCGAACTTGTAATGGCCTGCGTGTGGGGACTGCTATTGGCAAACGCATTCTGGAATTTGGCGGAACTGGCGCGCGTGGGAAGGCCGCTTTAACGCCGTGAAGTTAGAGAGCAGGTCGCCTCGAACCAGTGGGCGCGTAGCCCAAGGCCCCGACATATCCATTGACTGCGGAGAGGTGTCGGGTATACGGTTAGCCCGAAATCTCGGCAGGCTCATTGAACCTGGTCTGCCCCTTTTTGGATATCGAAGTGACAGGCACACAGCCCAAAGTGTTTTACGGGTGGTGGGTCGCGTTGACAGCAGCCCTCGGGCTGTTCCTGAACACCGCCACAATCGTCGTCTTCCCCTTCGGGATCTTTGCCAAGGCGATGGTTCACGAATTTCATTCCGGACGCGCCAGGATTTCGCTCGCCTTCACAATTCACAATCTGACCGCAGCGCTGTGCGTCCCGCTGGCCGGGCGATTGGTTGACCGCTACGGTCCGCGAACAGTGCTGCTTCCATTCACGGCCGTACTGGGTTTGATTCTGGTTTCCGGCAGATTTTTGTCAGAGGCGATATGGCAACTCTACGTCTTTTATTTCGCTTTGGGGATAGTCTCCGGCGGCGCCGGAGCGATGTCCTACACCGACGTAGTGTCGCATTGGTTCGACCGCCACCGAGGGCTCGCTTTGAGCGTCATGATGCTCGGCATGGGGTCGGGCGCAATCGTCATTCCTTCAATAGCGCAACGGTTGGTCGCGACTTACGGATGGCGCACTGCGTACAGTATCTTCGGCCTTGCGATTTTGCTGATCCCCTTGCCGGTAGTTGCGGCATTCCTGAAGGAGAAGCCCGGGGAAATGGGTCTGCTGCCGGATGGGGCCGCAGAGGCCCATGGGTCACCGCCGGTCGCAGCGCCCGAAATCGGCCTGACTTTGCGCGAAGCCGTGCACACGTCAGCATTCTGGATCATGGTTTCCGTGCTTTTTCTGGTGACTGCAAGCGTGCATGCCTGTTTCATTCATTTGCCTGCGATCTTGGCTGACCGGGGAAGCACCGCTACCCTGGCAGCTTTCGCTAGCTCGCTGTTTGGCGTTGGTCTGTTCGCGGGACGGGTCGGCTGTGGTTACTTGCTGGACCAATTCTTCGCACCTCGTGTCGCTTCAGTGCTTTTCTCTTCGGTTGCGATCGGGATTGCGTTCCTGGGGGTGGGCCACGCCATCTGGTCTGCGTTCATCGCGGCCCTTCTAGTCGGTCTCGGCATCGGCGCCGAGGTAGACATTATTGCGTACTTGACAAGCCGCTACTTTGGGCTGCGCTCATATGGAGCGATTTTCGGCTGGATATGGGCCGTCTTTGGCTTATCTGGAGGATTGGGAGCTTACCTGATGGGTTTCGGTTTTGATAAGACAGGTTCCTATGTTGTGCCGCTAAGCGGATTTTTCTGCGCAGCAGTACTCGCGACGCTCCTGATATTGAGTCTCGGGCCGTACCCGTATCGCGTCGGGCTTGATGTACCTGAACGAGAGTAGCGAATAGTCAGATCCCTGTCCGCTTAAACGAGAGGTCGATCATGTCGCTGCAAACTGCTTCCTCGATCACAACACCCATGCAGTTGTTAGGCATGACTCACGGTCTGGTCATCCATCAGGCTTTATACTCTGTGGCAAAACTAGGAGTCGCCGACCTGCTGAAAGATGGTCCGCAAACCTCTTCGGAGCTGGCCCGTGACCTCAAGGTGGACGAATCAGCTCTCTACCGCATCCTTCGCCTGCTGGCCAGCCAAAACGTTTTCGAGGAGACTTCCCCTCGGGTATTTGCCAATAGCGAACTCTCTCTATTCCTTCGCACCGGCGTGCCCGGTTCCGTCCGCTCCGTTCTCATTTTCAGGGGCAGCGAGTTCTTCTTCGGGCCTTTTGCAGAAATCCTCTACAGCATCGAGACCGGTCGTGCGGCCAGAGCCAAGATGTATGGCATGGAGGCTTTCGAATACATGAAAACGCATACTGAGACGGCTCGCGTTTTCGATGACGCCATGACTAATATGTCTGAACTGGTGGGCCCGGCCGTCGCTACGGCATACGATTTTGGCAAATGGGGGAGCCTCATGGACGTCGGAGGCGGAAACGGCATGCTACTGGCCTCAATTCTCAGGGCGCATCCGGAACTGCGCGGCGTCCTCGCAGATTTGCCACATACGCTGGAGCGAGCCCGGCAGTGTGACTTGCTCGGCGGCGAACTCGCATCGCGCACCACTATGCGGCCTTGTGATTTCTTCCGTGAAGTGCCTTCCGGCTGCCGGGCATACGTCATGAAACACGTGATCCACGACTGGGACGACGAGCGTGCCCAAAATATCCTTGCCAATTGCCGTCGGGCGGTTCCCGCAGACGGCGCCCTTTTGCTCGTCGAGTGGGTTCTTCCGGAAGGGAATGCTGCATCTGCTGGCAAGTTCGCTGATGTAGTCATGCTGCTGATGACTGGCGGGAAGGAACGCACGCTGGAAGAATATCGCCAACTGTTGCGTCGCGCGGGTTTCCGTCTCAATCAAGTGATCCCGACTTCGCCCGGCTTGGGCATCATTGAAGCACTGTCGGATTAGCCCCTGGATTCGCCGGACCTCGAGATAGTGGATTGACGTAACGAAAGAGAGATCCGTAAGTTACCATTGCGTGGCGTAGCCCCGGGACGGAACAGGCCGCCCGTTTTCAGCGATTTACCTCTGGAGCATATCCCCTTCACACTCGGCACGAAAGTAATTCTCTTTAGGTACGCAACTTCGAGGGCGCTCTCATGTTCTAATATTTATGGGGGTAGTGCGCCATGCCTCGAAAATTGGAGTATGATTTCTCCGTGCAACGGTCGAATCGAGCTACCGGAGCGGGTTTTGCTTTGGCTCCATTCGCGGTCGTGCTGCTTGGGTTCCTTCTGACGTCCACCGCCGGTGCCCAGGTCAACGGCATGCCTGCGTCGGTTACATCACCAGGATTCGGCGGTCGCCAAGTCAACGGAGTCGCGCCCAGCGTTACCTCCCTCGGACCGCGCGGCTACACACCGGCGGTTCCTACGTGCTGCTTCAGGGGCGTCACTACGGCAATCCCGAATCACCCGCCAAACGTTCACCCCCATCGTCGCAATGGCTCAACTCTTCCTTGGGGAGGAGCGTACGCCGTGCCATATTACGGGTACTACGATTCCGGTGACGACGTAGCCGATAATCCGCCAGACGAACAGTACAACGGCGGACCCACGGTATTTGATCGGCGCGGTCCAGGGGCAGCGCCTGCTCCACCTTCCGCCGCCCCATATCCGACCCGAGCACGCAACGACAACCCTCAACCCGACTCCGCGTCTGACTCGGCTTCACAGGCGGAAATCGCTCCGGCTTCGGATCAGCCTCAGACCGTGCTCGTGTTCAAAGATGGTCACCAAGTGGAAGTTGCGAACTACGCAATTGTCGGCAGCACGCTATACGACTTGACCGGCGGACGTCGCCAGAAGATCGCTCTCGCCGATCTGGATCTAAGCGCCACGGCGAAGCAGAATGACGACCGCGGCATCGACTTCCAGGTGCCTGGTGCCGCTGAAGCGAACTAAGATATGCCCAGGCAGCTGATCATCGCGGCGATTACCGCGCTGCTGGGGGCGGCAGTTTTCGCACCGATCTCAATGGCGCAAATGCGCGGCTCGGGCTTCGGCCGCGGTGTTAACGTTTCATTTACTGGCCGGTCACATTCCCACTCTTTCGGCTCCGGTGCGATTCTCCTCGGGGATCCGTTTTACGCCGACTATCCGGTTGCACCGTTAACCATCCCACCCCAATATTTAGTCGTGCCGCCGCCTGCGATCGATACCGCACCAGAAATAAAATCTGAACCGTTGATGATTGAACTCCAAGGCAATCGGTATGTGCGCTACGGAGGAAAGCAGCAGCTTGCGGAACGCGGTGCCAATTCACCTCCCGACTACGTCGAAGCTGACGCCAAGTCACCGTCGCTGCATCAAGCCCAACCGGAACTGCCGCCGACGGTGCTGATCTTTCGGGACGGTCATCGCGAACAAGTGCCCGGGTATGCGATCGTCGGTGCGACCCTCTACGCGAACGGAGATTATTGGCAGAGCGGCCACTGGACGAAAAACATCGAACTCTCCGCACTCAACATCCCCGCAACAGTGCAAGCGAATCACGACAACGGCGTGAAATTTCTGCTGCCCTCCGCTCCGAACGAAGTCATCACCCGGCCTTAAGTCTTGTGCCGCCCGGACCTGAAGCAGCAACCGCGCAGCCCTCGAAAACACTTCCGCTGTGATATAATTTCAGTTATCCGATCACCCACTAAGCTCCTGTAAATGCAACCGCTTACCGGACTTCCGGAGCGACAAGTTTAGGGGTGATTTCTGAGAACTGACAACTGAGAACCGAGAACTGAAGCTAAAATGCCCGACGACGAGAATCCCGAACTACCACTAACGCCTCCGCCCCCCGGCGAAGGCGGCAATCCCGGCGCCCTGAATATTCAGCCCGTCAACATCGAAGAGGAAATGCGCCGGTCGTATCTCGACTATTCGATGTCCGTCATAATTGGACGGGCCCTGCCTGACGTGCGCGACGGATTGAAGCCTGTGCATCGCCGCATTCTTTACACCATGCAGCAGATGGGTCTTGCGCCTAATCGATCGACCCGCAAGTGCGCCAGAATCGTCGGAGAGGTGATGGGCAAGTACCATCCCCACGGCAACCTCGCCGTCTACGATGCGTTGGTGCGGCTGGCGCAACCGTTCGCTATGCGATATCCGCTAGTGGATGGACAAGGCAACTTCGGCTCCGTCGACGGAGATCCGCCAGCAGCCGACCGGTACACCGAAGCGCGCCTGACGCGCGTAGCTTCCGCTCTGCTCGAAGACCTGGATAAAGAAACCGTCGACTTCCGCCCCAACTACGACGGCAACGAGATCGAGCCCGACGTTCTTCCGACGCGCATTCCGAATCTACTGGTGAACGGCTCTGACGGAATCGCCGTCGGCATGGCAACGAAAATTCCCCCGCACAACCTGACTGAAATCGTCGACGCGACCATCACCCTGGTGAACAATCCCCACACCCAGCTAGCCGAGATTCTGCAGATCGTAAAAGGCCCCGACTTCCCCACTGCCGGAATTATCCATGGCAAGAGCGGGATCCTCGAAGCCTACAAACACGGCCGCGGCCGCTTCATGATGCGCGCCAAAGCCGCCATCGAAACCTTCAACAAAGACCGACAGGCAATCATCGTCACCGAAATTCCCTATCAGGTAAACAAAGCCCGCCTGATCGAAAGAATGGCCCAGCTCGTAAACGACAAGATCATCGACGACATAAGCGATATCCGTGACGAAAGCGATCGCGACGGCATGCGCATCGTAGTCGAACTCAAGCGTGGCGGCGAACCCCAGATCGTGCTTAACCAGCTCTTCAAGCACACCTCGATGCAGGAAGGTTTTTCCATGATCTTCCTGGCCGTTGTAAACGGCCAGCCGAAAGAACTCGGGCTGATTCAAGCCATTCAGCTTTTTATCGATCACCGCGTGGACGTCGTTCGCCGCCGCACCGCTTATCTTTTGCAGAAAGCCAAAGACCGAGAGCACATCCTCGAAGGTTACCTGACCGCTCTCGATCACCTCGACAACGTGATCACCATCATTCGCGCCAGCGCTAACCGCGCCGACGCGCGCGAAAACCTGATCGCCTATTTCGGCGGCAAGAAGATTGACATCAACACCACGGGCCGCGCGCCCAAGCTCGATCCCGAAAAGCCTTTCACTGGCATTCAGGCCGATGCCATCCTCGAATTGCAATTGCATCGCTTGACCCGGCTGTCGATCGACGAAATCAATAAAGAGCTGAACGTTACTCGCGCGAACATCGCCGATTTCGAATCGATCTTAGGCTCGGAGAAAAAACTCCGCGCCGTGATCATCAAAGAACTCGAAGAAGTCAAAAAGCTCTACGGCGACGAACGGCGCACCATCATCGAGGACGAAGCCGCCGAGATCCATCTCGAAGACCTGATCGCCGACGAGCAGATGGCCGTCACCGTGAGCCACTCCGGCTACATGAAGCGTACGGCGATTTCTACCTACCGCAATCAGCGCCGCGGCGGCCAGGGCCGCATGGGCATGAAGACCCGCGACGAAGATTTCGTCGAACATCTCTTCATCGCCTCGACCCACGCCTACATTCTCATCTTCACCAACACCGGACGCGTCTACTGGCTGAAGGTCTACGAAATCCCCGACGTGGGCGCAGCCGGCAAGGGCAAACACGTAGGCAGCCTGCTCGCGCTGCAACCCGGCGAAACGGTTCGCACCATTCTCGCTGTCCGCAATCTCGAAGAAGAAGGCAAGTACGTCTTCTTCGCCACCCGCAACGGCACGGTCAAAAAGACCGACCTGAAAGACTTCTCCCACGTTCGCGCCGGAGGCATCATCGCCATCAACATCGAAAAGGGCGACGAACTCGTAGCGGCCCGCCTGACCGACGGCGTGCAGATCGTCTTCCTGGCCTCGCACGACGGTCAGGCCATCCGCTTCGAAGAGACCGCCGTCCGCTCCATGGGCCGCAACGCCACCGGAGTGCGCGGCATGAACCTCGACGAGAAGGACTACATCGTAGGCATGGCCACCACGGTCAAGCCCGACGCCGTGCTGCCGCCCGCTCCTGCGAAAGACCCCGCCGATTCGACCCTCGAAGTCGAAGACGTCGGCAAAAAAGGCTCGCTAATCCTGTCCGTCACCGAAAACGGATACGGCAAGCGCACCGCCGCCGACGAATACCGCCTGACCAACCGCGGCGGCAAAGGCGTCATCAACGTAAAGACCACCGAGCGCAACGGCAAAGTCGTCGGCATAGCCCAGGTCACCGAGGACGCCGAGGTCATGCTGATCAGCCAGTACGGCAAAATCATCCGCATCGAATCCAAATTCATTCGCGAGTCGGGAAGATCAGCCCAAGGCGTCCGCCTGCTGAACATCGAAGCAGGAGACAGAGTAGCCGCAGCGGTAGTGATCCCGCCAGAAGAAGAGCCAACCAACGGAGGAACTCTGATTCAGTAAGCGCTCACGTAGGGGCGGACGCCCTCGTCCGCCCAGTCGAGCAAAGCTCGACTGGCAAGGCATGCGCTATAATCTCGAACGATTCCCCTTCCCCCGAAGGGAGCCACACCACGCGTGAAATTGATCTCGCGACCGCGACCTCGGAAGTTAAACGAGGCCGTGGCGAAACCGAGGATGGAGGTTTCCATTCTTTCGGGGGTGCAGCGTTCCCGCGGTGTCCCCATTTCTTGAATCGGTCCCGAATTCAGACTGTTGCGGAGGTATTGTGCCAGAAATCGTGAAGGCATTTATCGCGCGAAGCTTCGAGGAGCAAGACGCACGGAGGTTAAGCCCCCTGCTCGAGTATCTCAAGACATTCGAGAACTATGGTTTTTTCTGCAAGTCCGCAGAACCCGCGGAGGCAGAGGAGGTTTCCGACAAGATCCAAAGAATTATCCGTGAGTGCGGCGTATTCATTGGTATGTTTAGCCGGAAATACCCGATCATTGCGCACGACGGGCCCGAGTCAGGCGCTAACCCGGAGCCAAGGGGCTGGACCGCTCCGTCGTGGGTCCTTCAGGAGTCCGGATACGCACTCGGACTTGGGGCCAAGAAACTCTTGTTCTTTGTGGAACCCGGGGTCGAATTGTCAAAGCTCGCGGGCGACCTAGAGTATATCGAGTACGACTCGGCCAAGCCCGACCTAGCTTTCAAGCGCACAAACGAGGCACTCGGCAAAATAATACGCGAGAGCCTCGCCTTTGAAGTGGCACCAACCATAAGACAGGAGACGCAGGCGCCGCCGATAGAGCCAAAAACCGGGGACGATAAGACGCCGGACGTTCCTGACCTATTGGTGTACATGGGTCAAGTTTCTGGCGCGCTCAACAGAGGAGACGCAAGCGCAGCCCGGCAAGGGTATGAAGGCGGCTTGGCGCACATCAAACGCGGCGAACCGGAAATGGAGACGCTTTGGAAAGCTTTCTATCACCAGCAACGCGCACTAAGCGGCTACCCCGAAGGCCAGGGTGAATTACGCTCTCTCGAAGCTACATATCCTGATTCGCATTATCCGCCGGCGTCACTTGCCCGTTGCCTCCGGAAGTTCGGGGACCCATTAGCCGCAGCGGAGGCATACAAGAGCGCTGCGATGAAGGCCCCTGCCGATGAAAAGGCCTTCTACGTGATTAGATCTGCAGAGTGTGAGGAAGAGGCAAACAACGTGCCCGCTGCTCACAAGATACTCCTTGGGGCTCTCGATCTCGCAACCACGACTCAGCATTTCGAGGTTCTGTCGAAATTATACGAAAATTCGAAACTGTCCAACTCTAAGTACGATGCCTTCGCAATTGGGGAGTGGTCCCTTCGCAAAAATGGAGCCCAGATGGACCTGCGGTTTAAGCTGGCGTACGACTACGCCGAGTCTGATCTCAATGACCTAGCTGCCTATCACTACGGGGCGTTGCTTGACCAGCGCGAAGGCCAGTCCGTAACGATGAACAATCTGGCGCTTGTGCTTGGCTCTCTGGAGCTTCCCATCATGGCGGTTGATCTGTTTAGGAGGGCCTTCGAAGCCGGAAATACTCTGGCGGCGGGAAATCTCGCGTATCGCTACATCAACAACGGAATGGTCGAGGAGGCTCGCACAATTATCGATAAGGCCCTCGATGCGGACAGCCCAGACGCCATGGTTACCGACGCACTTGCCGCCATAGGTCGCGGAAGGAGCGAAGAGGAGAAGAGGCACGCTGAAGTCCTGTCTGAAGCGAAAGAAAAACGCGAATTCTTCGTAGCTATGGGAGAAGCGATTTTTTCTAAGCAAACAGCGACAGTCGAAGGAAAGTGGCATTTCCCGACGGTTGAAATTGACCTTAAGGTGGAAGGCGACCTCCTGAAGGGGCAGGGCACAAACCTGATTAACCCAGAAGGGCTGGAGGCTCTCCTAGGTGGCTACGATAAGAACGAACCACACAAGTTAGAGATTTTCCGATTCGAGGGGAGATTGACTGGGCGTGTTTGTATCTTCAAGCTGTCGAGCGAAAGGAAATACATTTCTGGTTACGTCTCCCCCTACGACAGAAGCAGCGAAAAAGAAGGGTTCGCGGTCTTTGCTGCCGACGGGAAAACCGCCAGGGTTCTTGAGGCCAAACCAAAGATCGAGCTTCACGAGATCGCCCGTGTGGAACCGGCTTGTTAAGATTTCTTTCTCCCAATTTCGCAGTATATGCAACGTCGATCTGAGAACTGGGTATGGCCCTCGACGGAATCGATCATCACGCCCGCATCTTCGGCGGACAACAGTGTCCGCCCTGCACGATTAGCTGCCGGTTATTCCTAAATCGGGAAAAGGCTTGTCAATAGGGCAAAATTACACGATCGGGCTCAACTCGATGAGAACAAGCCAAATATAAAGTTGCCAAACGTGGCGGGTTTACCCCCTCGAAAATGCTAACATTAAAGTAGAGATCAATTCTCAAACGCGGCCCTTCTGGCCGCGTTTTCTATTTCCAGGACGATTCAATGTTCAGAGACGGCAAAACGCCCCAAAGCGGCTTCAAGCTGCGCGGAGAGTGGACCGAACTGCTTTTCATGACCCGTGCCACCGAGCACGGCCTGCGCGTGATCAAACCGTGGGGAGACAGCAGCCGCTACGACTTCGTAGTCGAGACCGGCGGTCGCTTCTTGCGCGTGCAGGTCAAATCCACCAGCCACCGGCGAGGCAATAACTACATCTGCTCAATCGATGGGCGCGGAAACAACCCCTACACCGCCGCAGACATCGATTTTTTCGCCATCTACGTGGTTCCACTCGATATCTGGTACATCATTCCGATTTCGGAATCAGCCTCCGCCATTAGTCTGTCGCCCCACAACTCGCTCTCCCGGCATGCTGTCTACAGGGAAGCATGGCAACTGCTGCGTGGAGAATGAGTTTCCAGCGGACAGCAGTGTTCTGCTCTACACGCGGGCGAGGGCGCCGCGCCACACGTTTCCCACATTGACGGCACGACGAATCCCGCCTAAGATGGCTGCGCCCGTGTTCCCCCTAAGACGCGGGCATAGGGCCACTCGTCAACGATGATCGGGAAGACGATTTCCCACTACCGCATTGTGGAATTACTGGGCGGCGGTGGCATGGGAGTAGTCTACAAAGCGGAAGACACGGCGCTCGGCCGTTTCGTCGCATTGAAGTTTTTGCCGGACGAAGCCTCGGAAGATCCCCAGGCTTTGGAGCGATTTCGCCGCGAGGCCCGGGCGGCGTCGGCGCTCAACCATCCCAACATTTGTACCGTCCATGAAATTGGTGAACACGAAGGGCATCTCTTCATGGTCATGGAGTGCCTCAGCGGTGAAACGCTGAAGCACATGATTCAAGGCAGCCCGTTCGAACTGGAGCGGCTCTTGAATATTGGCATCGAGGTGGCGGACGCGCTCGATGCCGCGCACGCCAAAGGCATTGTGCACCGCGACATCAAGCCGGCAAACATCTTCGTGACCGATCGCGGACACGCCAAGATCCTCGACTTCGGGCTGGCAAAAATCGCTCGCGCCGCCAAACCGACGAGCGGAGAGTCACAGACTCGGGCGGATGCCAGCGGCCTTGACTTGACCAGCCCCGGAACCGCTGTCGGCACCGTAGCTTATATGTCGCCCGAGCAGTTGCGCGGCAAAGAGCTCGACGGGCGAACCGATCTTTTCTCGTTCGGCGTGGTGCTCTACGAAATAGCTACTGGCGTTTTGCCGTTTCGCGGAGAAACTTCCGCGGTCATCACCGAAGCCATTCTCAATCGAGCGCCGACCGCTCCTACGCGGATCAATGCTGAACTTCCGGTGAAGCTGGAAGAGATTATCAGCAAGGCGATGGAAAAGGATCGCGAGCTGCGCTGCCAGACGGCGGCCGAGATGCGCGCCGATCTGAAGCGGTTGAAGCGCTCGCTCGATTCGTCGCGCACTTCGACGGTGGCCGAAACCGGTGGTTCGTCGGGGTCCGCAGTCACTGCAGTGACGCAGACAGCCGCAACCCAGCCTAAACGCGGTCCGATCGCGTTGGTGCTTGGAGTCTGTACGGTGGTCGCGCTCGCTGCGGGCGTGTATGTCGGTAAATTGCTTTTCACCAAGGTGCCGTTGCCGCCTCCGGTCTACCGGCAGCTCACGTTTCGACGTGGCAGCATTCGCTCGGCGCGGTTTGCTCCGGATGGGCAGACGATTCTCTACAGCGCCGCGTGGCAAGGCAGTCCGGTGGATGTGTTCACTGCGCGTCCTGAGGCTCCCGAGGCGCGGTCGATGGGTCTGACACGGACGCAACTTGTGTCGGTATCTTCGGCGTCGGAAATGGCCGTATTGCTCAACAGCAAAGCCATCGGCACATGGGTGAATATGGGCACGCTGGCGCGGGCGCCGCTGGTGGGGGGTGCTCCGCGCGAAGTGCTGGAGCAAGTGCAGTGGGCGGACTGGTCGGCGGACGGAACCAGTCTTGCGGTCGTGCGCGATATGGGCGGACGCAACCGGCTCGAATTCCCCGTTGGAAAGCCGTTGTACGAAACCGGCGGATGGATCGGTCACCCTCGCGTCTCTCCGAAGGGAGATCAGATCGCATTTATCGACCATCCGGTGCAGGGCGATGACAGCGGTTCGCTGGCGCTGGTCGATCTAAATGGAAACAAGCGGTCATTGTCAGGAGAGTGGTTCACCATTCAGGGTCTCGCCTGGTCTCCGGATGGCAAAGAGATTTGGTTCACCGCCAGCAAATCAGGCGTCGACCGCACCCTGTATGCCGTCTCGATGGATGGCAAAGAGCGAATGGTCCTCCGACTCCCCGGCGCCGTCATGATTTTTGACATCTTTAAGGATGGGCGGGTTTTGTTGATGCGGGCGAGTTGGCGGCGCGAGTTGATCGGTATGACCGACGGAGACGCCAAACAGCACGATCTTTCCTGGCTGGATTACACCTATCCCGCAGACTTGTCGGGCGATGGCAAAACCTTGCTCTTCGACGAAGAAGGCGGCGGCGGATCGTTGGACTACTCGAAATCCGGGGGCCTCTCATACGCCGTCTACATACGCAAAACGGACGGCGCCCCGGCGGTACTGCTGGGTGAAGGCGGGGCTGTGGCTTTGTCGCCTGATGGAAAGTCGGTGATCGCGCAGACTCAGGATTCGCCGTCACAGCTGAAGCTGCTGACCACTGGCGCCGGTGAGGCCAGGGACCTGACGAAGGACAAGATCAACCATTCATGGTCGCATTGGTTTCCTGATGGGAAGCGAATTCTGTTTTCGGGCAACGAGCCGGGCAAGGGTGTGCGGCTCTACGTCAGTGAACTGGCTTCTGGAAAAAGCGAGCCCATCACGCAGGAGGGTGTGAACGGGACTGCGTTTGTAATTTCACCGGACTCGCAGTGGGTGGCCGGGATCGGTCCTGATCACAAGGGATATCTGTTTCCTGTTGCCGGAGGAGAGCCGCGGCTGATTCCGGGACTCAATCCCGGGGAACAGCCAATTACCTTCAGTTCCGACAGCCGGTCGCTGTATGTTTATCAGCCGGGCGAGCTGCCCGCTCTGGTCAATCGTCTCGATTTGCAAAGTGGGCAACGCACTTTGTGGAGGCAGCTCATGCCTTCTGATCCCGCTGGGGTTGAAACGATCGGTCCCATTCTTATGACGCCTGACGCCAAAACCTGCGTCTTCGGCTACCATCGCATGCTTGCGGATTTGTATCTGGTTGAAGGGTTGAAGTAAATAACTTTTGCTGGTCCAGCACGGGTGGGGACGCCCGCTTCTACATCGAGATGCGTTCGATTTCGGCTAGGGCTTTAGTCTGGCGATAGCGGCGGATTTCCATCACGCTGGCTGAAATTAAAGCGAAGGCGCCGCCCGCCGCCGCAACCGGCAGCGCGATATAGCGATACGCTATCGACATGTTCGGATGAAGACCGCGCCAGCGCGCTGCGACCACGACTCCCAGAATGCCGAGCAGCAAGCTTACCGCGAAACAAAGCAGTGTCAGCAGGAAAGTCACCAGCAGAACCCGCACCGGGATCAAATGCCAGCGGGGCTTGGCGGCGAGCTCTCTGCTTACGACCATGACCATTCATTGTAATGCGGTCGGCCTTGGCGATGTATGGCGGCTCTGTGGCCATTGCCCGGGTTCGGCGAACCTTACTCTGGTAGTGCGCTAGAATACTGCTATGTCGCAAGCTGCACCCGCAATCACGCGATCTCCGGACGAGGTGGTTCGCCAAAGTCCTGTCTCGCAAGCGCCCAATGGTATTTGCTATGCCATCGTCGGTGAGGTCACTGTGGCGACCTCTGATCTTGAACGAATGGTTGCGGCTGTCCCCGACGCTGCTGCCACCGCTTTGCAGCGCAAGGCCTATTATTTCGTTCCGCTCACCGTGAATCAGGGTGAGGGCACCGTGATCGCCGACCGCTACGACGTTGGGCTCAGCGATTACGCGGTTTGCCATCGCAATATCGAACTGGGCGATTCGCAGTGCGTGTTCATCTCCACGCGGCTGATGGACGACAAGTTCTCGGTCGCTTTCGAGTTCTACATCAACGTGGGACACGCCGTGGTCGAGAAGGTGGGAGTGTCGCAGGAGTTTGCCGACCTGGTGTGGAAGCAGGTCGAGGCCGGGGTTCGCGGCGAAACTTCGCTGGATGCCTGGGACTCGCGCAAGGCGGTGATTTCGCATGAGCCGGATGCCGAGAAGCATAAGAACGAATATCTGGCGGCGACTTTCTCGGACGCGATTTCGATCTACTTGCTGTCTTTGTTTATTGATGTGGATTATTACGATCTGCGGGAGCGCGATTATCCGCTGCTGGCTCCGGCGCAGATGGCGGAGCGGTTGCGGAAAGTGGCGGAGTTGTTTCCGGCCAATCCGGGGTTTGAGTTCGCGATTTACTACAAGCGGAGAAGTTAAAGCTTGGCCAGGGATTGAACAGCACGCCTTATGCGCATCTGCAAATGGAGCGCCGCCTCAATAGCCCTAAGCGTCGCCTCGATGACGGTATCCTATGCCACCGTTCAGTATTTGTATCGAAGAGGAGCATGGAATCCCGACTCTGTCTTTGGCCGGCACCTTCAGACATACGATGCATCGGCAATTCTGATTTCCTTCGTGCTGGCGGTAACTGGCATGTTCCGTGATCGTAACGTCTGGTTGGGAACGGGCGCGCTTCTCTTAAGTATGTTTGCATTCCTCACTGTCGCGACCGGTTGATGCGGCTCCGTGCCTCAGAGGCACGTTCCCGGAATAAATCCCTGTGCTCTTACCTTCATCGTGGTTAGAATCGACAGTCCATGGTCGTCACGGTTCGATCGTTCGCCAAGATTAATCTCGGTTTGGGGATTGGTGCGCTTCGGGCTGACGGGTTTCACGAGCTGCGGACTGTTTATCAGACTATTGCGTTGCACGATGTCATTCGCGTGTCGGTGGGACGCGGATCGGGGATTGAGATTCGTTGTGAGGATTCTCGGGTCCCGAAAGATGAGTCGAACACTTGCTATCGGATTGTTGAGCGGGCGATGGTTGCGCTCAAGGCTCGTGGGCGCGTGGTTGTCGAAATTGAGAAACGGTTGCCGGTGCAGGGCGGGCTTGGCGGGGCTTCGGGGAATGCTGTAGCTGCATTGTTGGCGCTCGAACGCGCGTTGAAGAAAGAACTTTCTGGGCCTGAACGGTTGCGAATTGCGGCTGAAGTTGGATCGGATTTGCCTTTGTTCCTGGTTGGGGGAACGGTGTTGGGGGTGGGGCGGGGGGAAGAGGTTTATCCGTTGCCCGACTTGGCGGCGATCTCGTGCGTGGTGGCGACTCCTGAAATTGGAGTTTCGACTCCGAAGGCCTTTGCAGATTGGGATTTGTTGGTCGCGGGCGAACCTCAGGGGCTAAAGCCCGGATCTTCGGCTTGGACGGGCGGGGACGCCCGTCGTTCCATCGATCAGTGGGTTAAATTGACGCTTGACGCTAGCTCCGATAGAATGAATGAGTTCGGTCGCGTGCTTTCTGCGTGGCTGGGCGGTCTGTCCCAGAGCAAGCTTAGGCAAGATGAGCTTAAGACTGGGAGGGCTTCATCCGGTGTCCCTGTGAGCAAAGGCAGGGGCCGGGCCGAGACTCTGCTTCTCGACCTCGTCCGTACCGGGATTGAAAACGACTTTGAGCAGGTCGTCTTTCCTAAATATCCCGAATTGCGCGAGGTTAAGAGTGTGCTTGTGCGAGCAGGCGCAGTTTATGCGTCGCTTTCCGGTTCGGGTTCCGCGACTTATGGGTTGTTCGTGGCCCGCATGGCGGCTGAGAAGGCTGCGGCTCGGTTGCGCAAGAACGGCGTCCCGGCAACGGCCACGACCACGCTGACGCGCCCGCAGTACTGGAAGAAGATTTTCGATTGACGATTTCCGATTGCCGATTCTGGGCGGCGAGTTACACTAGAAGAGCCAGCCGATCGTCAACCGACAATTGAAATCTGTTTTCAGGGAAACTGGGCCGTCGACTAATGGTAGGTCAAGTGCCTTTGGAGCACTTTGTCTAGGTTCGAATCCTAGCGGCCCAGCCAGAAAATCGCTTCTAGCTGCCAGCCAAGATCAAGAACGCTAGAAGCTAGCAGCTAGGGGCCAGAAGCTCTTATGGCAACTCTTGCGACAGTGACGGAAAAGAAGGCTCAGGTGGGCGCCGACGAAAAATCGGAGCGCAAGCCTCAACGCGGCCGCGTCGACGATAAGTTCAAAATCTTTTCTGGCACCGCCAATGAGGCGCTTGCCGATGAGGTCTGTGCGTTTCTCGGCATGACCCGAGGGCAGGCACTGGTCACGCGCTTCAGTGATGGCGAGGCCTATACGCAGATTCAGGAGAACGTGCGCGGCGCTGACGTTTTTGTGCTGCAGCCGACTTGCCGTCCGGTAGACGAGCATTTGATGGAACTGCTCCTGATGATTGACGCGCTGAAGCGGGCTTCGGCGCGGCGCATCACGGCAGTGGTTCCTTATTACGGCTATTCGCGGCAGGACCGCAAGGATAAACCGCGGGCGCCGATTTCAGCAAAGGTCGTGGCGGATTTGCTGACTACCGCAGGGGCGGACCGGGCATTGATTATTGATCCGCACGCGCCGCAGATACAGGGATTTTTTAATATTCCGGTCGACCATCTGTTCGCGTCGCCGGTACTGGTGGATCATTTCAGGAAGCTAAATCTGCCGAATCTGACGGTGGTCTCACCTGATGCGGGCGGCGTGGAACGGGCTCGATTCTTCGCCAAGAAGATGGAAGCTGCGCTGGCCATCGTCGACAAACGCCGTGTGGAGATGAATGTGGCCGAGGTGATGCACGTGATCGGCGATGTGAACGGCAGGACTTGCCTGGTGATTGACGACTTGATCGACACTGCCGGCACGCTGGTGAAAACCGCGGCCGCTCTGATGAAGAATGGCGCCAGCAAGATCTATGCATGCGCTTCGCATCCCGTGCTTTCCGGAGACGCGGTGGAGAACATTTCGCAGTCTCACTTTTCGGAGGTCGTGGTCACCAATACGATTCCGCTGAGCGAGGCGGCACGAAAAGAGCCGAAGATCCGGGTTCTGTCGATCGCGGGATTGATTGGACGTGCGATCCAGTCGATTCATGAAGAGACATCCGTCAGCAAATTATTTTTGTAGATAGGAATCTAATTATGGCAACTGCAACTGAAAATACCGTACTGGAAGCACAACCGCGGGAAGCGGGTACTAAGAATGATGCGCGGCGGGTCCGCGTTAGCGGAAAAGTGCCGGCGGTCTTGTATGGCGCCGGCAAAGACGCTCTCTCGGTCAGCCTCGATCCGCGGCAGGTGTCGCGCATTCTGCACTCACAGACCGGCTACAACACTATTTTTGATCTGGCCCTCGACGGTGGCGAACGAACGAAGGCGATGATCGTGGATTGGCAGTACGAGCCCATCAAAGGGGCATTGCTGCACATCGATCTGAAGCGGATCGCGATGGACAAGACGCTCACCGTGAATGTCCCAATCGTGCTGAAGGGCGAAGCGGCTGGGGTGAAGCAGCAAGGCGGCATTATGGAACAGATTCTGCGCGAAGTGGAAATCGAGTGCCTGCCAAGCGACATTCCGGCGTCCATTGAGGCGGATGTTTCCGAATTGGTGTTTGGAAAAGTGTTGCGCGTATCCGATCTGCCGCACAACCAAAAACTCAAGTTCC
>Ga0210405_10002795_pt1 | contig 17737 bp, 21 predicted proteins | sample IncBWH11MmetaG_FD_155492 | JGI IMG/M metagenome (GOLD analysis project Ga0210405, IMG submission 155492) | Forest soil microbial communities from Barre Woods Harvard Forest LTER site, Petersham, Massachusetts, United States - Inc-BW-H-11-M | ecosystem: Environmental > Terrestrial > Soil >... | reverse complement strand
CGTCGAAACGAGGGGCTTCAGGCTCATGACCTTGGCGGATTCGTTCACGCGCGCGCAGTGCAGATCGATGTCGGGGGCGACGCCCTCGAAAGCGCGCGCACCGTCGAACACCGACGTGCAGAGCCACGCCGCATGCGTGCGCACGCCCATGATCGGCACGTTGCCCTCGTGCCAGTCACCCTCGAAAAACGTGACCGTCTTCGACCAGCTGATGGTCCGACTCATCGAATCATCCTCGCACCACCCTATTGTCTCCCCGGCACGGCCTTTGTCACCATGATAGCCCCCAGGGAGATGGAGATGATTAACGCCCGCGCCTACGTTTTCGATGCCTACGGTACCTTGTTCGATGTCCACGCCGCGATCGCGCGCCACCGCGCCGACGCCGGCCCCGATGCCGAACGATTTTCGGAAATCTGGCGATCGAAGCAGCTTGAATACACCTGGACGCTGACGCTTGCCGGCCGCTACGTCGATTTCTGGACGCTGACCGAGCGCGCGCTCGACTACGCGTTCGCCCGCGTGCCCTCGGTGGACCGAACGCTGCACCCGCGCTTGCTCGAGGCGTATCTCAAGCTTGACGCCTTTCCCGACGCCCGCGCCGCGCTGACCGGTCTCAAGGCGCGCGGCGTCCGCCTCGCTATCCTCTCGAACGGCGCCCCGCGCATGCTCACGGCCGCCGTCGAAGCGGCCGGGATCGCGGCGCTTCTCGATGCCGTGCTCTCGGTCGACGCCGTGCGCCTCTACAAGCCGCGGCCCGAGGTCTATGCGCTGGTGACGGATGCGTTCGCCTGCAAGCCGGAGGAGGTCGCCTTCGTCTCCTCGAATCGCTGGGACGTCATGGGGGCGGCGGCGTTCGGCTTCCGCCCGCTATGGGTCAATCGGGCGAAAATGCCAGAGGAGTATGCAGCGCTTCCGCCCGTGCAGGTAATAGCGGACCTCGGCGGTCTCGCCTCACTCGCGCTGTGAGCGAGGGAGCGCGGCCTTAGGCGCTGATGGCTTCCGCCGGCACCGCCGGCGCGAGCCGTGGCGGCACGAAGTCTTCGCTCTCGAGCACTGCAATCTGGCGATCGATCTGCCCGACGGCATAGCGCGCGTACGGGCCGATGTGCAGATAGAAACCCATGAGGGTAACGACGGCGCGGAGCGCGCCGGGATTGGTATTCAGCGCCTTGGTGAAGGTGCGCCAAAACAGCTCGCGGTGCTCCGGCATGCGGCGGAGGATTTCCTGCACGACATTGAAGGTGCCCATCTTCGCCCGCATGTCACCCTTGGGCAGCTCACGCCGGCGTCCCGAACAGTCGAGCAGGCTCACGAGCCGATCGATCCGGCGGCAATATGCCTCGGGCGTATAAGCGGTATGGAGGACGCGGCGGAAATCGCGCAGCACGTCGAGCCGCGGACGTTTGGTCTCGAAGTTCGAGCCGGTCGCCATCTGGTCGCCAGTCCCCTTTGGCAGGATCTCGCTGTTGGCGTGCAGGCGGCCTTCGCGCGCCAGCCGGCGCGTCAATTGCGTGTTGGGCAATGCGAACAGCAGCCCGATCACCGCCATTGGGATCGCCGCCTCCTCGATCAGATCGATCATCGGCTCCGCCACCGAGCCTTTCTCGCTGTCGAACCCGACGATGAAGCCGGCGGTGACGAAAATTCCGTGGTCGTAGATGCGGTGCACGCTTTCCGGAATGCTGCGGCGCGTGTTCTGCTTCTTGCGCATCGCAATCAGCGTTTCTGTGTCGGGGCTCTCGATGCCGACGAAGATGAGGAAGAAGTTCGCCTTCTTCAGCAGATCGAGCAGCTCGGCATCGTCGGAAAGATTGAGCGAGGCCTCGGTGGAGAATTCGAACGGGTAGTCGCGTTCCTCGAGCCATATGATGAGGTGCGGCAGGAACGCCTTTACCGCCTTCTTGTTGCCGATGAGATTGTCGTCGACGAAATCGACGTGTCCGCGGTAACCGAGCTGGTAGAGCGTCTCCAACTCTTCCAGCATCTGCTCCGTCGACTTGGTCCGCGGCACCCGGCCGTACAGCTCGATGATGTCGCAGAACTCGCAGGTGAACGGACAGCCGCGCGAATACTGCACGCCGATGTGCATGTAGTGCTCGAACTTGAGCAGATCGAAGCGCGGCTTCGGCGTCTTGGTGACGTCGATCTGGTACTTCGGCGCCTCGAACAGGCCCTCGTTGCCGCCGGTCTCGACGGTGGCGACGAACTTGTCGATGATGCCTTCGGCCTCCCCCACAACGCGGAAGTTCGCCCGCTCGTAGATGTGCGGACTGGACGACACGTCGGGGCCGCCGACGGCGACCTGCTTGCCGCGCTCGCGGCACAAATCGATGAGGTCAAGCGTGCTCGCCTGCTGGAACAGCATGCCGCCGGACAACACCAGGTCGGCCCATTCCAGATCCTCGTCGAGCAGGTCCTCGGTATTGCAGTTGACCAGGCGGACGTCCCAGTGGGACGGCAGCATGGCCGCAACCGTGATCAGCCCCAGCGGAATGGTCGGATAGCGGGCGCCGACGACCTCGCAGGACTTGCGATAGTTCCAGAACGATTCGTTGCTGAAGCGCGGATAGACCAGCAACACGTTGCGGCGGTGCGGCGCCGCAATGGGTCCGCTTCCGTTGAGCTGCGATGTCAGCATTACCCCATCCCCCGCGACGGAACTCGACGCTGGCCGCAGTATGGCGAAATTGCGCGGTTTTTCAAGGCGAAAGCCCGCCGCCTGGGAATCGCGCGCACGAACGGGAATGTGGCATGCAAACAGAGCGTTATCCCGAGTTCCTTCGCAATGAGCCTCGCGCGCGACTATGGCGTCCGAACGATCCGGGAGCTCGATGGCGACGGTCTCGCACCCCTCTCGCGCCGGTGAGCGAACCGCTGTGAGAGCGGCAAACGGCAAGGGCCGCGAAGAATGATCGCCAGGTCTGGGGTTAGCCTGCGTTGCCGTGCGGCTCGATCGCCTCGGGATTTTTGAGAGCAGTGACGATCTGCTGCTTGGTGAGCCGCGTGCCGTCGTCGCCTTCGATGAGAAGCGCGACGCGGCCGCTGTTGTTGATGTGGCGCGCCCAGCTCATTGCCTCGTCGAGCATGCTGAATTCCTTGAACAGGTGGCGATCCTTCTCGAGGGGCGAGATCGATTGCGAGCCGCGCGGACCGGAATAGACGCGATATGTCATCGTCGGACCTCCTGTTTGACGGCAACCATCGGGGTGGGGCGGCGTAGATATGGCGCCGCAAATGTGCAGCCGGTGTGTCGCCGCCGCGGCGCGTTGACGCGGACGCGAGGCGTGTTCCGATACCGCAACGGCGGGAACAATCGCTCTCCGGCCGCGCCTTTTCTATTTCTCCGGCAAGAAGGACTGATCGCTGTAAGGGTACCACGACGGGCGCTGAATCCTGATGTAGGCGTGATCGAGCGTCTGATGGCATCCGTTGCAACCGGCGGTGAGTTCGTCGAAGGCGCGCGTGAAGGCGGGCCGGTCCTTGGCCTCGACGGCCTTCTCCAGAGCGGCGATGGAACCGCCGATCGCCTTCTCCACCGTATCGCCGCCGAGCAACCGCTCAACCTCGTCGAAACCGCCCTTGAGCCGGTCGACTTCGTAGTCGGCCAGCGGCCAGTTGCGGGCGCGACCCGCAAACCAGAGTTTCATGTGGCGCATCTGCTGACGCGCCATGATGTCCCCGAGGCCGGGTTGGTAGGGCTCGCTCGCCGAGGACGTAGCCTGCTGGGTGGATCCCTCCTCCGCGTTCGCTTGCGGCGCGCCGAGGAGTGCCGCGATGACCAGGCCGGCAAAGTATTTCCGCATGGAAGGCTCCTGGGTGGCGCGAGAACGGATGCACGCTTCCTTTGATGCACGCTACCTTCAATGCCCGGCTGCCGGCGCGAGCGGCTCGGCGCATCGCTTGGGATAGGTATCCCGGCATGACTGATAAAGCGCGGGGCAGGTTTTTGCCGCCGCGAGCGCCGCGTCGATACTCTTGAGCCGTTCGCCCGCGGCGCGCGATTGCGCATCGTAGGTGAGGACCGCGTCGGAGCGTTCCATCCCGCGGTCGGCGATCAGGAAACGCTCGGCACCCTCGAAGTACCGGGTGGCGGTCTTGATCGCCTCGTTGAGTTCCTTCGTGTACTCGGCATTGGCCTTGGGATCGGGCTTGACGACGCGGGCGCGCACCGCGGCATCGGTGTAGAAAACATTGAGCTTGAAATAGATGCCGCCGCACTGGGCCAACGCTTGCCAATAGGGCCGGCTGTTGAAGGTCGCCGACGCCGGCACGAGGCTGTCGCGCTTGTCGGCCGGCGCTGCAGCAGGCGCGGGCTCCGGCTGGCGTTGCTGCGGGCGCTGGCTTCGCGCCTGCAGATCCGCACTTGCGACGGCAACGAAGGCCAGCACGAGCATAGCCGCCCTGGTGAGCATCTTTGGCATGGCGAAAGTATAAATGGGGCTCGCTGCGGGATTCAAAGGACTCAAAATCTTTCCACCCAGGGGCGCAGCTCGATCTCCCACGACCAGGCGCTGCGCGGCTGCTGCAGGAGGTAGAGATAAGCGTGCGCGATGGCGTCGGGATCGAGCATGCTGTCGGGCCGGTCCGGCGGCTCGCTCCGGCCCGGGTTGCGGATACCGCCGTCGATCACGACGTGGCCGACATGGATGCCTTGCGGCGATAGCTCGCGCGCGAGACTCTGCGCGAGACCGCGCAACGCGAACTTGCCCATCGCGAACGGCGCCGACTGGGCGTAGCCCTTCACGCTTGCCGAGGCGCCCGTGAACAGGATCGCGCCGTGCTTGTGCGGCAGCATGCGCTTGACCGCCTCCTGCGCCACCAGGAAGCCGCCAAAGGCGCTGACCGAAATCGACTTCTCGACTTCGGCGGGATCGAGTTCCACGAACGGGCCGCGCGTGCGGTAGCTCGCGTTGTAGACGACGACGTCCGGCGTGGCGAACGCGGCTTCGACCTCGCCGAAAAGCTTGGCGACCTCCGCGTGTCTGGTCGCGTCGCACGCGAACGCTCGGCCGCCGACCTCCTTGGCAAGACCGGACAGTTCGCCCGCACGGCGCGCGGCGAGCGCGACCTGCATGCCGGCCTTCGTAAACGTGCGCGCCAGCGAAGCGGAAAGGCCCGCGCCGACGCCGACAATGAGTGCCGTCCGGTAGGATAGCTCGGTCATGACTCTCCGCCCTTCACTCCCACCCTTCGTGTAGACTGTTGGACGCCGACAAGAGGGCCGAAAACGCCGCCGCGTCAAGCGGCGGGGCGCGGCCGCGCGAACGCCGTAGAACCTGCGCGCGGCGAGACCCTTGATCGCTCGCGTTCACTTCCCCACGTCTTGCGGCGATGAACGTGCAGCGCCTCCTGATCGCGCTTGGGCTCCTGATCCTGATGGCCGGGATCGCGTGGCCGATCTTGTCGCGCAGCGGGCTCGGCCGGCTGCCCGGCGACGTCGTGATCCACCGCGGCAACACGTTCTACTTCCCGCTGGTCACCTGCCTCCTTGTCAGCATCGCGCTCAGCGTCCTGTTCTGGCCGTTCAACCGCTAAAAGAGCTTCGCGCCCGACCGCCGATCGCTCAATCGACCACCGCGACCGCGTTTATTTCCACAAGGCAACGCGGATCGGTGGCGAGGCGCATCACCTGGACGGTTGTCGTCGCCGGCTTGGCATCGCCGAAATATTCGGCCCAAACGCGGTTGAGTGCGTCTTGATCGGAAAGATCGGTGACGAACCGGGTGGCGGTCACCACGTCAGTGAAGCTTGCGCCTGCTGCTTCGAGCCCGCGCTTGAGATTTTCGAGCGCCGCGCGCGCCTGCCCGGCCATGCCGCGCGGCATGGCGTCGAACTCCTGCGGCCGATGCGGATGATGATGATAGACCGGCGCGGCGGTGACGCCGGCGAGATAGACCGTCGTCCCGCCAACGACCTTGATTGCCGGTGCATACGGCATCCACAGATCAGGCGCGTCCGGCCAATGGATATGTGTGATGGTTTTGCGCATGCTTCGCTTCCTTTTTGCCTGATCTATCACCTGCTCCGAGCGGACGTCATGTCGGCTTGACAACGACGAGGGGCGACCCATTTCCCCATGCATGCATCGGCAGCAACCGATGTGCAGAGGAGGAGAAAGACAGCCATGTTGCCCAAATTCGCCGTCGCCGGCTTGGCCGCCACCGCCGTCATCGCCGCAACCGCCCTGATGCCGACCGCCGCGAGCGCCGGCGGGCGCGGTGGCGGTGCAAATTGGCCGCAGTACGGGACTTGGAACTTTCCGGCTTACACTGAGATGAATTGCGGCTACGTGCGGGTGAATACCTACCGCCAGAGGCAGCCCGGCAACGGCCAATGGGTCTATCAGTGTCGCTAGATTTTGCAGACCAATTGTAGAAACTCTTCGACGTGCGTTGGCGCCTGCCGACGCACGTCGCTCGCTGCGAAACGTTTCACATCCTGAACACCCCGAACTTCGTGTCCAGGATCGGCGCGTTGAGTGCCGCCGAAAAGCACAATGCCAGCACCCGACGCATCTCGGACGGGGCAATGATGCCGTCGTCCCATAGCCGCGCGGTGGCGTAGTAGGGGTTGCCTTCCGCTTCATATTGATCGCGGATCGGCTGCTTGAATTCCTCCTCCTCGACTTCCGACCAGCTTTTACCGGCGGCCTCGAGATTGTCGCGCCGCACCGTCGCCAGCACGCTTGCCGCCTGCTCGCCACCCATCACCGAGATGCGCGCATTCGGCCAGGTGAACAGGAAACGCGGGCTGTAGGCGCGGCCACACATGCCGTAATTGCCGGCGCCGTAGGAGCCGCCGATCACGACGGTGATCTTCGGCACCTGCGCGCAAGCGACGGCGGTGACCATCTTGGCGCCGTCCTTGGCGATGCCGCCGGCCTCGTAGTCGCGGCCGACCATGAAGCCGACGATGTTCTGCAGGAACAGGAGCGGCACCCGGCGCTGGCAGCACAGTTCGATGAAGTGCGCGGCCTTGAGCGCGCTCTCCGAAAACAGGATGCCGTTGTTGCCGAGGATGCCGACCGGAATGCCGTGGATGTGGGCAAACCCGGTGACCAGCGTGGTGCCGTAGAGCGCCTTGAACTCGTCGAACTCGGAGCCGTCCACGACGCGCGCGATCACCTCGCGCACGTCGTATTGCTTCTTGAGATCGACCGGCACGATGCCGTCGAGCTCGCGCGCGTCGTATTTCGGTTCGGCGGGCTTCGCGAGCGGAATATCGATCGATTTGCGGGTGTTCAAGGTGCCGACAATGCGCCGGCAGAGCGCGAGCGCGTGGCGGTCATTCTCGGCGTAGTAGTCGGCGACGCCGGATCTTTTCGCGTGCACGTCGGCGCCGCCGAGCTCTTCCGCGGAGACCACTTCGCCGGTCGCCGCCTTCACCAGCGGCGGCCCGCCAAGGAAGATCGTGCCCTGGTTGCGCACGATGATGGTTTCGTCAGACATCGCCGGCAGGTAGGCGCCGCCGGCGGTGCAGGAGCCCATGACGACCGCAATCTGCGGGATGCCGGCTGCCGACAGGGTCGCCTGATTGAAGAAGATGCGGCCAAAATGCTCGCGGTCGGGGAAGACCTCGGTCCAGTGCGGCAGGTTCGCGCCGCCCGAATCGACGAGGTAGATGCACGGCAGCCGGTTCTCGCGCGCGATCTCCTGGGCGCGCAGGTGCTTCTTTACCGTCAGCGGATAGTAGGTGCCGCCCTTGATCGTGGAGTCGTTGCACACGACTACGCATTCGCGCCCGGCGATGCGCCCGATACCAGTGATGATGCCGGCGGCGTGAACAGGCTCGCCGTACATGCCGTCGGCGGCGAGCGGCGACAATTCCAGGAACGGCGCTCCCGGATCGATCAGCGTCATCACGCGGTCGCGCGGCAAGAGCTTGCCGCGGGAAAGGTGCCGTTCGCGAGCCCGGGATGGCCCGCCCTCGGCGGCTTTGGTGCGGCGCTGTTGCAGTTCCTCGATCAAATCGCGCATCGCCGTCTCGTTGGTGCGGAACTCTCGCGATGCGGTATCGACGGTCGACACAATTGCGGTCACGGAACCCCCTATTTGCAGCGGCGCGCAGTAGCGGTGCGGAACCGCAAAATATCACACGGAACCGAAACTTTCGCGTCGAGCAAGCGTTCGTTCAAAGGACCGCAAGGCACGGGTGCGAAACGTAAAGGAGATGCTGAATGAAGATGCAAACAAAGACGTTACTCGCCGGTGTCGCCGCCCTCGCGCTGATGGCCGGGACCGGTTTTGCCTCGGCCGAGGAGCAGAAGCCCGCCAAGCAACCTCAGACCTCCGCGCAACCGATGAAGAGCGGCGCGGCCCCGAGCGCGCAGCAGAAGACGGGCGCGAGCCACATGGGTCAGAACGCCCAGCCGAGCGGGCACAAGATGGGCATGGAGCAGCCGACCCCACGTGGAAAATCGACCGCCCAACAGCCCACCAAGGGCATGGAGCGCTTCGGCCAATCCACGTCGTCAAAGGGCGTGAGCCCGACCACGACGGGACAGCAGGCCGAGCAGATCAACCGTGGCAAGAAGGGCAACCTTGAACGGAGCGGAACCGCTCAGACCGAGCAAAAAGGAAGCGTGACCACACGAGGCACGCGCACCACCGGCACCACCGTCACCGAACACCGGACGGGGCGCAACGGCTTGCAGGGCCTGCAGGGCAATGCCTCCCATGTGACCCTCTCGGACGAACAGCGCACGAAGCTCCGGCAAACGGTCATCGGCGCGCACGGCGCGCCGCGGGTCAGCCACGTCGACTTCGACCTGGCGGTGGGGACGGTCATTCCACGCGGCCGCATCCACATCGTCCCGGTGCCGCGGATGCTCGTGGATATCGAGCCGACATGGCGCGGTTTCCTCTACTTCATCTACGAGGATGAACTGGTCATCGTCGATCCGCGCGACCTGAGGATCGTCGCGGTTCTGCCGGTCTAGCCTTCCAGGAGACCCGCAAAATGAACGAGGGCGGCCACGGGCCGCCCTCGTTTTCATTGTCGCGCGCGGAAAATCGGACGCGCGGTCAGGCGCGCACTTCCTGCCGCTGGAAAATCACATAGCCGATGACGAAGAGGAGGATGGCGGTTGCGACCATGCCGACCGTCTGCGGCCACGCGATCAGCATGCTCTCGGCGATCGGCAGCGGCGCGCCAAGCACAGCGCCCTGCATCTGGCTGAGGTAGATCGGTCCCAATGAGCGCGTGGTCGGATCGAGCAGCGCCACGACCACCTCGCCGAACAGCGTCGACGGCGACAACCGTGACAAAATCTGCTCCAGCACTGCGGTACCGGGCGTCTGCAATCCGAGCGCCGTATAGCGTGGGTCCGGCGGCACAATAATCTGCGCGATTTGGCCAGCTAGCATCGGCCAGATGACGTAGAGGAACAGCCAAAGGCCGAGGCAAGTGAGAGCCGCGGTTGCGGCGGAGCGGAACAGAATCGAGAGCAACAGCGCGAGCGCCAGCCATACGCCGGCATAAACGATTGTAACCAGGAGGAAGACAAAAATGCGCGCTACTTCCTCCCCTCCCGGAGGAATGCCGATGAAAAGAAGACCGAGGCCAATTACTGAGAGCCAAAGCACAATAAGTGCTATTGCCAGCGTCACCAGCGCGCCCAGAAATTTGCCGAATAACAGTGCATCGCGATAAATCGGCTGCGATAGAATGCGCGAGAGCGTACGTTGATTGTACTCGCTATTGACGGAGTCAAAACCCAGACCAATTGCCATCAGCGGCACCAAGAATGAGAGAAAGAAGAGAAATGAAAATGGCGATTGCTCGCGGGTGGTCGTGAACAACTTCAAAAATAGGAACGGGTCTTCGGCGGTCGTCTCCCTAATCTGCTCCGTCGCGAGGTAAACAGTGACTAGCGCAATTACCATAACGAGCAGTTCCAACACGAACAGACGAATGCTGGTCAGGTGGTCCGCCAGCTCCTTGAGCGTAACCACGCCGAGACCCTGAAAGGCCGAGCCTTCACGCCGCATGCAGCGTTCCTTCCTTCATGGGCATTTCCTCGTCGGGCCGGGTGGCGAAGTAGCGCGTGTAGATGGCGTCGAGGTTCGGCTCCTGGACGCCGAGATATTTGAGGCGCCCCTGCATCGCCACCACCTCGGCCGCAGCCTCGGGGCGCACGTCACGGTCCGCATGCAGGCGCAGCTTGGCGATCCCGGTCTTCTCAACCCCGCTGACACCGGGAATGAGCGCGAGCCGCTCGGCGAGCCCGGCGCCCTCCGCCTCGATGTCGACCACGAAACCGCCGCCGAGCACCGCGCGGCCGAGCTCGGCGACCGTGCCCATGAGCGCAATGCGCCCGCCGCTGAACAACGCGACCCGATCGCACACGCTCTGCACCCGCTCCAACAGGTGCGAGGAGAGCAGGACCGACACGCCTTCCGCCTTGAAGCCGCGGATGATGGCGAGGAGTTCGCTCGTGGCATGCGGATCGAGCCCCGATGTCGGCTCGTCGAGGATGGCGATCTGCGCGCCTTTCATGAGGATCTCGGCGAGCCCGAGCCGCTGACGCATGCCGCGCGAAAAGGTGCCGACGCCTTTGTCCGCGAAGTCCGAGAGCCCGACCTGGTCGAGCGCGGCCGCGATTCTCTTCTCGCGGTCGATCGCCTTGAAGCCGATCAGCCGCGCGGTGTAGCGCAGATTGTCGGCGGCGGTGAGCTGATCGTAGAAGCCGACCGTGTCGGGCAGATAGCCGACGCGGCGCTTGACCGAAAGCGGCTCGCGCGCCGGATTGAACCCGAGCACGCGCACGTCGCCGCCGGATATTTCGGTCAATCCGAGCAGCATCAGGATGGTGGTCGTCTTCCCCGCGCCATTGGGCCCGAGGAGCCCGAACACTTCCCCGCGTTCGACGCTGAACGAGATGTGATCGACCGCGGTCGCGCGGCCATAGGTCTTGGTGAGGCCGTGGGCCTCGATGACGATGTCCCCGCTCATCGCCGGCCGAACCTCGCGACCGCCCCGACCATGACCAGGAGCGCCACGCCGATGATGCCGACGCCGGCCATACCCCACATAGTCGAAGTCGTGACCGTGACCCGGAAGGTGGCGGAGGCGGATTCGCCGCGCGCCGAAGCGCGGACCGTCGTCACGTAGTCGCCGGCGATCGCCTTCTCCGTGGGTGTGATCAGCGCCTGCACCTCCTTGGTCTCGTTCGGGGCGATGCGCTCGATCGACTTCGGCTCGAACGTGATCTTCCAGCCGCCCGGCGCCGAGCCGCTGAGCTCCACCTCGTCCGCCGGCGCAGTCCCGGTATTGGTGATCACCACCGGCACCGAACTCTCCTTGCCGGCCGAAGCGCGCATCGACACCAGACCTTCGCGGCCGCTGATGTCGAGCTTCGGCTGTCCGGTGATGTCCATGATGAGCTCGGCCGTCGCGGTCGCGTCTTCAGCGCCAACCCGTGCCATGACCTTGTAGCTTCCGGCCGCAGCCGTGTTCGGCGGGCGCACTTTCAGCTTCACGTCCTTGGTCTGGCCGGCATCGACCGGAACGGCGTTGAGCTCCTGGCTGCCGTACTGCTCGGTGAACGTGGCGTCGAAATTCTGCGGCGCCTGGGCGGCAAGGCTCACCGTGAGCTTCTTGCCGCTGTCGTTCTTGATGGCGAGCTGAAACTCGAAGCTTGACTTCGAGGTGCCGCGCAGTTCGGGAAGCTGCGGCGTCAACGTGAGCTTGGCCGGCAAATCCTTGGCCAGCGTGATTGCGACCGGCAGCTCCGCCTTGGTCGAATCTCCGGACGCCGCGACCGTGAGCGTCTGCGTGCCGACGGCTGCATTCTTCGGCACGTCGAGCCGCAATTCGAGCGAAACGCCGGCGTTGGTTGCCGGCATCGCCGCCGCGACCGGCTGGCCGCCGCCCATCAGCGTTGCCGTCCAGCCCGCGGGCACGCCGGAGACAGACAGATTTACCCGCTCGGGCGGCAAACCGTAGTTATGCAAACGTAGATTGATCGCCGACGTTTCGCCTGGCCGCACGGTGACCGCCGGATAGTCGCTCATGAGATAGAGGCCCTTGACGTCCTTGGGGGCGTCGTCAGCCTTGGCGAGCGGCGCAAGCAGCGCCGCGAAAGCGGCAAGCGCGGCGATGAAGCGATATCGCATTGGTGTCAGCTCCCGTGCAGGATTAGTTCTGTGGCCCCGGCGCGCTCGAAAGGCACGCGGCGAGGAAGCCCGCATTGTTGGCGTAATCGTGACAAAGTCATCCGGACAACAGCCGATAACCGCCCATTTGGCAAGGCCTGCGGTAGAGAGCCGCAGCTCTAAACGGGCCCCTTAACGGGCATGGCGCCAATGCGTCGCAGCGCAGAAGTCAGCGCCGGCCTCCTGGCGTTCCGGCGCCGGGATGGTCTCGAGGTCCTGCTCGCCCATCCTGGCGGACCATTCTGGGCGCGGAAGGATGAGGGCGTGTGGACCATCCCCAAGGGCGTCGCCGAGCCAGGCTCCGATCTTCTCGCCACGGCGAGGCGCGAATTCAGCGAAGAAACGAACCTCGCCGCGGCCGGTGATTTTGTGGCGCTGACGCCGGTCAGGCAGAAGAGCGGGAAGATGGTGCATGCCTGGGCGCTCGAGGCGGATTTCGACCTCTCCCCCTTCGCCAGCAACATGTTCGAGATCGAGTGGCCGCCAAGGTCAGGCCGGCGGCAGGCTTTCCCCGAGATCGACCGCATCGGCTGGTTCGCGACGGCGGCTGCGATGGTAAAGATTCTCGCTTATCAGCGGCCGCTCCTGATGGAGTTGCAGCAGCACATTGCCGCCAAACCGTAGGGGCGAAATTTCAGGCGGGCGCCCTTGCCAATTCCGCAAGCGCCGCACCATTTGCGAAGACGAGAGAATGAGGGGAAGGACATGTCACCGACGAGCCTGGTTCTGAACGTTCTCTGGATCGTGTTCGGCGGGCTATGGATGGCCGCAGGTTGGCTCCTCGCCGCCGTGATCATGGCGATCACCATTATCGGACTGCCTTGGGCGCGCTCGGCCCTCACCATCGCGGTCTACACGTTCCTTCCCTTCGGCCACACCGTCGTCGACCGGCCGTCCGGGATCGGCAGCGGCCCGCTTGGATGCCTGGGCAATGTCATTTGGCTCGTGCTCGCCGGATGGTGGCTCGCGCTTGCGCACCTGATCACTGCGCTAGGCTTGGCGATCACTATTATCGGGCTGCCGTTCGCTTGGGCGCATCTCAAGCTCGCCGGACTTGCGCTTTGGCCCATCGGCAAGGACGTCGTGACGACTTGAGGCGCGGCCCGCACGGCAGGGAGACCGCATTTTATTCCCGCGGCGCCGCCGGCCAGTCGACCTCATCGTGCGGGAGGACACCGGGCTCGCGCCGCCCCGCCTCGCGCCACTCGCTCCAGGCTGGCAAGGCCGTGATCGCGCGCATGTATTCGCGCGCGACGGCGCCGACCTCCACCCCATAGGTGTGAAAGCGCGAGACGACCGGCGCATACATCGCGTCGGCCGCGCCGAACGCGCCATGGAGAAACGGGCCGCCTTGCCCGAAGCGCCTGCGGCAATCGCTCCAGATCGCCTCGATGCGCGCCACATCGGCTGCGGCGTCGACCGCGAGCGGGTGCGGCTTCACCGGACGGCGCATGTTCATCGGCAATTCACGCCGCAGCGCCTGGAAACCGGCGTGCATCTCCGCAGAAATCGCGCGCGCATGCGCCCGCGCCTGCGCATCGCGCGGCCACAGGCTGGCCTCGGGAAACTTTTCCGCCAGGTATTCAAGGATCGCCAGCGATTCCCAGACACGCGTGTCGCCCTCGATCAGCACCGGCACCTTTCCGGCCCCGCTCAAAGCCGTGAGGCGCGATTTGAAATCCGGCGCGTCGAGCGGAATCACCGTTTCCTCGAACGCGATCCGCGCGACCTTCATCGCCAGCCATGGCCGGAACGACCAGGACGAGTAGTTTTTGTTGCCGATGACGAGTTGAAGGCCCATGGACGCTCCGTCCCGTGCTCATCGGGGCGAGAATTGAGCACAGTCGTCCGGCGCGAGCAAACAAGCCGGCGGATCAGAGCAGGCCGGCGACTGCGGCGACGAGAGAAACGACGAGGACGGCCGCCGCAACGAAGAGCACGGTCAGCGCGGGCGCGATCCACCGTATGATGGCTGGCCGGCGATCGGCCCCCACCTCCGCCCTTTCGTTGTCAGAGGGCGCAAAAAGCGCTCCGCGCGGCATGGCAATCCCTCCCCAGGGGACGGCGGGCAAGAACGAGGGCCAAGGACTTCGCGCTCCGGAGGCGGCGCGCGACCCGATCGCTGATGCCGACGAGCAAAATGTATCGCGGGGATTGGTGAATGTTTGGTGAAGGAAACGAACCGGTCCCGCTATCCACAGCGCGGGCCGTACACAAGGGGTCAGGGACCGGGAAACAATTCGGCGGTTTTGCCCGTGAGCCGATAGAGCAGCAGGCCTATCCATTCGTGCACGGCGACGTCGGTTCGCCGCAGACCTTCGCTGACGGAGGGGAACGGCCTGACCCTATCGATCGGGCCGGTCGTGCGCCAATCGACCGGATAGGCCTCGACCGGAAAGCCCGCCGCCCGGAATACGGCGATCGCGCGCGGCATATGGTAGGCGGAGGTCAGCAGCAGCCAACGCTGGCCCGGCCGCGGATTGGCAATCAACCGCGAGAACACCGCGTTCTCGACCGTGTTGCGCGACTGCTCCTCGGCCGTGATGCGTTCATGCGGGACCCCCAAAGCCTCCAACTGGCGGACCGCGAACGCCGCCTCCGCCTCCTCGCCAAAGATCAAGGCGTTGGTGCCGCCGGAAAAGATGATGCGCAGGTTCGGGTAGCGGCGAGCCAACTCAACGGCAACGGTCACCCGCTCAGCGGCCTCGTTGAGTGCCGTCGCCCCGCGCGCGGCCGATACGTCTTCTGCAATAATACCGCCGAGCACGATGACGCCGTCGGGCGCGCCGTGCGAGGCGTCCCAGGGCGGAAAACGCTCTTCCAGCGGCAGCATCAGCAGATTGCCGAGCGGCGATAGTCCAAACAGTGCGAGCAGCACCAGGCTCGTCACCACGAGCCAGCTGGCGAGCCGCCTAGAGCGCGTCAGCAGGAGAACGAGCCCGACCAGCCCGATCGTTATCAGCAGGTTCGAAGGGAGAGCGAAAAAGCCGAGGACCTTGGAAAGGATGAAGAACATCCCGAGAGGCCGTTATGACCGCGATTTGCGCCACGCGGCATAGCGTGCCTTGGCCTCGTCGTTGGGCGGATAGAGGCCGGGCAGTTTCACGCCGTTCTCGACTTCGCCGACCACCCAGCTTTCGTAGAGTTCGTGCTCGGCGCCTTCGTGCGCGACGAACTCGACCATCGCCTGCGGAATGACGACCGCGCCGTCGTCGTCGGCGACGATCACGTCGCCAGGAAAGATCGCGCATCCGCCGCAGCCGATCGGCTGCTGCCAGCCGACGAAGGTCAGCCCGTTGACCGAGGCTGGCGCGGCAACGCCGGAACACCAGATCGGAAGCCCGCTCCTGCCCACCCCGGCGCGGTCGCGCAGCACGCCGTCGGTCACGAGGGCGGCAATATTGCGCTTCTTCATCCGTGCGCAAAGAATATCGCCGAAAATGCCGGCGCCGGGCACGCCCATGGCGTCGGCGACCACGACAGCACCTTCCGGCATCTCCTCGATCGCGGCGCGAGTGGAAATCGGGCTGCCCCAGCTTTCCGGCGTGGCCAGATCCTCCCGCACCGGGACGAAGCGCAGGGTGAACGCCGGCCCGACGACCCGCTCATCCGTTCCGGAAAGCGGCTTCGGGCCGTTCATCCAGCAGCGCCGGATGCCTTTCCGCAGCAGAATCGTGGTGATCGTCGCTGTCGTCACCTGGCGCAGAATATCAAACAACATGTCGCGCATCGTCCGCCTCGCTCAAAAAGCGCCCTTGCGCAGCCAATCGCCGATCCGGCCGACGGCTTCGCGCATCTCCGCCCCGGCCCCGGCATAGCACAGGCGCAGGAAGTTCTTGCCGTGCACGGGGTCGAAGTCGATTCCCGGCGTCGACGCCACACCTGCCTCCTCGAGCATGCGCGTCGCGAAGGTGAAGCTGTCGTTCGAGAATCGCGACACGTCGGCGTAGAGATAGAACGCGCCGTCGGGGGGAAGAAACGTGTCGAGCCCGGCGCCGGGCAATCCGTCGAGCAGGATGCGCCGGTTGTCCTCATAGCCGTGACGCACCTCTTCGAGCTCTGGGCGTCCGTCGAAGGCGGCTTCGGCGGCGATTTGGGAGAGCGTGGGTACGGAGATCGCCAGATTCTGCTGCAAGCGCTCGACCGTCCGCACCAGCGCCGGCGGAACCACCATCCACCCGATCCGCCATCCGGTCATGCAGAAATATTTGGAAAACGAGTTGACGACGATGGCATCCGGCGAAATGCGGGCGGCGGTCTCGGCGGCAAAGGCATAGTCGAGGCCGTGATAGATTTCGTCGGAGATCACGGCGATGCCGGCCTCCTCGGCGCAGCGGATAAGCTCCGCCAGCGCCGCGGCGGTCATCATGGTGCCGGTTGGATTGGCGGGCGAGGCCAGGATGATGCCTTTGAACTCTCGCGCGCGATGCAGCGCGAGCAAGGCCTCGCCGGTGAGCGACCATCGCGCCGACGCGGTCGTCTCGATGCCGACGGGCTCGCACCCGAGCGCGGCGAGGATGTGCCGATAGGGTGGATAGCCGGGTAGCGCCATGGCCACGCGGTCGCCGGCCTCGAACGCCGCCAGGAAAGCCAGCATGAAGCCGGCCGAGGAGCCGGTGGTAACGACGATCCGGGCAGGATCGAGATCGAGGCCGTGCCATTCGCCGTAGGCGCGGGCGATGCGCCGCCGCAGCGAGGCGATTCCAAGTGTTTCCGTATAGCCGAGCGGGCCCGAGGAGAGCGCGGCGCGCGCCGCGGCGATTGCCGTTGCCGGCGCGGCGGCCGCCGGCTGGCCGACTTCCATGTGGATGATGCGCCGGCCCTGCGCCTCAAGCCGCGCTGCCGCCGCGACCACGTCCATCACCATGAATGGCGGCACAGCGCCGCGCGTCGACGGCTGCAGCAGGAATTTCGCCCGCTCGAGCATCAATTCGCCTTGACGATCAGGATCATCGACCGGCGCCGCCCCGGTACTGCCGCATTCGCCGGGTTTCGTGACGGCGGGGGCTTTCGCTGCTGCGTTGCGCCGGCCGAGTGTTGACCGTAACTGGCTCCATCCATAGCCTCGGTCCCTGACCGGGGGACCGAAGCTTTGTTGCAGAATGATTGTCGAGAAACCTCCTAGCAAGCGGCGACGAATGAGGCCAGCCTTGCGCGCCGTCGCGCTTGCCACGGCTGTCGCGGTCGCCATTGGCGGCATGCCGGCGCGCGCGCAGACCGGCGCCTCGGCCGGCATCCCGATGATTCGCGATGCCGAGATCGAACAGCTCCTGCGCGAATACACGCAGCCGATCCTGCGCGTCGCCGGGCTGAGCCAGCAAAACGTTCACGTGGTGATCATCAACGAAAACGCCTTCAACGCCTTCGTGATGGACGCGCACCGCATCTTCGTATTCTCCGGCGCCTTGATGCAGGCGACAACGCCCAACCAGATGATTGGCGTTTTCGCCCACGAGACCGGACACATCGCCGGCGGGCACCTGTCCAAGATGCGCCAGGAACTGGCCAATGCGCAGACGGCGGCGATCGTCGCTATGCTGCTCGGCGTCGGCGCCATGGTGGCCGGGGCGCGTTCCAAC
>Ga0210405_10002794_pt1 | contig 17739 bp, 25 predicted proteins | sample IncBWH11MmetaG_FD_155492 | JGI IMG/M metagenome (GOLD analysis project Ga0210405, IMG submission 155492) | Forest soil microbial communities from Barre Woods Harvard Forest LTER site, Petersham, Massachusetts, United States - Inc-BW-H-11-M | ecosystem: Environmental > Terrestrial > Soil >... | reverse complement strand
CATGATGGATTGGTTTGGTCACGCCGCCATCACTCTGCTTGCCATCATGTTAGTGAACGCGGTGGTCATCTTCGGCAACCGTCTCTACCGATATAGCGCGGCCCGCAGGCAATCCCACGTCTTCGAGCGCGATGCCGCTGCCGCACTGCGCGACGGAAGATGGAATGAGTTAATGGCCGTCGCCGCGAGAAGCAGTAGGAGCCATGTGCATCAGTGGTCGCCGCAGGCTTGACGATGTTCACTTCTGCGCCACCAGAGTTCACTGATCTTGAGGCCGTCGAGGCTGCCGACCGCGCCTTCCAGTGCAGTCGCAGGATGCTCGTTGCCGACTTGCAGCACGGGCTTAAGCCCCTTGTCAACCCGCACTTCCGCTGCAAATCATGCCACAGATTCAGGGACGGCGGAAAGTCCTGTGCAAATCGTACTGACCCACTACCGTTATGTAAGATATCTTGCATTATACGTAGCGCTATGTACGGATGAAGTTGAGGTGTATCTCTTGACATCGTCTCATCCTCCGATCCCCGTTGCCCTTCCGTGTGGTGACTTGCATCTAGCCCCATCTCATCCCCACCTCATCTTTATGCTGCGACCGATCTACCACGGAGAAAATGGACTGCGGACGGTGCGCGAGTTGGTGTGTTTAAGCGTCTATGTCCGTGATTGGATTGGTCATTTGCTCCCTCCTAGGCGCGGCGTGCAAGCCCCCTTAGAACCAGCAACCCACGAGCAACTAAAAGCCGTTTGGCGCGGAGAAGGCGGCCACTAGCCCCACACTACGCGGTATTCCGAATCGGCGTATGGTCAGAAGCGACCACTCTGGACAACGTAGCTGTGGCGCAGCAGAGCAGTGAATAAGCTGCGCCGCTAGAGGGGGACTGCGGGAAAAAGCGGCGCAATAGTCTTGTACGCTAGCCAGCTGACGGCAAGCGCAATGACCTTACCATCACATTTAAGTTCATCGAAACCTCCACAAGCCAAGTTGTTCCTGACTTTTATTTTGTCGTGGAACAGTGATGAGTTGTCAGTATCACACTTCCCCTTTCGGAAACTGATCCCAATTGACCGTCTCGTGAGTTGAGAGTTGCAGCCTCGCGAAGCGAATGTGAGCAATTCTACACAGCACTGCCGAAGCAAATGAGCGAGACTGGAGTTTCTCGCGAATTCGATCTAGGTTCGATGTAGGTCGCAGGAACAATAGACGGATTGCGAGAAGCTGGTTACCAGTACCTTAATCACAGTACTTGCCGGTCTTGTCACGAGTCCATTTAAAGGTTATGAGACGCCTATAAGCAGGAGGACACTCGTCATGAACATTGGAAGTGCCGTGCCACACTTTCACACCTGCTCTGTTCTTAGTCACGAAAGACCTAAGGTTGGTCGGTCGGATTACGAGAGTGAGACGGAGTGAAAATACTAGACTAATAAGACACTAGGAGATTGATAATAAAATGAACAGAGTGCTGGTTGTGATGCTACTTGTAACTATGTGCGCCTGCGGAAACTCAGGCTCAACCCATCCTTCAAACCCTAACGGAAAAGGTCCTGCGCCGGTAGACCTTAAAACAGCGTCTTCTTTTGCTGTTCTAACCAAGTCTGGAGTGACGGATGTGCCAGCATCCGTTATCACCGGAGATGTAGGGTCAAGCCCGATCACAGGAGCAGCTGATAACCTGACCTGCGTGGAAGTAACCGGTAATAGTTACTCTGTCGATGCAGCCGGTCCACTACCGTGTCGGATAACTAACGCTACTCTACTGACGACCGCCGTCAAAGACATGATGACGGCATACACCGACGCGGCGGGGCGTACACTTCCAACTGCCACCAACCTGGGAGCTGGTGAGATCGGAGGGCTAACTATCGCTCCGGGTCTTTACAAATGGGGTACTGGTGTAAGCATATCAACGGACGTGACACTTTCTGGCGGTCCGAATGATGTCTGGATATTTCAGATAGCTCAAACCTTAGATCAGGCTAGCGCAACGAAGGTAGTCTTAAGCGGTGGCGCACAAGCTAAGAATGTATTCTGGCAGACCTTCGGAGATGTAACCATTCAGGCAAACGCTCAGTTCAATGGTGTTATTTTGTCTCAAACAGCCATCAACCTGAAAACGGGAGCATCTGTGAACGGTCAGCTGTTAGCGCAGACCCAAGTCACTCTTGAACAAAATACGGTTACGCAATAATTCGTATACCGTAGGTAGGCGATTGATGAAATCGCCCACCCTCTTGTTGGATCATGAGAGTGGAGACGGAATGAGTGATGTTCAAACAGTTGAGGTGCAAAATTAGTGGCGACAGCACAGAAGACCAAATGAACTCTATGGCTTACGGCGTTGACTGACGAAATCAGGCCATAACGCTCATTGAGAATTGGCCGGAAACCCTCATCTTTGTGTCCGAGCTGGGAAATTCACCAACTCTTTGTCATCGCGCCCCCGGGGGCTCTTGGGTGGTTGGAATTCCGACTAGGGAGCGATAGAACGCAACGGCCCGGTTAACCGAGGAAGACTCATTTCCCGCGATCAGCCCGTTGGCGTTCTTTCCAGTACGCACGATGCTGTAGTAGCGCCAGACCTTATCCGTTTCGCGATCCAGAAAGTACATCGACTGCAACTCGCCGGGGTGAAGGATAGGTATAAAGTAATAGCGCATCGTGCTAACATTCTCGACATCGAAGACAAGTCGGCTCGCCGAAACCTCGACAATGTGCATTCGGTAAGTGGCTTTGCCAGAAAGATTATCGATCTGCTCGAAATAGAGCACCTTGCCTTCCTTCATCTCATCAGGCGTGAAGTCTTCGCGGCGTTGACCAGGTTTCGAGTCGGTCAGAGCATAGGCGTTCACAATTAACGTTCGCCACTGTTTGCGGGTAGTCGACCAGTAGCGCATGCCTGCGAGTTGTGAAATTGCCCCGATGTGACGAAGCAAGCCTTTAGCTTCTGACTCATCGGGAAATCGCGCCACTATGGTGACCAACGACATAAAGCCGGCTTCACCCCAACCGAAGCATCCGGGCGGTTTCCAGTTGCGACCCAAATCAGACTTGCTCCATGATTTCACGACGGCCTGCTCATTCACACCTGGATAAGCGGAAACGGGTTCCCTTCCACACGGCGGCACCGGTCCGGGCTGGGGCTCAACATCAGTGAGAGGCCTCAGTTGCAGCGCAATGGGAGAAATCAAGAAGCGATCTGCCGGCTGGGTTAGGATGCCGGGCACTATTAGGGCGCCGAGGAGAACCGCGCTGCCGCGAAGCCGCATCAACAGGAGACGTTTACAGCTTAAATAGCGACCGCAGAGAATCGTCATCAACATGGCTCTCGGGTGCCAGCCAATGAACAAATTCTCTGGCACTAATGTGCATCGGCTTTTGAACTTCCCTTTTCTCAAGTCCCGACTCAAGGTCTGCTTGTTTGCCGGTGTTGGTAATCACCTTCCAGGTCTTCGCCTTCATTGGCCTTTGCCTCTCTGCGGCGGCTGAGTGCGACCTTCAGCCTGACTTTGTCACGGGTTGTAGGCGCAGTCGCTCTCGTTTATTTAAGAGCCGATTAAACTCGGCTGCAAGCTCTGTCAGCTTCTGCGAGTCTGTCTCTTTCGCGACCTGTTCGGCCACCGATTCCCAGTCGGCATTTTCGTGCAGGGCCATATCGTAGACTCCAATTTCGGTATAGCAAATAGCCTACCGTTGGGGGCAAAGTTGTTCTGAGCACAATTGCTCAGTGAGACTGGCAGCAAAATCTTCTCTTTTCGATTTCATTCAAACCCGTCAATGAGCGCAATCGCGATTTTACACCAACTATCGGGCCGCTTCGGTTGCGTCTGTCTGGGTGTGATACCCTCCGTGCGAACCACCGACACAGAATGACAAATGAAAAAAGGAATAAAGACGAGCGTATCAAAACCCATGCCGATTCGGAACTGATTAAACGGGCTTTGTTGGAGGCACTGAGTCGTGGCCCTGTGCCAGCTTCGTCGCTACCAGAACAGCTAAGACAGTCGCCAAGCTCCGCACATTTCCCGCAATGGTTAAGATTGCCCCCAAAACTGGCGGATGCCGTTCCGCCAGTCCTTCAAGACGTGCACTGACATTGTGAAGTTGGTCAACTTCATCCAGAAGCGCTTCAAAAGCCATGGTTGTGCCCCTTTCAAGTGGGGCTAAGGGAAGGAAAACTTCAGATGGACTGCTTAGTTCAGAGAACCTGAAAGAGGAGACGGTGGTAACCACCCCAATCTAAAGTATATCACGCACCCGCCAGGCGAGTCGCGCAGCACGACACGGAGGAGCGAACTGAGAAGTTCCAATTCGCCGTTGTTGGTCGATGAAACGCGATCCCGCATTCTTCGCATTCACGCAATGCGTTCGCTTCCGGTTACAAAGCAGTGTTCGCAAAAGCAGTGCTCGCTGCGCTAGCCAGGGACCAGGGGCATCAGTTCCGTCATGTCCAGTACCGGGAAATCGGCGGGACGATGGAGGAGATTACAACCCCAAACGAAAAACGGGCGCACGATAAAATCGACCGCCAGAGCCAGATTGGCAAGACTCTTGAAACCCAGGACCGCTGTGCTCTTGAGCCGTTTGCACCTAAACTGATTCATGAATCCCCGGAACTGTTCAAAAGTGCACAGCCCCCTGGATTCTTCCAGAAGAGCAACGTTATTCGTGAAGAACGATGTCGAGCAGCGAACTGTGAACTTCCAACCCACCACCGTTATAGTCAATGAGGCCCAGCTGTCGGAACCGATTCATAAAGAAGTTAATTCGAGCTCGGGTTGTACCGACCATTTCCGCCAATGTTTCTTGGCTTATCTTCGGAACTACGTTCTCCGATCTCCCTTCCTTTCCAAAGCGGGCCAGCAGCAAAAGGGTCCGAGCCAACCGCTTCTCAGCAGAATTGAAAAGCTGGTCAACTAAGTCTGCCTGAGTCTGGTTGTAACGACCAACTAGGTACGCGACAAATAGGTCCGAAAACACGTGCTCGCGGTGAAGTACGTTCAGCATCGCATCCTTTTCAATTCTCAGGACAAAACAGTCCGTAATAGTGGTGGCAGACGCAGGTCGCAGAGGCTGGTCAGAGGCAATACACCCCTCCCCCATGAAGTCCCCACCTCCTAGTAGGGCGATGGTAGCCTCTTTGCCATGCGCAGATAGGACGGCGAGCTTTACTCGGCCTGTTTGAATATAGAAGACGGCATTGCTAGGATCTCCTTGCGCGAAGATCACTTTATTCTTTGGATATTGCAGGATTGTTCTTCCCAATCCGGTTTGGGCGAGAAACAGCTTCGGATCAAATGTCCGTGCTTTGCTAGACGACATACAACGCTCCGCACGGGAAACCCCGATGTGAAAATCGTGCACCCGCCAGCGACAAAAAGCAATACCAAATAGTATGTTCGTTACAAAATCCGGCGAAAGAAGCCGCCCTGAGGTTGAGCGACTCGAAAAGCTCCGCGAGGATTGCACCGATAGCGGTATTCGGAAGCGGATCGAGGCTTGGATTGAGGCCGAGACAAAGAAGCTGAAGTCTGCGGGACACGCGATTAGTTGATGGTCCTTCATGTTCTAGACTTAGACCACTCGTTTTGGGATGGGACGCCGGGTCTCGCTGCACTTCAAGCAGGAGCATTCAAAGAGTCTGTTCCCCGCCATCACAATGTGACCGCAGGAATCACACTTGTACTCCGTCCTCGCCTTTGGTCATCAATTTGAAGCCACCGCCCTCAACACAATATGGGCAGCGGGTTTTCTCCATGGGCCAAAGGGTAGGGGGGAAGGTCATAGTGAAGTCTTGGCCGGGAAGCTCTTAACCTTGTTCCAAGGCGCTCTGTCGCAGAAAGTCTAGCACGGTTCAAAAAAAGATCTGTTCGATAGCACACACTCTGCGAGATTGATCTTCTGCTTTTGCTTTGTGGGGCACACAATTTCCCGAACACAAGGGCTTACACCATGAATGAAATCTTAACGGCTCAGGAAGTGGCTGCAATGTTACGGATCAGCACGCGGCAGGTGTACGAGTTGGCAAAGGGAGGCGCCAGGCAAGAAAAGAGGCCGGACTCAGAGATTGAGTCCAGCCGGAGTGTGAACCGGTCGTGAGGGTCGAATGACGTACAGTCGCTAACCCATGACCGCGTTCCGTTTGTTGAAACTAACAGCAGAATACCCGCTGCGCGGTTCTAGTAGCTGGTCAATATTGAACACTTTCCGTGGAAAATGACAGACGACTTCTTCCGACTCACGAAAATGGATTTGTGGCATTGACCCGGTCAACGAGGTTAAGGCGATTTTGCGACAGTAGTCCGTCAAGAGACTGCTAAGTCGGTCCATCTGGCCGGAGACTCGCTGAGGCTATGGCATTGCCGTTGGCAATCAGTCTACCCACCACACGAGCAACCGATTCCAGTTTCCGCAGATCGTCGGGAGTAAAGTCCGGTCCCGCCGCGGCTGGGCGTGGAGCCTTGCGGGAGACTTGAATCACCCCAACTACTTGTCCTTCCCGACAACAACCGGCGCAGACATGAGCTTCTGAATTACCTGTGCGTCCAATCCGGTGTCGCCGAGTTTGACGAGTTCAAAAATGCTCGAATGCTTTACTTGCGTGAAGCCATTGAAAAGCTCCGCCTGCTTGGTCCGCGCTGTGCGAGCCGCTACCGCCGAACTGGAAAGAGGGATCGCTCCCGCCGTCTTTAACTCAGCGGGGTATAAGAAGTTCAGCAGACTTCTGCCGAGTTCCAGCAGTGCGACTTCCGTTTCTCGGACGTTGAAAATCTTGGCCACGCAGATGCAAATCGACTCCGGAGTGCTGTCCGATGAGTCCAAGCCCTCAAGCTGTTCGATGTCACACATCTGCCTGAGAATGACTGACGCGAGGGTGACGGGCAAGGTAACTAACGTGCCCCATATTCTTTTTCCGTCTTCAGCGACTGGGCGGGCTCAGGCTATCTGGATGTGACACCCGGTCGGTCTAGAATGGCTGATCAGGAGGTGAACTCAGTATGGCTAGGATTTGCATTCTGCTTCTGACTCTCGCCGTTGCCGCTTTGGGGCAGACGTCCACCGATCTGAACGCCAAATACCCTAACGTCATAGCTTACAGAGTCCGCCCTCACGTTCTGATGACGGCCAGATTCGGCAGCGACGGCCAAGTGTGCGAGATGACGCTGGAGAAGGGACAACGGACCGACACCAGCATTCTGGATGATCTAGTGAAAAGGTGCTTGTCCATGTGTACGGAACCCGGCAACTTGGGGCGGGGCAAGTTGGGGAAGCTGGCTATAAAGTGATAGTTATCACATGGCGAAGCAGAACATGCAGCGGAGTCCAGACGGTTGCCCGCTAGCCGTTTTGGAAACGCTGTGGCCTTGATAGCAAGGCGTTCCGAGTGTAATGGCGATGTTACGCCAGTTGAGGAAGGGGATCGCCAGTGAAGTGGCCTTGATAGCAAGGCGTTCCGAGTGTAATGGCGATGTTACGCCAGTTGAGGAAGGGGATCGCCAGTGAAATGGAGACACCTGCCAAAAGAATTGCCAACTAATCTAAAATTAAAACATGCGGGCGGTGGCGATAAAAAAGAGTAGTCGCGAGAAAACAACAGGTTTCCAAGAGATGGGAACGCTCAGGTGCGATGGTTGCGGCGAGGAGTTCTTCATCGGCCACGACCCAAAATCGGCAGACAGGTGGGTTGCAGCAAAGCAAGCAAAATGGCTAGAAAAAGTCTTGGAGGAAGAGCACGAGCGCGACAAAAAGCACTCCGACCGAATTGAACTACCCGATTAGCTGTCCGGGCAGAACTGAGTGTTGTCGAAATCAGATGGCACTCACGAGTTGTCCGTTTTGCACAGTAGCCCATCCGAGCCATTCACACCTGCTGCTTGAGTCGAGCTGAAGAACCAGATCGGACTGCGGCGCTTGCGCCTGCGGAGACTAAGGTTCGTACGGGAACAGTTCTTCCTGGCAGCTGCGACCCAGAGCATCAAGCGGCTAGTGCGGTTCCTCAGCCAACCGACAATCCCTACTATGGAAGCTGCCTCTTAACTGAGGTGAGAGAAAAAACTCGAAGAGCAGCCTTAATCGCACCCAAGAGTACATTCCGATCACGGTCTTTTTCAACAGACACAGGCGATAGCACTCAAAACCCTGGTTACAGGGTCAATGAGTGCTATGGCGATTGTTCGCCAACTATCGGATGTGCTGGGCGTGACTGACGTTGAGTCAAAGCCTCCAATGCCGACGCAGCCACAGTCGTGCGAAGGATTCTTGTTCGAGATGGTACTCGATCCCAGGCGCGCTCCGTTGTCCCAAACAAAAGGCCAGCATCGAGGTGCTGGCCCTAGGAGAACTGATCGAACTCTGTCATTTACTGCAAGTCTCGCTGACCATCTTGAGATCGGTTACCCGCAGGTCGCCGTACTCCTCTTTGCCTGCCGCCTTCTCCACGTGGCCTTCTTTCTTCTCCTCTGCTTTTTCTTGGGTCTTGGATTCACGGTGAGCGGAACCGGTTAGCGTCACCTGATGACCCACATGCTCATCGAGCTTAACGCTCTTACTGGTCACGTCCCAGGTCTTTCCGTCTTCGCCCGTAATCGACAACTCGCCAGGTTCATGGCCTTTCTGCAAACAGCCGGTCACCGTCTTGCTGGCGGTCGCAGGCTTCTGGCTTTCCTGTGCGGTGGCTTTTGTATTGTCCTCTTTCGCAGTTTCTTGAGCTAAACAGACCAAGGTTGTCAAACAAGTGAACGCCAGCGTAGCAAACATCAGTCTTTTCATTTTTCTCCTTTGGCCAGAGGTGGACTTCTGAGTTCGGACGAGAGACAAATGAACGAAGGGGCTGGTTGAAACCGAAATTCCTGAACGTTGAAAAGGGCGGGCGTGAGGATCAAACGTCGCCAAACAGACCGACACTAACCCATGCCTGCCCCACGAACGGCGGTCCGCCCTCTCCCGGGGGACTGTCAAGTAACAGCAGTTTGCACCATACTGCTTCCCCGAATGGTGTGGCTGTTCAAAATTGCTCATTTCTGAAGACAATCTGAGGATTCTTCACATCCTTCCTGTTCAGGTTCCCGCTGGCCCGCGCTCTCCGACGCGAATCTGGGGGTCAATGAGTGGTATGGCGATCTTACGCCAACTATCCGGCGAATGCCGTCCAGTCGGGGCATGTCATCTCGCTGCGAGTTCGCTGCTGAAATGATCTTCTTCGTCAACAGATCACGAACGGGGCAACCACTTGTCGGGGTCAATCGAGAACGTCTCCAGTCGAGACGCTATGTCCATGGCATTGGGTTAGGCTTGCGTGAGCACGGTTACGACAATCAGCAACAGTGAACCGAAGAGCAGCGCACCGCTGCCCAGGAGCACGATTTCGCTAAGCAGGTCGCGTTTCAGCAAATCTGCGCGCAGCATCTCACTTCTCCCGCTCCGACAAACGCCCTGACAAGGTGCCCTCCAATGTGAGGCACACCTAATGCTACAGCGCATGCCTTTGGATAGATGGTCACAAGTGACCATTTATCGTAATCGGTTGTTCTGTAGCATTGATTTGCCTCATGAGGGGGGCTTACCACGTCTGCAAATCCCTGCAAAAGCTGCTTGGCAACACCCCGAATCGCTACGAAAGTGGTTGCTCATGGCTTGTGATCAAGCTGATTCCGGCGAGCTTCAGCTGACCCACAGGATCCCAGCCAAAACGTTGGGATCGCGCCGGTCCACTGCGACTCTTGCCGCCAGTGTCTTGAAGAAGCAATCCCAGCCACTGCGTCTAAAAACCCGGACCGTAATTGCGCTGCTGGTCACAAGCAACGTGCTGGGCAATTTCACCTTGAGTCGTGGGCTGCACGAAGTCGGCCGGCTGGTTTCTTTTTCGCCCTGGCCCTACATCCACGCATTTGTAAACCCACTCGTGGTTTTAGGGGTGCTACTGCTGATCGTGTGGCTGATCTCGCAGCTCTCACTGCTGAGCCGGGTGGACCTCAGTTATGTGCTGCCCGTAACCTCGGTGTCGTATGTGCTGACGGCGCTGATGGGAGAGTTCCTGTTGCATGAACCGGTCTCCACCGAGCGTTGGATTGGAATTGGCCTGATTGGCCTGGGCGTTAGCCTGGTGGTCCGCACCCTGCCGCGCACCGCGCCAATGCTGCACAAATCCGGCGATCTGCCCTGCGAGGCGGCGCGATGAAGTGGCTGCTCATTGCGCTGATCGTGATTCCGGGCACAATTGCGGATGTGCTGAACACCATGGGCATGAAGCGCAACGGCGAGGTGTACGACTTCCGGCCACGCGCGATTTTTCGATTAGTCGCTTCCCTCGCACGTAATCCTTATGTTGGTGTTGGCGTGCTGGCCATGGCAGTTTCATTTTTCGCGCTAATGGCGCTGCTTTCCATTACCAACCTGAGCTTCGCGGTACCAGCCACGGCCTTCAGCTACGTGCTGGAAACAGCGCTGGCAAAGTACATCCTGAAAGAACATATCGGGTGGCGGCGTTGGGCGGGCGCTTCGCTAGTCGGCTGCGGAGTGCTGCTGGTATCCCTGGGCGTGTGACGGGCAATCCGGACGTTAACTGTTGTTATCAAGCCATTACACGTTTTGACCGCCTGGTCAGTGAGTGTAACGGCGATTTATCAACAGTTACAAACGGGGAACGAAGCGACGGGTGCACTAATTCTCAATTCCTCATCCTAGCAGCTGGCCATCAGACTGATTTGGTCTCTTGTTGTCGGCGCAGTTTTTCTCGTTCAAGTAATATCCGACCGGGGTCTGGGCAAGATTGCTCAGGCTCCGCTCTGTTTCCTTGCTTCTACTTTGAGGGGGTCACTTTGGATTATCGCTAGATGCCAGCTTCTTTTTCTCGACCTCAATCCAAGCCTCGATCCGTTTCCGAATACCGCTATCGATGCATTCCTCGCGGAGCCTTTCAAGCCGCTCGATCTCAGCCTCGATTTGCGCTATCTCTTCCGGTGAAAGCATCGTAGTCCCTTTTCTCTGTTTGATTCCACTACTTACACCCTTTTCACCCTGAAGAACGGCTTTGATAGCAGGCAAAAGCTCACTTCCGGCATCTACTTTGAGGACGTGTCCTTGCGCTCCGTTACTCAAAGCTGCCCGAACTAATTTGGCTTCGTTGTTCTGAGTCAAGAAAAGTATCTTCGCGCCTCGGCATAACCGATTTGCAGCTTCCATTCCATTCAGGTTAGGAAGGCCCGATGTCGAGCAGAATCAAGTCTGGGTTTCAGTTCTTCGGCGAGGTGGACTGCTTCTAATCCATCCGACGCTTCACCGACAACCCGCAATTCCGGGCCGAGTTTGGCGCACGGCGCAGATATGCTGTCGCCACGGATCAAAATTGATCGACTACGAGAATGCGAACGGTGGAATGCCCCGCACGCGACCGCCGATTGATCGCTAGCAGACAAACCCTAGCAAAGCACTGTTAGGACACTGGCGCTGCCTCAGCCATGCGCGTGGCGAAAACCCAGTAATTCTCAGGGCGAGCATTGAATGAAACTAGGTCTAGGCCCCCGGCATCGGAGTCATGGTGAAGGTTCCGTTGCCGCTGCATCCCCCAGTTGCTCCCGTCACCGTCCAGGTGCCGGTGATTTGACCGCCGCTCACCATGCCGTCCAGGGTCAGCGTGTTAACGGTTGTCCCCGTGGAACTGACCACGTAGTGGAACTTACCTGAAACCTGGCCGTTGAAGTTCCCGCTGAGCGTGAATGAGCCGCTCTCGGTTACGGTGGGGAAAGTACAGGTTGTGCTGTTCACTGTTAACGTGAAACTGCTCGTACCCAGTGACCCGTCACCATTTACCGTGAGGTTTGTCACAAACGCGAACGTCTCGGTCCCCGAACTGTTCAGGGTCGCGTTCCAGGTTCCATTGATATTGCCGACCACGTTCGAATTCGATCCGCACCCCGAAAGGGCCAGACTCGCGGCGAGCAATATAACCGCTGCAATTCTCTTCATAAAAAAACTTCCTCATTTTCTCGCGATCCCTGAAGTGGCACCTTTTTAGGTGTATTGTTGTCATCCTTGAGGGCGCGAATCGAGTTCACCGTTTGTTGGCCCCGAGGGAAGGCGCGTTAGCTCCGCCTCCTCGTGACCAACAAACTCCAAGTCTCCTACGCTGTTACGAGTTCGCGCGCATGAAGGGTCGAGGTGACCACGTCAAAGGTGTGAACCTGCGGCGTTCCCTCGATAAATCTTGCCAGCGTCTTCAACACCTGCGGATAGGTATTGGTGTTGTAAGTGTCGGCATCGTGCTTGTTCGCCCACAGACTGATTGCGGTCACATCAACTCCGCCGGGACCGGCGAGAGTGATCTCGTCCTTAAAGCCATTCTGCTTACGGAGCAAAGGAAGGACGTCCTTCTCAAATGCTCGAGTATAGTCGGACAGCATATTGGATTTCAGATGGATGGAGATATTGCGTGCAAACATAGGCAACCTCCTTAGGGTTGGGAGTTGCTAAGAGAGACGACTTCAGATGGGCTGACTTAGTTCAGGAAACCTGAAAGAGGAGAAGGATGCTCACTCTAATTCAATTAGTGCATTTAAGTGGCCCCTGCGCATCGACGCGCAACTTGTAGTATCGACACGTCAGAAAGCAGATCCAGCAAAACAGAGTCTGGAGTTCCATCGTGTACTTTTGGCGGAAAGCAAGCACAAACGGCGACCTTTAAGACAGATGGCGTAATCAGGCCATTTACACTCATCCCCTTTTGGGGAGCGGCTCGACTCCCGTCGCCTCCACCAATACCTCATTTATTATCAGTAGTTTACAGACAACTTTTAATTTCGTACAATGACATTCTGCAGCGGCAGTTTCTCCGACAGACTTCTCTAAACCAATCGAACAATCGGATTATTCCTGGCAGGAATAGCTGGGGAGAAACGGAGTGATTGGGGACTGCCGTTTTGGGGCAGGCTCACGTAAGTTCCTGTTTGCCGACAATGCGAGAATCAACCCCGTGAATGACCGCAGGCGCGTTTGTCGATACTGATCCGACGGACGAACCGCTAATTTCCAGCTTGCCCGTCACTCGACCGCAATCTGGTCCCGTGATGGCGTGTATAGGCGTAGCGAGCTTGCCTTCAGCGGCTCTTTCGGAGAGCCTTTATTAATTATCCGCAATGAATCTACCTCGTCGCGGTGGTGTTCATCGGTTTCGCCAGATCCTTTACCAGAGGCACGACAAAGCGCAGTTCACTGCGTTCGCTGCCGATCGCGCCTCTCTTTCAGTGATTGAGCGCTTCGCCGTCGGTTCTTCGCGTCCATGCGCGACGATAGCTGCTTAGTCTTCGACGCGAGCTTCTTCGACTGCTAAATAACTCCTGCTTCCTCCGCATTCACGCGTCCGGGGATCTCTCCTCTCTCGCCTGTGTTGGGCATGTTGTAATGATGTCTGAGTGGCGTCATACATTCTGGTCAGTTTTTTACAGTCAGGTACACACTACGTGGCGCTTGAGGCAACTGCTCAGACGAAGTGCGTTGTCCCAGCGCGGGAAACGCTGTGTTTCGCGGCTTCTGGCGTTTGCCAGATTAAGGGGGGCCTCAATAATGTCTGGACGCAACAAGGAACGGCACCGCATAGGACGCATTGGCTGGCTGCGCGCGGGAGTATTGGGCGCGAACGACGGCATACTTTCAACATCGAGTCTGCTGATTGGTGTCGCAGCTGCGCATGCGACTCACAGCAACGTATTAGTCGCGGGAGTGGCTGGCCTGGTCGCTGGGGCTATGTCAATGGCTGCCGGTGAGTACGTGTCTGTCCAGTCACAGGCAGACACTGAACAGGCCGAACTCAAGCTCGAACGCGAGGAACTCAAAGCAGATGACGTGGGAGAGCAGAAGGAACTGATGGCAATCTACGTCTCTCGCGGGCTCGATCCTGCACTCGCAAGACAGGTCGCCCACCAACTGATGGCCCATGACGCAATAGGCGCCCATGCTCGCGACGAACTCGGTATCTCTGAGACTCTTCGTGCGCGTCCGATTCAGGCTGCGTTGGCGTCTGCGGGCAGCTTCGCTGTCGGAGCAGCCATGCCTCTCGTGGTCACCGCCCTGGCCCCGGTGGCGGCTTTGATCCCTCTTGTTTCTGGAACTTCACTGGCGTTCCTCGCTCTTCTTGGCGGGTTGGCTGCCCGCGCGGGCGGCGCAGGAGTGACGATGGGAGCGATTCGGGTAACGTTCTGGGGTGCAATGGCCATGGCGCTGACCGCAGGCGTCGGGGCGCTGTTCGGAACAGTCGCGTGAGCGTGGCCGCCACTATCACATTTGACGCTGCAGGAGCGAAACCAGAGCCTCTAGGTCAGTTGCCGCATCGTCGTGCCGCGTCGTCGGCCTCTCTTCCCATCAGACGTTCAAATCTCCAGATTGACTCATGGTTATCCATATGCCCTCCTTTCGGAGTACGCCTCATGGGCCGGGCGAAAGTGAGCACTCTTGCTCAGTTGAACGACAACAGGAATGTTACGGTCGAATCTTGGAGAGTGAGATTAAGAAGAGGCAATATCAATGACAACCGCTGAACTCGAACTGATGACCACTGGTCCTCGAACGCAGCGCACCGGCAATGTTATGAAAGCGTTGGTCTATCACGGTCCCGGCAGGAGGGCGTGGGAGGATACGCCACGCCCCACGATTCAGGATGCCAGCGATGCTATTGTGCGGATTACTATCTCGACGATCTGCGGAACTGATCTTCACATTCTGAAGGGAGATCTCCCGTCCGTGACCGACGGCCGCGTTCTTGGGCACGAGGGCATCGGTGTGGTTGAGCGGGTTGGAACGGGAGTCTCGGAGTTTCACATTGGAGACAAGGTCATCATTTCGTGCGTCACCGCCTGCCTGAAATGCGACTTCTGCAGAAGAGGCATGTATTCCCACTGCCGACATGGCGGCTGGATTTTGGGCAACACCATCGACGGAACTCAGGCCGAGTACGTGCGTATCCCGCACGCCGATGGAAGCCTCTACAACTTCCCGCCCGGCGGCGATGAAGAAGCCATGGTAATGCTTAGCGACATTTTGCCCACAGGTTTTGAGTGCGGTGTTCTGAACGGGCACGTGAAGCCGGGGGACGCAGTCGCCATCGTGGGCGCCGGGCCTGTCGGGCTCGCGGCTCTACTTACGGCACAATTTTATTCACCGGCGGCGATCTTCATGATCGACTTGGACGACAAGCGCCTCGCGGTCGCCAAACAGCTCGGCGCCACCACTCTGATCAACAGCTCGGATGGACATGCCGCCCATCATGTGATGGAACTAACGGAGGGAGCTGGTGTCGACGTGGCCATCGAGGCCGTCGGTCTTCCAGGTACGTTCGATATCTGCCAAGCCATTGTCGCAGCTGGCGGACGCATCGCGAATGTTGGCGTCCACAGCAAGCCAGTGGAACTGCACATGGAGAAACTCTGGGATCGCAACATTTCGCTCACTACGCGGCTGGTCGACACGGTAACCACACCGATGCTGCTGAAGATCGTGCGATCAGGCAAACTGCAGCCGAGCACGCTCGTGACTCATCGCTTCGCGATGAACGACATCATGAAGGCATATGACACGTTTGGAAACGCAGCAAAAGAGGGCGCACTCAAGGTGGTTCTCAAGAAATAACGGGCCTCGTTGATGAATGGGCCGGGTTGATCAGATGAAATCAGGCGCGCCTTCAAACCCGTGAGCCACAGAATTCCTTCCTGGGGTTCCGTAAGTACCGGATGGAATAGTTGACGTTAACAGATGAGATGAGAAGGGCGCATCTTCGATAGGATTTTCACAAATTGGAGGAAGTGGAAATGGCTCCTCAACTGTGCCAGAAATGCAAGCAAGCCCACCCCGGTCGCGTCTGCGATTACGACGAAAAAGGTGAATGTGCCGAAACGACAGGCGTCAGTGTTGCTCAACCACGTAACGAGCCCAAGAAAGACCAGGAAGATTGAGGTTCGTTACGATCCGGGACAATTGAGCCGCTGGACTCTCGTTCTTCTGAGCAAGAGTGTCACTCTCGCTGGGCAGTCGAGGGTGCCTTCCTGAATATGGCCAAATGATTTCAGCCTTTGATGTGGGGAGGTTTCATGAGTCAAATCCACGAACATCTGGTGGACCTAGCCCAGACCGCCACGAAGAAACCGGTGGAATCTGGAGAGCGCTTGGCGGCAAGTCTCATTTCACAATTCAAAATGAAGGACGGCACAGAGGTCGCGCTGCGACCAATCCGTCCGGACGACGAATCGCTGATGAAACAATTCCATGAAACACTGTCCGACCGCACGGTTTACATGCGTTACTTTTGCTCGCTCAGCCTGAGATCCCGTGTGGCGCATGAGCGCTTGGTTCGCATTTGTCACGTTGATGGCAATCGCGAGGCGGCTCTGGTCGCGGACCTCAAAGACGAATTGACGGGGCAGCATCACATCCTGGGGGTAGGTAGATTGATCAAACTTGACACAGGGAACGAGGGGGAAGTCGCCATCCTGGTGTCTGATCGGTATCAGAAACATGGACTGGGGACCGAATTGCTTCGTCGAGTGGTCCAGATCGCGCGCGACCAGAAACTGTGCCGCTTATCGGGCGAACTGTTGCGGGACAATCTCATCATTCAGATCATGGTGAAGAGACTTGGCTTTCGCTCTAACCTTTGCCTTGATTCCCCATCGGTCACCGCCACTCTTGAAATATGATTACCGGCACTGATGCCCACCGTGCCGATTCAGAACACTCATTCGCTGAGGTTCCTATAAAGAATTCTCCGACTGACAGCAATGCGCCGAGAAAAAAGCGTCTGCTGTCCGTGTGCTCGTTGTGAAGTCCTGCGGCTAGAACCGGCCCGCACTTGGTCGGGCGAGGCCTGAGACCGTTTGGGTCCGATAGCAGGTCACGGCATCTCTTCACTCTACTTGAGACTCTCCACATACGCGATCAACGCTTTCATATCATCCAGCGGCAGATCGACGGGTGGCATGCCGCCTGCGTTCATCTTGGCGGTGGGATGTTTGAACAGTTCGGCTAGCTGATCGGGTGAGAATTTTGTTTTTCTAAGCGCTGGGGCTGCAGCTGTGCCCGCGCCGCCATCGCCGTGGCATGCGTTGCACGATTGCCCCTCGAAGAGGGTCTTCCCTTTTGCAGCCAGCGGGTCGGCGAGCGCCACATTTGCCGCAGCAAGCGACGCGGAAGAAAGCTCGGGCTCGAATGGTTTGCGTGAATATTCCTCCTCTTCGGTCCTTTGCTTCGCCAGTTGCTGGGCCACTCCAGAATCGTGCCGATCCAGATACTGGCTGCGCAGACCCAAGCCCAACAGCACGAAGACCACGAACGCATACCCTCCCATTGCTGCAGGCCGCTTCCACGGACGTCGTTCGATGCCGCGATCCAGAAAAGGAAGCGCAATGACGGCCAGGATGAGAAGCGTTGGAATTACCAGCACGCCGATGATCGCACCCGATCCGTGCCAGTATTTCAGCCACTGAAATATAGGCAGGTAATACCACTCTGGCCGCGGCACGTACTGCGCATCCGCTGGGTTAGCGGGTGGCCCCAACTGCATCGGCACGAAGAAGCAGAACAAGCCGAGTCCGACAATGAGCAGTGCCGTCAGGGAGAGATCCATCAGCACCTGCCGAGGGTAGAAGAGCTCCGCTTTCTGTTTGGGATGGTAAGGATCTTCGTTGACCGGTCCGGCGGCTCCAGCTTTGCGGAACAGAAAAATATGGGAGGCCACGAGCGCGAAGATAAAGGCCGGAATC
>Ga0210405_10002793_pt1 | contig 17741 bp, 11 predicted proteins | sample IncBWH11MmetaG_FD_155492 | JGI IMG/M metagenome (GOLD analysis project Ga0210405, IMG submission 155492) | Forest soil microbial communities from Barre Woods Harvard Forest LTER site, Petersham, Massachusetts, United States - Inc-BW-H-11-M | ecosystem: Environmental > Terrestrial > Soil >... | reverse complement strand
GCCGGCCACCCTTCCGACGGCCGCCGAAAAGTGGCCGCCTTCGCGTCGGAATGGGTGGCCGCCTTCAGCCCGGAAGGGTGGCCGCCTTCACGTCGGAATCCCTGGCCGGATTCGACCGGAATACGCAGCCAGACGGAATACCCGGGCGTGGTAGGCGGCGTCACGGCACCGCCAAACCCTACAAAATAAAGTGCGGCAATTAGGGGAATGCGCGCCCGCCCCGGCGCGAATCGTCGCCGCTCGCGGCGGCTCTTGACCGGCGGCAGCTGGGCATCCTGAGACATCATGAGATTACCAGCCAACCCAGCCAGCTCGCCTCCTCCCACGCTCCATGACGAAGACGTCGTCGTGCTCGCAGAGATCGAGGTCGTTCAGGCTACGTGAGTTCCTGAGCGGTCGCGCTTTCGATCCCTACGGCTCCGCGGCGAGCTTGGAGCGCTTCATCGCCAGCTCGGCGCTGCTCATCCAGCATCTTCCCCCGCCGGTCCTTGCGGCACTGATGCGCTTCCGCAGTCAGGGGAACCGCAGCGGCGCCCTGCTCCTGCGCGGCCTCGTCTTCGACGACGCAGCGTTCGGACCGACGCCTTCCCACTGGTCCCTCGAACGCCAGCGCACTCCTGTATCAAGTGTGCACATGCTCGGTCATCTGCCGGTCAGGAGGCTGGGAGCCGAGGACCTGGTGCCGGGAGTCTCCGGCGCACTAGTCAGTGAAGGCACCGACCACGACTCCACTAGATCCTTGGGAATCGAAATTCGCTGTCCCTGCACATCGACGAAGAAGTCGACGCCCAGCCGCGAAAGAATCGCGACCTTCGACACTGCGCAGAACTTCTCGTTCAGCGGCTCTACCTTGATGAGTCCCTGAAGGAATTTACACGCTTCCTCCGCAAGCACCAAGGTGCTCGTTTTCTGCCGGGTAAAGCCATAGCCTTCCATCACGCGATCCACCAGAGTAAGCCTCTGGCCAGGGTTGATTTCGCCTGCGACGAGCAGAATTGTCGCCGCAATGGCGGTGGTGAACATGGCGCGAGTGATTCCGACTCGAAACTGCATTGCGACCAAGAGATTCGACGCTACCACCACTAACGAGCACAAGGCCATGAGCCAAAGGTCATCCTCAGCCCTTAAAATCCAAGATATGACGGCCAGGCCGAACAAGCCTAGTAGCACCGAGACGTTGAAGGAGAAAACATACTTTGTGAGTTTTGATTTCTGATCAATGTCGCTAAGACCAGATCGCTCGAGGTGCTTGTGAAGTCCACGCCACATATGAACCGATGCGGCCACCAGCAGTGGCATGATCCCCGCAATCGCCAGCCAGGGATGGGCGCCTAGGGGACCGTCAATCGACCCCGGCCTAACATCCCTTGTAGACATCAAGAGAATACCGTGCCAGAGGATAATTATGATGAGGAATGGCCCGGTCACGTATCGCCCTGAGGTCAATACGCATGGCTCCGGGCGCCCACCTTTCACGAAGCACAGCAGGCTCTGAATGGCAGGGTCAAAGATGAGGAACTCACACCAGATATAACCTGGCACGAACAAGAGCACGCCAAAGACCAGAATGATCCATCCGCCGGTTATGCCCAGGGCGGCCAGATAGCTTAGCGCCTGGTGCCAATCGATCTCTGGGAAGTACCCAATCCGGCTGTAGTACCTAGCCAGGCCGCCTCCGCCAAAGGCGAACATGAAGAGCCACAGCAATAGAGTTGCTTCCTTCTTGGAAGTTCCTCTCTCGTCACCGGGACCTTGCGAAACCTCACCATACTCCAACTCCTCGATACGCGCTATAACCATGGTGATTCCCCTATAGATATTCAGAGGCCGCGTGATTTATTAGTGCGTAAGTTTAATGCGGCCGCTGAGGGTGGGTCAAATAGATAAATCCAAATACGCGAACTCGGGGGTGACGTGCCCCCTGAAACTGGCCGAACGGGAGAGTGAGCGGTAGGCGGCTGTCGAGGCGATTCTCAAGGCGGGTCATATTCCTGCGGGGATGGAGCTTCCTTGGTGGCTCAACCCACCCCGCCCAGCGCATCCAACGCCTCAATGACCGCCGCATGATCGATGCTCTCGGTCAGCCGGATCATCTCCACCGCCTTGCCGGCCAGACCTCCGGGCTTGGCGATGAGCTTGGCCAGGAAGGTGACCTTGGCGTCCAGGGCGGCCAGGGCCGCCGGCCAGATGGCCTGCGGCAGGTGGGCCAGGATCAGGGCGTGGTTCCAGGCGTCGTCGCGGGCGGCGTCGAGGCTGAAGTCGAGGGCCTCGGTCTCGTCGCGACCACCCACCTGGTCGAGCAGGCCGATCGCCGGCGAGAAGCGGCCGATCAGCGCTTCCACCGCCGGCAGCAGGTCGCCCAGGAGCTGGTTGATCTTGTCGAAGTCGCCGTGCAAGGAATCGATGGCGTCGCCGGGGCTCACCTCGGCGGCGGCGATCCCCAGGTCGAAGTTGATGTGGGCGTTGATGCCCAGCAGCAGGTCCTGGAGGATGATGAGCTGATCGGTCTGGGTGGCCTGGAACGCCGTCTGCCAGCAGCTCGACAGCTCGCCGCCGGCGAGGAACGCCTGATGGGCGGCGAGGTAGCGGTTGGCGAAGGTGGTATCCAGGCGCTCCATGCGCGGCCCGTCGTCGAAGAAACCCTGCGCGATCCCCTGCTTGACCCGCAGCGTCACCTGACGGTACAGCGCCGGGAAATAGCCCATCGGGCTTCTGGCGGCAAGAGCGGCGGCGACGATGTCGGCCAGCGCGGCCAGCACCTGGTCGATGTCCTGCGCCGGAAGCGCACTGCCGGCGGGTAGCGGCATCCTCTCCTCCTCGGGTCCTCTGGTCCTTGGTCCTTCAGCGTTCGCCGTGGCATTTTATCCCGTGCCGGCCGGCGCCGGCCCCGGGCGCTGAAGCGGGACCCGAGCGCACCGCAACCGGCCTACAACAGCTTGTCCACGGTGATCGGCAGGTCGGCAGCCCGGTCGCCGTCCCATTCGGCGACCGTCGACGAGGGCAACGCGAGGCTACTGCCGCAGGTTCACGAACTCCCAGCCGAAGCGGCCCTTGATGCAGAGGTGTCCGCGGGTCACGTCGTGGTCGGTGGGCGAGGTGACCTTGACGATCCGCTCGTCCTGCACGTGCACGGTCAGGGTACAGCCGACGCCGCAGTAGGGACAGATGGTGTCGGTGACCTCCTGCCGGGCCTCGTCCCAGGTGCCTGCCTCGCGCCGGTCGTGCTCGCTCTTGAACATCAGCGCACCGGTCGGGCAGACGCCGATGCAGTTGCCGCAGTAGACGCAGGCGGAGTCCGGCAACGGCACGTCGTACTCGGTGGCGATGCGGGCGTCGAAGCCGCGGCCGGCGAGGGCGATCGCGAAGGTGTTCTGCGCGTCCTTGCCGCAGGCCTCGACGCACTTGTAGCAGAGGATGCATTTCGAGTAGTCGCGGACGTAGAGGTCGTTGTCCACCTTGACCGGCTGGCCGACCGTCGCCGCCGTCGCGGCAACGGGCGGATGGTGGTGCCCTGGCCGGGCGGCGTCGCGCTCGCCGGCGACGGCGGCCGGCCCCGGCTCGCCAAAGCGCTCGGGATGGGCGCCGTAGCTCGCCAGGTAGGCCGCGATCTGCGGCGCGGTCGACAGGTCCACCGACGAGGCCAGCAGCTCGAGCACCAGGCGGCGGCTCAGCCGGACCCGCTCGGAATCGGTCTTCACCTTCATGCCGGGCTCGACCTTGCGCGAGCAGGCGGGAACCAGGGCGCGGGCGCCCTCGATCTCCACCACGCAGATGCGGCAGACGTTGACCGGCGTCAGGTTCTCGAGGAAGCACAGGGTGGGGGTCTCGATCCCCAGCTGCCGCGCCGCGTCGAGCACCGTGGCGCCCTCCGGCACCGCCACCGGGCGGCCGTCGATGGTCAGCTCCACCGTGGCGCGCGGGCGCGGCGGCGGGATGACCGGCAGCGGCCCGCGCGGCACCGGGATGCGGGCCTGGGGAGCGTCCAGCACGCCGTCGCCGCTCATCGGCTCACCTGGAAGATCGGGAACTTGGCGACCGCCGACTCGATGGCGCTCGACGCGGTCTGGCCCAGGCCGCAGATGGAAGCGTCGCGCATCACCTGTCCGAGCTCGCCGAGCAGCGCCAGCTCCTGCGCCACCGAGCCCAGCGGCCGGTCCTCGGCCAGGCGGTGCAGCACCTCCTCCTGGCGCACCGCGCCCACCCGGCAGGGCACGCACTGGCCGCAGGACTCGTCGCGGAAGAACTGCGCGATGCGCCGCAGCACCTGGCGCATGTCCACGGTGTCGTCGAACGCCATCACCACGCCGGAGCCGAGCGAGGCGCCGATCGCGCGGGTGCCCTCGAACGTCAACGGCACGTCGAGCTGATCCGGCGTCACGAAGCTGCCGGCGGCGCCCCCCAGCAGCACGGTCTGCAGGCGGCCGCCCGCGCCGTCCACGCCATCCTCGTCGTGGCCCTCGCAACCCACCGCGCCGGCCATCTCGAGCAGCTCGCGCAGGGTGACGCCGAAGGTCACCTCGTAGACGCCGGGGCGCCGCACGTGACCCGAGACGCAGAACAGCTTGGTGCCGGTCGAGCGCTCGGTGCCCACCGCGGCAAAGGCCTTGCCGCCGCCGACCACGATGGGCAGCACGTTGACCAGCGTCTCCACGTTGTTGATCACCGTCGGCTGGCCGAACAGGCCCACCTGGGTGGGGAACGGCGGCTTGTTGCGCGGCTCGCCGCGGCGGCCTTCGAGAGAGTTGATCAGGGCCATCTCCTCGCCGCAGATGTAGGCGCCGGCGCCGCGGCGCAGCTCGACGTCGAAGCGCACGCCGTGCCCCAGGATGTCGCCGCCCAGGTAGCCACGGGTGCGGCAGATCTCGATGGCGTGGCGCAGCCGCTCGGCCGCCAGCGGGTACTCGCCGCGGACGTAGAGGTAGCCGCGCTCGCAGCCGGTGGCGAAACCCGCGATGACGATCGCTTCGAGCAGCGCGAACGGATCGCCCTCCATCAGCACCCGGTCCTTGAACGTCCCGGGCTCGGACTCGTCGGCGTTGCAGATCAGGTAGCGCGGCAGCGACGCCGAGCGCACGCCCTGCCACTTCTGCCCGGTCGGGAAGGCGGCGCCGCCGCGGCCGAGCAGCTTCGAGTCGATGACCTCGCGCACCACCCGCTCGGGACCCATCTCGAAGGCCCGCCGCAGCGCCAGGAAACCGCCGGCGGCGCGATAGTCGTCCAGGCTCGTTGGGTCCACGCGTCCGGCTCGCTCGAGCAGCCGCCAGCCCGGCGCCGCGGCGACCGCGCTGGCGGACCCCGCCGGAGTCGCCGACCTCGCTGTCAACGCCGGCCGCTCCGGCGACGCCGGCCACTCCGGCGACGCCGACCGCTCCGGCACCGGCGACCTCTCCGGCGACGCCGCCGCACCAGAGCCCTGCTGCCGGCCCGGGCCGGCAGCCGCCTGCCCGAGCTGCGGCAGCGACAGCGCCAGGTCCGCCGCCGGCGCCACCCAGCCGCCGGCCGCCGCGCGCAGCGCCGCGCCGGTGGCCGGCGCCAACGCCTGCTCCACCGCCGGTTCGCCGGCCGCGATCACCAGGGCCGCCGGCGCCCGCTCGCAGAGGCCGAGGCAGGGGCTGCGATGCCAGGTCACGATGCCGTCCGGGCTGCTGCCCGCGGGACCGAGGCTGCGCTCGAGCTCCGCGCACAGCGCCTCCCCACCGGCCGCCACACCCTCGCCGGTCCCGCCACCCTCACCGGTCCCTGCCGCCGCGGCTCTGCCGCCGCGCGGGAAGCGGCAGCCGATGTCGTCGCAGACGTGGATCGCCACCGGCGGCTGCGGCCGGGTCTGCAGCAGCGCATAGAAGTCGGCGACGCCGAACGCCTCGGCGGGCGCCACCTCGAGCTGCCGGCAGGCATGGTTCAGGGCGCCCGGACTGATCCAACCCACCCGCCCCTGGATGGCCTCGAGCACCGGCAGCAGCAGGTGCCGCCGGCCGTGCTCCCCGCCCCCTGCCGGCACCGGAGTCGCGGGACGCGGCTCGCCGAGACAGCCGTCGACGGCCTGCCGCTCCTCCGGGGTGGGTTCGTCGGTCGTGAAATGCAGGTCCATTCAGGTCTTCCCGGCTCTGATCCTATCGCTCCACGATCTATCTTCCAAGGCCTCTCGCACCGGCTGCCTGCGGCCAGCGCGGACGAGAGGAGGCACGAGTCGGCCGCTGCGCTCGGTCATGGCTGCTCCTGATCCGAGCAGTATAGCTCCCACCCTGTGGTCCCGCCTCGCCGGCACCGGCGGCCGCCCCGCCGGCACCGGCGCCGCGCCACCACCCTCAGCGCCGACTCGCCGCCGCACCCACCGCCCTCACCGTTCCATCCGCCGGCCGCCGTTCCCGCGAGCTCTTGCAACCGGCACCACCTGTGGCGCCGATCTTGCTTATGTCTCGCGCCGCGGACCGGCGAGGGGCCGGCGTTTTCGAGATCAGGCGGGAGATCCATCTTTGTCACGCTGGCGCAGGCTCATCGTCGACACCATCACCTGCTGGAACGACCACGACGCCTCGACGCAGAGCGCGGCGCTGGCCTTCTACACCATGTTCTCGCTGGCGCCGCTGCTGGTGGTGGTGATCGCGCTCTGCGGCCTCGCCTTCGGTGCCCAGGCGGTGCGCGGAGAGATCATGACCCAGTTCCAGGATTGGATGGGCAAGGACGCCGCTCGCCTGGTGCAGAGCATCCTGGCGACCGCCGCCGAGCCCAACACCAACCGCCTCGCCGGCGTGCTGGGCATCCTCGTCCTGATCTTCGGCGCCTCGGGCGTCTTCGTCCAGCTGCAGCAGTCGTTGAACCGCATCTGGGGGGTGGTGCCGAAACCGGGGGCCGTCCTCACCAGCCTGCTGCGCAAGCGGCTGCTGTCGTTCGCGGTGGTCATCGGCATCGGCTTCCTGCTGGTCGTGTCGCTCCTCCTGTCCGCCGCGCTGGCCGCCCTGGGCAACCTGCTCGAGCACCGCTACCACCTGCCGGTGACGCTGCTGCACACCGCCAACATCCTGGCTTCTTTCGTCCTCATCACCCTGCTCTTCGGCCTCATCTACCGCCTGCTGCCCGACGTCCAGCTCGCCTGGCGCGACGTCCTGCTGGGCGCGGTGGTGACCTCGGTCCTGTTCGGCATCGGCAAGACGCTGATCGGCTTCTATCTCGGGCGCACCGGCGCCGCTTCGGCCTATGGCGCCGCCGGCTCGCTGGTGATGCTGCTGTCGTGGATCTACTACTCGGCGCTGGTGTTCCTGCTCGGCGCCGAGCTCACCCGCGTCTACCTGCACCAGGCCCAGGGCCTGAACCCGGCGCCCGAAACCGGGGCGACGCCCACCGACACCACGAAACCGGAGGCGAAGGCCGGCGCCGCCGGCACCGCCGACGCGACGAGCCGGAGACCGTGGTGAGCCGCCGGCTGACGCCGCTGGTGCGCCGGCTGACGCCTCGACGGGCGGCCACCGTCGCACTGCTCGCCGCGGCGGCCGCCGCGGCGGTGACGATGGCAGCGCCGCGTCCGGCCGCCGCCGCCGAAACCGTCCGCGTCGAGATCGAGGGCCTGAGCGGCGAGCTGCGCAAGAACGCTCTCGCCAACCTTCAGCTCGAAACGTCGCGCAAGGACAAGGACCTCGACGAATCGCGCATCCGCCGCCTGCACGGCCAGGCGCCCGACGAGATCGAGCAGGCGCTGCAACCCTACGGCTACTACCGGGTGGTGGTGGACGGCTCGCTCCACCAGGACGGCGCCACCTGGGTGGCCCACTACAAGGTCGAGCAGGGACCGCAGCTCAAGGTCACCAGCCGCGACCTGCAGGTGCTCGGCGAAGGTTCCGGCGACCCCGGCTTCCAGAAGGTCCTGAACGCCTTTCCGCTGCACGAAGGCGAGGGCCTGCTGCACGTCGCCTACGAGGCGGGCAAGCAGGCCTTCGACGACTACGCGGCGGCCAACGGTTACCTCGACGGCAAGTTCCTGGTCAGCCAGATTCAGATCGACCTGGCCACCTACACCTCCACCATCGTGCTGCACTACGCGACCGGGCCGCGCTACCGCTTCGGGCCGGTGCGCTTCCACCAGCACTTCCTGCACGAATCGCTGCTGCGCGGTTACATCCGCTTCAAGCAGGGCGATCCGCTGTCCTCCAACCAGCTGCTGGTGCTGCAGGAGGGGCTCGCCGACAGCTCGTATTTCCAGCGCGTGGAAGTGGTACCGCGCCGCGACGAGGAGGTGGGCGTCGAGGTGCCGATCGACGTCAACCTGGTGCCTGCCAAGCCGCAGAAATGGAGCGCCGGCCTGGGCTACGGCACCGACACCGGCCCCCGCGCCAGCCTCGGCTACGAGCTGCGCCACATCAACGAGGAGGGGCACCACTTCACCTCCGAAGGCAAGGTATCGCTGATAGAAAGGAGTATCCGAACCGACTACTTGATCCCTGGCGCCTACCCGCGCAGCGACGTGCTCGATTTCACCGTCGCCTATGCCGACCTGACGCCGAAGACCAGCCAGAGCCTGAGCCTGCTGGCGGGCCCCAGCTACAGCTACTCGGTCGGACGCTGGCGCCAGGCGGTGGCGCTCGACTACCAGCGCGAGACCTACACCATCGGCGTCGAGAAGGGCACCTCCGACCTGGTCATCCCGCAGGACACCTGGACGCGCGTCTACGCCGACGACCGCATCTACCCGAGCCGCGGCGAGAAGTACACCTTCATGGTGCGCGGCGGCGCCAGGGCGCTGGCTTCCGACGTCAACTTCTTCCAGGCCTCGGCGGACGCCAAGTTCATCCAGAGCCTGGACCGCCGGCGGCGCTTCCGGCTGATCAGCCGCGCCTTCGCCGGCTACACCGCGACCAGCGACTTCGATCGCCTGCCGCCCACCGAGCGCTTCTTCGCCGGCGGCGATCAGAGCGTGCGCGGCTACGCCTACCAGGGAATCGGCGCGCGCGACGTCAAGGGCAACGTCATCGGCGGCCCCGACACCGTCGTCGGCAGCGTCGAGGTCGAGTACCGCCTCGAGCAGTGGCGGGCGCTGCAGAAGTTCGGGCTCGCCACCTTCTACGACGCCGGCACCGCCGGTTTCTCCTACGGCGGCAACCTGCAGCAGGGCACCGGGCTGGGCATCTTCTGGATCTCGCCGATCGGGCTGGTGCGGGTCTACGTCGCCACCGCCCTCAGCCTGCCCGGCCACCCCTTGCGGCTGCACCTGACCATCGGTCCCGATCTATGAAGCGTCGCCGCATCGTCCGCATCCTGCTCTGGCTCGCCGGCGGCATCGCCGCCCTGGCGTTGCTGGCCGTCCTCGCCCTGGCCTTCCTGATCGGCACGCAGACCGGCACCCGTTTCCTCTTCGCCCGCCTCGGGGCGCTGCTGCCAGGCACCTTCGCGGTGCAGTCGGCGGAAGGCCGCATCGACAGCCCGCTGACCCTGCACGGGGTGACCTACAAGCGGCCGGGCATGGAGATCCGCATCGATCGCCTGGAGCTCGTCTGGCGCTTGCGCGCGCTGCTGCAGCGGCGCGTCGACGTCGACCGGCTCTACGCCGACGGCATCCACGTCCTCACGACGCCCACCCCGAACCAGCAGCCCACCCAGCTTCCCGACCTCGACCTGCACTTCAACATCGTCGTGCGGGACGCACGGGTGCGCGGGCTCACCCTCGGCAGCCCGCCGGCCGCCCCCGCGCCGGGTGGCGGCGCCGCGATCCCGGCAACGGGTGGCGGCAGCGCGGTCCCTGCGGCGGCGGCGGCTGGCGGCAACCCGGCCTCGGCGGCGGCGCCGGCGCCGCCGCTGGTCATCGACGAGATCGACCTCGCGACCTCCGACGTCGGCAACGTCGTCCGCGTCGATCGGCTGGCGGTGCGCTCGGCGCTGCTGCGCGCCGACGTGAGCGGCATGGTGCAGCCGCGCGGCGACTATCCGGTGGACCTCGCCGTGCGCTGGCAGGTGCAGCCGCCGGGGCCGCCGCCGATGGCCGCGATCGCGGGGAGCGGCACCCTCAAAGGCAGCCTGGCCACCCTGCACGTCGAGCAGGCGCTCACCGCCCCCTTCGACCTGCGGCTGGCGGCGACGCTCTTCCAGCCGCTGCGCGACCTGCGCTTCGACGGCCGGGTGGTGTTCGACGGCGTCAACCCGCGCCGCCTGCGCGGCGACCTGCCCGACCTGCCGGCCGCGGGCCAGGTCGCCGCCCGCGGCAGCCTGACCAAGTTCGAGAGCTGGGGCGCGGTCGAGGGCGCGATGGCGCCCGCCGGCCCCTTCCGGCTGGATTACCGGGTGGCGCGCGACGGCGACGCCTGGCAGGTGCGGCAGGCCGATCTGACGCTGCCCGGTACCGCGTCGCGGGTGGCGTTGCGCGGCCGCGCGGTGCTGCCCGCCGCGGCGGCCAACGGCGCCGGCGACCTCGATCTCGACCTGCACGCCAGCTGGCGCGACGCCGCCTGGCCACCGCGCGGCAAGCCCTCCTTCGCCAGCCCGAGCGGCGAGGCGCACGTGGTCGTCCACGCCGCCGGCGCCAACCCGGCCGGTGGCGCCGGCGGCACCGACGCGACCGCGTCCGCCAGCGCTCCGGCCGGCAGCCTGAGCAGCGAGGGCTCGGTGCAGGCGGTGGTGAGCTCGCTCGGGCCGGTCGCCGCCAGCTACCGGCTGACCCGGCAAGGGGCCGACTGGCATCTCCAGACGATGCAGCTGGCGGTGCCCGGCACGCCGACCCGCCTCGCCGCCTCCGGCCGCCTGACCCAGCGTGGCCAGACGCTCGACGTCGATGCGGCGCTCGATTGGCGCGACCTGGCGTGGCCCTTGACCGGGCCGCCGTCGGTCAGGAGCCGGCAGGGCCAGGCGCGGATCGCCGGCAGCCTCGACAGCTTCCGCGCCCAGCTCACCGCCGACGTGGCCGCCAGCCCAGGCCCGGGAGCGGCGGGCTCCGGCACCGCCGCCAATCCGGCCGTCGTGCCGAGCGCGTCCCAGCCGGCGACCACCGCCGCGCGCATCGCCACCGCCACGCCGGCCGGTGCAGGATCCGCGGCCACCTCCACGGCCACCTCCACAACTACCCCCACGGCCATCACCGCTGCTACCACGATCACCACGGTCGGAAGGGCGGCGCCGCGCCCTGCGGCGGCGCCCGCCCCCTCGCCAGCCGCCGGTCGCGTCTCCCTTGCCGGCACCGGCAACCGCGACCGCTTCCACATCGACAGCCTGACCGCCGACCTGCTCTCCGGCCGCGTGCAGGGGCACGGCGACGTGAGCTGGAGCCCGCGTCTGGCCTGGAACTTGGCGCTCACCGGCCAGGGGATCGACCCGGCGGCGGTGCGCCCCGACCTCCCGGGCCGCCTCGCCTTCGACCTGGCGACGCGGGGCGAGAGCCAGGCCGGCGGGCTGACCGGCAGCGTCGACCTGCCGCGACTGCAGGGGACCCTGCGCGGCCAGCCGGTGGCGGTGACGGCCGCGCTGCGGCTCGCCGGCCCGAGCTACGACCTGTTACGGCTCGACGCTCGCTGGGGCACGGCGCGGTTGCGAGCGTCCGGCCGGCTGGGAGAGCGCTTCGATCTCACTTTCGACGCCGCGGTGCCGAACCTCGGCCTGGTGGTGGCGGACGCGACCGGCTCGCTCACCACCCAGGGCCACGTCACCGGCGCCGCGCAGGCGCCGCGGGTGCAAGCGACCGCGCATGCTCAGGGACTGCGCTTCGGCACCCAAAGCGTCGGCGCGGCGAACCTGACCGCCGACGTCGACACCGCATCCTCCGGACCGTTCCAGCTCGACGCCAACCTGAGCGACGTCAACGCCGGCGGCCAGCTGATCTCCCGGCTCGAGCTCCAGACCCGGGGCACGGCGGCCAATCACACCCTGGCGCTGTCGGCCACGGGGCTGGGCGACAGCAAGGACGCGCGCTTCGACCTCGGCCTGGCGGGAGGCGTCAGCGGCCCCCTCGGCGCCGGTTCCACCTGGCGCGGTCAGATCTCGCGCCTCGACCTGCGCTCCTCGCCGGTCGGCGATTGGCGCCTCGAGCGGGGGGCGGCGCTACAGGCCAGCGCCAGCGCCGTGCAGCTGCGCGACCTCTGCTGGGTCGGGGCGGCGGGCACCGGCGGCGCCGGCCCCTCGGGCGCCCGCCTGTGCGCCAGCGCCGCCTGGTCGCAGGCCGGCCCCTGGGCCGGGCAGGCCACTCTCGCCTCCCTGCCGCTCGCGCTGCTGAAGCCCTTCCTGCCACCCGACCTGACGATCAGCGGCGAGGTCAACGGCAGGGCCGAAGCCCACGGCGGCAGCCGCGGCATCGCCGGCGCGGACGTCGACCTCGCGCCCGGCCCCGGCGACCTGCGCTTCCCCGTCGAGGGCGGCCGGACGGCGACGGTGCACTTCGAGCGCGGCACCCTGCGGGCGCAGGCCGGCCCCGAGGGCGGCAACGCCACCGCCGCCCTGGCGCTCGCCAACGTCGGCACCCTCGACGCCCACCTGCGGCTACCGCGCCTGACAAAGGGCATCGTGCTGCGCGACCAGCCGCTCGCCGGCACCATCGCGGTGCACGTGCGCGACCTGTCGTTCCTCGAAGGCTTCATCCCCGACCTGCGGCAGTTGGCCGGCTCCCTCAACGCCGACCTGAGCCTGGCCGGCACCGCCGGCGCGCCGCGCCTCGACGGCAAGGCGGTGCTCGACGGCGGCCGGGCGCGGGTGCCGCTCTACGGCCTGGACCTCGAGAACGTCCGGCTCACCGCCACCGCTGCCGGCGGCACGACCCTGGCCATCGACGCCGGCGCCAGCTCCGGCCCCGGCAGCATCCGGATCACCGGCCACGCCGGCCTGGTGCCCAGCGCCGCGACGCCGGTCCAGCTCGCGGTCAGCGGCAGCCGCTTCGCGGTGATGAACACGCGCGACATCCGCATCCTGGTGTCGCCCGACATCAAGCTCGAATACCAGGGCACCACCGCCCGCCTCACCGGCCAGGTGACCGTGCCGGAGGCCCACATCCACGTCGAGAAGGCGCCCAAGGGCGGACCGGTGGCGCCCTCCAAGGACGTGGTCTTCGTCGGCGGCGTGAAGGCCCAGGCGCAGCAGCCGGCGAAGGCGCCGCTCGCCATCTACACCCGCCTGCGCCTGGTGGTGCCCAACCCCGCCATCGAGCTCGACGCCTTCGGCCTGAAGGGGCAGCCCTACGGCACCGTGCTGGTGGCCGAGAATCCCGGCAGCACGGCCACCACCGGCACCGGCGAGCTGGACATCGCGCCGGGCGGGACCTTCCAGGCCTACGGCCAGAACCTGACCGTCGAGCGCGGCCGCCTGATCTTCGGCGGCGCGATCGACGATCCCGCCGTCGACATCCGCGCCTCGCGCCTGTCCGACGACACCACGGTCACCGCCGGCATCGAGGCCAAGGGCACCCTCAAGGAGCCGCAGATCTCGGTCTGGTCCACCCCCGCCATGGGCCAGAGCGACGCCCTGGCCTACATGATGCTCGGCCATGGCCTGAACCAGGCCAACCAGCAGGAGGGCAACCGCGTCGCCAACGCGGCGTCCTCGCTGGGCGTCGCCGGCGCCGGCCTGCTGGCCAAGAGCATCGGCTCCCGCTTCGGCCTCGAGGAAGCCTCGATCGAGAGCAAGGGCAACCTGAACCAGGCCTCCCTGATGGTGGGCAAGTACCTGGCGCCCCACCTCTACGTGGTCTACGGTATTGGCCTCTTCCAGCCGGTCAGCACCTTCCGCGTCCGCTACATCATCAACAGCCACTGGACCCTGCAAGCCGAGAGCAGCACCGGCACCGGCGCCGACGTCCTCTACACCCTCGAGCGCGGCCGCACCAAGTGACGCGACGGCCACCCATCCGGTTCGCAACTCATGGATGCCCACCGCCGCCACCGGGGTTTTGGGCACCTCCGCCGGCGGGCTGGGCAGACTGCTTGGCGCCACCCCCCATACCGCCGATGGCCGCCTGGAGCAACTGGCCCGCAACCCGCATGTCCAGACCCAGACCCACGAACCATCCTGCCTTCCATTGCTTTTCGGTCGGAATCGCGGTCGCGCTCGGAAGCATCGTCCCGCCGGTGGTGATCGTGGACCCGAGCTTGAGGCCTGAATTGGGATCCACCTCGGTTACCTTGGCGAAATGAACGCCGCCCGAGAGCACAGCCAGACCGAAGTCCCAGGAGAGCCCCAGCAGCGCGTGGTCCGTCACGTCATTGAGGGCGAGGCCGAGGGTAGGATTGAGATGGGCGTACCAGGGCTGGCTGGTCGCCAGGACTCGCTGGGTGAGATACGGGGTGAGAAAGATCGTATAGAGAACCCGGTCGCCGCCCTCGCCGTTGACGATCTTGCCGGTACCCTGAGTCGCGGTCGGCGCCACACTGAAGGGCTTGTCGAAGACGCTGGTGTAGACCGGCCCGAAGGACAGCGCTCCCCAGTAGAGGCTGTTGACTCGGAACGAGAAGGTTCCGAGTGTGGACAGCTGGTTGTTGACCGGGAAGACTATCTCCACCTGGCCGTCGCCCGGCGCGAAGTCCTGCAAGTCGAACTCCTTGTACTCGCAGCGCGCAAAGCTGAGGCTGGCCGGCGGCGGGGCGGCGGTTGTCGCCACCTGGAGAGAGCTCGCCGGCTGGGAGGCACCCAGGATACGGATGGCATCTCGGTTCCTCGGAGCCGACTTGCGCCGGATGTCGAGGAACTTGATGAGCTGTCGATCAACCCTGACGACAACTCGGAGTGTTTCGTTTTCCGCGATCGTCGGCGGCGGCGCCCCGCCGTTGGACGCGAGATTGCCATGGCGGTCCAGGATCTTGCCGGTGGGCGTCACGAAGATGAAGTTGGCGCCGTCACCTGCCAGGACCTGTGCCATGGGCGCGGTGGCGCCGGAGCAGGGATTCTGCAGCAGCTTGGAGAGGTCCGTCGAATTCACGAAGCCGTCTGGCGGCGCGGCGCCACCCGCCGCGAATTGCAGCGTGGTGCGCAGTGGGGTGGCCGCCGGGAAGGCGACGATCAGGTCGCTGGCGGCGGCAATCCCGGTCAGCGCCACGACTCCGCCGCTCTGGGCATTGACGGCGGGAAGAAGATTGCCGTCGAGCGTGATCGAGGCCTGGGTGCAGTCGGTCCCAACGCAAGTGAGCTGCAGCAGGATCGGCAGCTTGCCCGTGACCAGAGATACGGCACCCGGCCTGGCTACGGCTTCGAGCGTGATACCAGCACCGGGCTTGATCTCGACGCCGGCTCCCGACCGCTCGATGACCACTGCGAGCGGCGCGGTCTCCTGCGCTACGGCCAGACGGCAACCGCTGGCGACGACGATGCCCACGGCGAGGGCAGCAAGGGTCTTCATGGCCATCCTCCTCAGGTGATGGAGCAGTTCAGAGTCGAGAGCGCGGTCAGCGCCGGGGTGAAAACACGCAGGTCCTCTTGCCCAGGGAGCGGGGAGACCCCCACCAGAAACCCGAGCAGATAGCCGGACTCGTCCACGAGCCCGGCGCCGGAGTCGCCGTCCGTCGTGGCAATCGATACCAGGAGCGTGTTGATGAGGCTCTCGCCATTGATCAGCAGATTGACGTTCAGATACTGGACGACACCTCGCTGCAATTGCGAAGCGGCGCCAAATAGGCGAACCGAGATACCGTGGTCGTTGGAGATGGGTCGAGCGTCCTTCAGCGACAGGGGCGGGACGAGTTGGACGGAGTCGGCGAGCAGTACCTTGGCGGCGTCGACGCCGCTGGTCGTGCCGAGGACCAGCTGGCCGACGACCGGGCCGTCGCTCGGCGAAGCCATGACCAGCGCGGTATCGCCGGCAGATACATCGAGATCGGCCTTGCCGGTGACATGCATGGCCGTGATCGCCACGCGTTGCCTGGTGGCGAGATCGAACGCGAGAGCGCCGATCGTGCCCCACCTACCGGAGCCTGGTTCCCCAATGCTCTCGATGCCGTCCTGTCGTCGCAGCGGTCCCATCTGCACGACGTCGATGGGAATACGGCCGCTGCCGGATCGGATGGTCTTGGGGACACGCCGCGTTCGCTCCCGCTTGAGCTCCGCCAGAGTCTTCTTTTCGCGGACGAAGACAACCAGGCAACGCTCCTCGGTTTCCCTGCCTGCCTTGAAGCGCCGGCCAAGACCGTGACCGACCACCCCAGGGATCTTGGACAGCAAGGCGCGAGACCGTTCGAGAGCGGCATTGATCCTCCGCCACTCGCCAGCGAAGACGTGAGGCGAGCGGCGGCCCGGCTGGACCGCCGCGGCCAAGGCCTTGCGACAGGCGGCAATCTCGAGGTTCGCGCGATGAATCCTGCGAGCGGCTTCAACCGCCGTGATCCTTGCTTTGGCCATCGGTCCGTCCTCCAGGGCCTGGGAGGCACCCTGATCTCCTCGCTCATGGAGACGGACAGCAAGCGCGAGTTCCCGCGGCGCGGTGCCTCGGGTGCTACACTGATCGACGGAATTTGCCTGGAAGTGCGATGACTGCCAAGGCCACAGCCCACGGGCTGCTGAGCCTGGCTGGTGACCGACCGGGGTAAGGTGGTGGCAGAACTGCGGTCCCCGACGCCGCCGGCAGCGCGGCCCTCGATCCATCCGGGTCTTGCCGCGCTGGCGCGTCGCGGCATGCTCACCTTGGGCCGGTCGAACGACCCTGCGCTGTACGTATCCTTGCCGAGGAGCGAGAGGAGCGGTGAACCTCTACGCGCCTATCTCGGCGCTAAGACGGGCACTCCCCGAGCGGCCGCCGCCGTGGCCAACGCAGCGTCGTAGGCGACCATGGCTCCCAGGTCGCCGCCCAAGGACAGGGCCGACGCCAGCTGCACCGCGTCGAGAGAGCGCAACGTCCGTGGTTCCATCCGGGCTGCCTGCCCAAGGACCGCCTCGTCGATCTTCACCAGATGGACACCGGCCAAGACGGCCTCGGCGCGCTCCTCGACCGCCGGGTCCGCCGCGGCGCGGCGGGCCGCCCGCATCACCTCGACGCGGGACAACTCACTGGTCACGCGCGCCGGCCAGGACTCGAGGCTCGCCAGCAAGGCGGCGGTCTCGGTCTCCGGGAGCACCAGCTTGACGAGGGCCGAAGAGTCGAGGTAAAGCAGTTCGCCGCTCACTCAACGCTCCTGACGTTGCTCGGCGAGGGCTGCCGAGATTGGCTCCTCATGGGGCCGATCCGGCGGCGGTCCAAGCTCGATCAGATCGAGCCGGGCCTTTACCAGCCGATTGGCGGCGGCCAATCGCTCCAGCGCGGTGCTGCGCCCTGGCAGCGGACCAAGGACCGCGACCGGCAACCGGCGCTCCGTGACCTCGAATTGCTCCCCGGCAAGGACCCTTCGAAGATACCGGCTGAGATGCTGCCGGAGCTCGCGGATCCCGACTTGGTGGGGCTTTGCGCTTCCAGTCTCCATGATGTAGCACATGGTAGCACATACAGAGAAGAGCAACCTGATGCTAGAATCGCACCACCCTTTGCAAGGTTGGCGACTCATGCAACCGGCATCTGTTCACCGGGAGCGGTGGTCACCATACCGGAGGTGCCATGACCGTCAAGCCGCCAGCCGCCGCCGCGATCCTGCTCTGCTTCTGCCTCATGGCCTGCGGCGGCGGCCACGGCGGCCCCACCGCGCCCGCGGAGCTGCAAGTGAAGATCACCACCGCGCTGCTCGACACCAGCCCGACGGCCACCATCCTCGAGGCCAAGCTCCTCCTCGACGGCAAGCTCGCCACCGACGCGTCCGCCGGCGCCGGTGCGCTTGGCTTCCTGGACCTCTTCGCCCAGGGCACCGCCCGGATGGACGGACAGCAGCACA
>Ga0210405_10002792_pt1 | contig 17742 bp, 19 predicted proteins | sample IncBWH11MmetaG_FD_155492 | JGI IMG/M metagenome (GOLD analysis project Ga0210405, IMG submission 155492) | Forest soil microbial communities from Barre Woods Harvard Forest LTER site, Petersham, Massachusetts, United States - Inc-BW-H-11-M | ecosystem: Environmental > Terrestrial > Soil >... | reverse complement strand
CGGCTCTCCCCTCCAGCAACGCGGTTCCATCGGAGTCCCGCCGCTCCATGTTCTGGCCGTTAGTAGCCATGCCCCGACATCGCCCCGCCGAGAGCGTCACGCCCGTATCCGTCACTGGCCAGCACACCTGGCCAGGGCCAGGCGGCGATCGGGTCGAGCGCGGTTGCGCTGGCGTCTCCCGACGATCCGACCACGATGGCGGGAATGAGCGCGCCCGGGATCGCGATGAACAACATCCAGTTCTGCGGCGAGGACGCGGCGTACAGCTGCCTGGCGAAGCGCAGCGCCGGCACGCATCCGCTTGCCTGGTCATGCTGGCTGTCCGGATGGGCCGGCCGCCGGCGGCGGATGGGAGAGCCGGCGGCCCGTCTCCAGATAGGTCTTGAGGTCACTGAGTATGCGGATGATATCTACTGGCGGGTCATGGGGCAGCGTGTCGGCCGTGAAGGTGACCCGGGTGATGCCAGGTTCTGTCTCCTTGAGGTCCCAGCCGAGCCAGCAGTCGATGTCGCCGGTTCGCGGCTCGTCCAGACGGTAGATCAGCCGGGATGGCTCGTCGGCGACGACGACTGCTCCGGTGGCGATGTTCGCTGATCCGTAGTAGGCGTCCACCTGGGCGCCAGGTTGCCATGCTGATGTGATGGTCAGACCCGACAACCACAGGCGGGTCTGGTCTGGCGAGGTGAGCGCGGCCCACAGGGTGGCGGGCGTGGCAGCAATGTCGACTTGCGCGGCGGCAGAGCGCATGACTCCTCCTGTTGATGCGCGATCCTGGCGATCCGGGGATGGACAGTCACGGCTGCCGCTGGCCTCGCCGTCAGTCAGCCTTCGACAGAGCCGACGAGGTCGGCGACACCTCCGGCAAGGAGGCGGCCGGTCATCCCGCCGATTGCGGTGCCGCCGATGTAGAGGCCGGTTGTCCGCGGGTGGACCGAGAGGTGTACCTCCTCGCGCAGATACACCATGGCGACGGCTGGAACGCCGGCCAGGGCCAAGCCCTGGCCGGCGCGCAGGACCAGCAGCGCCGGCCAAGAGGGGGCGAGCGCGCAGGCGGTGCCCAGAGCCGCGGTAACCACGAGCGACGCATTAATCATTCGGACGCGTCCGTAGCGGTTGGAAAGAGGCCCGGCCATGACCATGCCGATCCCGAGCAGCACGGTCGCGGCCGAGACCGACCAGGCGGCCCGTGATACGGGGATCGCAAACCGCTGGGCTAGGACGCCGAGCAGCGGCTGGGTACTGTACAGCGCGGCGAACGTCGCCACCCCGGCGGCGAACAGGGCGAGGACCAGCCGCCGGTAGCTGGCCTGCCCAGGCTGGTGGTACGCCGCTGCCGCTGCCGTTGCCTGTCTTCTCGCCGTGAGCGGCGACGCGGACCGTCACTGCGACGGACGTCTCACATGTTCGGTGCCGTCCCATACCTTCAAGCATCAGCCCACCAAAATAATACGTCCAATGAGATTTTTTTCGCTGTGTAATACGATTTCTGCATGAGCAGCGCCCGCGTCAGCGTCGACGACCTCCGGGTGTTCCTGGCGGTAGCGGAGGCCGAGCACGTGACAGCTGCGGCGGGACGGCTCCATCTGAGCCAGCCGACGATCACGCGGAGCCTGGGCCGCCTGGAGCACCAGCTGGGCGTGCAGCTGTTCGACCGCCCCGGGCACCGGGTCCGACTCAACGAGTTCGGACGGGTCCTTATCCGCTTCGCCGAGCGGATCGTCGGTCAACTCGACGCAGCTGAAGGCGAGCTGGCCAGATTGTCTGACCCGCACGCCGGCCCCGTCCGCGTCGGATTCCTGCCCTCGCTGGGGACCTGGCTGGTACCCGACCTCATCCAGTCGTTCCGCGCCCTCGAACCAGGCGTCCAGTTCGTGCTTCGCCAGGCAACAGCCGAAGACCTCGCCGACATGCTCTACCAGGGCGGGGTTGACCTGGCGATAACCAGCCCGAAACCCCGGCTGGACGAGCCCACGGACTGGAATGTACTCATCAACGAACGGCTCGGCCTGGCCGTTCCTCCTGATCATCGCCTCGCCGACCGGCGCCGGGTAAACCTTTCTGAGGTTGCGGCCGAGCCTTTCGTGGCTTTCAGCCCGGAGGCAGGTCTGCGCCAGGTCAGTGACCGCCTGTGCCGCCAAGCCGGGTTCTCCCCCGCTATCGCGTTCGAGAGCGGCGAAGTCGCGACCGTACGGGCGATGGTCGGCGCCGGGCTCGGCGTCGCCATCCTCCCCATCCACCAAGCCCCAAGCCCACAAACATCACCGCCAATACTCGCCATCGCGGGACGGGGAGCCAGCAGGCCGCTCGGGCTGGCATGGCTCGCCCACCGAAGGCTCCCGGGCATTACCGAGGCGTTCCGGACCTGGCTCACCCACAGCCAGATGCCGGGACCATGATCAGCCAGTCAGTTCGGATCATCCTGGGCGGGTTCCCGCGGACGCCGCTGCGCCTGCGGCCGCGTCGGGCCTGGCTGAGATCGGCGCCCGGGTGCGGTTCCGGCACCCGCTGGTCCGCTCGGCAGCCTACAGGTCGGCGCCAGACCGAGACCGCCGGGAGGTATACCAGGCATTGGCGGAAGCCACGGACCCGGTGACCGTGCGGTCAGCCGGCGGGATCAGGCAACTCGAAGTGCTGGACCAGCACCACGAGGACGACATCGTCCCGGTAATCCTCGAGGAACCAGATCATCACAGGGCCCTCACCGTAGCTCTTCACGTTGGACACCGCTCCGATCACGTCGAATGGGGTGCCAATCCGACGTACCGCTACAGCGTCGGCGATCCGCGCCGCGAGGCTTTCCACCTGGTCAATCTGAGCCGGGGTGAGCCCGCCCACGACACTGGCCGCGTCCGGGACGTACTCCAACGTCCAGTGGCTCACGCACTGATGGTCTCGGCCTGCCGCAGGATCTGGCTAATCTCTGCTGCAGCCGCCCGGCGCTCCGCACGGTCCGGCGACTCGGCCACGATGCGCTCGCAGGCACGCAACCGCGCCGCGAGTTCCGGCCATCGTGCTACGGCAACCCAGTTAAACCAGTGCTCGACGAAATACCGGGCTGGAAGCAGGCTGTACTCATCCCGCGCGCGGGCAGTCGCCGCCGTCCAGTCGGCCTCGAACCTCGCCAGAGCCGCCGGGTCCAGACGCGCCACGGCCGCCCGGATTGCCGCAGGCTCGCGATCCGGCAGCGGCACGGCCGGCTGCTCCCCGGATATCGGCAGATGGCTCATGGAACCGATGCTAACGTACCCCTCCGACAGCCGGCAGGCTTCAACCCGGCTCAGGCCCATGGGCCCGCAGGAGCACCCCCTAAGCGCCAGCACAGCAGATAACCAGCCATTCCATCCAGGCAGAAGACTCAATAGCGAACGCATGTCTGGATACCTAGGACCGCCCGTCCCCGCCTGTTACTGTCATTGCTTGATTTCCCCGAACCGGGGAGATCGCACCGGTTTCCGTGTTTCAAGCCCTCCTCGCACATTTTTTCGAAAAGTATTCTCTCCGGACTGGCGCGGTGAATATATCGCCCGGCAGATCGGTGTGCGCAGTCCGGGTCCTGGGGAAGACAGGCTGATCGTGGCGAGAGTGGTCACCGGCCTGCGGTGTCATTGTTCGCGCTGGTTCCGCCCGGTGCGGCCCGGGAGCCGCCAGCGACGGGCCGCACCGGTCCGCGGGCTTCGAGCCAGTCCCGCAGGTCCGCACGGACGTCCGCCTCGGGGCGGTCGGTGCTCAGCTCGATCAAGATGCCGCGGCTGCGGTAATAATCGACCAGCGGCGCGGTTTCCCGGGCGAAGACGGCGAGCCGATGCTGAATCACGCCGGGCGTGTCATCGGCCCGGCCGTCACGGTGCGCCCGGTCGAGCAGCCGTGTGACGAGTTCCTCCTCCGGCGCGGTCAGATAAATCACAGCGTCGCTGGTAAGGCCGAGTTCGACGCCGACTTGCGCCGCACGCAGCGCCTGGGGCATCGTGCGCGGGAATCCGTCGAGCACGTAGCCGCCTGTGTCGCGGGCTGCGGCGACCACGGCCGGGATGAGGATGCTGAAGATCAGTTCGTCCGGGACAAGGTTGCCACGCGCGGTGTATGCGGCGACCCGCCGTCCCAGACGGGACCCGCGCGCGACCTCCGCCCGCAGCAGATCGCCCGAGGAGATATGCGCGGCGCCCGTCTGCTCCGTCAGCCACCTGCCATGCGTGCCTTTCCCGGCGCCCGGCGGGGACAGCATGACCACCCGCACCATAGTGACGGCACCCCTTCCAGCCCGCGCAGGCCCCGAATGTCCAGTATTATCCCTCGTCCTTCACGCCGGGCGCTCATCTGCAGCCCGGATCGCCCGGACAGCCGCCGCAGAAGGCCGGTGGCCGGCACGGTTCAGACCCGGATCCTCAGACGACGGCGGGACGACAGCCTCGATCAGGTGCGGCCCGGGTTCGGCCAGCGCCCAGGTCAGGTGCTTGACGAGTTCTTCGGCCGTGTCGGCGTGCGCCGCGGGGAGTTCAGAGGTCACCCTTCGCGCTGTCGCGCCCCGGAACATCCCTCATTCACCGGTGGATTGAGCTGACCAGCATTGGATCACGGTGAGCCCTGGTCAGACGGTGTTAATGCTGGCCTGACGGATGAGGCGCTAGTTCGGCGTGGCGGAATTCGACCTGGCCGCCGCCGTTCAGGAAGACACCGAACCTGACCAGGTTGGCGTCCGCCGGGATCGGGGCGGTGACCTCGTACTGGGTCCACGCGCCGGTCCCGGTGGCGGAGGTGATGTGGATGGCCGGGTCTTCCCGGGGATCTGGGCTGGCGGCCCGCGGTGGCGTGGACCAGCGCTCGCTGCTGACGCGGAGCGCCAGCCCGGCGCGGCCGTTCGCCTCGGCGGTGCGCAGTTCGGCGCGGAAGGTGACGGTGCGGCCGCGGTAGTCGCCGGCGTCGATGTCCTGGGCGAGGAAGGCGGATCCGGCCGGCTCGGGGACGGCCGCGGCCAGGATCGCCCGCCCGTCCTCGATGGCGGCGGAATAGTCGAACCCGGTGCCCTGGCGCAGGAAGGTGCCGCGGAGCTCCCATCGGTCCAGGCCGTCGGTGAACGCCATGTTGCGGGGCTCGAACCGCCGGCTCAAAGACCTGGGGGGTGTCTCCTGGCTGCGGAACTGGCTGAGCAGGTCGGGGCCGGTGACGGGTCTGGCGAGCCGGTCCATGACCGGGTCGTCGACGGCCAGCGACGCGCCGGCGATGACGGCGAGAGTCAGGCCGTCGGCGAGGCTGGCGGTGACCGGCCGGGTTCCGCCGGGCCCGGTGATGCCTATCCGCGAGACCGTCACTCCCGGGCCCAGGTCGGTGACGGTCACGCCGGTCAGGGTGACCCCGGCCGCCTGCAGCAACCGGCCGGTCATCTCCTCGGCATGAGCGCCCAGGAGGTCCTCCTCCTGGAAGTCGTCGGGGCGACTGAGCAGGCGCCAGAGCTGTTCGGGACCAGGGAGCCGGACCGGCAGCGCCCGGTGACCAGCGTCGTCGGCGAGGATCACGAGCACGTGGCGGATATCCATGCTCCCGTCTGGTGTGCGTCCGGGCCAGGGGTCGGCGTACGCGATGCGGACAGGGGTCATGGGGACTCTCCGGGAGGTGGCGGGGATGAGGTCGGGGCGGTGCGCGGTGATGTACTCGCGCAGCCGGCGGCGGGCCTTGTGCAGGCTGGCCTTGGCGGCGCCGGGAGTGCCGGCGATCTGCCCGGCGGGCTGGTCGGCGTAGTAGAACGCGGTGACGGCGTCGCGCTGCCCGGGGGGCAGGCGGGCGACCGCGCGGCCCAGCGCGTCGGCGCGGTCCAGGTCCTCAGCCGACGGCAGGCTGCCGGTCGAGGCCGGGTGCAGGTTCTCGGGCCAGTCGCCGAGCAGGGTCAGCGGCGCGCGGCGCCGCTGGGCGCGGCAGACGTTGGCCACGATGCCGCCCAGCCAGCCGGCGAACCGGTCGGGGTCGCGCAGCCGGTCCAGCGCCAGGAACGCCCGCAGGAACGCGTCCTGGACGGCGTCGTCGGCGTCGTCTGGCTGCGGGCACAGCCGGGCCGCGCGGGCCCGCGCCATCGGCAGATGCCGCTCGACCAGCAGCCGGAACGCGGCCGGATCGCCGTCGCGGGCCAGCCGGACCAGGTCGCCGTCACCGATGTCCATGCCCGGCTTTACTCCCGGGTTCCCGGCGGCGCCGGGAACAGTTCCGCGCCGCGCAGCTCAATGCGGCCGCGGCCGGCCAGGGAAATGCCGAACCGGATGACGACGGCGTCACCGGGGACAGGCACCGTGACCTCATGCCAGGTCCAGTCGCTGCCGCCCGGGGCGGTCAGGCTCCTGCCGTGGTCGAGCAGGGGGGCGCTAACCGGCTCGTCCGGCGGCCGGCGCACGGCCAGATGTAGCCCGGCCTGGCCGGACAGGCCGGTGGCGCGCAGCTGTCCGCGGAAGGTGACTGCGGCGCCGCGGTAGTCCTCGGCGGCGATGGCCTGGACGAGGACGGCCGAGCCGGCGGGTTCTCCGACCGTGGCGGCCAAGACCGCGGACTGGTCCGCGGCGGTGCAGGAGTAATCCGGGCCGGCCGGCTGGCCGTCATCGGAGAAGCTGCCAGCCAGTTCCCAGTAGTCCAGGCCCTCGGTGAACGCCATGTTCCGCGGCTCGAAACGCCGTGATTGCCTGGGACCTCCCGGCCGGGCGTCCGCCGGAGGCAGGAACGGCGCCAGCATGTCCTGGCCCGGCACCGGAACCGCGAGCCGGTCCATCACCACATCGGCCACCCGGACCGGCGCTCCGGCCACGGCGGCCAGCGCCAGGCCGTACTCGGCGCTTACCGTGACCGGCCGGGTTCCCGTGGCCGTGGCCAGCCCGACGCGCGCCGTGACCGTGTCCGAGCGCAGCTCGGGCACATCATCGCTGGCCGGCTCGATGTCCACGGCGCTCACCTCCGTCCCGGCCGTCCCCAGCAGCCGGACCGCTGTCTCCAGCAGGCCACTGGTCACCTCGGCGTCCGCGGCGGGCCTGCCCAGCCGGCCCAGCAGCTCCTTGTGACCGGCAATTACCCACAGCGGCAACGCCCGGTGACCCGCGTCGTCGGCCAGCACGATGAGACGCTGATGCGGCCACCAGTCGGGCACGACACTCCCGTCCGGGGCCCGTGCGGGCCGGATGTAGCGCGCAGGAACGATGCGGACAGTCGTCACGGCGGTCCTCCAGCAGACGGCGAGGCAGCGATTCGGCTCACACTTGTTAGTGTCCGACGGCCCGCCACCGGTTACCCGCCTGCCGCCGCGTCAGGTCAGGAATTACTGATCACGACGGCACCGCTGCGGGCACAACGGACCGATCTGGTGTGACAGGCACACGGGAGCTGACGGCAGCGGCAGCGGCAGCGGCAGCGGCAGACAACAGAAAACGAGCAGGAAGGGTGAGGATGACCGAAGGGTCCCGCTGAACAGCACGCCCATGACCCCCTGCCGCAGCGGGCCCATGTCATCGATGGAGCCGGCGCCCGCGGCCATGCCCGCTACCAGGCAGCCCGTCTTCAGCGGCGGGCCTGCTGGTCAGTGCGGGCCGGCGGGCTGGGCGTGGCGCGGCAGCAGCGGGATGGCTAGGCAGCTCAGGACGCCGATGGCGATGACCGTGAGCAGGCTGAGGATCATGGCGTGCCCCGGGCCGCCGGCTAGCGCGCCGAGGTAGATGGTGGTGATGACGGCCGCGCCGATCGCGTTGGCCAGCTGCTGGACCGAGCTGAGCGAGCCGCTGGCGCTGCCGGCCTCGGCCGGGTCAATGTCGCCGATGGCAATGTCGTAGATGGTGGCGAACGTAGCGCCCATGCCCAGGCCGATAAGGGTCATGGCCGGGGCGAGCTCGGCCGCGCTGGCCGCCGTGCCCGAGCGCGCCACGATGGTCGCCAGTACGGCTACGCCGCCCACCGTCACCACGATGCCAGCCAGGCTGAGCCGGCGGCCCAGCCTGGTGAGCAGGTTCCTGCAGGCCACCGACGCGATGACGATCCCGGCGGCGGCCGGGGCGAACCCGGTCACCGCGGCCCGCTCCGGGCTGTAGCCGACCCCCCGCTGCAGGAACAGCGAGACCGCGTAGAGCAGCCCGGCCACGGTGGCGAAGAAGACCAGGCCGAGGATGAGCCCGGCGGTGAAGCCCCGGTTGCGCAGCAGCGACGGCTTGATCAGCGGCGCCGCCGCGGTCCGCTGGCGCTGGGCGAAGGTGGCGAAGAAGATCACCCCGGCGGCCAGGGCGGCGACCGGCGCGGCAGTCCACCCGTCGGTGGACCCCTGGATCAGGCCGAACAGCAGGCCCAGCATGCACGCCGCGAGCAGCGCCGAGCCCAGGGCGTCGATGCGCACCGCGCGGTCGCCGACGTCGCGTGGCAGTAGCCTGAGCCCGGCGGCCAGCCCGGCCGCGCCGAGCACTATGTTGATCAGGAACATAGGCCGCCAGCCCAGCCCGAACAGGTTGGCGTCGATCAGCAGGCCGGCCAGCAGCGGACCGCCGACAGCCGACAGCCCCAGAATCGGGCCGAAGGCGCTGAACGCCTTGCCGATGTGCTCGCGCGGGAAGACCGAGCCCAGTATGCCGAAGCCCTGCGGGATCAGCAGTGCGCCGAACGCGCCCTGGACCAGCCGGGCCACGATGATCGAGGGCGGATCCCAGGCCAGGCCGCAGGCCAGCGAGGCCGCGGTGAAGCCGGCGATGCCGATCAGGAAGGTCCGGCGGCGGCCATACTTGTCGCCCAGCCGCCCGCCGGTGACCAGCAGCACTCCCAGGGCCAGCGCGTAGCTGGCGCCGAGCCACTTGATCAGGCCCGGACCGCCGTGCAACGAGGAGCTGATGGTCGGCGCGGCGATCGTGGTGATCGTGGCGTCAAGCAGGTCCATGATGTCCGCGACCAGGACGATGCCGAGGACCAGCCACGCCGCCGCGGGCAGCCTGGATGCCCCGTCGGCCGGCTTAGAGGACACGTGTACGGTCATCGGAACCTCCTTTGGCGGGCTGGGCTGTACGTGACCGTTGGGGAACCGGGGCAGCTTGTCTTCCAGAGCCGGCCTGCTCAGGCGGCTGTGCGCCGTGCTGGGCCAGTTCGGGGTGCTGGGCTTGTTCTGTGGCGGTGGCGGGCTGCCGGGTGAGGTAGCGGTAGGTGAAGGCGCTGCCCGCGGCCAGGGCGATGGCGGTGATGGCCAGGGCCAGGGTGTAGCCGTTGTCGAAGGCGCTGGCGGCGGCGTCCAGCAGGGTGCGGGCCTGGCCGGCGGGGAGGTGGCCTGCGGCGGCGCGGGCTTGGTCGATGCTGCCGGCGGACCTGGCGGGGGCGGTTGCGGGAAGGTGAATCGTGTGGGTATAGACGGCGGTCAGGATGGTGCCCAGGACGGTGACGCCGGCGAGGCTGCCTAGTTCGTAGGAGACCGACTCGATCGAGGAGGCCATGCCGGCGCGCTGCGGCGGGGCGCCGCTGATGATCGCGGCGGAGGCGGCGACCATGACGATGCCCAGGCCCGCGCCGGCCAGGACCAGGCCCGGCACGACCCATGCCGGGCTCCGGCTCCCGTCCAGCAGGGGGCCCGCGCCCGGGGTCAGCAGCAGGGTGACCAGGACGCCGAGGGCGCCCAGGAGCAGGCCGCCGCCGATCAGCGGGCGCACCCCGGTGCGGTGGAGCAGGCCGCCGGCCAGCACGCCGACGGGCAGGGAGCCGGCCGCGAACGCGGTCACGATCAGGCCCGCGTGCAGGGGGGTCAGGCCCAGGACGAGCTGCAGCCGCTGGGTGAGGAGAAGGTCGGTGCCGACGGTGGCGGCCATCGCCAGTGCGGCCGCGATCACCCCGGTGAGCAGGCTCCGGTTGCGGAACAGGGAGAAGTCGATCAGCGGGTAGGCCTGGCGGCGCTGGCGGCGTACGAACGTGACGGAGCCGGCGGCTGCGGCCAGCAGGGCCCCCGCGATCGCCAGCGGCACCGGGCCGGGCCTGGCGGATTCCTGGATGGCGTAGACGAGGCCGGCCAGGGCGGCCATGGCCTGCAGGGAGGCGATCAGGTCCCAGGGGCGGTCGCGGTGGCCCGAGCCGGGCGGCACCAGAGCGGCCGTCGCGGCCAGGGCGAGCAGCACGACGGGAATGTTGAGGAGGAAGACCGAGCCCCACCAGAAGCGCTGAAGCAGCAGGCCGCCGACGATCGGGCCCAGTGCGGCGCCGAGTGCCGCCATGGTGCCCCAGACGCCGATGGCGATACCGCGCTCGTGCTCGTCGTCGAAGGTGATGCGGATCAGTGCCAGCGTGGCGGGCAGCATCACCGCCGCCCCGACCGCCAGGAAGGCCTGGGCGGCGATAAGCACCGGCGGGGAGGGGGCGAACGCGGCCAGCAGGGAGGCGGCCGCGAACAGGGCCAGGCCGGTCAGGTACATCCGCTTGTGGCCGATGCGGTCTCCCAGCGTGCCCGCGCCGAGCAGCAGCCCGGCCATCACCAGCGGGTACGCGTTGATGATCCACAGTTTCTGCGAGGCGTCGGCCCGCAGGTCACCGGTCAAGGCGGGCAGGGCGGTGTAGAGCACCGTCGTGTCCACCGAGACCATCAGCAGTCCCGCCGAGACGGTGGCCAGGACCAGCCAGCGTCGTGTTTTGCTCATGGTGCACCTACGGCTTCCGGGTGGAGGTGGGCTGTGCGGGGGCCGGGCAGGGGCGCGTCAGGTCGGCGGTTCGGTGAGCGCGGTGATCCGGCGGATCAGGGCTTGCTTGACCTCGGGGGCGAGCGGGGCCGGCCTGGTCGCCTCGAACAGCCACAGGCCGTCGGCGGCCAGCCGCGCGAGGAACAGGTCCAGCTGCACCGGATCGGGCACCGGCGGCTGCGGTACCCAGCGCGCCATCAGGTCGTTCCACACCTGCGCCAGCTCCGGGCTGGTCGCCGACTCCACCATGAACGCCAGCTCCGCCTTGCTGGCCGGGCCGCGCGCATTGACCCGCGCATAGGCCGCCGCGCGCTCCTGCGCCGTCGACTCCTCCAGCGGCTTGCCCAGTTCCGCGAGCAGATACTGCTCCCACGTTTCGGTCAGGTGCCGCTGGATCGCCATCAGCAGGTCGTCGCGGGTGCGGAAGTGGTACATCAGCCCGGGCTTGGTCAGGCCGGCCTCCTCGGCCGCCGCCTCCAGGGTCAGGGCGGTGATGCCGCGCCGCTCGGTCACCCGCACCGCGGCCTGCAGAATCTGGGTCCTCGAACTCGGTCGCATCCCATAACTTTACCATCCGGAAGGTAAAGTTACTAGCCTAGGAAACACGACCCCGCAGGCCACCGAAGCTCGCCCGCCTCAGGCTCGCACAGCGGGCGCAGGCCCCGGGCAGGGTGTACCTGCTTATGCCCCAGCGCGGTGTTGGCCGGGTCGGCCAGGTCGAAGTCGGTGCGCTGCCGGTTCCACACCTGCCGCCCGGTGTACCGGGGATTGGCCAAGATCGCCGCCACGGTGCGCAGCGTCCATGCCGCGCCGGTTCGGCGCGGCTTCCGTCCGGATCCGCCGCGGACGGGCACGGGATCCCGGAATCGTTGAGCGCCCGGGTGATCCTGGCTACGCTGTGCCCGGCCAGCCGCCGCACGAACATCCAACGCACCACCGGCGCTGCGGCCGGATCCGGCTCCAGGCAGTGCGCCCGCCATCCCCACGCCGTGTACGCCTTGTTCGGATGCGGACCGGCATCCGCGAGGCGTACCCGTACGGCGGCCGGCCGCCCAGGTACCGGCCCTGCTCTCGGGTCTGCGCGGCCATCGCGGTGCGGACCCAGATCCAGGTGAGCAGCGTGGCAGTTTATCCAGTTATGTATCGCTATATACGAACTGGCTACTTGCGCTGCCAGATGCCCTGCCCACCTGAGCCGGGATCATTCGCCGACCAGGATGACCGTCTTGCCTTCCGCCCCGCCGGCCCGGGAGAGAAGGCCAGGGACATCTGTGAGCCTGACTGTCGTGATCGGCGGCGCCGCATAGCGCCCCGACACGACCCCGTCCGCCAGGCGCGCGAGGAGTTCGGGTGTCATGCGTAGGGCGAAGTTGATCCCGGTCACCCCCGCGGCAGCCAGGGCATCGGTGTCAGCGGTGTAGCGGGTCGTCAGCGCGGTACCACCGTGGCCGACCAGGGCAGCCAGCGCCGCGAACCCATCGCGGTCGCTGGCCAGATCGATGAGCACATCAACACCGTCCGGGTGCGATGCGCGCACCGCATCGGTGACCGGGCCGGCCGCGCGGTCGACGTTCCCGGCCGCTCCGTAGTTGCGCATCCGGTCCGCCGCGCTCGCCGGTGCCACGGTGATCACGCTGGCCCCGGCGCGGGCGGCGACCTGGGTTACAAACGACCCGATGCCGCCCGCCGCGCCGTTGATCAGCACGGTCTTGCCGCTGAGCGGCCCGAGGCGGCCGGCAATGTCCAGCGCGGTGCCGCCCGCGGTGGGCAGCGCGGCCGCGGTCACCAGATCCATGCCGTGCGGCACTGGCGCCAGGTTAGCGTCCTGGGCGACCGCGACCTGCTCCGCGTACGTCCCCGCCGATCCGAGGGGCGGGACGACCAGCTGGCCGAACACTTCATCACCGAGGACGAAACGGGCCGCGTTCTCGCCGGCCCCCTCAATAACCCCAGCCACGTCGACGCCCATGATGAGCGGGAAGGTGGCGTCGAAACGCGAAGCCCAGGCGCCGTCGGCGATCGAACGGTCCATCGGGTTCATGCCCGCCGCGCGTACCTTGATCAGCACCTGCCCGGGTCCCGGCTGGGGATCAGGAACCTCCACCAGGGCCGGGCTCGCCCCGTACTCAGAAACTGCTACTGCCCGCACCAAGATCACCTCCGGCACCGGACTGATCTGTCCGTCGAGCGTAACGCGCCCGAAAGCATGGCACCAAGGATGCCACCGTGGCGGTATTCCAAGCTGACTGAGCCCGCCACGGCGATAGGGCGCCAGCCGATACGGCGAGCGCGGCGGCCAGCGGCCGGGCGGAATCGCCAGTGAAGATCCGGCCGTTGCGAAGCATAAGGTCAGCCGTTCCCGCCGTACCTGGGAGCGTTGCGGCCGTCGTGGCTGTGGGGGCGGCGTCGGGGGCGGGCACTTTAGCGTTTCCTTTCACGCAGGGTTCGCTCGCGTTCTGGACGGCGCCCCGGCTGCGGGGTTCGGGCGCAGTCCGCCGGTGCAGTGCGCAGACGGCGGACCGCGCCCGGGCCGAAGCCCGTCGGCCGCTGGTGAGGGGATGTCAGGCAGCCCACGGAGGGTTGAAGGCACCGATCTGGGTCATGATCGTCGCCAGCCCACTCCTCGCTGATCTTGCCGTTGGTGACCCGGTAGACGTCGTACGCGGTCCACCGGACCTTCTTGCCATCGGCCGGCACCCCGAAAAGCTGTACAGGGACCGCTGCCTGGCTCATGCTGGATCACTTCCGGCCGCGTGGCGCCAGATCTCCGGGAAGTTGCCGGCCGCGAGTTCCTCGGCGCGGTGCAGCCGCCAGGTGATCGAGGCCCGGCGCTGCGGCGGGGCGGCGTTCAGCAGGCTGGTGAGCAGGGCGTGTGCCTGCAGCAGCACCATGGGAGACCGGGAACCGGATTCGATGAGATCGTCGAGGGCGGTGCGCAGGTAGTCATCCCAGGACGGCAGCGCCAACACCACCTTGACGGTTCCGGTGTCGTCGGCGACCTGGGCTACGTCCAGGTCCCGGGTTGCCAGGGGCAGCAGGAGGCCCTGGATCGTGTCCAGCACCTGCACGGCGGTGGCCGGGTCGTTGACGGCCGGCGAGAGCGCCCGCAGGCCGATGTCGGCCAGCAGCCGGAACGCCAGCAGCGGGTCCTGGCCGAAGGTGCGCTCTTGCCCGGTCACCAGCGCGCCCAGGACTGCTACGTCGCTGGCGTCGCCGCCGTGCAGGTCGGCGACCACGGCGCCTTCTTGGAGAGTGTCGCCGATGCGGGCGCGGAGCACGATGACCGCGCCGTCGGCGGCCTGGAGCAGCCGGCGCAGGTTGAGTTGCTGCAAGGTGGCTTGCCGGCGGGGCCAGGTGACGGCCCGGCGCAGCGGCGGCAGCGTGGCGGGACTCGTGTCGCCCGGCCCGGGCTGGGGGTACAGGTGGTCGAGGATGCTGCGGCCGCGGGCGGCGATGTCTGACAGGGTCGGCGCCAGCTGGATGGAGGCGAAGGCCTTGACCTGCAGGGTCCGGATCAGGGCGAGCGCGGCGAGCACTCCGGCCACTTCCGCGGCCGGGACGATCACTGACGCCTGCGGGTCGTTGCCGATGACTAGGGCCGCGGTGACCGAGAACACGAAGATGCCGACGGCCAGCCCGAACGTGCGCCACACGATGGGGTCGTCGCGGAACAGGTTCAGCCGGGGCGACAGGCTGGAAAAGGCCCACTGCACGACCAGGAACAGCAGCGAGAAGATGATGCTGACCAGCCCCAGCACGCCAAAGCCCACTCCGATCAGCGTCTCGGTCACGCGGCTGCTGGCCACGGTCGGCGCGGCGGTGATCCGCGGCAGCAGCAGGCCCAGCCCCAGCCCGGCCACCGCGAACAGCAGCTGCACCAGGCCGGCCCGCAGCCGGCGGCGGGGCCGGTCGAACCGCCCGAGCCGGCCGACGGCGGAGCCCCGCATCACCACGCGCGGACCGTTCCCCGCGGCGCCCCCGCCAGGCCACGTCTCCTCCGCGCTGTTTTCGGCGTGTCGCCGGCCAGCCGCAGGACCCACGCCATGCGGGCGCCATCGGCGAGGGGACGGCGCCGGCATACTGAGACCGGGACAGCGGCCGTGCCCCGATGGCCGCGCGGCGTTCGGGGTCCGCCGGCGGTCCGGGATGACGAGCTCGTCATGGACATGCCGCGTACGCTCCCGGTTCTCCCGACCTTGCAGCTATGAGGTTAAGGAAGCCTGCGCCGGCCTGCCTCACCCCGCGCGGATGAGGCCCGGGATGGCTGCGGCCCCGGATCATTGACGGAGCGGCGGCGAGCGGCGGGCCTTCCCTCACAGGGGAGGAGGGGACAAAGCCGGCGGCCGGGGACTGATCGATCGCGGCGGCGGGCGTGGCACGCCGGGAGTTTGGCCGGGACGCTGCGGTAGTCGTGTGCGGTGCGGCCGGAAGGGAACACGGCTGATGAGCGTGATTCGCCGGCCTTTGACCGCAGCCGGCCGGTGGCTGGGCTCGGTCCGGCCGGAGCGGCGGTCCCTGCGCGCGGACCTGGTGGCCGGGCTGCCGGGCGCGATCGGCAGCGTCCGGTACGGGATGGCGGCCGCGGTCCTGGTCGGCGTCGACCCGGTGCGGGGTCTGTATGCGAGCTTCGCGGGACCGATCGCCGGGGGCTGACCTCGAGCACCCGGCTGATCGTGATCACGACCACGTCGGCGGCTTCGCTGGCGGCGGGCTCGGCGCTGCGGAGCGTCCCGGAGGCCCAGCGCCCGGAGGCGCTGCTGCTGCTGGCGCTGATGGCGGGGGCTGCGCTGGTGGCGGCCAGGCCGGCCGGCCTGGGCCGGTACACCCGGTTCGTGTCGTACTCGGTGATGATCGGATTCTTGACCGGGATCTCGGTCAACATCGCGTGCGCGGGCTAGCTGAGGATCTTGATCCGAGCCTAGGGCTGGCTGATCACCCGTCCTGGCGGGCCGGGTCTGCGCCGGTCCCTGATGCTGCGGCGGGTACCCGGCGGATGAGCCTGCGTTCCGGCATGTCGGGCAGGCCGGGCTGATCAGCCCCGGCCGCGGCCGGGGCGATCCGCGGCCCGAACCGCCGGGCCAGCGGATCGGCGGTCACGCCGTGCGCTATCACGCTGAGCAGCACGGTGACGGTGATCACGGCGACCGCCTGGCTGGCGGCAGGCTGGCCGATGTCCTCCAGGGCGAGCAACGCGAATACCACCGAGGCCAGGCCCCTGGGGCCGAACCAGCCCACCAGGACGACGGCGGCGCGGCCCAGCCGCGCCCCGGCCAGGGCGGCCGCGGCCGGCGCCATCCGGATCACCGTCAAGCTGAGCACCGCATATAGCACGATCTGCCAGGTCAGGCTCTGCACCGCCGCCGCGACGGCGACGGCGCCGAACGCCAGCCAGACCAGCAGCGAGACCAGCGCGCCGGTTTCCTCGACGAACGGCACCAGCCGCGCCGCGCGCCGCCCGCCGACGGCGCCGTACGCCAGCCCGCCGGTGAACGCGGCGATGAACCCGTTGCCGTGCAGCGCCAGCGCGCACGCATAAGCGCAGATGGCCAGCCCCAGCACCGCAGCCCCCGCGAAACCCTCAGCCGCCCAGCCGCGCCGCCGCGCCAGCCGCACCACCCAGCCCCCCGCGCCGCCCACCGCCACGCCGATGAGCAGGCCCACCGCCAGCTCGGCGACGGCCTTGCCCGGGCCTGCCGCGTGCGCCTGCTCGGCGGTCTGCGCGCCCGCTATCGCGACCAGCACGAACGGCGTGGCGATCCCGTCATTGAGCCCGCTCTCGACGTTGAGCAGCCGCCGGATCCGGGCCGGAACCGCCGGGTTGACCATCATGCCCGCGCCCAGAGCAGCATCGGTGGGCGCCAGCGCCGCGCCGACCAGCAGGGCAAGCCAGATGCTCATGCCGCCGAACAGGGCCAGCGCCAGCAGCGTGCCCAGGCCGATCGTCAGCGGCAGCCCCACCCCGAGCAGCCGGGCGTACAGGCCCGCATCGGCTCGCAGCTCCCGCAGCCCCACCCGGGAGGCGTCCGAAAACAGCACCAGCACCAGGGTCGCCTCCGCCAGTCCCTTGACCAGCTCAGGTGCCGGGGTGACACTCAGCACCGCCAGCGGCCCGCGGGTCAGGAGCACGCCAGCCAGGACAAAGACGATCGGCGCGGTCACATCGAACCGCTCCAGCCGCGCCGACAAGGTCCCCCACGCGAACACCAGCGCCGCTACGATCGCCAGATCCGACTCGCTCACCGACTCACCCGCCGCAATCCCTCACCCGCCCGTACCACCGGCGGCGATGCTCGGGCCGATCAGGACGCCCCTCTTGCCGCCGCGCTCGATTGCCTCCTGGCTACAGGGTTCCTGAAACGCCATGTAAGCCGGAGCGGCTGAACCCAGCGCAGTGAGCCGCTCGGGCCCAATTGGCATGTTCGTTTCCCATTCATCCGGCCGGGCAACCGACCCCAGAGGGTCCACCAGAGTGACACAGACCCGCCTGGCTGCCTCGGCAGCATCCCGCCGGATGGTCCGGTGGCACATCACCCGCGAGAGGTGAACGTCACCGGCTGTCCCGGCGAGCTGCATTGTGCTCAACGGGACCATCCGCCACGGGTGAGGCAGCGCCGCCCCCCACGTCGCCATCATTGACCTGGTGATGCAGTCCCGTGTGGCAAGCCGTCCGCGTCTGGTACGGAAAGGACCCTGATCATGAGCATGCCATCCAAGGTGGATGTCGATGACACCACAAGGGAGACGCTGGCCGGATTGGCCATCGGCGAGCATGACCTGTTGGCTGAGGGCCTGGAACTGCGTGCCGAATGGCAAACCAGGAGCGGCCTTGACCCTCGTAGTTACGCGCTGGTCAAGATCGCCGCGCTCATAGCGCTCGACGCCCCCCCGGCCTCCTACCTGTGGCAGGTGGCCAGCGCGCTGGATGCCGGGGCTACCCCGGCGGACCTGATGGGCGTGCTGATCGCCGTCGCCCCGCAGGTCGGCGGGCCGAAGACGGTCGCGGCCGCGCCCGAGCTCATGGTGGCTCTCGGCCTGTCTTTGCCGGACGAGCCGTAGAACATGCCAGGCACGAGCAGCACCGACCAGGGAGGCA
>Ga0210405_10002791_pt1 | contig 17744 bp, 16 predicted proteins | sample IncBWH11MmetaG_FD_155492 | JGI IMG/M metagenome (GOLD analysis project Ga0210405, IMG submission 155492) | Forest soil microbial communities from Barre Woods Harvard Forest LTER site, Petersham, Massachusetts, United States - Inc-BW-H-11-M | ecosystem: Environmental > Terrestrial > Soil >... | reverse complement strand
GCGCGGAACCGACATCACCGACACCAGCCTGCAACTATACGTCTCCAGTTTCGTCGGCCTCCGGTCGCTCGATATCAGCTTCACGCAAGTGACCAACACCGGGCTCGAAGCGCTCGCGCCGCTGCATAATCTGGAGGATCTGGCTATCGGCGGAGACAAAATCAACGGCTCCGGCCTGCATGTGCTGAAGCTGCTGCCGAATCTGACCAGCCTGAGTCTGACCGGAAGACAAAAGCGTAACACCGAAATCTGGTCGGCCGTTCTGACGGATTTCGATATGAAGCTGATCGGTACACTCTCGCGCCTGCAATCGCTGAATCTTTCCGGAATCCGCATCACCGATCTCGGCGCAGCCGAGTTGAAAGCGCTGCCTGAGTTACGCTCCCTCAATCTCAGCGAAACTCAAATTACGAACAAGGCGCTGGAGAATCTGTCGAAGCTCGAGCGCCTGAGCCTCTGGCGCGTGAAGCGTATCGACGACGGTGCTGCGCCACAACTCGTCGCGATGCCGAATCTATCGATCCTCGATCTTTCGGAGACCGGAGTAACGGACAAAACCCTAGCCGCCATTCAATCGAACAAGCATCTCCGCAAGCTCTATCTAACAGGTTCACAGGTGACAACCGCGGGTGTAGACGCATTTCGCCGCGCCAATCCCGACTGCGAGGTCTCGTGGTAATTGTGGCGTACGCACTCGTGCGTGCAGCGCCGACACTCGTGTCGTCGCTCCGGAAGTCGCGTATTTGCAGTGGTGGGACAGGCGGTTTCGCCTGTCTCGCCCGCTTGCGGGCGTTTCTTTCACAGCCTCTGACGCTTGGGGCTGTTGTTTTCCTGCTCGCCCTCCCCATCTCGGCAGCCGAGCAAGCTCACGCACCCCTGGTCCGCCGCCTCACCCATAGCCAGTACAACAACACCGTCCGCGATCTCCTAGGCGACCAGACCCGCCCCGCCGACAGCTTCCCGCAGGAAGACTACGTCAACGGCTTCAAGAACCAGATCGCCGCGCAAGATATCCCGCCCCTGCTCGCCGAAGCCTATCACTCCGCCGCACTCAAACTCGCCAAAGCCGCATTCCAAGGCGGCGACGACCCCCGCCATCTGCTCCCCTGCAAACCAGCCGATCCTGGTTGTGGCGTGAAGTTCATCCGCCAATTCGGGCAGCGCGCCTTCCGCAGGCCCCTGACCGAACCTGAAGTGCAGCGCTACTCCACACTGCTCTCCAAAGAAGCCCAACGCACGGGCCAGTTTTCCGATGGCGCACAGCTCGTGATCGAAGCGATGCTGCAATCGCCCAAGTTCCTCTTCCGGCTGGAAGGCGGTTCCCGCGTTTACGACATCGCCAGCCGCCTCTCCTATTTCCTCTGGGATTCCATGCCCGATGACGACCTGCTCGCCGCCGCTGCTTCAGGCGAGCTGGCCACACCGGCCGGAGTCGAGAAAACCGTTCGTCGCATGCTGGCCGACGCTCGCGCCAAGCCGGCGCTAGACGAATTCACCAGCGAATGGCTTCGCTTTGACCTGGTCCTGAATACCGTGAAGGATCGCGCCGCCTATCCGCAGTTCACTCCCGAGATGGCCGTGGCCATGACGGAGGAGACGCGCCGCCTGGTCGCCGACGCGGTCTGGAATGACCGCAGCTTCCTGGACATCTTTCAGGCCGATTACGCCTTCGTCAACTCCGATCTGGCGGCGTTATACAAGCTGCCCGCACCCGCCAACGAGTTCGACAAGGTGAAATTTCCCGCCGATTCCGACCGCGCCGGAATCCTGGGTGAGGCGATGTTTCTGGCCTCCACCAGCAAGCCTGAGGAGACCTCGCCAACCGTGCGTGGCTACTCGGTGCGGGAGCAGTTCCTCTGCCAGATCATCCCGGACCCGCCGCCCGGCGTCAACAGCACGCTTCCTCCTGTGACCGCCGAGAAGCCGATGACCAACCGTGAAAGGCTCGGTGTCCACATGACCAATACCACCTGCGCGGGCTGCCACTCTCTGATGGATACGGTTGGATTTGGCCTGGAAAAGTTCGACGCTATCGGACAGCGCCGCGAGAAGCAGGTGATCACCTTTATCTCCGACCATCCTAAGAAAGGCGAGCGTCCGACCAGAGTGTCAATCCCCCTGGATTCCCACGGAACCGTAGCGGGTATTCCCAATTCGGACTTCGCTTCTCCGAAGGAGCTAGGGAAAATTCTGGCCGCAGCCCCGCAATGCCAGGAATGCGTGGTCCGTCAACTATTTCGTTACGCCTATGGTCGCAAAGAGACCGGCGCCGACCGCCCTACCATCCAGCAGGGCTTGGAAGTTTTTCGGACCTCGCAATTTCGCTTGAAAGAGCTTATGATATTCTTAGCGAAGTCCATGTAGAATATGCTTTAGCTTGTTCGTTATGAGAATTTCACCAATTTCGCGTCGAAGGTTCCTGAGAGGCGTGAGCCTAGCCGGAGCCGCCGTCCGAGTGGGCCTGCCGCCGCTTGCTGCGATGCTCAACAGCCACGGTACGGCCTATGCCGCCGGAGCCGCCGGAAAGCTGGCGGAGACAGCCATCCCGTCCCGTTTCGTACTCTGGTTCAACGGTAACGGCATCCCGGAGCGATACTGGATCCCTGAGGACACCGGCGCTGACTACGCGCTCACGCCCTGCCTGGCGCCGCTCGCGCCCTTTCAGAAGGATGTTCACATCATCAGCGGGCTGGACAATCCTGCGGCGCGCATTCCGGGTCCCGGCAACGGCCATCACAAATCGATGAGCGGCCTGGTCTCCGGCACCGCCTACAGCGGGCGAGGCTGCGCCGGTCCGTCGATCGACCAGGCAATCGCCTCGAAGATCGGCGGTGAGTCTCGCTTCCACTCGCTGCAGATCGGCGTCTGCCAGGAGTCGCACGGAGAGAGCATCCATCGCAATCTGAGCTGGTCCGGTTATGACCGTCCGCTGCCGCCGGAAATGCTGCCCCACAACCTTTTCGAGCGCATTTTTGGAGCCAAAGAGCAAACCTGGCTGGGTCGCGAGAAGAGCGTGCTCGACGCGGTGCAAGACGATTTCAAAGATCTGAACGCCTCGCTCGGCAAGCAGGACCAGGCGCGTCTCGACGAGCATCTCTCCTCGGTGCGCGACGTGGAGCGCGCGATCTTGAGCCTGCCGCCGGATTACAAGAAGGTTCAGGAGCCCGATCCGGGCGGCGACGTGAAGGATTATCCGCGCATCGCCAAGCTCCAGAGCGATCTGCTGGTCCACGCCCTGGCGTCCGGCCAGACCCGCGTGGCGAGCTATATGCTCACCAAGTGCCAGAGCCTCGTCAGGCTGCCCTGGCTCGGCTACACCACGCTGCGCCATCACGATTACACTCACACCAACGCCGACACTCCGCAACAGCAGAGAATCCTGCGCGATATCTGCCGCTGGCACGTCGAGGAGTTCGCCTACCTGATCGGAAAGCTCAAGTCGATTCCCGAAGGCGACGGCACGCTGCTCGACCACTGCTGTCTGCTCTACATGCACGAGCACGCCGAGGCCAATCCGCATAAGAACAACGGACTGGCCGTGATAGTCGCCGGACATGCGGGCAAGGTGGTGACGGGCGCTCATACCAAAGTGACAGGCACTATGGGCGACCTGTTCCTGACTCTGGCCAACGGGCCGATGCAGGCGAACCTGGCGAACTTCCCTACCGCCGACCAGAAGCTGCCCGGCGTTGTAGCGTAGTTACTGACACCCCTATCGCGATCGCCGCGATATCGAACGGCAATTCCGATTGCAAGATGTATCCTGCCTTATCAAAAAATCTGGCGATGGAGAGCGGCGAGACATGGATCGGCCGCCAGGGGAAGAACAGTCGGGCGTCGGAAAAAGGAAACAGCAGCATGACGCCGGAGCCGCCGTCGGTGAGAGCGTCAAGTAAAGGATGGGTGATCGCGCAGACTGACCACAAGATCGCAAGAGGCGCAAAGGCGCGCCCGACGACGATGGCTGCGAGCGCGGTCGAAAGCAAAATCAGGAAGAACGGCGAGTGGAAGAAACCGCGATGTCCCAAGAAACTGCTGTAGGGGATGTCAACAGCGCGCATGGCGAAAGTATCGAGATCGGGAGCCACGGCCAGCAGACCGCAAGAAACGGGGATAGCCCACGGCCGCGAGAGCACGCCGCGAAACGGCAGCGCGAGCGCGCCGCCCACGATGAAGTGCGTAATGGCGGAGGCCATCGGATGACCCCACTCAGTATATACTGCGAACATGTCTACAGATCGTAGGATGTTCCTCACAATGCTTTTGCCCGCTGCTTCTTGCGGACGGCGGAGCGTGAATGCATCGGCGGCTAGCCCGCGAACGGTTACCGTGGCGCAATCCGGAAGCGCCGACGTGATCGGAGCCGACAGTGCGGCGTTGCAGAAGGCGGCCGGCTTATTGAAACCCGGTGACACACTGAGCATCGGGGCCGGGACATATGACATGCAGAATGGCCTCCGCGTTCCTTCCAGCGTAACCGTGCGCGGCGTACACGGCCAAACCATTCTGAAAAAGAGCCCCGGCGTTGAAAGCGCCCTGATCGAAGATGGGGATTACGGGGAAAGCATGCTGGCCGTGGCCGAGCCCGAAAAATTTCGCCCCGGCATAGGTGTTTCCGTCGTGGACGACAATCTAAAGGACGGGTGGGACATCAGCGTGTCCAGCATAGCCGCGGTAAAACCTCCGTATATCATCATCGATCCGATGACGCTACGGGATTACGATCAGGAACGGAAGCACGCACGGGTGCGCAACATCTTCCCCATCCTCTGCGCCATTGACGCGGAGAACGTAGTGTTCGAAGACCTGATTGTGGACGGCAATCGAGCGGCAAACGGCTACATCGACGGCTGCCGAGGCGGAGCGATCTATATGTATCGCGTGCGCAATGTCACCGTCCGGAACTGCACCGCACGGAACTACAACGGTGACGGCATCTCATTTCAGATCAGCGAGAATGTGCAGGTCCTGAATTCCGAATCCTACGGACATGCCGGCTATGGCATTCATCCGGGCACAGGAAGCGCGCGGCCCCTGGTGAAAGGGTGCCGAATGCATAACAACGGCGACGTCGGTCTCTTCCTGTGTTGGCGCGTGCGGCAGGGGCGCTTCGAGGGCAACGCCATCGAGGACAATGGCCGCTACGGAATCTCCATCGGGCACAGGGATACCGATAATGAGTTCGTCGACAATACCATCGCGCGGAATGGCTTCAGCGGCGTTTACTTCCGCCGCGAGACCTTGAAGAACAGCGGCCATCGTAACGCGTTCCGATCCAACAAAGTTCTGGATAACGGCAACGAGCGGCAGGGCTATGGATTCTATATCTCACCGCATGCCGGAGACCTGGTGATTGAGAATAACCAAATCGCGGAGACACGCGCCGCCAAGAGCACGCAACGGATCGGCATCTACAAAGTGGACGGCGCGGGCTCCCTGCGCGCGGTAAACAACAAGATGTCCGGACATGCCGAAGCCGATTACCGCGAAGGCGCAAAAGCGCCCACCACCGCGCGAGTGGAGTTCTGACCTGAAGATTGGAATCGACAGCTACTGCTACCACCGCTTCTTCGGCGAGGTCTATCCGCCGCAGCAGGCTCCCTCGAAGAGCATGACTCTCGAAGATTTTCTGCAGCGGGCGCACCAGTTGCGGGTGGATGGAGTGTCGCTGGAATCCTGCTTCATGCCGCGCCTGGACACCGGGTACCTGACGGAGATTCGCGGCCTGCTTGACTCCTACAACTTGGACCGCGTGTTCGCCTGGGGTCATCCCGATGGTCTGGAAGGGGGCGCGAATCAGGAGGCTTATCGTGACATGATCCGCTGCTTCGAATCGGCGCGGGACATCGGGGCGAAGGTCATGCGCGTGGTGGGCAGCAGCTTCATGTTCCGCCACGATCCGCATGAGCCGCAGATCGAGCGTCTCGCCCGAATGTTCCGCGAAGCGGTGAAGGTAGCCGAGGAATACGGCATCCGCATGGCGGTGGAAAATCACTTCGATTTCACCGCGGACGAAATGCTCCGCCTGCTGACGGAGGTGAATTCGCCCTGGCTCGGAATCAACTTCGACACTGGAAACTTTCTACGGTTACTGGATGACCCGATCAAGGCCATGGCAAAACTGGCGCCCTACGTCTACGCGACCCACATCAAGGACCTGAAAGTGCAAAAGGGCGTCGCGGCCGACGAGTGGTACTTTTTCTCCTGCACGCCTGTCGGGGACGGCGTGGTGGACAACGGCAGGTTGGTGCAGTTGCTGGCGCAGGCCAGCTACGAGGGCCTACTAGCGGTGGAAATCGACTTCCTGCATCCCGACTACGACAACAACGAGGACCAGGCCGTGGCCCAAAGTGTGACCGAACTAAGGCGCTTGTCGAATTCCGTATGAGAATCTATTTCTTGTCTTTGTCCCGATCCTCGTGCTTAGCCTCAGTCCAACCTTCGCGGGCGCCTTTGGCCATCCCGTCTAGCTCTTGTCCGGCCTTCTTAGCGGCTTCCTTGCCTTCGATCGCCAGCTCGTGCGCGGCTTTGCCTACTTTCTTGCCGGCTGACTCCGCGTCCTCCTTTAATTTCTCGGTATTGCGGCCGGCCTCGCGTGCGGCCGAATCGGTATCCTGGCGCGTACAAGAGCCAAGCCCTAGCGCAACAAATGTAATCGATAAGACAGCCAGCGTTCGCATAGCACCTCTCAATTCTTAGGATATGATCCATACATGAGCCTTCGGGCTGTAGGAGTGTTGGCCATATCGATGAATTGCGTGCACGCCTGGGGCCAATTCGTCATCTCGGCCAAGTCGGGCTTGATCAATCATGTCGAAGGACTGGTGCTCCTCTCCGGCGAGCCAATAGTGAGCAAGTCCGGCGCACACCGGCAAATGAAGGATGGAAGCGATTTGCACGCCGAAGATGGCCGCGCCGAGGTGTTGCTGAACCCCGGCGTCTTCCTGCGCGTCGGCGAACACAGCACGGTGCGCATGGTGTCAAACAACCTGGCCGATACGCGCATCGAGTTTGTCGCCGGCGCCGCGGTCATCGAGCCCGGCGGCCGGCTGAACGGCAAGGAAAACTGGGCGAGCTCTGTTTCGATCGCCTATCGGGAAACAATCGTTCGCTTGCGAAAGAACGGAATCTACCGGTTCGACGCCGAGCCGGCGCAACTTCGGGTTTACGCGGGAGAGGCGACTGTCGATCGCGGATCCGGGACGCAGCTAGTCGGCGCTGGAGGGTCGATCGCCCTCGCCAATCCCGGCCCCGTGCAAGGATTCGATGTGAAGGCAATCGATTCGCTGGGCCTGTGGAGTAAGCGTCGTACGGCATACATTTTGATGGCTCGTGAAGCCGCGATCAGGCGCAAAAAAGCCTCGGAAGCCTCACAGAGCGGAGTTTGGCCGCGCCCGCAGATCCCCATCATTTCCCATTAGTCCAACGCGAATGCGTCCTTGTAACTTCGCTTCAGACTGGCGTCTTGCTCTTCCTTGCGCAGAAAGCAGTTTCCGATCGCCAGAGTCTCGATCTCGGTGCCCATGAAGCACCGGATCGCATCCTCCGGCGCACACACGACTGGCTCACCGCGAACGTTGAAGCTGGTATTCACGATGACGGGGCATCCGGTCTTCTCATGAAATCGCGCGAGCAGTTCGTGATAGCGGGGATTAGTCTCCTTGTGCACGGTCTGCACGCGCGCGGAGTAATCCACGTGCGTGACGGCGGGTATATCCGAGCGCGGCGCCTTGAGCTTCTCGATTCCGAACAACGCCGATTCTTCTTCGGTCATGCAGCGGCGGCGGGACTTCACCACGTCCGCGACCAACAGCATGTAGGGGCTATCGGTATCCATCTCGAACCAATCCGAGACCCGCTCTCTCAGCACCGACGGCGCAAAGGGTCGGAACGATTCCCTGTATTTTACTTTGAGATTGAGAATCGATTGCATGCTTGGTGATCGGGCATCGCCCAAGATTGACCTGGCTCCTAACGCGCGCGGGCCGAACTCCATGCGTCCCTGGAACCAGCCAAGCGCCTTGCCGCTAATGAGCGAGTCAACGCATTCGCGTATCAGGCCCGCATTGTCGAGAACCGAAAAGCGCGCGCCGGCCGCTTGCAGCCGCTCTTCAATTTCGGGCTGTTCAAAGCGCGGACCCAGGTACGCCCCGTGCATGGAATCGCCTGGCACTGGAGTCCGCGGCTGATTCTGGTGCTGATGGTAAGCCGCGAGCGCAGCTCCGAGAGCGCCGCCGGCGTCGCCAGCCGCCGGCTGAATCCAAATCCGTTCGAAGGCTCCGTCGCGCAGGATCTTGCCGTTGGCAACGCAGTTCAAAGCCACGCCGCCGGCCATACAGAGATTCTTCAGTCCGGTATCCTTGGCCAGCGACCGTGTGAGTCTCAGCGCCGCCTCGTTCAGGACCTCTTGAATTGATGCGGCAATATCCATGTGAAACTGCGTGAGCGGCTGCTCGGAGGATCGTGCCGGCTGACCGAAGAGGCGATCGAACTCACCGTTGGTCATATTGAGCCCGGTGCAGTACTCGAAATACCGGACGTTGAGCCGGTACGAGCCGTCCTGCTGGAGACAAATCAGATGATCGAGAATCTGTTGAGTGAACCGCGGCGTTCCGTAAGGCGCAAGCCCCATCAGTTTGTACTCGCCCGAGTTCACCTTGAAACCCGTGTAGTAAGTGAACGCGGAGTACAGCAGGCCAAGTGAATGGGGAAAGAAAATCTCCTTCACGATCTGGAGCTGGTTGCCGCGGCCGATAGCGGCGGAAGTAGTGGCCCATTCCCCCACGCCATCCATGGTGAGGACCGCCGCTTCTTCAAAGGGGGAAGGGAAGAAGGCGCTGGCCGCGTGGCTCTGATGATGCTCGGAAAACAGCAGCCGGTTTTCCCAATCGAATCCCTCGCCCAGCGATTTGAGTTCCTTGTGCAGAAGCTGTTTCTGAAACAGCTTCTCGCGAGTCCACAGCGGCATCGCCATGCGGAAGGAACGGAAACCGCGAGGCGCAAACGCGAGATACGTTTCCACCAGCCGTTCGAATTTCAAAAAGGGCTTGTCATAGAAGACGACGTAGTCAAGATCCTTCAGGCCGGCGCGCGCTTCCGAAAGGCAATAGGCAATGGCATTTTTGGGGAAACCCGAGTCATGCTTCTTGCGCGAAAATCGCTCTTCCTGTGCGGCGGCGACGATGTCCCCGTCCTGCACAAGAGCCGCCGCGCTGTCGTGATAAAAGGCCGAGATCCCGAGGATTCGCATCTCCGCTTAAAATTGATTTCGCATCGTTTCCGGCGCCGGGCCCGGAGGATCCCGGGGAATCCAGAAAGTTTTCGCGCCTGGTTGCGCTTTGAGGCGAAGCAGGTCCTTCCCCGTCAGACGAAGGACAACGGCCACCGGCGTAAATAAAATGTAGAACATCAGTCCGGTCATGACGGGATTAGTGACCTTGCTGATCACGACCGCCAGCCGCGTCCAGAAGCGATTCAACGAATGCAGGAGGCGCGGGCGGATCAGCGTCACTAGCAGGAATGCGCCACTGACCGCGAGAGCCCAGGGCCGGAGCGGCCTGCCGCGTAGCACGGGTAAGCACGCCACAAGCGCGAAGAACCCGGTGAATACTAAGCCAAAGGAGCGATCCGAGGAGCCTCGCGTGGAATCTTCACGGCTGAAATTCTCATGCATACTTCCATTCATAGGCGTTTTTGCATCCGTGTCCTCATTGTTCCATGCCGTCATGCATCATAGTCTACCGCCGCAACCGTCCACCGGACCGTGGAGCGGCCTTTCAAGGCGGCTATGCCCGCTTTCGAGCGGGCATTTCGGAAATATGCGGTCGCCCGGCAACACGGGCGCTTGGACTGGATACCTACGAACGGATTAAATATACTGAACGCATGAAAGCCGATCGACGCAAGTTCCTCTCCGGCGTAGCCGGCCTGGCGATGCCGGGCCCCGCCGCCGCGTCCATGCCCGACTTCACCCGCCTCCGCGCCGACTTCCCCTGGATCGAACACCAAACATTCCTGAACAACGCAGGCTGGCACCCCATGCCGCGCCAATCCGTCCGCGCCATGCACGATTACCTGGAGTACAAAGTGAACGGCCCCGGCGAGGGTCGCGAGAAGCGTGAGAATGGCAATCAGCACCTCGCCCGGCAGCGATTCGCACAGCTCATCAACGCGCAGCCCACAGAGATCGCGTTCGTGCAGAGTACCCTAATGGGCGAGAACCTAGTCCGCATGGGCCTCGGCATTCCCGGCGGCGGCGGAAACGTGGTGACGAACGATCTGCACTATGAAGGCGCCATCTACATGTACAAGAGCCTCGAGAAGCAGGGCCTCGACCTGCGCATCGTGAAGCATCGCGAAGGACGAATCCGCCTACGCGATATCGAAGAAGTAGTAGACAACAAGACCAAGCTCATCGCGCTGTCGCTAGTCTCCTACATCAACGGCTACCGCCCCGACGTAAAAGCGATCTGCGACCTCGCCCACGCCCACGGCGCCTACGTCTACGCCGATGTGATTCAAGCCGCCGGCGGCGTGCCGATCGATGTGCGTGCGCTGGGGCTCGATTTCTGCGCCTGCTCGGGATACAAGTGGCTGATGGGCGATCGCGGCCTGGGCTTCCTGTTCGTGCGCGAGGAGTTGCAAGGACGAGTCATGAAGCGCTTGCAATACGGCGACCGCCAGTTCACCAGTTTTCAATACCACATGTTCCCCTACGATCCGCCCGGCCCGCCGCCCGCGACGTGGACCGAGGGCCCCGGCGCGGGGCGTTTTTACGAGGTGGGAAACATCGCCAATGTTGTGGCGGCAGGTCACGCCGAGAGTATCGGCTACATTTTGAAGCTGGGTCTCGACAACATTCGCGCCTACAATCGGCCGCTGACCGAGAAGCTGTGGAAGGAGATTCCCAAGCTCGGCTACCCGACTCTGACTCCGCCGGATAATGACACGCCCATTGTGTCGTTCATTGTTGAGAAGCCGGACGCGCTGCGGGCGAAGCTGAAGAAAGCGAACGTCGCGCCGAAGGTGGAGTGGAACCAGATGCGGGTTTCGTGCTCGGTCTATAACAATATGGGGGATGTGGACCGGCTGCTGAATGCGCTGGCGTGACCGCGTGGCTGTGATTTAAAGCATAAAATGGCCGCGGCGGACAACTTATGGTTTAATTTCGCTGTGGCCATTTTATGGTTCAGGTGAAGCGGCCCAATGCTGGGACCGACAAGATCGGCTTCGCGGCACGAAGCATTTGTGAAGCAGGCCGCCGCCTCGCCTGGGACGAGCACGCCGGCCAACTGTGTCGCGCGCTATAATGCGTACAGGTGCGTACACAAACGAGGCATCCATGGAACCTGTGAAGGTCGGCATCCGGGAGTTTCGAGAGAGACTCGCAGCGTATTTGCTGGAGAGCGATTTGCCGGTCGCCATTACACGGCACGGCGATACGGTCGGCTACTTCATTCCCGCGCGGCGGAAACGCTCGGTCACCGAACGGGTGGCGCTGAAGCAGGCAGCCGCGCAGCTCGATGCGCTGCTGGCTTCCAAAGACATCACGGAAGATGAACTGGTTGCTGAGTTCAAATCCCGCCGCGCCGCCAAACATCGATGAGCCCCGGCAAGGGGCTGGTGCTGGACGCGAACATACTGATTCGTGCCGTTCTTGGAAAACGCGTGCGCTCGATATTGGAAAAGTACGAGGATTCGGCGGAATTCTACACACCGGACGTGTGCTTTGAAGAAGCACGAGAGCACTTACCTGCAATACTGGAAAGCCGGGGTATCGAATGGCATTCCGGCCTGGCAGTTCTTAGAAATCGAGCTGCTGGTTCAGCCTGTAGATCGGGAGCTTACCAGGAACTCGAGCGCGCCGCGCGTGATCGAATTGGCGTCCGTGATATCGACGACTGGCCTGTTGTGGCGCTTGCCATATTACTCGTCATACCGATCTGGACGGAGGATCAAGATTTTTTCGGGAGCGGAATTGCCACCTGGACGACAGACCGGGTCTAATTGTACTTGCAAGAGACGTAAACCGCTAAACGAACCTCCCCAGTTCATTCCGCTGGCGCATTAGAGGGCCGAAGATCGCTCTCGCCTCGTCGATGGCGCTGCGAATGAGTGGGGAATACCGCGTTGAGTCAGGGTGGAGCGCAGATCTTACGCGAGGCAGAGACGGATAGAGCCCCTTTTGTCGCAGGACGCAAATGATCTGGTAGACCTCCTCTCGCAAGGCACGTGCTCGATCGGTGCGAACAGTTCGCGCACGTTCGGCCGAACGGCGGACCAGTTCCTTGTTGTCTTCCGGGAAATTCAATTGAAAATAGGTTGGAGAGATCCCGAAGTGACGGCAAACGGAGGTCACCGTGGGACTGGCGTCGGCCACTACCCAGCTGCGGATTGCGAGGCGAAGGCTGTCCCGTTGATCCTTGAACCAAGCGCGTCGCCATTCTTTGTAGGAAGCGCACATCTCCGGAAACGTGGAGACAATCACAGCCTCACAGGTGTATCCTAGCCGGCGGCCAATTTGTTTCAGAGTGGGCGGAGGAACCTCCGTGCGGGCGGCTTCGATCGCGGCTCGTACTTTGTCCCTATTGTTCAACATCAGCTGTTTCCGTTTCGCCCTAATACTGCGGCACATTTCGGGGAATCTCTCCCGAATACTACCGGAGCCTTTGTATGCGAGCTGGGAAGCGATCTCGTTCAGCGATGGCGGATTCTGCATAGCCAAATATCCCCGCAGAACGCGTTCAAGGTGACGCCTTTCGGACTTGGGATACAGTTGTTTTGCCGGACTCGCATTAATACCGGACTCGCGGCGCCGCTCGGCAATCTGCCTGCACAGCTCTGGCTCGCGTGACCAAAGCGTTTGCGCGCGCCGAAAATCCAAGCGACAGGCGACGTCGGCTACGCTTGGAGCTGGACTCTCAGTAAGGGATCGGGCTAGAACCTCGCGCAATGCACTTCGCTCGATACCTGGCTTTGACCCGGGCCTGCGCCGCTGATGCTGATCGGGTCCCGGCACTCCCAACATTCCTCGCCATGCAAGCGGAATCCCCTCAAACAATGCAAGTAGCCCGAGTTTGAGTTGGTGGCATAGGCGACACAGGTAATGGAGCGTCGGCTTGGTTTTGCCTGTAACCCAGCCTCGGAAGGCACATGGCGCTGCGCCGGCGCTCATGGCAAGGTAAGCCTGCGTGGCACCTTCTGTCTGTTTTAAGCACCGGCGAAGGTTCTCGCGAAGCGCTGCCGAAAGATCACTCTTCTGGAGATTGGGCAACGCCGCCAAAAGTTGTCCGATAGCCGCGGAGGACCACAGGTTATACTCTTGATCGTCCGCCGAAGTGGTGATCGCCGGCGCGTTCGCGGCACCGAGTGGTTTCGAACAGATGGAGCATTGACCCGGTAGCGCTTTTGCTCGGAGTGGCGCAAACCTCGATTGACAATGGGGGCAACGATCGGCCAGCGGACATTTGTGAATTGGGCACATCGTGACCGCCTGAAGCGTCCAAAGGAGAGGGCTATAGAGCGGCAATTCCGCCGCGCGCCATTGGTCCAAACAGCACGGGCACCATGCCTCCGTTCTGCGAAACGCTCCCGGCTGCGAGATGCAGCCATCGAGAACGGACAGTGTCAGCAGCTGCAAGTCCGCTCGCTGTGTTGCGATTTCGAAGGCCCGGAGAAAGGGCTCCGAAACTTTGCCAAGACCGTTGACTGGGTATGCATACCGAATCGAAGAACGTGGGATGCGGCTGGCGTGTGGCGGTCGAAGCACGTGGAGGATAAGGCGCCAAACCGAGACAACATGAGCCTCGGCTAGCCTCGTTACGTAGCTGGCAAGGCTCTCGACAAGCGGTGTACCCAACCCCCGTGGCATGAGCGGGTCAAGCACGCTCGGTCGGCGGACCGGTTCCATGAAATCCCATCGTTCGAAGTTAGGCCGGGTGGTCTGCATCGTGGCCCTGTGGTACACCGACGGCGTCCCGCTTCGGGTATCGTTGTCCTGGAAATGCCTGCCGTGGGCGATCCGCTTTTGCGTTCGGCCGTTTCTCCAAATGCGTTGGCTCGGGAAATCCAAGTCGCAGCCGGAGTTGGCCGAGTGCGTCGGCATCCTCGTGTAACTGAGATTCGTCTCGAGGCGGCCTCCTCTATTAACCGGTCGCATTGCGATACGGACAAGGCGTGCTTTTCCAGGTGCTTCAACGTAAGAGTGGGTGCGGAACATCGCAGCGCTGATGCTAGCGCTCTCGCGAGCCAATCCTTCAGGATGCCAACACATCCAATACTACGCTCGTAAAGGTACTCCCACGAATTGATCAGGTCGGGAGGCTGAGCGAACGGCATCTGCGCGGCGAATGTTTGAAGGATCTGTGCGAAGATGCGCCGGTCTGAAGCCTCGCCGATGTCATACCGCGGAAAATGAATATCGATGCTTCTGCGGCTCAATTGACCGCTTAGATTTCTGGCGCGCAGCAGCTCATAAGTGCCGCACAGCACATGAACCGTATTAGATCGGTTGGCGAGCGATTTTAGGACATTCAACTGGTCTTCGATTCTTCGCCCCGAAGCCAGGGTGAAAAGATGCTGCGCCTCATCAATCAGTACTGCTTTGGGTCGCCGGTAGCGTAGCGCCTGCTCGACGGCATAATGATAATCCGCCGTGAGTCCCCGATCAGTGGGATAGGGCGCCATCGATTGTGCGCTCCGATCTGCAGAACCGAAGCGCCGCTTGAAATCGACAAGCGGCTCGTTCATTGCGTGAAGCATCTGCTTGAAATGAGCCCGCCAGACTGAAGGTGTGGGTTTCGGGCGGAGCCGCCTCGATGACGACGACGGGCAAATGCCCGGGATCTGATTCGGGGTTGGGCGTGGCGCTTGTACTGAGCAGTTCCCGGATTTTTGACAGCAAGGTCGTCTTACCCACGCCTGTGGGTCCAAAAACAAGAATCAATGAGTTGGGGGCTGATTCAGTGATGGCCTCCAACAGCCGGTCTTTCGCTTCAACTATAATAAGAACGTTTGACACAAATTAAGAAGTCGATACACCATGTGACCTGGTTTTTCGAATCGTGACGATGTCCTGCAATTTGCCATCTTTAATCTCGACCATCTCTGCAAACTTCATCGAGATGTCAAATAGGATATACGCCTCGACCGTCGCTGTCCTAGGAAAAAGGTAAAGTTTTATGTCCCCTTCACTAGTAGTAGTTATACTGACTTGGCATACTCTGCCGAATAGCTGCCCATCCAATCTCCAGTTGTAGTGCGCCCTTAATGCTGGACTTGTCGAACCCAGTCCCGTGACATAGGTGAATAGGTTCGTGCCACCGACCGAATCTACGTCTTTTTCTCCGACGCCAGTGACCACGGTGTCTAAAACAGTAAGTGATACCTCACCGAAGTCAACCTGCCACATGCCATCTACGGCAATTGTGCCAGCAAAAAGGACGCCCTCGCCCAATCTAGCCATAAAATCGCGCTGTGTCGCAGCTTCTTGCAGCACTTCATCAATTCGTTCCATTTCGTGCTGGCGCTGCTGATGCAGTTTACCTAACGCCTCTCGTACTTCAGGCACGCAACCGGGCTTTAGAATGGCGTCTTGAAGCATTGCTCGCATTGGTTGGAGAATCCCGCTTCGAGAAGCTTATACGACATGTTACTCGCGGACAGTGTCTCGCCAAGTTCAAGAGCCCGCTGGTAATGAGTAATGGCCGTAATTGGCAAGGAAAGGCCAATACAAGCTACAGCGAAATTGTGAAAAGATCCGGCGTTCATTGGATCATGGTCTACCAGCACCTTGTAGTGCAGCGCATTCAGACCGAAAAATCTGGCATCACTATACTCACGCCCAAGCTGGAATCTCAATGCCGTATTCGCAGGATTCTCTCTTAAACCAATTTCAGCAAGAGCGAATCCAAGAAACGGGTTCGCCGACTCCTTAAAAGCCGACAACAGTTCCATCATCAGGCGTGATCGCAAATCTGAACTAATACCATTGCCCGCTATAATTGCAGTTTGGACGAGCATGTCCCTAGCTTCATTCTTCTTACCTGCCTTGAGTAGGCAACTGGCTGCTAAGAGTCGGCATTCGTAGCGTTCGGGGGAATCCGACAAATCCGCCGCACGCAGAAACTCTATGCTTGCGAGTTCAAACTCCCCATAACTCCTGAGGCAAGAAGCAATCGCGCGCCGAACGTCCGGCGATGAGGGGTTTAGGCCTGCCGTCTCCCGCAGGTTGTCGAGTGCCGTTGCATCCCCTCGCCTAAACAGATTCGTGTAATACAAAATTTTCCACCGGAGCTTGGAAACATTGGCTGCGGCTTGATCGTCCGATATTAGGCGGAGACCGTCGTGGAAAAGTCGCTCGGCTCCCTCAAAGTCGCGACTCTCCAATGCGTGCATGAGGTCCCTAAACACTGGTAGTATGTAATCACCGGATTGCGGCTCATCAGTACCTACGACATTTTCGTCGGATGTATCAGCGGGTGCGGGTGCTGACGCTTGGATGCCAGCTTGCACAGTAGCAGATTCCTGGGCGATTTCAATTGAGGTCTGAACGACAGCACCATATCGCTGAGCAACAAGGCTGTTTAACATGAAACTAGCCTTCGTGAGCGCTTCTGACGGTTCCCGATAGTCGTATGGAATGAACTCCAAATCACCCTGAAGCCCACCCAGGTCGACACCCACCTCAACGAACAAAATCAGGGCACACCCTTTTCGAATGGCGTAGCCGCATTCCTGCAACACCCAAGGTGGGGCGCTCCAGTCAGCAGGCCCTTCCAAGATCAGTTCCAGCGCAGTTCGAAAACGGCCTCGCGAACGACAGATGGGAAAGCGCTTCGTGAATATGCCGACGAAGACGTCTGCATGGTCGATCCGCTCTCGCACCTTTTGGGAGATCGATTCAGGCTCAGATGGTTCGCCGGTTTCAATCAGAACTCCTAGCTTCGCGAATGAGTTTAGAAATGTTTCGATTGGCTTGATTCTTTCTTGGTCAATCTCACGAAAGCTCTTCGCCAGAAAGACACGAAGTGGATTGGTAATCGTTGACATTTAGATACCACCTACTATGCGTACAAACAGGAAGCAACCCAACTAATAAGGACTTCACATTGTATCCGATTTCAAGTAACGGTCTGCGCCAAGTTGAGGCCTTGCTCCGAAAAAAACACGTGCCTTCACGTAACCAACCGGCAACTAGAGCACGTCCGACTCGCCGAAGCGATTGCCGCAACCGAGCACTCGTTTTACATCTTCGAGGGAGTAAGAGCCAGGCGAAACGAGGATCTGCACATCACCAGCGCGCATTTTGACGAACCTACGTGCAGCGCAATGTTAGCGGATTCTGACGCTGTTCTCGCGATCCACGGAGAGCACAGTCCTGAGGTTGTGGTCTTTATAGGTGGCCTCGACATGAAACGTGACGCCCAAGGGCTCACCGTCGTGCACGCAGCGGGGAGTAATACGATTCAGTTGGCTTTGGTGGGCTGTGGCGGCCGCGGCACGGGAGCGGCCATCAATGCGATCTCGGTGAAGAACGGTCCGATGAAGCTCGTCGTGATGGCCGACGTGGTTCCGGCGAAGCTAGTGGGCTATTTTGAGTGGCCCACTACCGGATAACGATGATCAGCGGGGCGTGGGCGGCGCTGTCAACAGAGAAAGCCGGAGTTGGAAAGTGGATAAAATGCGGACTACTTTCACAGTAGCAATGGCGCTTGTGGGGCCGGTCACGCGGGAAATGATAACAT
>Ga0210405_10002789_pt1 | contig 17772 bp, 14 predicted proteins | sample IncBWH11MmetaG_FD_155492 | JGI IMG/M metagenome (GOLD analysis project Ga0210405, IMG submission 155492) | Forest soil microbial communities from Barre Woods Harvard Forest LTER site, Petersham, Massachusetts, United States - Inc-BW-H-11-M | ecosystem: Environmental > Terrestrial > Soil >... | reverse complement strand
CGGCGGCGGCGGGCTGTGCCGATTGTGCAGACAATCATCGCCGACCTCCTCTCGCCGCGCGAGCGCCCGCTGGTGCAGAGCTACGTCTCTGTAACCTTCATGAGCGCCAGCATCCTCGGGCCCGTGCTTGGTGGATTGCTGACCGATCACCTGCACTGGTCGATCATCTTCTGGCTCAACCTGCCGCTCGGCACCGTGGCGCTCATGATGACCGCGCGGGCGCTGCGCACCCTGCCGCGGCACGAGCGGCCGCACCGGCTCGACATTGTCGGCGGGGCACTCATGGTCGGCGCGCGCTGGCCCTGATGCTGGCGCTCACCTGGGGCGGCGTGCGCTATGGCTGGGCCTCGTGGGGCATCGTCGGTCTGCTCGTCGGCTCCGCCGTGCTCTGGATATTGTTCGTGGCGAGGCTTCTCACCGCGCCGGAGCCGTTCATTCCTGTCGCAATTCTTCGCGGCAGAGTGACGAGCGCCATCACTTGCGCGAGCTTTTTTGCGATCGGTACGGTGATCGGCGTGACCATCTACACGCCGCTCTACTGCCAGCTCGTGCTCGGCGCTTCGGCGAGCGCCTCCGGCCTCGTGCTGATTGCGTTCATGGCCGGCACCACGGTCGGCTCACTCACCGCCGGCCGCCTGATCGTCCGGCTCACGCACTACATGCGCGTGCCGATCGTCGGGCTTGTCATTGCCGTCGCCGTGCTCGGGCTTCTCGCCGCCGTTCCGGCGCGCCTTTCGCTCGGCGTCTTTGCGCTGCTGCTCGCCGTGCTGGGTTCCGCGCTCGGACCCATGTACACGGTCGCCACCGTCGTGATGCAGAACGCGGTAAAGCGGCATCAGCTCGGCACCGCCACCGGCACGCTGAATCTCTTTCGCGTGCTTGGGGGAGCGATCGTCGTCGCCGCCTTCGGCGCCATCGTCATCGGCGGCGCCGGCGATGCCGCAAGCGTGATGATGCTGGGGAAACTTGCGGGCGGACACGGCGATTTTGCGTCGGCGTTCCGCTTTGTGTTCATCGCCGCTGCGGTCTGCCTCGCGGTCGCACTGGCCTGCGTGCTCGCTGTCGAGGAGCGCCCATTGCACGGCCCGGTGCGCCTCGCCGATCCGGCCGCGGAGTAGATTCTCGTTAACCTTTCGCTGCTCTTGCCGCGGAAGAAGGCGAGGCAGGGCATCGGGAACGCACCGCAGCTTCATACGTTTTCCGTGAAAGGGCAGCGGTTGTATCTCCCCCGAGACTGCCGCCCTATGCCCCCGGCGGATCTCTCCTCCCAGTTCCGCCGGGGAGCTTATTTCGGCGACGTCACCGCCTAAGGAAGCCGCGTGTCGCACCTCGCCGGCATCGGCGAGCCTCGTCCTTATCGCGCCGACCCACGTGCCCATGCCGTCTCCGCGACTTGGCCGGGCGCCGGTTTACGCGGCCGTTCAGGCGCGGTTCACCCCGGAGAGCCTAGGGAGGACGCATGCCTGCCGTGGCACGAGCGTCCATTGCCGCGCTGCTCACGCTTGCGATCGCGTGCGCGCCGGCGCGCGCGGAGGAGGCGGCCGCCCGCCCGGCCCGTTCAGCCGCTCCGGGCGCCACTGGGGCCGACGCTTCCCACACCTGCCTCAATCCAAAGGAGCGACGGGCTCTGGCCGAAAACGGCACTGTCGTGCACCTCGCCGCTGCCATGCACGCGCTCAAGAACCGCGTGAGCGGAACGCTGGTGCGGGCGCGCCTCTGCCGCCGCTCCGAGGGACTCGTCTACGTGCTGACAGTTCTCGGCCACGATGGCAAAGTAGCGCGAGCCGTCGTCGATGCGGTGAAGGGCACGCTTGTCGGCGGCCTCTGAGCGGAGCACTGCGTGCGCCTTCTCGTCGTCGAGGACGATCCGGATCTCAATCGGCAGCTTGCCACCGCGCTGACCGACGCCGGCTACGTTGTCGATCGGGCTTTCGACGGCGAGGAGGGCCACTATCTCGGCGAGAGCGAGCCGTACGACGCTGTCATCCTCGACATCGGTCTGCCGAAAATGGACGGCATCTCGGTGCTGGAATCCTGGCGCAGGGCAGGCCGTGCCATGCCGGTCCTCATTCTCACCGCGCGCGACCGCTGGAGCGACAAAGTGCAGGGATTTGACGCCGGCGCGGACGACTACGTCGCCAAGCCATTTCACCTCGAAGAGGTTTTGGCGCGAGTGCGCGCGCTGCTGCGCCGCTCGGCCGGCCACGCCAAGAGCGAGTTCACCTGCGGGCCGGTGCGCCTGGATACCCGCACCGGGCGGGTCAGCGTCGATGGGAGTCCGGTCAAGCTGACCTCGCACGAATACCGGCTCCTGTCCTACCTCATGCACCATACCGGACGCGTCGTGTCCCGCACAGAGTTGGTCGAGCACCTCTACGATCAGGATTTCGACCGCGACTCCAATACCATCGAGGTTTTCGTCGGCCGCATCCGCAAGAAGCTCGGCGTGGACGTGATCCAGACGGTGCGCGGTCTCGGCTATTTGCTCACGCCGCCCGATGCGCGTTAGCTCGCTCGCGCTCCGCCTGTTCCTGTGGGCGACCGGCTGGACGGTGGTCATCCTCATCGTCACCGGGATCGTGCTGTCGACGCTCTACCGCAACGCCGTGGAACGCGCCTTCGATCGGCGGCTCGACGTCTATTTGCGTACGCTGGTCGCCGACGTGGCCTCGCCCGAGGAAGGCACCGACAAGTTCCCGCAATCGATCGGCGAGCCCCTGTTCGATCTGCCTCTGTCAGGCTGGTATTGGCAGGTCGCCCGGCTCGATACCGCAAAGCCGGAGGTCCATTCCTCGCGCTCGTTGTGGGATTCGAACTTCCCGCGCCTGGCCGACGGCGGCCAGGGTTCCGCAGCCTCCGGCGGATACCGGCAGGGCTATGCCCAAGGACCGGAGGACGTGCGGCTGCGTCTCGCCGAGCGCACCGTCGATCTCGGCGAAGATGGCCACTATCTGGTCGCCGTTGCCGGCGATGCCACCGAGATCGACAACGAGATGCGCAGTTTCGACCGCGTCATCGGTGCGACCTTCGGCGCACTCGCCATCGCGCTGCTTCTGACGACGGCGTTGCAGGTGCGCTTCGGTCTGTTGCCATTGAAGCGCATCTCCGCGAGCCTGGCGGCGATCCGCTCGGGCCGCGCCGAGCGGCTACAGGGCGAATTCCCGGTCGAGATCGCGCCGCTTGCGCGGGAAACCAATGCGCTCATCGACGCCAATCGCGAGATCGTCGAGCGCGCACGCACGCATGTCGGCAATCTCGCGCACGCGCTGAAGACTCCGCTTTCCGTTCTCGTCAACGAGGCGGCCGCGCGCGCGGACGATCCCTTGGCGCAGAAGGTGCGCGAGCAGACCGACATCATGCGCGATCAGGTCGCGCGCCAGCTCGAGCGCGCCCGGCTTGCCGCCCGCTCCACCGTGGTCGGCGCGCTGATCGACGTATCGCCAGTCGTCACCGCGCTCGCCCGCACGATGGAGAAGCTCCATCGCGAACGCGACATCGCCATTGCCGTCGACGTGCCGGAGCAGGCGCGCTTTCCCGGCGAACAGCACGACCTCGAGGAGATGATCGGCAACCTCGTCGACAATGCCTGCAAGTGGGCGCAGTCGCGGATCGCCATCGAAGTGGTCGCCGACCGTTTCGAGGGCGACGGCAAGCCGCGCGTGCGCATCATTGTCGACGACGACGGGCCGGGCCTTTCTCCTTCCGAGCGCGAGCAGGTGGCGTTGCGCGGGCGCCGGCTGGACGAGAGCAAGCCCGGGTCCGGCCTTGGCCTGTCCATCGTCGTCGAGCTTGCCGGCCTTTATGGCGGGGTCCTGTCGCTCGGAACCGCGCCGATTGGCGGCCTGCGTGCCGAACTCGCTCTGCCGGGAGCGTGACGATCCCTGCGCGTGCCTCCGTTTGCGCCCCACCGGGACAGAGTTTCGCCCCATTCGTGCCGTGTGCTGGTCGCGTCGGAAATCCGATGGCGAGGCGCCATCGGGGGCGTGTCGGGGGCCACATGCCGGCACTCAGGTTCGTTGCGTTAGCGCTCTTTGGATTAAGCCTCGCAGCCTGTTCTACCGATTCCGGGCCGAAAGAGATCGGCGGCACGGCGGCCGGTGCGGTGGCTGGCGGCGCGATTGGCAATGCGGTCGGCGGCAGCACCGGCAATCGAGTCTCTGGTACCGTGATTGGAGCCGCGGTCGGCGCTTTCATCGGCAACCGCATCGGCGCTGCGCTCGACGACGACGATAAGCGCCGGGCCTACACCGCGCAGATGCAGGCGCTCGAGAGCGGGCCCTCGGGCGCACCGGTGGCGTGGCGCAATCCGGATTCCGGGCGCTACGGCAACGTTGTCCCCGGCCCCGCCTACCAGACCAACGGCGGCTATTGCCGGCAGTACACCCACACGGTCTACATCGACGCAAAACCGCAGATCGAACGCGGCACGGCCTGCCGCAAGCCGGACGGTAGCTGGTCGACCGTGAGTTAATCGCAGTTCGTCGCGACGAGCTCTATCGCCTTGAATTCCTGACATTTTACGTAACGCCTTCTTAATCGCCGGGTGACTAGAAGGCATCTGGCGCCGTCCAGGTGAGGTGGTGTGGCAATGACCAGCGACGGCCAATCGGTCGAACGGCTGCGGGACTATCTGCGCACGCTCAAGCCCGAGGCGCGGGCGATGCTCGTGACTGAGCTCGAGCGCGGCGTGCTGCGTGGCGACGAAGCCGCCGGCAACGAATTTGTGCTGCAGGAATTGCGCCGCACCATCCGCGCCGCCGGACAGGCCGTCCCGCGCATTGGTGACGCCGCCCGCCTGTTCTTCGCGCCGCTCGAACCGTTCCTCATCGACGATGGGGCCGACCACAAGCGCGTCGGTCGGCTCGCGCGTGTGTCGCTCGAACCGATCTGGGAATGGATCGGCCGGGACCTGATGCCTGCGGAGGCCAAGGCGTTGTCCGACGACATCAACCGCGCGCTGGTTGCCGATGACGGGGTCAAGGCCGAGTTGCTGACGCGCGCGCTGCACGAACGGGCGATCCAGCGCATCAAGGAAACCATCGACGCAGCCGGGGCCGACGAAAAAATGCGCCGGCGCCTGGTCGTGCAGGTCGGCACGCCGCGCGCCTTCGAGGATGTCGACTCGCTGCTGCGCATCCTCGTGCTGCGCGACGTGCTGGGCGACTTGGCGCGCCGCCGCTTGCCGAAGCACTTGCGCACCTTCGAGCGCGAGCAGATCGACCAAGTGAAGGCGCTGGTCGAGGCTGCGGCGGCGCAAAAATCACCGGACCTCGCCGCGCGCAAGACGGATATTTTTGTTTGCGGGCTGGTCCTGGTCATGGGCAGGCTGGCGCTCCCCTGGCAGCTCATCCGCCTCGCGACGCGCGCGGCGGAAAGCGATGATGCGGCGCGTGTCGCCGAGACGCCGTTTGCCAACGCGGTCGCCATCGTGCTTAGCGAGATCGAATGCATGGTGAGCGAGTTGCGCGTCGAGCTCAAGGCGCGCCGCCCGGTCACCTCGCTGCTGAAGGGCATTCATGATGCCGCGCGCGGCTTGCGCACCGAGATGGATCTCTCGGTCGACTCGCCCTGGAGTCGCCAACTTGCCGCGATCCGCACCGACATCTCCGCCCTGCTCAAGGCCGAGATCGAATCGACACCCGGGCGCGTGCGGCGCCTGTTGCGGCCGCGACCGCCCAATGAGATCGCGCCCGGCGCATTGCTCGACGCGATCGACGTAAGCGACACCGAAATGCTGGTCGAATTCGTCGATGCCTGCCGCAGCTACGCCAACGAGCTGGCGGTCAACGAAGTGACCGCGCGCACATGGCTTGAACTGCAGCACTACCTCGAGACCGCCGACAAGGGGCTGCTCGATGCGCTGCGGCAGGCCGGCGCCGCCGACCGGCCGTTCCGGCAATCGCAGGCCGAAGCCGCGATCCGCTTCTGCAGGACGGTGTTCGGCGCGGACTATGCCGGGCTTCTGGCCAAGGCGGCCGAGATTGCGGTGCAGACTGGGACCGTTGAGCGCAAGTCCGTGCGGGCCTGAGCAGCGCGCAATTGCCGCGCCGCGGCTCCCATTGCCGCCGCATTGACGCCGTGTTGTAACCACGCGCGTCGCAAGGGACGGCGGGCTCCCAGTATCGGCGAAGGAATGGCGCTGACCCTGTGGTTCATTTTCGGGTTGATGACCGCCGCGGCGCTGTTCGCCGTGCTGTGGCCGCTTGGGCGCTACCCGCGCGCCGCGCCCGGCGGCAGCGATCTCATGGTCTACAAGGATCAATTGCAGGAAATCGATCGCGATCGCGCGGCCGGCCTGATCGGCGAGGCCGAAGCGGAAGCGGCGCGCCTTGAAGTCTCGCGCCGGCTCCTCGCCGCGGCGGACACGCAGCCGCCGAACGCCGGCGAAGCGCCTGCTGCCGCGGCGGCGCCGCAACGGCGGCGCCGCGCCGCTGCGATAGCGGCATTGGTGATTCTGCCGCTCGGGCCGGCGGGCCTCTACATGGCGGTCGGCTCTCCCGACGTCCCCGCGCAGCCCGCTTTCGCCCGCGTCAAGAAACCGCAAGGCCAGGAGTCGATCGCCACCCTCGTCAGCCAGGTCGAGGACCACCTCGCCCGCAATCCCGCCGATGGCGCCGGCTGGGAGCTGATCGCTCCAGTCTATATGCGGCTCGGCCGCTTCGGCGACGCGGTTGAAGCGCGCCGCAAGGCGCTGACGCTCAACGGCGCGAGCGCGGTGCGCGAAGCCGATCTCGGCGAGGCGCTGGCCGCCGCGGCGGACGGCGTCGTCACCGCGGAAGCGAAGCTCGCGTTCGAACGCGCCTTGGCGCACGATGCCCGCGAGGCCAAGGCCCGCTACTTTCTCGGTGTTGCCGAAGAGCAGGACGGCAAGAACGATCAGGCGGCATCGACGTGGCGCGCGCTGCTCGCCGACGCGCCAGCCGATGCGCCGTGGGCTGCATTCGTGCGCGAGGCGCTCGCGCGCGTTTCCGGCACGCCAGCCCGCGAAGCCGGCCCGAGCGCGGGCGACGTCGCCGCCGCGGCGAGCATGAGCGACGAGGAGCGCCGCGAGATGGTCCGCGGCATGGTGGCGCGGCTCGCCGATCGCCTGCATGACAATGGTGCCGATGTCGAGGGATGGTTGCGCCTCGTGCGTGCCTATGTCGTACTCGGCGACCGTGACAAAGCGAAAGACGCCGCTGCCGAGGCAAAGCGCGCGCTCGTCGACCGGCCCGACGAGCTCCAGCGCGTCAACGAGTTGGTCAAGACGCTTGATATCGAGGGCTGACGCGGTTGCGGATGATGGCCACGGACATAGACCGCCCGTTCCCGCGACAGCGGGAATCCCGCCCCGCGGGAACGGCGTCGGCAACGCGTTCACCGCTCGGCTGGGCGCGAGCGGAACAGCGATCATGACACGCAAACAGCGACGCCTCGTTCTGATTGGCGGCGCCGTCGGCGTGTTGGCTGTTGCGGTCGCCCTCGTCCTCGGCGCGCTGCGCGATTCGATCGTGTTCTTCAACTCGCCGAGCGACGTGGTTGAAAAGCACGTCGCGCCCGGAGCGCGCATCCGCCTCGGCGGCTTGGTCAAGGACGGCAGCGTCGTGCGTGGCAGCGATCTCAAGGTCCATTTCGAAGTCACCGACGGCAGCCGCGCGCTGCCGGTCAATTATCAGGGCGTTCTGCCGGACTTGTTCCGGGAAGGGCAGGGGGTCGTGGCCGAAGGCGTGCTCGACGGAGCGGGCATCTTCAATGCGGACACGATTCTCGCCAAGCATGACGAGACCTACATGCCGAAAGAGGTGGCCGCCGCCCTCAAAAAGACGGGGCACTGGAAGGACGACTACGGCAAGGCGGCGATGCCGGTCGCGGGAGCGGGCAGGTGATGGACGGCGCTGGCGCGATTTCAGCTTCCGCTGAAAAGGAAGGGTCCGATCGCCGGAGGCGATCGGGCAGGGCGTCCGGGCAGCCGACGGTCGCCGGCTTCTTCGGTGCAGCGGCGCGGCGTCGGGGGGAGGGCCGCCAATGATCGCGGAACTCGGACATTACGCGCTGATGCTTGCGCTCGGGCTTGCGCTCATTCAGGGCTCGATGCCGATCCTCGGTACCCGCAGCGGTGACGCCGTGCTCGCGAGCATGGCTAGCCCCATCGCGCTGGCGCAATTCGCCTTCGTCGCCGTCGCCTTTGGCGCCCTCGCGGTGTGCTACGTCACATCGGACTTCTCGGTGCTCAACGTTTACGAGAATTCCAACTCGACGATGCCGTTGGTCTACCGGCTCACCAGCATCTGGGGGAACCATGAAGGCTCCATGATGCTGTGGGTGTTCATTCTCGCCTTGTTTGGCGCATTGGTCGCGGCCTTCGGCGGCAATCTGCCGACGGCGCTCAAGGCCAACGCGCTCGGGGTGCAGGCGTGGATTGCCGCCGCCTTTCAGCTGTTCATTCTCACCACGTCGAATCCGTTCCTGCGTCTCGCCGACGCGCCGTTCGAGGGCCGCGATCTCAATCCGATCCTCCAGGACCCGGGCCTCGCCTTTCATCCGCCGCTCCTCTATCTCGGCTACGTCGGTTTCTCGATCGCCTTCTCGTTCGCGATTGCCGCCCTTATCGAGGGCCGCATCGACGCGGCGTGGGCGCGCTGGGTGCGGCCGTGGGTGCTTGGCGCCTGGATGTGCCTCACGCTGGGGATCGCGGGCGGCTCGTATTGGGCGTACTACGAACTCGGCTGGGGCGGCTTCTGGTTCTGGGATCCGGTCGAGAACGCATCGCTGATGCCGTGGCTTGCCGGCACGGCGCTGCTGCACTCCGCCGTGGTGATGGAGAAGCGCGGCGCGCTCAAGGTCTGGACCATCCTGCTCGCCATTCTCGCCTTCTCGCTGTCGCTCATCGGTACTTTCCTGGTGCGCTCGGGCGTGCTGACTTCGGTCCATGCCTTCGCCGTCGACCCTCGGCGCGGCATCTTCATTCTCGCGATCCTGGTGATGTTCATCGGTGGCGCGCTGCTGCTGTTCGCGGCCCGCGCGCCGCTGCTCAAGCAGGGCGGCCTGTTTGCGCCGATCTCGCGCGAAGGCGCGCTCGTCCTCAACAATTTGTTCCTCACCACGGCCTGCGCCGCGGTCTTTGTCGGGACCCTCTATCCGCTCGCGCTCGAGGCATTGACGGACGACAAGATTTCGGTCGGGCCGCCATTCTTCAACGCGACGTTCGCGCCGTTGTTCATTCCGCTTCTGCTGGCGATGCCGTTCGGGCCGCTGCTCGGATGGAAGCGCGGCGACATCGTCGGCGCCGCGCAACGGCTGCTGGCGGCGGCAATGCTCGCCACGCTCGCCATCGCAGCAGCATTCGCGCTCCAGCATGGTGGCCCCGTGCTCGCGCCGTTCGGCATCGGTCTGGCGGTCTTCATCATGATGGGTGCGCTCGTCGATGTCGCCGAGCGCACCATGATCCTGCGGCTGCCGTTCGGAACGGCGCTGCGGCGCGCTGCAGGCCTGCCGCGCTCGGCCTGGGGCACTGTGCTGGCGCATTTCGGCATTGGCGTCACGCTGTTCGGCATTGTCTCAGTGACCGCCTGGGGCAGCGAGCGCATTGCCGCGCTGAGAATCGGCGACAGCGTCGACGTCGCTCACTACCGGTTGACCTTCGAGGGTCTTTCCGACCGCGCCGGCCCCAACTACCGCGAGCGCGTCGGCCGTTTCGCCGTGCGCCGCACCAGCGGCGAGTGGCTCGGTCTCATGGAGCCGAGCCGGCGCAGCTTCCCCGCCCGCAACATGGCGACCACCGAGGCCGCGCTGATGACGCGGCGGTTGAGCCAGCTCTATTTGTCTCTCGGCGATCGCAATCCGGACGGCAGCGTACCGGTGCGGCTCTATTTCAAGCCGCAGGTGCTGATGATCTGGCTCGGCGCTCTGATCATGTTCGCCGGCGGTGGCCTCTCGCTCTCCGATCGGCGGCTGCGCGTGGGCGCGCCGCGGCCGGCGAGGAAGGCCATCGCGGCGCTGCAGGCGGCGGAGTGACTGCCGTGAGGCGGCTGCGTCTCTGCACGCTGCTGCTCGCGCTTCTGCCCGTGCTGGCGGCGCCGCGCCCGGCGCTAGCCGTCGAGCCCAGCGAAATGCTCAAAGACGCCGCGCTCGAGACACGCGCTCGCGCGTTGTCCAAGGAATTGCGCTGCATGGTGTGCCAGAATCAGTCGATCGACGATTCCGAGGCGCCGCTGGCGCACGATCTTCGCGTGCTGGTGCGCGAGCGGCTCCAAGCCGGCGACAGCGACGCCCAGGTGGTCGACTTTCTGGTCGCCCGCTACGGCGAGTTCGTGCTGCTCAACCCGCGGCTCTCGTGGCGCACGGCGGTCTTGTGGGGACTGCCGCCGGCCGTGCTGCTTCTCGGCATGCTGGCGCTTATCGTCGTTGTCAGGCGGCGGAGCATGACGCCCGCAGCAGAAATGGCGAACCTTACCGCCGCCGAGGAAGCGCGGCTTTCCGATCTCTTGCAGCGCGAAAACTGATCGCGCCTCCCGAGGCGGCAAGCGTCCAGATTCAATTCGCCGCCGTTCCGCTCCTGCCTCTTTCTCTTGTAATTCTTGGCACCGGAACCCACGGCAAACCGCGGAACCTTGCTGTAACAGCGTGGTTGCCCACGAAAATTCCCGGGCGCCGCATTACGAAATTTTAATGTCGCCGTCAGCGCGCCGTAAGGCGCGCGCTCCCACATTGATGGGAAGAACGGGGCCCGACGGCGCCTTCCGTTGCGAGGCAACCCCAGATTTGGAGACGGCTAAATGAACCAAACAACACCACCCTCACGCCGCAGCCTGTCCGCGCGGCGCGTGGCGCTCCTGGCGACGACTATCGCCGGTTTCGGCGCCGCAGCCTTCCTCGCGCCGTACGCGGCGCCGAAGGGAGATTTCTTCGCCGGTCCCGCGCATGCGCAGAATCTGACCCAGCAGGCTCAGCAGCTTGCGCAGAAGCCCGTCGGCTTCGGCGACATCGTGGAGAAGGTCAAACCCGCGGTGATCTCGGTGCGGGTCAAGATGGAGCGGCCGGCCGAGGCCGGGCTCAGCAATGACGAACTGCCGTTCCCACCCGGCTCGCCGTTCGAGCGTTTCTTCAAGCGGTTTGGCATGCCCAACAACGGCCAGGGTGGCGGCCACCAGTTCGTCACGGGCCAGGGTTCCGGTTTCTTCATCACCCCCGACGGCTACGCCGTCACCAACAATCACGTCGTGCAGAACGCCGAGAACGTTCAGGTCACGGCTGACGACGGCAAGACCTATTCGGCCAAGGTCATCGGCACCGATCAGCGCACCGACCTCGCTTTGATCAAGGTCGACGGCAACGACTTCCCTTACGTGAAGCTTGCCGACCATTCGCCGCGCGTCGGTGACTGGGTGATTGCGGTAGGCAATCCCTTCGGCCTCGGGGGCACCGTGACTGCCGGCATCGTGTCGGCGCGCGGCCGCGACATCGGCGCCGGTCCCTATGACGACTTCATCCAGATCGATGCGCCGGTCAACAAAGGGAATTCCGGCGGCCCGACCTTTGACGTCGACGGTAATGTCATCGGCGTCAACACCGCGATCTTCTCTCCCTCCGGCGGCTCGGTCGGTATTGCCTTCGCTATCCCCTCCGAGACGGTGAAGACCGTCGTCACCCAGTTGCGCGACAAGGGTACCGTCACCCGCGGGTGGATCGGCGTCCAGATCCAGCCGGTCACGCCCGAGATCGCCGACAGCCTCGGCCTGAAGAAGGCCGCCGGCGCGCTCGTCTCCGAGCCGCAGGCGAACAGCCCGGCGGCCAACGCCGGCATCGCGAGTGGCGACGTCATTACCTCGCTCGATGGCGCGGCTGTCCGCGATGCGCGCGAGCTGGCGCGTAAGATCGGCACGATGGCGCCGGGCACCTCGGTGAAGCTTGGCATGATCCATGACGGTCAGGAAAAGACTGTGACGCTGACGCTCGGCACGCTGCCGAATGAAAAGCAGGCGGCCAACCAGCAGAAGGAGCACGAGGTTCCCGATAGCGACGTGCCGAAGCTCGGCCTCACGCTGGCGCCCGGCAAGGCCGATGGCGGCGTGGTCGTCACCGCCGTCGACCCGAGCGGGGTCGCCGCCGATCACGGCTTCCAGGTCGGCGACGTCATTCTCGACATCAGCGGCAAATCGGTCGCGAGCCCGTCGGACGTCCGCAGGCAGATCGCGGACGCGCGCAAGGAGGGTAAGCACACACTGTTGTTTCGGGTGAAGTCGAACGCAGGCACACGCTTCGTCGCGCTTCCGCTCGGCAATGCCTGACAAGTAATGGGGCGATCCGCCGGCATCCGTCGCCCCCGCTGGCGGGCGTACCCTGGGGGCGGGCCGCAAGGCCCGTCCCCGCCGTTACCGGTTCCGCTCCCGGCATCCGTCGCCCCCGCCGGGGTGGAGCTGGTCGAGAGGGTGGCGAGTTAGCTCTCGCCACCCTTTTTTCTCACGTTTGCGGGGCGATGTTTCGTTTTGAAGGCAGTGCATTGCTGCGCGACCCATGCGAGACAATATTGATGGCGTGACAGGCCGGCTGGCCGATCAGCCTCCGCAGGTGCAGCGAGCGACCATGCGCCTTCTCATCATCGAGGATGACCGCGACGCTGCCGACTACCTCGTCAAGGCGTTCCGCGAGGTGGGCCACGTCGCCGATCGGGCGACCGACGGCGAAGAAGGCCTGGCGATGGCGCTCGACGGCCAATACGACGTGCTGATCGTCGATCGCATGCTGCCGAAGCGCGATGGTCTTTCGCTCATCGGCAGCTTGCGCAGCCAGTCGGTCGAGACGCCCGTGCTCATCCTGTCCGCTCTCGGCCAGGTCGACGACCGGGTGAAGGGGCTGCGCAGCGGCGGCGACGACTATCTGGCTAAACCCTATGCCTTCTCCGAGCTGCTGGCGCGCATTGAGGCGCTCGCGCGCCGGCGCGGCAGCCGCGGCGAGGAGACGGTCTATCGGGTCGCCGATCTCGAGCTCAATCGCCTGTCGCACGAGGTGAGCCGCGCCGGGCAGGAACTGCAGCTGCAGCCGCGCGAATTCCGTCTCCTTGAATATCTGATGCGGCATGCCGGCCAGGTGGTCACCCGCACCATGCTGTTGGAGAATGTCTGGGACTATCATTTCGACCCGCAGACCAACGTCATCGACGTGCACATTTCGCGGCTGCGTTCGAAGATCGACAAGGGTTTCGCCCAGCCGCTGCTGCACACCGTGCGCGGCGCGGGTTACATGATCCGCGAGGGGGCGAGGTAGCTGCCGTCACGCCCTCATCGGTGCCATGATCTCCGCGATGTGCGCGCGGGACAGCGTCGTGGCGACGGGGGCCGTTACGGGGCCGTGAGAAATCGCCGACAGGCAAAGCTAGGCCGGCGAAAGGCGCTTCGCCTCCGAGCCGCCGAGCACGCCCGCGGTGAAGAGCGTCTCGACCCGCTCGTTCCCAATGCCCCATTCGGCGAGCGCCGCGTGCGTCCCTTCCCCGAGGGCGCGTGGCGGTGCGGGCTGTCCGGCAGGCGTGCGGCTGAAGCGCGGCGCGGGCCCCGGTTGCACCACGCCATCGATTTCGATGAAGGAGCCGCGGGCGACGTTGTGCGGATGGTGCGGCGCCTCTTCCATGGTGAGAACCGGCGCGAAGCAGGCGTCCGTACCCTCCAGCAGCGAGCACCATTCGTCCCGCGTCCGCGTCCTGAAAAGTTCTTCCAGCTCGCCGCGCACCTGCGGGCCGTCATCGGCCGTATAGGGCAGGCCGAGCAGCTCGAACAGCACCTTGCGGAACTTGAGCTCGATCGGCGCAATCGAAATGTATTGGCCGTCCGCGCATTCGTAGACTTCGTAGATCGCCGATCCGGAATCGAGCAGGTTCGTCCCGCGCTCGAGCTTGTGCAGTCCGGCCGCATAGAGCCCGTAGAAGGTTGTCATCAGCGAGGCGGCGCCTTCCGTCATCGCCGCGTCGACCACTTGGCCCTTGCCGGATCGCTGCGCCTCCACCATGGCGCACGCCATGCCGAAGGCGAGATAGAGCGCCCCGCCGCCAAAATCCGCGCCAAGATTGAGCGGCGGCGTGGGCTTGGAGCCGGCGCGGCCGATGGCCGCCAGGGCGCCGGTCAAGGCGAGATAGTTGAGGTCATGCCCGGCCGCCTCGGAGAGCGGCCCGGACTGCCCCCATCCGGTCATGCGCCCGTAGACGAGACGCGGGTTGCGCGCGAACACCACCTCGGGTCCGAGACCGAGATTTTCCATCGTGCCCGGCCGAAAACCTTCGATCAGAGCATCAGCCTTGGCGACAAGATCCGCGGCGAGCTTAAGCCCGTCCGGGTGCTTCAGATCGACCGCCACCGAGGGGCGCGCGCGGGACAGGAGTTGAAAGCGGGTCGGCATGTCGATGCCAAGCCCGCTCTTGCTCAACCGGTCCAGGCGGATGACGTTCGCGCCGAGGTCCGCGAACAGCATCGCCGCCATCGGCCCCGGGCCGATCCCAGCGAATTCAACGATCCGAAAACCGGCCAGAGGTCCCATCACCCCGATCCTGATTGCCGCGCCTGCAGCGCAGTGGCGAGTAGTTCAAAAGAGACCAGTTCCGATCAGAATTTCGGCGCGCTTGCGCCCGCTCGCTCATGTCGTTCTCCGGTTGCCCGGCGGACGGCTGTGCCGAGACTGCAGTGTGTGCATATTTCATTGGCAACTGGAAAGGCATATTTCATTTTGGCGTTGGGGCCGATCCGGGGCACCGGCGCGGTGGCCTCCGCCCGCGTCGCCAGAACGAAATTTTTGAGTGACATGGTACTTCGCAAGCCATCCGAATTTCCGCTTGCCTTCATGCAAGCTCTTCGCCCGCCGTGCCGGAGCGCGACAGGCAAAGCGAGGCCCTGATCCGTGTCCGCGCTCGGCAAGCTCCTGCGCACGACGGCGTTCCAGCTGACGCTCGCCTATCTCTTGATTTTCATCCTGTTCGCGGTGTCGCTGCTCGGTTATTTCGCGCTCAACACACGGCGCCTCATCACCGAGCAGATCACCCGTACCGTCAATACTGAAATCGGCCGCCTGCGTGAACAATACAACGAAGCGGGGATCAGGGGGCTCGTGCTCGTGCTTGATTTGCGCTCGCGCCGGCCGGGGTCGAGCCTCTATCTGGTCACGACGCCGACCGGGGAGGGGCTTGCCGGCAACGTCGGCTCGCTGGAACCCGGAGTTCTCGATCACCCGGGGTGGCTCGAAACCTCCTATCGCCGCATCGAGGCGCCGGACGGCGTCGAGCATCGGGCGCTCGTTCAGGTGGTGGAGCTGCCCGGCGGCTTCCGGCTGCTGGTCGGGCGCGACCTCGAGGAACGCGAGCGCATCTACGGCATCATCTCCAATGCCGGGCGTTGGTCGTTTGCGCTCGTGGTCGTGCTCGGGCTCGCCGGCGGCTTCTTCGTCAGCCGCCGCGTTCTCAAGCGCATCGACGCCATGACCGACACGGCGAACACGATCATGGCCGGCGATCTCGGCGGCCGTCTGCCCATCGCCGGCACCGGCGACGAGCTCGACCGCCTCGCCGGCAACGTCAACGCCATGCTCGAACGCATCGAGGCGCTCATGCGCGGTCTCAAGGAGGTCACCGACAACATTGCCCATGACCTCAAGACGCCGCTGACGCGGATGCGCAACCGCTGTGAGCAGGCGCTGCGCGGCGAGCAGGGCCGCGACTACCGGGCGGCGCTTGAATCGACGATCGCCGAATCCGACGACCTCATTCGCACCTTCGACGCGTTGTTGATGATTGCGCGCGCCGAATCGGGGCAGGCACGCGGCAACATGGACGAGTTCGACGCGGCCGAGATCGCCCGCGACGTCGGCGAATTGTACGAGCCGCTCGCCGAACAGAAGGGGCTTGTGCTGAAGATCGACGCGCCGGCGCCCGCGGGCGTGCGCGGCAATCGCGAATTGGTAAGCCAGGCGCTGGCGAACCTGGTCGACAACGCGATCAAATATGCCGGCCCGGACGCGAGCAAGATCAATGGCGCCGCCGCCGAAATCCTGGTGAAAGCCGGCGCCGACGGCGAGCGCATCACGCTCAGCGTGGCGGATCGCGGTCCCGGCATTCCCGAAGCCGATCGCGGCCGCGTCGTCGAACGCTTCGTGCGGCTCGAGCAGAGCCGGTCGGAGCCCGGCTCCGGCCTGGGCCTGAGCCTCGCCTCCGCGGTCGCCCGCCTGCACGGCGGCGAACTCAGGCTCGAGGACAATCGTCCGGGGTTGAGGAGCATCATCGCCCTGCCGCGTACCGGGCCGGCGGGGACATGATGCGGCGGCCTCAATCCGGGAAAAAACGGCCGAAACAGAATCTCGACGAGTCGGCATTGGTGTGGCGGTCAAGCCCGGCCGGCGCCGCCGTTCGCGAAGATTTTGCGCCGCCGCTCGCCGCGGGGCGGGGCCGCGACCGCCTCGCCGAATGGCTCACGGCAATCGGCCGCAAAGGCGCCGCCGGCGAGAAGCTCAAATCCCTGCTCAAGGATCATCCGGCGGCCGACGACTTGCTCGGGGCCGTCGCCGAAGCCTCCCCGTATCTTTGGGACCTTGTGCGCGCGGATCCGAGGCGCACGCTCCGCCTGCTCACCGCCAATCCGGACGAGGCGTTCGCTGCGCTGCTCGCGGAGGCGCGTCGTTCTCCCGCGGCGGCGCCAAGGCAGGAAGGCGTCATGCGCGGCCTCCGCCGCATGAAGGCGGAAGCGGCGCTGCTCATCGCGCTTGCCGATATCGGCGGCGCCTGGCCGGTCGCGCGCGTGACGCAGGCGCTCACCGAGGTCGCCGAGACCGCGCTCGGCGTCGCCGTGCGGTATCTCCTCGGCGAGGCGGTCAAACGAGGCAAGCTCACGCCGGGCGATCCGCAACATCCCGAGACCGGTTCAGGCTTCATCGTGCTGGCAATGGGCAAGATGGGCGGTCACGAGCTCAACTTCTCCAGCGACATTGATCTCATGGTCTTCTTCGATCCGGCCGCCGCCGGGCTCGCGCCTGAAGTTGAGCCCGGGCCGTTCTACGTGCGCCTGACGCGCGAGCTGGTGAAGCTCTTTCAGGAGCGCACGCCCGACGGTTACGTCTTTCGCATCGACTTGCGGCTTCGCCCCGATCCGTCCTCGACGCAGATCGCGATCTCCACGGACGCCGCGCTCGACTACTACGAAAGCCGGGGGCAGAACTGGGAACGCGCGGCGCTGATCAAGGCGCGGCCCTGCGCCGGCGATCTCGCCGCCGGCGAAAAGCTCATCGGCGACCTCTCCCCGTTCGTCTGGCGCAAGTATCTCGACTACGCGACGGTCGCCGACGTGCACGCGATGAAGCAGCAGATCCACGCCTACCGCGGTCATGGCGAGATCGCCGTAGAGGGCCATAACGTCAAGCTCGGCCGTGGCGGCATCCGCGAGATCGAATTTTTCGTGCAGACGCAGCAGCTGATCGCCGGCGGCCGTCACCGCGAGCTGCGCGGGCGCTCGACCGTCGCTACCCTCGCCGTCCTCGCTGCCGGCGGATGGATCGATGCCACCGCGCGCGACGAGCTCACCGCGGCTTACACATTCCTGCGCCGGGCCGAGCACCGCCTGCAGATGCAGGCCGACGAGCAGACCCACACGCTGCCCTCCGATCCGGCCGCGCTCGGCGAATTCGCGCGCTTTCTCGGTTTCGTCAGCCGGGACGAGTTTGCCGAAGCTTTGCTTTCCCACTTGGGCGCGGTGGAGCGGCACTATGTCAGGTTGTTCGAACGCGCGCCTGCGGTCCTCGCCGAGCAGCAGAATCTTTCTTTTTCAACGC